>Ga0190270_10001841_pt1 | contig 10029 bp, 15 predicted proteins | sample Popmic320T_FD_133748 | JGI IMG/M metagenome (GOLD analysis project Ga0190270, IMG submission 133748) | Populus adjacent soil microbial communities from riparian zone of Weber River, Utah, USA - 320 T | ecosystem: Environmental > Terrestrial > Soil > Riparian zone | place: USA: Utah | collected... | reverse complement strand
TTGCGACGTCATTGTCGACTCGTCGAAGTGGCCGCAGTACGGGCTGCTGTTGACCGAAAGACTGCCGCTCGACGTCTACGTCCTGCACCTGGTGCGCGACCCCCGCGCAGTGGCGTACTCATGGCAGCGCCGTCAGTCTCGCCTCGACAGGGGTGGCGGGGCGTTCATGCGCCGAACACCTCGTAACAGCTCGGCTCGGTGGCTGGCCTGGAACGCCGCGACCGAGGCCTACTGGGCACGACGGCCCGACCGCTACCTCTTCGTTCGTTATGAGGACTTCGTGGCGGAACCGGCTGGGACGTTCCGGCTGATCCTCGACATGCTCGGCGAGAACACCGTGAACGTCGACGTGAGCCCCGACCGAGAGGTGTTCCTGGACGTGTGTCATACCGTCGACGGGAATCCGGTCCGGCTTCAGAAGGGCTTCGTGCGACTCGAGAAGGACGACGAGTGGGAGACCGCGATGGACTTTCGGACCAAGTTGGCCGTGACGTCGATGACGCTGCCGCTTCTCCTTCGCTATCACTACCCACTCAGGCCGACCTTCGAGGCTGCCGGCAGCTCGAGGCGATAGAGCCGCTCAGATCCCTGGAGCACCGTGTGAGAGGTGTGTGCCTCCGGAACTCGGCGCTGTGACTGGGCACGGAGGCCCCTCCTGAGTTCACACACTTCGGCCTGCCCGCTCGTCGATCCGTCGTGCCGCTGTCATGAACTGGGGGAACGTGGGTACCACAACCACAGGAGGAAGAGCGATGACTGAGAACCCACAGGAAACAGAAGGAATCATCAAGGGTGGAAAGCGGGAGCCGGTCGCGAAGGACGACCAGTTCCCACCCGAAGGTGGCCAAGACACCGTGGACGAGATCGTCGAGGTCGAGGAGAAGCCGGGAGGCCCTCGCCCTTTGTCGTAGCCACCATCCGGTCCCGCCGCGATCGGCGCCTCCGCCTCTCGAGGTGAAGCACGTCGAGCTGGCACGGCTCATCTCGAGCGCGGCGAGCGAGCGCGGCGCGGTCGCCGACCGCGGCGCCGTGCAGGAGGTGCAGCTCGCCGTCGCCAGCCGGCCCGACGAGTCGACGTGGCGTTCTGGCGAGCCGTCCTCGGCTACGACCCACTGGCGCCCGACAACGGGGTCGACCCTCTCGGCCACGGATCGACGTTCTGGGTCCAGGAGCTCGACCCGGCCAAGCCGCTGCGGCATGCGATGCACGTCGACGTCTCGGTCGCGCGCGAGTGCGCGGAGGCCCGCGCCACGGCGGCGCTGGCGGCGGGGGGCCGGCTCGTCGACGACTCCGAAGCCCCACGCGGTACTCCGAGCCCGCCCCCGTGAGCGTCCCTGGGGCGCCGGCGGGCGAGGGGCTCCTGCTCGGACATCGGAAGCATTGTGGTGCGTCCGTGGGTCAACGATGCTGCTCGGATGAAGCCCATCGAGTTCGAGATCCAGCGCACGATCCGGGCACCGATCGACGAGGTATTCGCGCGCCTCGTGGACATCGACAGGCACAACGACTGGATGGCCGGCACCGGAAGCATGCTCAAGCACACCCGGCAGACCTCTCCCGGCGAGCCCACCATCGGTACGACGTTCGTCGACGAGACGAGCCAGGGCGCAATGCCCGGCGAGATCTCCGAGATGGAGAGGCCGCACACGATCGTCTTCCACTGGTGGGAGGAGTCGAAGTCGGGCAAGCTCAAGTTCGAGGGATGGCCGAGCTACCACCTGCAGCCGATCGGCGACACGGAGACCATGGTCCGCCACCGCGGCAAGCTGCTGTCCTACGGGGTGTGGCGCCTGGGCACACCGATCTGGCGACGACTCGCCGTCAAGGAGCGGACCATCACAGTCGACGCGCTCAAGGCGTCCTTCGAGCGGAACCCACGCTCGGATCTTGGTTGAACACACTCCTCGTTGTGCCCTGCGGACAAGCCTCCGGTCGTGGCGACGACTTGCCCACCGCCGACCTGGTCGGCGACATCGAGCCGCTGGCGATGTACGCCGGGCAGAGCAGCGGCATCGTCGACTCCGTTCAACCCGCAGCCGTCATCGCCCAAACCCTGGCCGCAGACGCCCAGCAGGGTGCTCGACCGACTCGCCGCGAAGAACACCTGACCACGGTCCGGGTCGTCGAGACACCGACGCTTGGTGGAAGTACCGACCGTTCATCGGCATGACCCGCTCAGCGGATCCGGCGTTTCCGGTGTCGCTTGCCTGGTCAGTCCGGTCCACCACCAGCCAGGATCGCGTGGCGGCCGAGAAAGTCTGCGAGCGCGTCTGCGACCTGGGGTGTGTGCGTCAGGACCAGGGAGTGATCGGCCCCGGTGAGCAGGACGTCTTCGGTCTGCGGCAACCAGGTGAGGACCAGGTCCCGGACTTCGGCGAACCAGGGACCGCTGTGGCTGCCGCTGATGTGCAGCACCGGGCATTTGATGCGGCGCGCGTCCTCAGCGTCGAAGTGCCAGGACAACAAGGCCGGCAGATCGGTGTCGAAGAACGTCGTGGTGTCGCGCTGCATTTGTTCGGCTGCGCCCGGCAGGCGCTGCTCGACCTCGGTTCGCCAGTCCGGCCCGATCACGAGAGCCAGGAACTCCTCGAGCGCCGTGCCCGGCCCGCGCGCCCGCCTGACTTCCTGGAGCCGGGCGTTCGCCGCCCGGAACTCTTCCGAACTCGGCACGTGCACCGGAGGGGGTTCGATCAGGGTCAGGGTCTGGACGTACTCCACAGCGTCGGCCGCGAGTTGCAAGCCAACGGCGCCGCTGTAGGAGTAGCCGACGATGTGGACCCTGCCCAGCCCCAGTGCATCGATGAGATCTCTGCAATCAGCGGTATCGCGAACGACCGACCCGGGGCCCTGGACCGGGCTGCTACTCGCGTAGCCACGCCGGTGGTAGACGATCGCGCGGTACCCGCCACGGGCGACAAGGTGTTCGGCCAGCGGCGCCAACTCGTCGGCGGTCAGCGCCGTCTGCACCAGGACGACAGGATCCCCCGTCCCCACGTCGTGGACATCCAGCTCGATGCCGCCGACCTCAACGAGGCGCATGCTCGCAGGCTAGCCCGCGATGGCCCGTCCGTACTCCGACCTGCGCGCTGTCCGCGGCAGATGAGTGCACTTGTCGAGACCGCCTTGGCCCTAATACGGGATGTCCGGGTGCAGCATCCAAACGTTCGGTTCCCAATAGGTGCCGAGGTCGGATGACCGGTCGATGTGCACCGGGGCGAGGCCGTGGGGAAACACGTAGTCGGCCGAGTCGGGGAACGCCATCTCGGTCCATGCCTCCCACTCAGCAACGGTGCCGGTGATGAGCAGAGAGTTGGGCAACGGGGTCGAAACGCGGGCGCCCAAGCGCTCGTGGATGCGCATCCAGGGATCGAAGAGCTGTCCGTCGTCTCGGCGCCACTGGACATAGCGATCGATGCTGGTCAGCGGATAGCGCTCCTTCAACGACGGGCGGACAGGAGCCACCAGGTGGGTAAGCCCCTGGCGTTCGCCAATCGTGCGCATACCCCGCAGCAGATGCTCGGCAAGTCCGCGCACGCGACCATCCCGGGGGGTCTCGGCTGCCAGCGCGCACAGAGTGTTCACAGACTCGCCCGCGCCGGGGCGCGAGAAGATCTGCTCGATCGCCGCGTCGATGCCGTTCGGCAAGGCCTCGTCCTGACCACTCCACCACAACGGCCCGGTATGTCCCTCCGCGACCACCTCGTCGCTTGCCTCGTCGTACAGGACGAACTGGAACTCGGGCAGGTCCTCATCCAGGTGGCCCCACCAACGGTTGAGCACGTCGCCATGCATGTTGTACTCGGGCCACACCGACTCGGAGGGAATCCCGCGCTCCCACAAGTCGGGCCGCTCTGCAGCGGTGTGCATGGTGAACGTCATGTACCCATGATGAAGGGACCACCTCATGCGTGATCGCTCATCGGCAGGAGCGAGAGGATCGCGGCATGTGCGCGCGTACTGTTCGCGACGTGATCACTAATCCCCACGCCCTACGAGTCCTGTGCTTCGGCGACTCCAACACGTACGGCTGTCCCGGGGACGACATTGACTACGTTCGTCTGCCCGCCGATCGTCGTTGGACCGGACTTCTCCAAGACCTCCTAGGAAGCGGCTACGAAGTTATCGAGGAAGGGCTCAACGGGCGCACCACCGACGTGGAGTACGAGGACCGCCCCGGCCATAACGGGCGGCCCTACTTCGGTCCTTGCCTTCTCAGCCACCAACCCCTGGACGTCGTTGTGGTCATGCTTGGATCGAACGATCTCAAGGCGTGCTTCGGGCGCACTCCCACGGACATCGCGGAGGCACTGCACGGCTACGTCGACGACGTCGCCGCCAACGTGACGGAAGGCGGTCGCGTTCCAGCGCTCGTGCTTGTCAGCCCCGTTCGGATCGATGACACCGCTGAGTGGTTCGATGAGATCAGCGGCGGAGACTACGATCCAGCAATCGTGTCGCGATCCCGGAACCTCACCGACGAGATCCGTCGCGTGGCGCAGGAACGCAGTGTGTTGCATGCCGATGCCGCGCAGGTCGCCAGCGTCGGCGCTGACGGGCTCCACTTCACCGTTGACTCACACCCCCGGTTCGCCGAACTGATCGCGACGACGATCTCGCGAGCGTCGTCCGTCTCAGTCGCTCCATAGTCGTCTGCAGGTTTCCGACCTCTCATCGCAGGCACGATCGAGCGCATCGGGGCCGCAGCGCAGGCCGGGCAGTCTTCGCGGGGCAGATACTGGTCACGTGATCGAGCTCGCGGCGCGGACGAGGACCCTGCCTCCGCCGCCGCACGTCCTCTGGGCGGCGCTCGCGGCCCCTCTCGCGTCCAGTGGGCGTCCGTGGTTCGAGCTGCAGGAGGACGAGGTCGAGCCGACGATCCTTGAGGCCAGGGAGCCCGGCCAGGTCGTGTGGTCGACGCTCTGGCGCGACCGGCCCGACGACAGAATCGAGCTTCGCCTGCTCGCCGACCGCGAGGGGAGCCGGTTGACCTTCACCTGGCTGAGCCCCGGGCCTGCGCCCGACGGCGCCACGCTTGGTCGCCGGCGGCGCCGACTCAACGAGCTGTTCTGGGCTGATCTGAGGTACTCGTTCGGACAATGAACAGGTGAGGTGATGGCCAGGCGTTGCTCGGAGCTCGCTCACGGGCATGACCGAGCAGATCGGGCGACTGTGCGTTCCACGGCTGCTTCACCGCCGAGCGGGCCCGCCCCGGCCCGCCTCAGCCGTCACGGACCAGGGATGGTCGGCGAGGTCGTTCTCCTCGCTCAGAGCAAACCGCCCCAACCGGCCAGGGCCAGCGGGACGGCCCCATCCGAACCGCTCGGGCCGGATGGACTCCAACTCACGCCCCCGACAGAGTTGAGAGTCACCACTCGGCAACCTACCCGCTTGTAGCCACCAGAGGTGACTCCCTGCCTCCGCCGGTGGCCCGGGCCCTGTCCGCTCATCGGCACGATCGAGCGGATCGCGGCATGTGAGTGCGTTTCGAGTCTTACGGCTGGGTTAGGCTCCGCCGCCTCGCGGGGCGTCCCAACTAGCATCGCGGCAATGCCTGCGCTAGAGGATCGCCAACGCGTTGCCGCGTACGGTTTGGCACGCAGAGCGAACGAAGTCTCCTGGTGCGTGCCTCGCCGTCAACCGGAGTCCCGGGCACATGGTGGTTACCGGGTGGGGGTCTGCGATTCGGCGAGAGTCCTGAGAAGTGCCTCGTCCGGGAGTTCATGGAGGAGACCGGACTGAGAGCAGACGTGGGTGGCCTGGTGGACGTCGCCTCGGACGTCACCGTTCTGGTCCGGGAGCCCGTACGACTACATTCGATCCGCCTCGTCTACGACGTGACGGTCGACGAGGCAACTCCACGGCCGGAGACGGGTGGATCAACTGACGCGGTGCGCTGGCTCTACGTGCAGGATCTTGAAGCGTTGCCGCTCATACCGTGGCTAGGTAAATTGCTCGTCAGGTTTCTCTGACGACCCTGACTCACGCTGAACGGACTGGCGCCATTGAGCTCATCGGCCCTGACGGCGAACCTTGCCCGCCGGCGCAACCGGGTGGCCGGGCGACTGAGGGTGTGCGTGACCCTCGACGTCCTCGGCGTCGGGACCTTCGATGCGGTCGTCGGTGGCCTCGATGGGGCCACTCTTCGTGCCTTCGCTGATCGGGGTGCCGTCCATGATGTGCTCCTCGGTTCAGGTGAGGACCCGACTGCCTCAACTGGGACAACCATCGCAGCGCCCGAGGGCGCTGTCTGTCCGCGGGCTGACACGGTGAGCGACGTCGTTGTGACGTAGGCGTCAGGAAGGACCAAGCAGTTCGGCCAGGCGACTGAAATTAGCCCCGGTCGCCGTGGCGACTGCGACTACTCGCCACCCGCACGAATGCGGCCGGATTCTCGGAGGTGGCCCCTCGGCGCAGCCTCCGCCTCTGCCCGCCTCTGTCCCTCACCTCAGTCAATTGCGACCGGGCAAGTCGCGTCGTCCCAGGCCCATCGCGACCGCCCTACAGCGGCAGATGCGGTCGTTGGCAGGGGGGACCCTGACTGACCTAAGCGCCGTAACCCATGGTCTCTCGCCCATCGGGTCTGTCCTTGACGGTCCCACATCGGCGGCATTCGAGATACACGCCGTCCCCGTCTGGGGAGTGCTTCTCGACGTACTGGTGCCACATCACTAGGCAGCGGAGGTCCTTCATTGGTGCCTCCCCTCTCTGGGGCGTCCACACACTCATTAAGTCCGCCTGGGGGGACCCGCGCAACACCCGACTACGGTGTTCAGGGCACGGTCATCGGCACGACCGCGCACTCGCAGCGACATGTGGGGACAACCGCAGGACGTACGATCAACGGCTCCGACAGAAGGACCAGCGCGCCGGATCGGGCGGATTACCTATCTGTTGATGCCGGAGTGGTTGTGCGCGTCAGGCGGTTGGTCAAGGTCAAGTCGGTCGGCCGCCACCGCAGTGCGCGCACCTTTGGTGAGCGCCCCCGTCGTCCCCGATCACCGGACCCCATCGATGGAGCCGGAACCCTCACTTGAGGTCTTGGAACACACTCATGGGCCACCCACCGCCTGCCCGGCTCGGCTCCCAGCTCTCTCGGCGCTGCGGGTCTTCGACGTGTTCCCGATGGACCCCACCACGTGGCGTGCGTGGCGTTGCTGACCCGGGCGTAAGGCCGCTCACCCGACGCCCACGGGGCCCGCATTGCCCAGGCGCGGGTCGTCTTTGCCGCAGCGGGCGCACACCCGCGAGCGAGTTCGGTCCTCGGGATTGGTCTCGTAGTGCCAGTGGTGTCGCAGGTTTAGCCGGCACAACAGCGGCTTGCGGATGGTCGTGGTGTCGTTCATCAGGTCGATCTCCTGAGTGAGCTCGCGGCGCAGTTGCCAGGCGGTCGAGAAGACTCCCGACGCGTAGGACAGCTGGTGCGGGCGGTCGAGTGCGGACAGGTCGGCGAACAGCTCCCAGCGGTAGCGCTGGCGGGTGTCGCCGGCTGGCAGCAGCCGGGTGGACAGCCGGACCAGTCCGAGCGCGACTGGTGTCGGCCTCATGGTCAGCTCGTCCCGGGGAGTGGGCGAACCGAGCCGGTGCGGGGGCGGTAGGCGCGGGCGAGGCCGTCGCGGGCCAGCTCGACGCCGTCCGTCGTGAGTCGGTAGTAACGGCGGGCGGGACGACCGGCCTCACGAGGGTTGACGACCTCCCACCGCGACTCCACCCAGCCGAGCCGCTCGAGGCGAGCGAGGATCGGGTGGATGGTGCCGCTGGGCAGACCGGCTGCGTCACCGATCTCCAGCCCATAGCGCTCCGTGCCGGGGTCCTCCAAGAGGGCCCTCAGCACGAGCTGGGTCGGTAACGTCATCCGCGGCGATCGTTCCGACATGCGTCGTACTCTACCTAGCCCCTAGGTTGATTACAAGGGTGACTGCGACACGCACGTGGCCAAGCTTCCTGTCCGCTCATCGGCAGATCCGAGCGCGGACAGCGGCAGATCAGTGCGTCCGGGCCATACCAATCGGCTGGCATCCAGAGGAGGATCGGGACTCACCAACCCAGGGAGTTCCGATGATCGCTCTCCTCGTCATCGCCGCCGCATTGGTGCTTCTCATCGGCTGGGCCTTCGCGCTCCAGGGGCGACGAGGGGCGAGTAGGCGTGTCCGGCGGATGGTTCTAGCCGCCGTCGCGGTTGCAGGTCTTGTGGTGGTACCAGCCACGGCGTGGGCGTCGCCGCCAGTCCAGGGCACGTTCTCTTTTCATGAGGTCTTCGTGGACTCCGAGGTGTGCGCGCCCGAGGGGTTCTCGGTGGACGTCGTCCAGGACGAGGTGAGCAGCTTCCAAGTGTTCTTTGATCGCACTGGCGGCGTTTCGTTCATCGCGGTGCACGTCGACTACCGGGCAGTCATCTCGGCGAACGGGCACACGATCGTCGAGCGGGACGTGTGGAAGGACACCTTCTACTCCGATGGATCGGCGCGGACAGTCGGAAACACGGTGCACATCCAGGGGCAGGGCCCGGGACTGGTCCAACACGATGCGGGCCAGATCGTGTTCGGGGCCGATGGATCTATCCAAGCGATCCACGGTCCGCACCCTCAGTTCGAGGGCCAGACCTTCTGCTTCGCCTTGCTCCCGTAGCCGACGGGTACGCAACCCTGCAGGCCCTCGGCACCGCACCATTCGTGCCGTTACGTCGCTTCGGGGGGCGTATGCGAACACCCTGTCAGCGGCATGTGAGTGCGTTTCGACGGGGTGGCTGGATCGTGGGCGGTCCCCGCGACCGGCCGGCTGTCGTCTGACATGACGATCATGCTGGTGCGGCTCCGGGATGTGTTCGGGCTGGTCCTCCTGCGCAAATTCAGTGTCGCTGGGCAGCCGGCTGCGATGTCCCATGGTTCAGGCGGGCGGCGCTGTCAACGTGGCGTTCGGCAGCGCGCTAGGTAGCTAGCCTCAATCGCCATCGTCGCGACCAGCGTCACACGCGACTCATAGTCCTTGTCCTACCGTGCGGCCAGTAGTGCAACCTTCTGGCCCGTGTGGCGTCAGCTCGCGTCGTGAGGGTCAGATGGTCAAGCAGACCGTAAAGGCCCGCGCCGTGCCCGCCGCGCCGCCGGGGTTCGACACCTCGATCACCCAGCTCTCCTGAAAGTCGTGGGGGGTAGCCATGCTGCTCGTGACCTGGACGCTGCCAGTGATCGAGTAGCCGCCGCTGAGCGCGATGGCGTCGCCCGGACACGGAGCAGCGATGTTGATGAACTGCGCTCCCGGCTGAACTGTGAATACCGGACCAAGGGTGTGGACGATTCGCGAGGGATCTAGCGGGCCCCCTGCCGGCCCCGCCGGGCCTCGCGGCCCTGTGAGACCGATTGGGCCGGCTGGGCCCATCGGTCCTGCCGGGCCTACCGGTCCTGCCGGGCCGACAGTGAGGACGTTGTCGCCGATGTCGACGCCCTTGATGGATCCGTCAGCGATCTTGGCACCGTTGACGGAGCTGTCCTTGAGTTTCTCGGTGCTGACGGCTGAGGCGGCGAGATCGTTCGTCTTGACGTTCTGATTTTTGATCGACTTAGAAACGACCGAATTCTTGGGGGCGATCGTGACCGCCGCGTAAGCCCCGGTGCTCATTGCTATAACGAGAGCTAAGGAAGAAATGACAACAGATGGCGAAACGCGCCACCGCCGGATCGGGTTTGTATTGGCGCTCTTAGACATCGAAACCCTCCAAGAAGTGTGTGGAAATGTGCCTGGTTGACAGTAAGGCGAGCGCCATGAGGCAGCAATGATGTCTTCAGGACGAGTACATGGGTGGCTCCGCCACGGACCAGGTGATCGCGGGCGACGAACACGGCCATGACGCGACCGTTGACCTGATCAGCACGGGCGCTGGTAGCGACTACGTCGATGCTTTGGGGTCGCGGGACGGACAAGGTGGACCTGGGCTCGGGCAGCGACGTTTGCAGGTTCGGAGCGACCGCTCATCGGCGTGTGAGTGCGTCCGGAACGCGGCGGATAGACGCGGGGCCGCGCTCGCCGGGACAGTGG
>Ga0190270_10001840_pt1 | contig 10039 bp, 7 predicted proteins | sample Popmic320T_FD_133748 | JGI IMG/M metagenome (GOLD analysis project Ga0190270, IMG submission 133748) | Populus adjacent soil microbial communities from riparian zone of Weber River, Utah, USA - 320 T | ecosystem: Environmental > Terrestrial > Soil > Riparian zone | place: USA: Utah | collected... | reverse complement strand
GCAGGCGGCGGAACTGACGGAGGCCGCCGTGCGGAATTTCCAGCGCTGGAACGAGCGGCCCGCGCGCTTCGGCGGCTGGACCGGGGAAGTGGCGCATCTCCGCACATGGTTCACCAGCCGGCTGAACTGGATGGATCAGCAGTTCACCCGCCCGCCGGTGGCCAACACGCCGGGCGGGCCGGTGCCGCCGGGGTTCGCGCTAACGCTCTCGTCCCCGTCGCTCGCGAGACCCGGCGCCGTCATTTTTTTCACCACCGATGGCAGCGATCCGCGGGTATTCGATGCCACGACCGGCCAGCAAATCGTCACCGATACATTCGTCACCGCCACGCATCCTGTGCGGGTGCATTTGCCATCGTCGGACATCGGCACCGCGTGGCGCGGCGGAGGCACCTTCGATGATTCCGCATGGTGGACCGGCGTCCAGGGCGTGGGATTTGACGATACGTCCGACTACAATTCCTTCATTGGCTTCAACCTTGAGCCTCCACCGCCGGAGCGGCGGATGAAGGGCGTCGCTCAGTCGTGTTATATCCGCTGCCATTTCGCAGCCACCGCGGCGCAGATCGCGCCTCTCACGTTTTTGAAATTGCGGGTGCGTTGCGACGACGGCATGGCGGCGTGGCTCAACGGCACCAAACTGCCGGTCTCGATCAGAGAACCGTCGCCGTTGCTGTGGAACAGCGGCGCGACTTCCAACACCGCGGACGCGACGGCCGTGCAATTCACGGACTTCATCATCCCCAATCCGCAAGATCTGTTGCGTGATGGCGACAATGTTCTCGCCATTCACGGACTCAACTATCTGCTCACCTCCACGGACTTTCTCATTCAGTGCGAACTCCACGGCGGTCATGTGCCGCCAGACGCGCCGGAAGTCGCCCCGCAGGCGGTGGCATGGACCGGACCGCTAACCATTACGGAAACCACCCATCTCATCGCCCGCACTCATGATCCGGCCGGGCCGTTCGCGCCTTTTCCCTACACCGGCGCGGGCTCGGGGCGAATTCCGGTGGGCAGCCACTGGAGCGCCCCGCTGCGCCTGAGCCTCCTCAGCGGCACGGTGCCGGCCGCCGCATCCAATCTCACCGTCGTGGAAATCATGTATCACCCCGGCCCGCTCACGACCGCGGAGATTGCCGCCGGATTCACCGATCGCGACGAATTCGAATACATCGTCCTGCAGAATACCGGCACGACGCCCGTGGACCTGACCGGCATCCATTTCACCAGCGGCATCACGTTCACGATGCCACTGGGACCGCAATGCGTTCTCGCGCCCGGAGCCCGGGGCATTCTTGTCAGGAACCGCGCCGCTTTCGCGCTCCGCTATGCCCCGGGACTGAATGTGCCCGGAGAGTACAAGGACAAACTTAACAACGCCGGCGAGATACTGACCCTCCTTGCCGCCAACGGCAGCCTGATCTTCTCCGTGCCATGGGATGACGGCGCGGGATGGCCCCAGGAGGCCGATGGTGCCGGTTATTCCCTCGTGCGCTCCCCTGCCGGTGCCGCCGCCAAGAAGCAGGGGTGGAGACGCAGCCTCGATCCGGCAGGCGAAGCCCACAGTCCGGCCGCGCTGAGCTTCGTGGCATGGCAGGACATCTATTTTCCCGCGGGCGGCTCCGGCTCCGATCCCCAGGCCGACCCCGATTTCGATGGAATGAGCAATGCCCTTGAGTATGCCGCCGCGACTCATCCGGGTTCCTCAGAGGATGCCGCTCTACCGGCGGCCCGCCGGCTTACGTCCGACGGCCAGCCCGTCGTGGAAATCACCAACCGGCGCCGCCCGGGCACGGGCCCATGGATTCTCGAATCGTCCGCCGATCTTTCCCTCTGGGTGCCCGCCCCCGTTTCGCCGTCCGTCAAACTGAACAGCGACGGTTCTGAAACTCTCACATGGCGCGTCCCGGAATCCGCGTCGCACGCCTGTTACCGGGCCAGTGTTACGCTTCCGTAACCGGCCTCAGAAACAGAAAAGCGGCGGACCTTACGATCCGCCGCTTTCAGTTCCAGAAAGGGAGAAACCGACCCAGGCAAACTCCCCCTCCTTCAAATCGACGTGCCAGAACTCTGCCGGCACCGGAAAACCTTAGAAGAGCAGGCTGGTGGCCATGAAGTAGATCATCGTCAGCGCGGTCGTGAAGCCAGCCACGAGGCTCAGGTTGTCGAGGGCGTTGGCTTTAGTGGTGTCGGAGGTGTTCATGGCGGTGATTGGATAGTGGTCGCTGGAATTGTGATAATAATAGACTTTGCCCACTCTAATGCAACAAAAAATATGGTATTTTCGTTTCATTATTGCGAAAAAGTTGAAAATGAGGGCATTTTGGGACTCCAGAGTCCCAAAAAACGCACGGCTCGCAGGCTTGAAAGCGGCCGCCGCGGGAATTCCCCACGATTGCGAGGCCCTTGCGCGACATTTTCGTGAAAAGAACCGCGGATAACCGGATGCCACCTCTGAATTTTGGTTTTCCCATTGCCACCGGCCTCCGCTTTGGGTCCACTCGGCGTCCCCCCTCCGCCGTTTCCACACTTCTCCGCCTCTCTCAATGTCTTCCATCGGCACCCCGCTTTCGCCCTCCGCCACCCGTATCGCCTTCCTCGGCTCCGGCGAGTTGGGAAAGGAAGTGGTAATCGAATTGCAGCGGCTCGGCTGCGAAGTGATCGCCATCGACCGTTATGCCAACGCCCCGGCGATGCAGGTCGCCCACCGGTCGCACGTTATCAATATGCTGGATGGGACGGCACTGCGCGCGGTGCTGGAACAGGAACGGCCTCATCTGATCGTGCCGGAAGTAGAGGCCATCGCCACCGACACGCTCGTGGAGTTGGAAAATGAAGGCTTCACCGTCATCCCGACGGCCCGGGCGGCGCAATTGACGATGAATCGCGAAGGGATCCGGCGTCTGGCGGCGGAGGAACTGGGCCTGCGCTGCTCGCCGTATGTGTTTGCGGGAACGGAGGAGGAATTCCGCGCGGCGATTGAGAAAGTGGGCATGCCCTGCGTCGTGAAGCCGATCATGAGCAGTTCCGGCAAAGGCCAGAGCGTCGTGCGCAACGCCGGGAACATCGAAAAGAGCTGGCATTACGCCCAGGAGGGCGGCCGGGCCGGAAAAGGAAAGGTCATCGTCGAGGGATTTGTCGATTTCGATTACGAGATCACGCTCCTCACTGTGCGGCACGCGGGCGGGACTTCATTCTGCGAGCCGATTGGCCACCTCCAGATCGATGGCGACTATCGCGAAAGCTGGCAGCCGCAGCCGATGTCGCCGGCGGCCCTCCGCGAAGCGCAGCGGATTGCGGAAGCCGTCACCGGCGCGCTCGGGGGACGCGGGATTTTTGGCGTCGAGCTGTTCGTGAAGGACGACACCGTGTGGTTCAGCGAGGTTTCGCCCCGCCCGCACGATACCGGCCTTGTCACGATTGCCTCGCAGGACTTGTCGGAGTTCGCGCTCCACGCCCGCGCCATCCTTGGGCTGCCGATTCCCGTCATCCGCCAGTACGGGCCATCCGCCTCCGCGGTGATTCTGCCGGAGGGACACTCGAACAACATCGTGTTTTCCAATCTCGAAGCCGCGCTCGCCGCCCCGGACACGCACCTGCGACTCTTCGGCAAACCCGAAGTCAAAGGCCGCCGGCGCATGGGCGTCGTCGCGTGCCGGGCGGAAAGCATCGAAGCCGCGCGGGAGACGGCGCGCCGCGGAGCAGCCGCAGTGAGGGTGGAGATGCGATGAAATAGAAAAAGGGCACCGACCTTGCGACCGGTGCCCTTTTTTGAACGATTTGCGCCGCGGGCTTACTTCTTTCCGGCCGGCTTGGCGGGGGCGGCTTTGGCCTCAGCGGCTTTGGCATCCTTGCCCGCAGGGGCAGCGGCAGCTTTGGCATCGCCGGGCTTGGCGGCAGCACCCTTCGCATCGGCGGCGGCGGCCGGCTCGGCGGCAACGGCCACGGCCTCAACGACCACTTTCGGCTCGGAAACCATGGCCACGATGACACCCGGGTCGGCGATGAGCTTTACGCCTTCCGGGAGTTTCAGGTCGCGAATGTGCAGGCTGGCATTGAGTTCCAGACCGGACACGTCCGCCTGGATGGACTCCGGCAAGTCTTTCGGGAGACACTTGATCTCGAGCATGTGGAAAAGGTGCTCCAGCAGGCCGCCGGCCTTCACCCCCGCAGCTTCGCCCATCAACTCCAACGGCACGCTCGCATGGATGATTTCGTCCTCGCGAACGGCGTGAAAGTCGAGGTGCGTGATGGTCCCGGTGAGCGGGTTGTGCTGCACGGACTGGATCAGCGCCAGCTTGGTCTCGCCGAGATCTTCGATCGTGAGGTTCACGAGAATTTGTTCGGCGGCCGTGCGGTGGAGGACGGTCTCCACCTCCTTGCGATTGAGGCGGACATTGAAACTGGGCTGCGTCTTGCCATAAACGACGGCGGGAATGAGACCTTCGCGGCGCAGGGAATTGAGGGCGCCGGATCCGCTGCGCTTGCGGGTGTGTGCTGTGAGTGCTTGAGCCTTGGACATATTGATGGGGTGGATAACGTTTCGCCCTGTGTGTGCTCCGGGCCGCGGTAATAACCGCAGGGGACGGAGGGCAGGGGCCCGGAAAAAGGGGGCGCAGAGTAGTCACCGCTTCCGGGCTGTCAAATGCGGTTACGGTGTGGCGGAGGTTTTCAACCTCCGTCCCCTAACGCGCCGCCCTCCATCTCCCGCTCTCGCTTTTCAGATGCAGCAAACTTGTCCCGGTGCATCACGGACCTCGGGATACGATAGCAAAAACGTGCGCCTGGCGGACGGAGATTGCAAATCTCCGCCACGTCACCGCGCCTCCCGGTCCTCCCCGCGCCGCCGGAACGGCCCGGACAGGTGCTTCGGCCGCCAGCCGGGATCGCTCATGGTCCCGCCCGCGTGGTATTCGAACAGTTTGCTGACCGGATAGAGCAGCAGGCCCGGTGCGCCGCGCAGGTTGATCCGGGCATTGAGATCGAGGTAATCGCGGGCGACGTCGATGACTCCGGAGGCGGTGAGCCGGAACGTCCGGGTGGCCGCCTCGAAATCGCTGATCGTCACGCGGCCCTTTGAGACGCGCAGCGACGTCGTGGCCTTGCGCGCCACGCTGTAGGCGATGCGGTCGCCCGGAAGCAGCGCGCTGATAATCGTCGAAAGCGGACCGAGCAGCGGCAGCGCAAAAATGTTCCCCTCCTCCAGCGACGCCGTGCCCGACCCCTCGATGGTGACGCCGCTGCCGTCCGGTGTTTGCCAGGTGAACCGCGCCGTCAGGGCGCCACCGGTTTCATCGTCCGATCCGAAGAGCGCGGTGAGCTTGCTGAAGTCCACGCCGTCGAGAGCCACGGTGGCGTGGTGCCCTGACTTTGCGGCATCGGGAAGTTCCACGACCGCTCCGAGCCGTCCGCCAAAGAGCATGCCGCCCGCATTCACCGTGAGCCGGCCGGCTTCCGCGCGCACGGTGGCATCGAGTTGTTCGATAGGAAATTTCCGGTCCGCGAGAAGGAGGTGCATCGATTGCGGCGCACCGACGACCACTGTGTAACGCGTGGCGGCCTTCGCATTCTCCTTCGTCACGCCAAAGTCCCCCGTGATGTGCAGCGGCGCCGGCGTATCGAAACGCACCACGCTGGTGAACTTCTGCTGCGGCGCCGACTTGCCCGCGAGATCGATGGTTAGGACTTCCTTCTTGAGGTGCAGCGTGCCCGCCGCACCGGTGAACCGCCAGTTCTGATTCCCCACGGGCAGTCCGCACACGCCCGGCGATTGCAGCTTTATTTTCAGATCAGTCCCCTGCGGCGATCGAAGCCCGATCGTCCCCTCCAGTTCCGCCCGCGGCGGCGACTCGAAAAAATAACGCGCCAGCACCTCGCCCGTCTTTGGCGCGAACATGCCCGCCGCCGGCGACGGCATGCACGTGCTCACGAGCTTCTTCAAGTGCAGCAGTTGCGCCGGCTGATCGATCACCGCGGACTCGCCGGTGATGTCGCCATCCTCCCGCCGCAGCAGGAAATCCCTAACCGTGATCACCGGCAGCGCGCCAGGTCCCACTTCCACCGCGCCGTCGAATTGCCTAACCAGCGCCCCGCGCAGCCGGTACTCCCGCGCGTTCACCTTCCCGCGATGCTTCCATGTCTTCCCGTCCGCGCTTCCCGTGCCCGAGAATGCGGCCGTCACATGCGACTGCGGCGACCACTTCACCGGCGCCAGCGGCCGCTGCACCGCCGGCAAATCCAGCAGCGGCGCCAGCGACGCCATTCCGGCGTCGAGATTGAATTCATACCGCATGTCCTCCGCTCGCCGCATGAACTGCCCGCTCACGCTGCCGCTGCCGTGCTCCACTTTCACATTTCTCAGATAGAGAAATCCGTCCTCCCGCACCGCAAAGTCCCCGTGCAGGCTCTCGTAGCTCTCCCCCTTCACCGTGAACGCCCCCGCGGTGAGCGAGCCCGTCATGTTCACCGGCGGCTGATCGAGCGTGAATGGCATGCCCGTGTGCAGCACGCCCGACGCGCGAAACCGCGGCGACCCCGTGATCGCGAGCCCCTCCGGCAATTCCATCTCCGGGATCGTCCCGCGCAATAGCGCCAGCAGATCGATGCTGCTGTCCACCGCGAGATCGACCGTCTTTGACTGCCGGATTTTCCACGAGCCGCTCGCCGAGAGCGACCCCGCGGCATCCTGAATGTTGAGCCGCCGCAGTGTTAGTTCGCCATCCTCCAGCACCGCATCCGCAGTGTAATCCTCCGCCAGAAAATCCCCGCATTGCAGCGGACCGCCCCGCATCGTCGCACGGACCATCGCCTTGTCGAGATCGGCCAGATCACCCTGCACCTCCACCTCCACTTGCGCCATGTGAGGCGCACGCGGCAGGCCCTTCGCATCGCGCGGAATGCTGAACCGGTCCAGCACCCGCAGCACCGACCGCAACGCCCCGCGCCGGTCCCGCATTTCGAGCAATTGCTGCTCACGCTTCCGCTTCTCTTCTTCCGGATCCTTGTGCTCGTCCGGCTCCCCGCGTGTCACCTCCCCGCGCACCGTCACGTGAATCCCTGACATATTCGCCTCCGCCCGCGCGATCTCGATCTGCCGGCCCTTGATGACCAGCCGCGCATTCAAATCCTTCACGCGAATCCACTCGCTCGCCTTGTCAGCCGGATCCACCGGCAGCGACAAATGCGCCTTTGTCAGGGTGATCGACCGCAGGAAATCCTCCCGGCTCACCAGCCGCGCGAGATCGATATCCAGCGTGATGCGATTGATCCCCGCCAGTTGCTGCTCCGGACTCTTGAGATCGAAAAGCTTCACATCCCGCGCCGTCAACCCGTCCACCGGATCGAGCGTCAGCCGCCTGATCTCGGCCCCCAGCCCATAGCGCGCCAGCTCATCCGCAATGAGCTGCCGGTACTTCTGATCGAACCCCACATTGTACCAATACCGCGCCAGCGCCACGATGGCGGTAAGGCTCAGAATCGTTATTTGCAGGCCCAAACTGCGGCGGCGGAAACGCATAACAGAGAAAGTGGAGACGCCCCGCACCCTTCATGCAGCACCGCCGGAAGGAAACTTGATTTTCTCAGGTGTCATTGTCACACCCCCAGGTGGGGCGAGGCTGCCGCCGAGCCGACTCTTTGTTTCTTTTGGGGCTAAGCTCCGCGCCCGCCCCAGGGCTGAGGCACTGCTTTCTAAGAAAGGGCTCGGCGGCAGCCTCGCCCCACCTTGTTGGGGACTTAAGGCTCACATGGGAACCGGATGTGCCCCTCATCGCCGACGCATGAGGCCCCCGGAGCACGAAGTTGCACTTTGCCCCGGCTGTCGAGGCTTGATAGATGGGGCGTAGTGCAACTTCGCGCTCCGCGGACCCCAATGTTCATTTCTCGCGGATCGGAGCGAGGATCTTCGCTATCTTCTCCCGTGCCTGCGCCTCCGTGTCGCCCATTTCCTCAAGGAGGATGCCGTAGTTATTCGTCGCGGCTTGCAGATGCGGGTGGGCATGCCCCGTGGCCACGGTGAAGGCCACGAATATCTCCAAGTGGCGCCGCATGAGCGGCTCCGCCTCGGCCAGCCGATTGGTGGCATAGTACAACGCTGCGAGGTTGTTGAGGTCTCTGGCGACGTCGGGATGGTCCTTGCCGAACGAGGTTTCATCAATGCCCAGGGCGCGGCGATACATCGCCTCCGCTCCGTCAACCCGCCCGGTGGCTTCCAACAATGCCGCGAGATTGTTGACGGCTACGGCGACGTTCGAATGATTCTCGCCGAAGGTGCCCGCAAAAATGTCCGCCACGCGACGCATAAGCGGCTCCGCCTCCGCTAGCCGGTTTGTGGCACAGAGCAACTGCGCGAGGTTGTTCAGGCGGATGGCAACATTTGGATGGTCCTTGCCCAAGGACGCTTCATCAATGGCCACGGCGCGGCGATAGAGCGGCTCCGCCTCCGCCAGCCGGTTCGTGGCTCGGAGCAACTGCGCGAGGTTATCCGTTGACGGTGACTTGGAACGCGATGCGTCTCGCGGGATCAGCGATATCGGCGGCGGGGTAGTTCGACTTGATGGTATTGAGGTTGAGGAGCCGCCAGCGACAAAGCTCAGAGAGGAACCGGGCGACGACATCTTCGGCGACCTTGGCGTTGTCATTGTGGCCGCGGCGGGTGTGCCATTTCAGACAGACCTCTATGATGGAGAGCCGGACGGTGATTTCCTCGAGAAGAGGCTTCCGGTCGAAGAGCGCGATCATGGTGCGGAGGATAGCCGTCATGCCCCCGCTGCCAGGGGAGAAGTGAGGGCCGCCCAGGCCGCAGGCTGAAGGCTGCCGCGCAGCCGGGTTGCAAAACAAGGTGGGGCGAGGCTGCCGCCGAGCCGAAGATAGAAGTGGTGGGGGCTCCGCGCCGCCTTTACCCGTGGAAGTCAGGGCTCGGCGGCAGCCTCGCCCCACCTTGTTCAAAGAAGGGGCCGTGCCACACTCGGATGCGGCATTGACGTTCATGGCTTGCAGTCGCTTTGCTGCGACATGAGCGAGAACTTCGATGCTCACCGTGCAGGGCGACGCCATCCGGCCGCGGGAGTATTGCGGATTCCTCACGAACAGACGCTGGTCTATCTGACGGTGACGACCGACCATCGGCGGACATGGCTGGCAGCGGAGGAGCCGCACCGGTTGCTGGTGGACACATGGCGTGCCGCGCGCGGATGGCTGGTGGGCTATTACATTCTCATGCCGGATCACCTCCACTGTCTCTGCGCACCGGGCGCAGGGAATTTCACGATCGAGCGATGGCTGTCATACTGGAAGGATCAATTCGGCAAAAAGCACCGGCACGAAGGGTGGGACTGGCAATCGCGCGGCTGGCACCACCGGCTCTGCGCAGCGATGAAAGCCTGGAAGAAAAATGGCACTACATGCGGCGCAATCCCGTCGTGCTTGGACTGGTCACGCATCCCGACGACTGGCCATGGCAGGGAATCATCCACGACCTCGGACCGGCGGACTTGGGATGATTCCCCCCCGCGGGAAGGTGGGGCGAGGCTGCCGCCGCGCCGACTTCGCTGGCAAGTGCGGAGGCCCCGCCGTTCCAGGAATCGGCTCGGCGGCAGCCTCGCCCCACCTGGTGTTCGTCGCCCGGCGTGGTGGCAATGGTTGCAGACGGGCACGATGGGCTGTTTAAGAAGATCATGACTTCTCCCGTTCTTGTGACCGCCGCGGAAATGCGGGCGCTGGAGGCGCGTGCGGTCGAACTGGGGACGGCGGAGGAGGCGCTCATGGATGAGGCCGGGGCGGGGATCGCGGGAGTTGTCAGGCAGTTCTGGCCGCGGGCGGGGGCGGCGATTGTCTTCGCGGGGAAGGGACACAATGCGGGGGATGCGGGTGTGCTGGCGGCGCATTTGCTGGAAAGCGGATGGCGCGTGGAATGGCGGGCGGCATGGCGGGAGGAGGAATGGCGGCCGCTGGCCGTGCGGAAATTTCAGGCGGTGAGGGACCGGGTGTCGCTGGCTCCGGTGGAATTGGAGGCGGTGCCGGAAGGCAGGCCGCTGCT
>Ga0190270_10001839_pt1 | contig 10042 bp, 9 predicted proteins | sample Popmic320T_FD_133748 | JGI IMG/M metagenome (GOLD analysis project Ga0190270, IMG submission 133748) | Populus adjacent soil microbial communities from riparian zone of Weber River, Utah, USA - 320 T | ecosystem: Environmental > Terrestrial > Soil > Riparian zone | place: USA: Utah | collected... | reverse complement strand
GCTGCATGGGTCGCATAGAGCTGACTGGACGGCCCGAGCAGAAACTCGACGACGTCCTGCTCGCCGTCCGGCGTGCGCATCGGTACCGCGACCACATCGGAACTTTGCGCATCGGCAAGAGCTTGTGCGTACCTGAGCACTGCGTCACACACATCGTCGTCCAGAAGAACGGTGTCCCCCGTGTAGTGCAACGTCATCATCGTTCCATGGTGCGCCTGTCCACCGCTGCCGGAGCAGGGTTGTGCTTGGGCCCCTGCGACCCGTACGCTCGCGTGCGCGAGTGAACCATCTGCTGAGGGACAAGCTGCTCCGCGGCGAGCCCTTCATGTTCGACATCACCATGAATGATGGCAGCGGCAGGCGCAGCTTCTGGATGCACCCCGCCATTCCCGTCCAGTTCCACCTCTATGCAATCACGCCGTGCACATCAACATGACGTGGGTGGAGGACCTGATGGTTGCCGCCAGCAGCGCCAACGGGCTCACCATCACGCCCGAGCCTCCCGAGCCTCCCGAGCCGACCATCCCCGGCCACGCAACACGAGCAACCCGGGCTCGACAGATAGCCTGACTTCTCCTGACGCCTCCCTCTGGGGCGAAAGCTGGTGCGGGATCCGAAAGCGACCGGTCAACTGGTCGCATCGTGCCTGGGGTGGTTGACGGTGCCAGTATGTAGTGTGAGTTCACGCCGTCACGGGGTGAATCAGCCGAGTCTTGTGTCGACGCTGCTCCCATGACAAGAGGTCCCCATGACTGAAGAATCCAGCACGAACGGATCTGAGCAGTTTCGGAAGTTCGTAGACGACTTCCTCTCCACAGCCGCGCCGGCGCTGGAAGATGTTGTCAACTCGAAGGCCTATGGCGAGATGCTGGGCCAGGCGGTCGGAAACCTTGTTGCCCTGAACCGCATGAATAACGACGTCATGGACCTGACCGTCCGCAATCTACGAATCGCAGGGCGCGCAGATGTAGTGTCGTTGCACCGACAGCTCGCGCGCAACGAGGACAAGCTCGAAATGGTGCTCGAGATCGTGGAGCGGATCGAGGAGGAGCTCGCCGCGATCCGTCGGCTAGGCTCCGAGACGGCAGACCGGACCGCCGGCCCTGAGTCGTCCCCGGCGCGGACGTCTGCGCGCAAGCCCACCGGCAAATCGTCCACCCGATCGTCCCCGCGTAGCCCTTCGGACCGTGACTGAACCATGTGGCCGGCGATCGAGGACATGGCTGACTTGCCCGCCAGCCTGCGGACGTACGCCAACATCCAACTCACCACCGCCGATGCGGCCGTCGGAGTTTCGCCGAAGGAAATCATCTGGACGTACCGGAAGACCACCCTCTACCGATACCGCAGCTCCCAACGGACGCACCCGGTACCCCTCCTCCTGACGTTCGCCTTGATCAACCGGCCCGACATCTTCGACCTGCGGCCGGGCAACTCCTTCGTCGAATTCCTACTCCAACAGGGATTCGACGTCTTCCTGGTGGACTGGGGATACGCCGACGAGGAGGATGCCGACACCGGGCTGGATGACTACGCCCTGGAGTACATCCCGCGGGCGATCCGGGAGGTGCGACGGGCTAGCGGTGCCGAGGAGATCTCACTGGTGGGGTGGTGCATCGGAGCCGCGCTGACCGGGATGTATCTCTCCGTCACCCCGGGTGCCCCGGTCCGCAACTGGGTGCCGTTGACAATGCCGTTCGACGCTGCCAACACCACGTACGAGACCTTGCTCGGCAACGACGAGCTGGACCTCGACTGGCTCGAGCAGCACGCCGAATACCTGCCCGGGGCCTACGTGGACACGGTCAACAAGATGCTCAAGCCGGTGCCGAACTATATCGGGACGCCGTTGCGCCTCTTCAACCAGGTGCAAGACGGCACGGCAGACAAGAGCTCGTACCAGCCCATGGCCAAATGGGTGGCCGACAACCCCAACTTTCCCATGCGGGCTTTCCGGCAGTGGGTGACTTGGGTGTACAGGGAGAACCGCCTGGCCAGGGGTCGGCTGCGCCTGCGCGGGCAGAAGGTGGACCTGTCCACGATCCAACAGTCCATTCTCGTCGTCACGGCCACCAAGGACCACATCGCCCCGCGCAGCGGAACCATGCCGATGTTGGATGTCCTCACCAGCCCCGACGTGGAACACCTCGATGGTGTCGGCGGACACATCGGCCTGATGGCCGGGTCTCGGGCACGGACCGACATCTGGCCACGCATCGACAGCTGGCTCGAACCGCGCAGCCAGTAACCCTGTCCGGTGTGATCCGGGCGCCAATTCCGAACACGGGAGGCGGAAGAGCATGTCAGAGCAAGTCACCGGACCCCAAGGAATCAAGCTCGCCGGGCGGACGGCCCTCGTAACCGGCGGTACACGCGGCATCGGCGCCGCGATCAGCCGGAGCCTGGCAGACCAGGGGGCCGATCTGGCCATGGGCTATGGGCGCGACAACGAGCGAGCCGAGCAGTTTCTCGCCGAGATGCGACAGCGATTTCCGGATGGAAGATTCACGATCCACCCGGGCAATGTCGGCATAGCCGATGATGCGCGCAAGACGGTTGCGGACGTCATCGACGACTACGGCAGACTCGACATCCTCGTCAACAACGCCGGCATCACAAGGGACCGCACCGTGCTCAAGATGGAGGACGACGACTGGGACGCAGTGATCCAGGTGAATCTGTCTGGGACGTTCTACATCGCGCAAGCGGCCCTGAAACACATGGTCGAACGCGGTACCGGGCGCATCGTGAACGTCTCGTCGATCATCGGCGAGATGGGCAACATCGGCCAGGCCAACTACGCTGCGTCCAAGTCTGGCCTCTTCGGGCTGACGAAGACACTGGCCCGGGAAGCGATCTTCCATCTGAACCGAGCGGGCAAGCTCAACGACGGATCCATCGGCGTGACAGTCAACACCGTCACCCCAGGGTACGTGAACACCGAAATGGTGGAAGCGGTTCCCGAGAAGGTGCTCGAGAAGATCAAGGGCCAGATCCCGATGTCGCGGCTTGCCAATCCGGATGAGATCGCCCGGGTGGTTCACTTCCTCTGCGCCGACAAATCCTCGTACATCACGGGTCAAATCTGGGGCGTCAACGGCGGCATGGACATGTGACTCCCCTGGGTTTGTCAAAGTTAGCAATCTTTGCTAACTTTATTAGCAGGCAGGAACGCTGCCAGCAATACACCCCCGATCCTCAAGGAGTCATCATGGCCGCAACCGAAAGTGCCACGCAGACCGCCAGCAAACTCGCCGACGAGGCCGCCAAGCGCCTGGAAGAGAACACCGAGCGCGTGAAGGAATTCAACTCCGCCCTGACCGAGTCCTCGAAGGCCGGCAGCCGGGTTGCCGTGGACAGCTACGAAAAGGCCGCCAAGAGCTTCTTCGCGCTGCAGCGTCAGTTCGTCGACACCAACCAGGTTGAGTGGGTCAAGACCACCTCGACCGCGCAGATCCAGTTCGCCGAGGAAGTCGCCGGCGCATGGGTCAAGGCTGCTCGCCAGCTTCTCAAGTGATCTCTGGGCGCCAGCCCTGATTGCGCCGTCCCGGACGCCCCGTCGGTTTCGGCGGGGCGTCCGGCGTTTCTGCGCCAGGAGACCGCCGTCGAAGTATGATCGCCGCTAGCGTGTCCGTCCTGCACGCCGGTTCAAGGCGATGGCAAGGTACGCCACGATGAGGAGATTTCGTGCAGAGCGCACTCCGTCCCACCGTCCCCGCCGCGATCGTTGATTCGATGATCTCGTCGACGATCGGCGCCTGGACCACCATCAACACCGCCGCCGTCGACTACTGGATCGGCGCGCTGAGCCGGCGGGCGACCCCGATCGATCTGACCCGAGACCTCACGCGCTGGACGACCACCATGGCTGCTCGTGAACGACCCACATGGGCGCACGACAACAGCATCATCAAGGAATGGCCGTTGGCCCGCCTGCGCGACTATTCCGCCCCAAACGCTGACCCGGCCATGGTCGCCACAGTGATTCTGCCGCCGCAGGCCGGACACGACTCGAGCATTGTGGACTTCGCCGAGGGTCAGAGCCAGATCATCGTGGGGCGAGAAAGCGGTTGTCATCGGATCTACAGCCTCGATTGGATCGGTGCCACCCCGCAGACTAAGGACGCAACCGTCGATCAGTACATGTCGTTGTTGCGGGAGACCGCTGAGCTGCTCGGCGGCAAGGTCAACCTCGTGGGCGACTGCCAGGGCGGCTGGCTAGCCACCCTCTTCGCCGCGCTCCATCCCGAGATGGTTAACAGCCTGGCCATCGCCGGGGCGCCAATCGATTTCCATGCCGGGGAACCGCTTATCCACGACTGGTTGACTCTCCTCGCCCCGAACGGTGACATGTCTTATTTCCGGGCGGCGGTATCGGCAAACGACGGCGTCCTGCCCGGTCGTTTTCTGCTGGACGGGTTCAAGGCGCTCCAGCCGGACAACGAGTTTTCCCGGTCCCTGGCGTTGCTGGCGAATATGCACAACGCGCAGCATGTCGAGCGCTACCGGAAGTTCGAGAACTGGTTCCAGTGGACGCAGTCGATACCCGGGGCGTTCTACTTGTGGGTTGTCGAGCACCTGTTCATTCGCAACTCGCTCATCAGGGGCGAGCTGGTGGTGGAGGGTCGCACAGTCGACCTGGCCGAAATCAACTGCCCGCTGTTCCTGATGGCCGGGAAGACAGACCACATCACGCCCGCTGACCAAGTGTGGGCGCTGGCCGACTACGCCACAACGTCCGCCGACCGAATCGGTCGACACTCCGCTACCAGCGGTCACCTGGGTCTGTTCATGAGCCACGAAGCGCTGACGTCGCACTGGCCCGTGATCTTCACGGAAATGGCGGGGCTATCGACGCCGACGCCGAACGACGAACCGAACGTTCTCACCGACGAGCCGACCAACTCGCACCGCACTGACACCGCGGCAGCAAAAATGGAGCGGCAAAATGCTGCAGCCCAGATACCGGGACGGAAGGGCGGGCCGCCGCGTAAAGTTTCCAGGACGACCGGCCGGGCGAGGAGCTCGGCAGGGTCGAAGTCCTCGACTTCGACCAGCGGGTCACGTTCCACGGCGCAGTCGGGTGCGACGGTGGCCGCGCCGAAGGCGCCCGCACTCAAAGCGCTCGAGGCGACGTCTGCTGCAGCCGAGGTTGCTACGCCGAACGACTCGGCTACGAGGCCAACCAAGGCCGCGGTGAGTGCTCCGCAGACGACGCCGGCGAAGGCGGCTTCAGGCGCGGCTGCCACTCTGGACTCGTCGGCTACGGCGCCCGATAAGAAGGAGCCGGCCAAGTCGGTCCAGGTCTCAACGAAGTAGACGACTCAGAGAATCGACCGGATGACCGCCGGCTGATTCCACCGTCGGCTCCAGAGCGCCAAGGCCGGGAGTCTGGTGTCTGCCTGAGCACGCTGAGCACGGAGCGTCAGCGGTGATGGCTGTCCCGCTCTACGGGGTCCGAGATGTCGGCGCAGAGTCATCGCTCGAGTTGGACCGGATGAACGACCGGTAGATCTCGGCGAGGGAGGTCCGCTGCGCGGGCGACAGCTCTGTCGCCGTCTCGATCGCTGTCAGAAGGTCAGTGTGCGGAGTCGAAGACCCGGATGGCTGGTCATCGCCGGGGGACGATTGTGGCTCAGGATCGTCGTGCTCGTACAGCTCATCGACGCTCACCCCCAGTGCGGTGGCGATACCGGTTGCCACGGCCTCCGAAGGGGCGCGCAGTCCGCGTTCGATCTGCGACAGGTAGGGATTGGAGATCCCGACCATGGCGGATACTTGGCGCATGGAGAGGTCGGCGACCCTCCGCTGATGGCGGATGTAGGCGCCCATCAGGTTGCGCTGTTCCTTACTCACCACCGGCTCATCCTACGGGGACAGATGGACAAGGCGGCAGCGTGAGGGTGAGGCCAGCCGGGGCTCACATTCCCCAGCTCGCCCGCCGGCGGGGCACGATGGCGTCGGCGGCCATCGTGCCCCGCCGGAAGGGCGCCGAGAGTGCTGGAACCTGAGCGTGATGGGCAGATCCACGGGAAGGAACTAGAGAAGGTGACGGATGGGGATACGCAGGCGCGGACCTAAGCGCGGCGCTGTGTGCCGGTGACGGGGGCTTGCCACGTGCCGCGCCACCTCCGCGGTCCGGTGCGCGGCTCGAAGAGCGCCCGCGCGGTGCGCAGTCCGTCGGTGAGGTGGCTCGTCCACGGCAGGAATGTTGTGCTCATCCGGACAGCTAAGTTCAGAGCCGACCTCGGCGTCGGAGGTTGCAATCGGAGGCGCGAACACGTAGCCTCGCGCGACTCCGGGCGGGCTCAGACGAGAACCGACTGCTTCCCGAGTCGGTGCCATGTGCGGTTGTGGTACACCAGGCCGCCGCCCGCCTCGCCCGGATCGATGTCCCTTGCCAGGTGATGCTGCAGGGCGTGCGCGGCGATCACGGTCGAGCCGCCGGCATCCATCCGGTTGATGATCGCGCACCGCACCCACGCGCGGACGCCCGGGAAGACGGGTTCGCCGGTCGACAGGCGTGCCCACGTCGACGTGTCCGCGAACCGGTCGACGCCGCTCGTCGCGCCGCGCTTGGCGAGCTCGAGATCGTGCTCGTCGAGCAGGTGGACGACGATCGTGTCGGATGCGGAGATCGCCGCCGACGCGGATGAGATCGACGAGAGCGAGAACACCAGGAGCGGCGGCTCGACGCTGACCGAAGCGACCGAGGTGGCGGTCAGTGCGACCGGGCCGGTGCCGGGGTCAGCCGTGATGACCGCGACTCCGCCGGGATGCCCGCGGAAAAGCGACTTGAAGTCGTGCGAGGTCAGGTCGGCGCCGATGTGAGGGGCGCGCTCAACGCTGCGGGGTGAAGTGCGGGTCATTCCGGAACGCTAACCGCAGGAGTGCCGTCAAGCCGCCGCGAGATGGCGATTGTGTCGCCGTGCAAGCGCTTGTGACGCTGTGTGACGCGTCCGTTAACCCGCGTGACGAGTCCGCGTCCCTGCGATTTGCCGACCCGGCCCGACCTCTCTCAGAGTGAGCCGAACCCGTCCGAATCCACGGGCCGGTGTCGCCTCCGACGGCGGCATCCGCGGCCGCCGAGGAGACCCCATGACCGACACCCGCACCGCCACGCTGAGCTCCGCGGCGCCCACACAGGCCTCCGTTGCGGGTCGTGGGGTTCCTCGCCTCGGCTTCGGCGCGCTGCACCTCGCGGGTCCCGGCGGGTGGGGTGCGCCGACCGATCGAGGTGCTGCGATCGCGCTCGTGCGCGGTGCCGTCGAGGCCGGCATCCGCTACATCGACACTGCGGACAGCCTCGGTCCGGACGTCAGCGAGGCCGTCCTTGCCGAAGCGCTGTGGCCGTACCCGGCCGACCTCGTGCTCGCCACCAAGGCGGGCATGGTCCGCAGCGGTCCGAAGACCTGGGGGATCCTCGGCCATCCGCTCTACCTGAGACAGCAGGCCTACGCGTCTGCACTGCGGCTGCGCCTGGAGGCCATTCCGCTGTTCTACCTGCACCGCATCGATCCGGCGTACCCGCTCGAGGATCAGCTCGGTGCGCTGCTCACCCTCCGCGAGGAGGGCGTCATCGAACACATCGGTATCAGCGCGGTGACGCTCGAGCAGTATCGCGCAGCCCAGCGGATCGCCCCGATCGCGGCGGTGCAGAACCACTACAACGTCGTCAGTCGCGCGACGCAGGACGTGCTCGATGCCGCCGAGGACGACGGCATCCCGTTCGTCACCTTCTGGAGTCTCGGTCACGGCCGCACGCTGATCAACGACCCGGCGGTCGCCGCGATCGCTGCGGAGACGGGCATCCCGGCGGCCACCATCCTGCTGGCGTGGATTCTGCAGCGCTCGCCGCACGCTCTGCCGCTGGCCGGAACCGGTCGACTTGCCCATCTGCTCTCCGACGTCGACGCCCTCGGCATCGAGCTGCCCTCGGACGTGATCGACCGACTCGACCACTGGGCCGCTGATCGTCCGCCGGTGCCCGCCCACCCGACCCGCTGACCGCCCGCCCGTCCCTACCCGCACAGCACTCACCACCAGGAGAACACCATGAAACGCCGATACGCCCTCGCCGCCGTCCTGCCGGCGGCACTGCTGCTCGCCTCGTGCGCCTCAGGCGGAGCAGCCACAACACCCGACACATCATCGCGATTCGTCTACCTCAGCGATCTCGAGCCCACCTGCTTCGACACGGCCGCCTACAAGAACCTCGCGAACTACAACGTGATCCGCCAGATCATCGATCCGCTCGTCCGGCAGGACAACGAGGGCAAGTTCTACCCCGGGCTCGCGACCGAGTGGGAGTCGAACGACGACGGCACGGTGTGGACGTTCACGCTGCGCGATGACGTGACGTTCCACGACGGCGAGGAACTGAGGGCCGGCGCGGTGCAGGCCAGCTTCGCCCGGTTCGTCGCGGAGGGAAGCACGCTGAGCGCCCCGCGCTGGTACGCGTCCTCGCAGGCGATCGACGAGTCGACCTGGGAGCTCGCGCTCACCCAGCCCACGGCGAACATCCTGCAGCAGCTGTCCAACCCCGACTACCCCATCCTTTCGCTCGCCTCCCTCGAGGAGTTCGACGACGGCGACCGCTGCGCCGATCCGCTCGCGCTCGTGGGCACCGGTCCGTTCGTGCCCGTCGAGTACGACCAGGGTGCGAAACTCATCCTCGAGCGCAACGACGACTACGAGTGGGGTCCGCAGTTCGCCGAGCACACCGGTCCGGCCTACCTCAGCGAGGTCGAGATCCAGTTCGTCCCCGAGGCGCAGGTTCGCATCGGTTCACTGACGAGCGGGTCGGCCGACGCGATCGCCAGCCTCCCTCCGCTGAACGCAGATGCGGTGGAGGAGGCCGGGTTCGTCCTGGCCGGTGCCCCCGCGACGGGCGTTCCCTTCGTGGCGCCGCTGAACACCACCGACGGCCCTACCGCCGACATCCGCGTCCGCGAAGCGCTCCGCTCGGCCGTCGACTGGGACGCCGTCGTGGACACCGTGTACAAGGGACGCTACGACCGCGCGTGGACTCCACTGGCGCCGACCACTGCTCCGGCCGGCTCGTACGACACCGAGATCGAGGGCAGCTTCGAGTTCGACCCGGACGCCGCCGCGTCCCTGCTGGCCGAGGCGGGCTACACGCAGAAGGACGACGAGGGCTACCTCACGAAGGACGGGCAGCGCCTCACGCTGCGGTGGATCAGCGACGCGAGCGACATCCGCGATCAGCGCGACGTCGTCGCCGAGGCCGTGCAGGCTCAGGCGCGCGAGGCGGGAATAGAGATCACGATCGAGCAGCTCGACACCTCCGCGTATCTCGAGCGCGTCGAATCCAGTGACTACGAGATCGTGGCCGAATCGTGGGGTCAATCGGATGCCGCGGTCTTCGGCTCCGCGACCAACCCCAAGGGCCTCGCACCCAACGGCATCAACTACTCGCGCTATGCGGATGACGACCTCGCCGCGTGGGTTCCGGAAGCCGCGTCGTCGGCCGACCCGGAGCGCCGCGTCGAGCTTTACCGCCAGATCCAGCAGCGCGTGAACGAGCAGGTATCGATCATCCCGATCTACATCCAGTCGTTCCTGGTCGCCTCGAAGGACTCGGTCGAGGGGATCACCTTCGACCCGGTGGGCTACCCGACCGCGTTCTACGACGTGCAGTTCGCGAACTGACAGTTTCACGCGGGCGGGCATTGGGGGGCCCGCCCGCGTGATCGGCACCGAAGAGAGACCAGGGCAATGGCAGACACACTGATCGCCGCACCGCCATCGACGGAGCCGCTCGCACCACGTTCGGCTGAGTCGTCGCGTGCGCGTGGTGCCGCCGTCGCGATCCGGTTCGCCCGGGCGCGTGCCATCGACATCGTGCTGGTGATGCTCGCGGCTGCGACACTGTCGTTCGTCACCCTCCAGCTGATGCCCGGAAACCCCGTCGACACGCTCCTGCGCGGCACCTTCGAGATAACCCCCGAGATGCGCGCCGACGTCGCCTCCGCGTACGGCCTCGACGAGCCGGTGTGGCTGCAGTACATCCACTACATCG
>Ga0190270_10001838_pt1 | contig 10045 bp, 6 predicted proteins | sample Popmic320T_FD_133748 | JGI IMG/M metagenome (GOLD analysis project Ga0190270, IMG submission 133748) | Populus adjacent soil microbial communities from riparian zone of Weber River, Utah, USA - 320 T | ecosystem: Environmental > Terrestrial > Soil > Riparian zone | place: USA: Utah | collected... | reverse complement strand
GAAGTCGTCCTTGCCCGACCGCTTCATCGAGCGCTGCACGCGGCCAGGCCCCCCGTTGTACGACGCCAGGGCCAGGTGCCAGTCGCCGAACCTCTCGTGCAGGGCCTTGAGGTACTTCGCCGCGGCGCGCGTGGCCTTCACCGGATCGGCGCGCTCGTCGATGTACCAGTCGTGCTGCAGCCCGTACTCGATGCCGGTGCCGCTCATGAACTGCCAGATGCCGCGAGCCTTGGCGCGCGACAAGGCGCTCGGCTTGAACGCGCTCTCGACGAGCGGGACGTAGGCCAGGTCGAGCGGCAGGCCCTCGGCCCGGAACACCTCCTGCACCATCGGCAGGTAGCGGGCGCCACGGCTCAGCCCATCCTGGAGATAGCCCTTCAGACGGCCGCTGAACAGCTCCACGTACGACAGCACCCGGTCGTTGAGCGGGATGGGAATGTCGTATTCGGTGGACTCGAGGTCGCTTTCGGCCCGGCGGGCGGTTTCGGGGGTCGCGACGGTGGTGTCGGGCGTGTCGAGGAGGGCGTCGATGGCGGCCGGCTCCGAGCGCTGCTCGGCAAAGCCGTCACCCTCGGCCAGGGCCAGAATTTCCACCGCGCTGACGCGCTCGACGAGGCGGTCGAAGTAGGCGCGCAGGCGGGGGTCGGCCCCGGGGCCGCCGCTCCACTGCATCACCAGTTCCAGGGCGCGGTTGAACTCCAGGCGCGCCGCTTCCAAGTGGCCCGCCAGCACCTCTCGCTGGCCGGCCTCGAAGTGGCGGGTGGATTCAGCGATCAGGGTGTCGATGGGGTCGGCGGCCGGGGGTGGGGGGGGCGACGGGGGCTCCGGCACCGGCGCGGCGACGACCACCGGCGGGGGAGCGACGGGTGCGACTGCGGTGGGCACGGGGCGCGACGACGCGCATCCGGCCATCACCAGCAGGCTCACACCAATGCACGTCGGGCCGCCTCGGAGCATCCATTAAGACCTTAACATCCGGATCCGGGGTGGTCAAACGATAAGTCCAGCCGCCGACGCGGTTTGCGGGATTGCGCGGATTGGCGACGACGAGTTAGGGACACGCCCCGGGGCTTCCGGCCTGACGAAAAACCCGCGCGGCGAGGCGCCAAAGGATCCAACGCGGTGGATCCGACAGGCGGCGGGCGCCAGATCCGTCATGGACGCGAAAGGTCGAATTCGTCTTTGGGAAACAGGTCCGTATTAAGGTCGCGGAGCGTCGTCCGATCGAAATCGGGGCCGAACCGGGCCGACGGGCCGTCGAAGTACTGGCGGGCGAGCGCTTCGATGTCGACGCCGGCACGGCGGAAATGCGCGCGCACGCGCGGGTCGGCCACACGGGCGGCCACCAGCGCGCGGTCGATGTCGAACGGCTGGCTGCTGCCGAGCAGGATGCCGGGCAGGCTGACCCCATAGGGAAAGACCCGCACGAACGTGTCGTGCACGCGCTTCGAGGGCACCCAGGTCGCCGCCAGCCCGTTCGGGGTCAGCCGGTTCTTCAGCAGCGTGAAATACGCCTCTGAATACAGGTTGCCCGAGTAGGCGCTGGTCGGGCGCAGCGCATCGGCCTCGATGACGTCGAACCGTTGCGGCGTGCGCAGCAGATAGGCCCGGCCGTCGCCGGACACGTGCGCGACGCGCGGATCGGCCAGCAGCGCCGGCAGGGCCGCATAGGTGTCGCGGCCCGCCAGCTGGCGCAGAGTCGCCAGTTGCGGTCGTACGATCTCGATGCAGGTGATTGTCGCCGTCTCGGGCCGGGCCGCCGCGGCGTACACGGTATCGCCCGAGCCGAGGCCGATAATCGCCACGTTGCGCGGATTCGGGTGCACGAGCGCCGGCACCGCCCCGAGCGCCGTGTGGATGTCGCCGTACGGAATCACGCTCTGTCCCACACCGTTCACGAAGACGATCTTCTGGCCGGTCCAACCGGCGCTTCGAGCCTTGATGACCGCGAGGCCGGAATTGTCCTCCGCGACAATCACCCGATCGGCCGTCGTGCCGTGCAGCCGCGCCCACAGCGATACGGCGCCCGGCATGCTCACGATGAGCATCACCACGGCGGCGGCCACCCCGAGCCGGAGCGCGAGTGGGATCGGCGGCGCGCCGCGCCACGCGCCGAGCAGGAACAGGCTGCTCAGCGCGGTCAGCAGTTTCAGGGTCGCGGCCGTCCCGAGCAGGTCCAGGAACAGCCAGCCCGTCACGACGGTGCCGAGCATGCTTCCCCCGATATTGGCGAGCAGCAGGCCGCCGACGCGCCGTCCGACGCGGCTGACGTCGGTCTGAACCACGCGCTGGAGGTAGGGAAACGCGCAGCCCATGAAGAACGTCGGCGGGACGACGAGTACGAGCGGTACCAGCAGGTACAGCACCAGAAACCGTACCGGCAGATCTCCGACGCCACCCGGCGGGGTCGGGACATCCGAGATGAGCGCGCGCCACGCATTGACGCTGTCGCGCACGTTCAGCGGTTCGTAGCCATCGAAGTACCCACGAAACGCGCGCACGTCGTCTGCGACGAAGACGAACAGCGCGAGCAGCAGGCCCGCCGACAGCCCGCCCGCGGCCTGCAGCGTGAAGAACGTCCGGGCGGGGTGAGGGGCTCGCCCCGCGCGCGCGCTGCCGACGAGCGCGCCAAGACCGATGCCGGCGAGGTACAGCGTCAGGAGGGTGCCGAACGTGAAGGCCGTCGATTTCACCACCACGCCGAGCAGCCGGAACCAGACGATTTCGTACGAGAGCGCCACGAAGCCGCTGAACAGATAGACCACAGCCCAGGAGAGAGTCGAGCCTCTGGCCGGCTCCTGGATCCGACCCTGAATCCGACTGGAATCCGCTTTCGGCTCCGACGCAGGCCCCGCGTCTTTCATCAGCCAGGCTGCAGGCAAGACCACGAGGGCGCAGGCCATGTTGAGCGCGGCGCCGATCCGGAGGCTGCCTTCCAGCCCGTAGGCCGGCAGCAGCACCCAGGTGGCGACGAGCGCTCCCGTGGCGGCCCCGAGGGTGTTGATCCCATAAAGCGCCCCGACCGCCGATGCCGCCCGCTCGATCCGATCGGCCAGCGCGCGCCCGAGCAGCGGCAACGAGGCGCCCATGAAGAAGGTGGGCCACAGAAGACTGGCAAACAGAACCGCGGCGATCGTCTCGCGACCGAGATCCAGCGCGCCAAGGCGCGCGTACAGGACGTCGTGGTACAGCGAGGTGCTGTAGAAGCCGAACACGCCCACCGCGATCTCGGCGGCGCCGACGAGGAAGAGACTCGCACGCCGCGACACGCGGTCGGCCACCTGCCCCCCAACGAGGGTGCCGATGCCGAGCCCGCCCATGAATGCGGCCACGATGATCGTGGCCGAGAAGACGTCCGCGCCCGAGAAGAGGGTCAGCAGGCGCTGCCAGATCACCTGATACAGCAGCGCGGCGAAGCCAGAGGCGCAGAAGACGACGAGGGCGAGCGGAAACACTAGCGGGTGCGGTGCACGGAAGCCTGCGACTCGACCTAGGGACGCCCGGGCCACCCGGCCTGGCGGAACACCCGCGCGGATTCGCCGGCGTCGCGGGCGGCGGGGGTGATGATGGTGCGCTCGCCGATCAGAATCTGCCGTCCCTCACGCACGGCGACCCGGACGTCGTCTTCGCACACGAAGGCGGCGGGGGTCTCCGTCTGGGCGGGTCCCGCGGCTTTCGGGCCGTTGGTCGCGGGCGCGGGCGTCGCCGGCCCTGGTGCGGCACCGCTCCCGGCAGGGCGGAAGCCGCGCGCCGCCAGGAACTGGTCGACCCGGGCAGCCAGCGTTTCCGTGGATATCGAGGAGGAGGGGGCGGGGCGGCCCGGCGCCTTGGGCAACCCCGGCGCCGGCGGCGGGACACGTGCCGGCGATGCCTCCCCGACACTCACTGCTGGTGACGACGACACGGCAGGGCGAATGCCCCAGGCCAGCCGCTTCAGGTTAAGGAGATGGCGTGGGGAAATGTTGTCGGACGTGATGTTGCCGCCCCAGCCGCCGCAGCCGAGCGTCATGGCCGGATCGAGACCGGTGGTCAGCCCGATCGACCCATGCGTCGTGGGCGTGTTCACGCAGATGCGAAAGGCGGGCTTCTTCAAGCCGAATTGCAGGATCACGTCCTCGTTCTGCGAATGAATCGACATGGTGTGGCCCATGCCGCCGTAGCGCAGGATCTGGATACAACGCTCGCAGCCCTCGCGCCAGTCGTTCACCTCGTACCACGACAGCACCGGGCACAGCTTCTCGATCGACAGGGGATAGTCGCGGCCCACGCCCGTCAGCGGCGCAATCAGGCATCGGGTGCCTTCGGGAGCCGCAATGCCAACCTTCTCCGCGATGAGCCGCGCGGTCTTGCCCACGAGGGCCGGGTTGGGCAGCCGCTGCGCGGTGACGAGCGCCGCGGCAAGCTTGTCCATCTCCTGTGGGTTCAGGAAGTACGCCCCTTCCGCCTGGAAGCGGCGGCGGGTCTCTTCGGCGACGGCGGTATCCACTACCACCGAGTTCGGCGACGAGCACAGGACGCCGTTGTCGAACGTCTTGCCGAGCACGATGTCGCGCGCCGCGCCGGCCAGATCGGCGCTGCGTTCGATGTAACAGGGCGCGTTCCCCGGCCCGACGCCGTAGGCAGGCTTGCCGGCGCTGTAGGCGGCGCGTACCAGCCCCATCCCGCCGGTCGCCAGAATCACGGCGACGTCGCGGTGCCGCATCAGCTCCTGCGTGCCCTCGAGCGTCACGGTCCCCATCCATCCGATGCTGCCCACGGGAGCGCCCGTGGCCGCGGCCGCCTCGCCCATGATCTCCGCGACGCGCGTGATGCACCTGGCGGCCGTGGGATGCGGGCTCAGGACGATGGGGCAGCGCGCCTTGAGCGCGATGAGGATCTTGTAGATGGCGGTGGAGGTCGGATTGGTCGAGGGCACCACCGCCGCGACCACGCCGAAGGGCTCGGCGATCTCGATCACCTTCTTGTCGTCGATCCGGTTCACGACGCCGACGGTGCGCATCGGCCGGATGAACTCGAACACGCGCTGCGACGCGAACAGGTTCTTCTGGACCTTGTCGGCCTCGACGCCGTAGCCGGTCTCGTCCACCGCCATCTTCGCCAGCACGCCGGCTTGCGCCGTCACGGCCGTGGCCATCGCGGTCACGATCGCGTCGATGCGTTCCTGGGTGAGCTCGGCCAGCTGAGGCAGGGCCTGCTTGGCTGCGCGTGCCAGGGCCCGGGCGTTGGCGATTGAGGCGAGGTCGGCGTCGGTGGAGGCCGGCGATTCCTTGGCGGCCATGGGGCGGCTCACGGCCTGTTAGCTAGGCCTTCGGGAGGAGCCGTTCGACTTCGGCGTGGGGCCGCGGGATGACGTGGACCGAGATGAGTTCGCCCACGCGCCGCGCGGCCGCGGCGCCGGCATCGGTCGCCGCCTTCACGGCGCCGACATCTCCGCGAACGAGCACCGTGACGTACCCCGCGCCGATGTATTCCTTGCCGACCAGCACGACGTTGGCGGCCTTGACCATCGCATCGGCCGCCTCGACGGAACCGATCAGTCCGCGCGTCTCGACCATCCCCAACGCTTCTGACGCCATCGAGCCGCACTGTAGCAGAATTGCACAGTATCATTCCAGCGATGCGAGGCGTCGTGATCCCACTGCTGATAGCCTGCGCGTGCGCAATGGCGAGCGCCTGCGGCCGCGCCGAGGAAACCGTGCCGGGTGTGGCGTCGGTCGCGGTCGCGATCGCTCCCGCGCGCGTCGAGGCCGGTGGCCCCGTGCTGCTGTCCTATTCGTTCACGGTGCCCCCGGCAGCCGTGGGATTACCCGCCGATCAGTGGGTGTTCGTCCACGCCCTCGACGACAGCAACGAACTGCGCTTGACCGACGACCACGCGCCGCCCACGCCCACGCAGGACTGGAAGCCGGGCGAACCCATTACTTACCGCCGCACGACGTTCATTCCGCGCGACGTCGAGCCGGGCACCGTCCGCTTCGAAGTGGGACTGTTCTCGCGGGCGTCCGGGGAGCGGCTGCCGCTCACCGGCTCCGATCGCGGCATGCGGTCGTACGAGGTGGGCACGGTCTCGGTGGTCGCGCCGACGAACCCGGTGGTGGCCGGAGACGGTTGGTACGACGCCGAAACGGGCGAGGGGTCGGGACGGCAGTGGCACTGGTCGCGGAAGGAAGGCCGGCTGTCGTTCCGCAACCCGAAGACCCCCGTCACCGTGTACCTCGAGATCAGCCAACCAGTAACCTCCCTTCCAGCGTCTCAAGCCGTGGAAGTGCGTGGGCCCTCCGGCAGCCTGACGACGGTGACCGTGGTTCCGGGTTCGACACAGCTGATCCGTATCCCGATGTCACCGGAGCAACTGGGCACCGCCGACACCGTCGATTTGACGGTCGCGGTGGGGCAGACATTTGTCCCGGCCGCCACGGCTCAGCTGAAGAGCGGCGACACCCGGGAACTGGGCATCCGGCTGTCCAACGCGTTCGTAAGACCACAGGAGGGCGTAATGCCCTGATGGCCCGTAAGCCACGAGCCGACAAGGACTCTGGAGCTCTAGACTCAAGGGTGTCGTGCCCTGTTTTTGTGCAAAACTGTCATCATGGAATTCCGATGTAGGCTCGGGACGCCAGGCGGCGAGGTCATCGAAGGCATCTATATTGCCGACAGCGAGGCCCGTCTCCGCCGCGACTTCGAGGAGAAGGGCCTCTTCGTCCTCTCCCTGAAGAGCCGCGCCGGTCTGGCCAGCCTTCCTGGTCTGTCATTTGCCCGTAAACGGCAGGGCAAGGTAGGTCAGCAGGAGTTTCTGGTCTTCAACCAAGAGCTGGCGACGCTCCTCAAGGCCGGCATGCCCCTGGTCCAGTCGCTCGATATCCTCCGGACCCGGGTGTCCAATCCGACGTTCAAAGCGGTCCTCGACAACGTTCACGATAAGGTGAAGGCAGGATCGTCATTGTCGGACGCGTTCGCGGACCACGGGGCCATCTTCCCGGCGATCTATTCGGCGTCGCTGCTGGCGGGCGAACGCAGCGGCAACCTCGAAGGGGTCCTCCGCCGGTACGTGGGCTTCGAGAAGGTGGTCGCCGCAGTGCGGCGGCGCACGCTCTCGGCGCTGATCTATCCCGCGATCCTGGTCACGATGATGATCGGGCTCGTGGGGATCATCGTGCTGAAGGTGGTGCCCTCGTTCTCGGAGTTCTACGCCAACTTCGACCGGCAGCTGCCGCTCTCCACGCGCATCATCATCGCCATCTCCAACGTCGTCACCCAGAACGTCTGGCTGGTGCTGCTGCTCCTCGTCGGCGGCGCGGCGGCGCTCGTCATGTGGTCGCAGCGCCCCGGCCACCGCGAGCGGGTCGATCAGGCCGTGCTGCGAATCCCGTGGCTCGGTTCGGCGGCGCGCAAGTTCGCCACCTCACAGGCGGCACGCACGCTGGCCACGCTGCTCGGCGGCGGCATCCCGCTCGTTCAGGCGCTCGATATCGCGGCCAAGTCGCTGTCGAACCGCTTCATGGCCTCGGAGCTCGGCGCCGCGCAGCAGCGTGTCCAGGAAGGCCAGGCCTTTGCCGCCGCGCTGCGTGAACGCGGCGTGTTCCCCGACGTCGCCGTGAAGATGATCGAGGTGGGCGAGTCCACCGGCGCGCTTCAGGAGATGCTGAACAGCCTCGCCGACTTCTACGACGAGGAGATCGAAACGGAAGTCGAGCGCTTCATCAAGCTGATCGAGCCGGCGCTGCTGGTCGTCATGGGCATCGTGATCGCCGCGGTCGTGCTGGCCCTCTACATGCCGCTCTTCGAGCTGAGCTCGCTCGCGGGCGGTAACTAGACATGGCCACGACCACCGATCCCGGCCTGGCTACCCGCGACGACGCGTCGGACGAGGTGACGCGCGCGCGCAAGCTCGCCGAGCGCTACCGTCTCGAATTCGTCGACATGGACGAGTTCCGGATCAACCAGGAACTCTTCCGCGCCATTCCCGCCGACCTCATGCTGCGCTACGGCTTCGTGCCGTGCCGCAAGGACGGCAACGCCCTCGTCATCGTCGTGTCCGACCCGACCGACCTGCCGATGGTCGACGAGATCAGCGTCGTCCTGAAGATGCCGATCAAGGTCACGGTCGGCGCGCCGTCGGCGATTCAGTCGATTCTCAAGAAGAGCGAGAGCTCGCAGCGCGTGCTCGACAGCGCCAGCGAGGGGCTGCAGCTCCAGGTCCTCAAAGAGGACAAGAACGACGACGAGAGCATCACCGTCGAGCGGCTGACGAGCGACATCAGCCCGATCATCCGGCTGGTCGACTCCACCATCTACACCGCGATCCAGCGGCGGGCGAGCGACATTCACATCGAGACGGCCGACGACGCGGTGCACATCAAGTACCGCATCGACGGCGTGCTGCAACCGGCCATGCAGCCGATCGCCAAGCAGCACCACAGCGCGATCATCTCGCGCATCAAGGTGATGGCCGAGCTCGACATCGCCGAGAAGCGCGTGCCGCAGGACGGCCGCTTCAAGGTGCGCCTGCCCGGCAAGACCATCGACTTCCGCGTGTCGATCATGCCGAGCGTGCACGGCGAAGACGCCGTGATCCGCATCCTCGACAAGGAATCGATCAGCGAGCAGTTCACCGAGTTGAAGCTCGACATCCTGGGCTTCCCGGAACAGGAACTGAAGCGCTTCCGCAAATACATCCGCGAGCCGTACGGGATGGTGCTCGTCACCGGGCCCACGGGCTCGGGCAAGACGACGACGCTCTACGCCGCGCTGGCCGAGATCAAGACGGTCGAAGACAAGATCGTCACCATCGAGGATCCGGTCGAGTACCAGCTCAAGGGCATCACGCAGATTCCCATCAACGAGAAGAAGGGGCTGACGTTCGCGCGCGGCTTGCGGTCGATCCTGCGCCACGACCCCGACAAGATCATGGTGGGGGAGATCCGCGATCCGGAGACGGCGCAGATCGCCATCCAGTCGGCGCTCACCGGCCACCTGGTGTTCACCACCGTCCACGCCAACAACGTGGTGGACGTGCTCGGCCGCTTCTTGAACATGGGCGTCGAGCCCTATCAGTTCGTATCGGCGCTCAACTGCGTCATGGCGCAGCGCCTGGTCCGCCTCACCTGCGCACACTGCCGCCGTCCGGTGCGCGTCGAGCCGAAGCTGCTGCAGGAGTCGGGCCTCAACCCGTCGCTCGCCCAAACCCATCAGTTTTACGAAGGGGCGGGCTGCATCGAGTGCGGTGGCAGCGGCTTCAAGGGCCGGACGGCCATCTGCGAGCTGCTGGACCTGTCCGATCGGATCCGGGAGATGATTCTCGCCCGCCGGCCGGCCTCGGAAGTGAAAAAGGCCGCTCACGAAGAGGGCATGCGCTTCCTCCGCGAGTCGGCGGTCGAGAAGGTCCTGCGCGGGATGACCACCTTACGGGAAATCAACAAAGTCACGTTCGTCGAGTAGCAAGCCGATAGAACGGTGAACGATGAGTATCCTGACCTCCTGGCTGGCCAGCCCTCCGCCTGACGCTGCGGTTGAGCTGTCGCCCGACTCGGTGGCGGGCGCGGTGGTATCGGCCCGTGGCAGCGACGCCACCGTCCAGAACTTCGCCTTCGAACCGCTCCCCACGGGCGCGCTGGTGCCGTCGCTCACCGGGCAGAACCTCGTCGACCGCCCCGCCGTGGTCGCCGCCATCCGCGCCGTCGTGGACCGCATCGGCCGGCCCCGCCGGGTGGCGCTGGTGGTGCCGGATCTGGCCACGCGCGTCTCGCTGATCCGATTCGACCAGGTGCCCAGCTCGCGCGCAGACCTCGACCAACTCATCCGTTGGCAGGTCAAGAAATCCGCGCCGTTTCCGATCGAGGACGCGAGCCTCACCTGGACCCCTGGTGCGCAGTCGATCGACGGCGGCACCGAGTTCGTGGTGGCGCTGTCACGCCGTGAGACCATCCGCGAATACGAGGAGGCCTGTGAGAGCGCGGGGCTCCATGCCGGGCTCGTGGACCTGTCCACCTTCTGCGTGGTGAACTGCTTTCTGGCCGGAGGCCGCGTGCCGACCGGCGACTGGCTG
>Ga0190270_10001836_pt1 | contig 10049 bp, 8 predicted proteins | sample Popmic320T_FD_133748 | JGI IMG/M metagenome (GOLD analysis project Ga0190270, IMG submission 133748) | Populus adjacent soil microbial communities from riparian zone of Weber River, Utah, USA - 320 T | ecosystem: Environmental > Terrestrial > Soil > Riparian zone | place: USA: Utah | collected... | reverse complement strand
TACTGGATCGCGCACCACAGGGTGGGCGTGACATAGGCGGTGCCGGGAAGTCCGGGGTTGACGAGGCCGATCGCGCGTCGTTCCCCGCCGCGGCCGACCGGAACGAGCTCGCCGGAGCGCTCGGCGATGTCGAAGAGCGTCTTCCACCGCCATACGTGGGGCACCGCTGCCGGCGAGGGCACCATCGGCATGAGGTCGTCGCGCTGGGTCCACAGCGGCGCCATGCTGTTCGCCTCGAAGTCGCGATACAGCTGGACGAGCTCTGGGGTGTCCGCCTGGCCGGTCATCTCCTGCATTCGACTCGCCTCTCCCTTGAGATCTGCCGGCCCGCGCAGCCGGAATAGTCAGTACACCAACGATATTACCGGACGGTGACGACGATCGCGCACCAACTTCACACCCCGGCGCGGAACAGGGGATCAGCCGTGTCACCCGGCACATCGGAGCGTGCCGAGCGGATGGCGTCGGTGCTCCGCGGGATGTCGAACGGCAGGACGCCGCGCGCGGCGCCGGCGCTGGTCAGCGCCTCGAGGACGGCCGCATCCGACGAGCCGTACACGGCCACGACCGCCGCCGCGAAGGGCAGGATCGGGGCGAGAATCGCCGGCCGCTCCAGATGGACGACGACGATCACCGGCGCAGCCACCGACAGGGTGCGGACGCGCTCGACGTCCGAGGCCGGGAACTCGAGGGTGCCCGCGTGGAAGGCGGACTCCAGTAGGTAACGATCGCGCGGCTCGAACGGCGCGGCGACGCGCACGACGCTCACCTCCGCGTCCTCCGGTGCCGCGGGCACGAGGCCCGCCCGCGCGATGACGTCCTCGTCGATGTCGGGCGAGTGCACCCTCGTTCCGATCGCCACCGGGAGTGCGACCCCGGCAGCGCTCACGATCGTGCTGGAAGCGACCTGCGCGCGGTGACCCGCGGCACGGAACGCCGCCGAGCCGACGATGTCCTCCGCCGCGTCATCGTCCACGTAGGGGTCGTCGAAGAGCCCGAGCCTGAACTTGACCGCCAGCAGCCGACGAACCGACTCATCGACGCGCGACTCCGGCAGGCGGCCCGACTCGACGAGTTCGACGACCCATCGCGGCTCGTCCTCACCGCCGAACTGGTCGACGCCGGCGAGCAGCGACCGTTCGACCCGGTCCACCTCGGACAGGTGCTCCACTCCCCATGCGCGCGGCGGCAGGGTCATGTCTCCGATGCGCGACTCGGTGATGAGGCTCCAGTCGGCGCAGATCACGCCGTCGAACCCGAGTGTGCCGCGCAGGAGTCCGGAGAGGATCTGCCGATTGAACCCGAACGCCACCTCCTCGATCCGCTCGCCCTGCAGTTGGAGCCCGATGGGCACGCCATAGGACGGCATGATCGCAGAGACTCCGTGGGCGATCACCCGGCGGAACGGCTCGAGGTGGTACTCGAACATTCCGCCCGCGTAGTCCTGCTCGCGGCCATACGGGAAGTGCGGGTCCTCCCCGTCCCGCTGAGGCCCACCGCCGGGAAAGTGCTTGGCCATGCAGGCGACGCTGTCCGGCCCGACGCCCCCCGGGCCCTCGAATCCGTCCAGGTAGGCCAGGCCGAGCCGCGCCACCCGCTCCGCGCTCTGCCCGAACGTGCTGTACTGCCGCGCCCATCGCGGCTCGGTCGCGACATCGAGGGTCGGGTGCAGGGCGGACCGGATGCCGATCGCCAGGTATTCGCGGCGCGCGGTGTCCGCGAACTCGCGCACGACATCCTCATCGCCGAGCGCCCCCAGGCCCAGCGGCTCCGGCCACGCGGACATGTACTCCGCGCTGAATGAGGCACCCCAGTTCTCGGTGAAGGAGTGGCGCGGATCGGTTGAGATCGTGACGGGGATGCCGTGCGGGGACTGCTCGGCGACCAGCTGCACCTGGTTCGCCCAGCGCGCCATCGACCGAGGGTCCGGGATGCGGTGGACGTTCAGATGGGTGACGAAGCGGCGGGCGACGAACTCCTGCACGCTGGGTCGGCCGCCTTCCACCACCGGGCCGTCGAGGTCGCCGTCCGTGGTCACGCGCACGATGGAGTGCATCATGAGCCCGGCCTTCTCCTCGAGCGAGAGGCGTGCGAGAAGGTCGTCGACGCGTTGCTCGACCGGCAGTCGTGGGTCCTCGTACGGGTCCAGAACTCCGTTGCCGTTCAGGTCGCGGAATCGGGTTCCGTCGGAATGCGTTCGATACGTGGTGGTCATGGGGGTCCTCGGAACAGTTTCCCGTATCGCGCTCGTGCGCGACAGTGCCGGTGCGGAGGGCGGCATCCGATGCTGGGGTCGAGCGCGTCGGATCGACGTGACGCAGAGGAACCTGTGGAGCGCGTAATAGCAGGTGGGATTCGACGTCCTAAGAGTGCGGGAGCCGGTCGGCCGCCAGAAGGCGGACGCAGGGTGCGAGGGAGGTCGGATGGGCACGTTCATCTACGACACCATGGCGAACTCCGTCGAGATCGACGACCGAACCCTGGCCCACCTCCGGATCGTGATCATGAACAAGCTGCGTCGCTCGGAGCCGTTCATGTTCGAGGTCGCGATGCACGACGGCAGCGGTCGCCGCAGCTTCTGGGTGTCTCCGAGTGTTCCCATGCAGTTCCGCTTCTTCACGACGCGGCAGCCGCAGATCAACCGGATCTGGATCGAAGAGCTGATGGAGGCCGCCAGCGGCCCGAACGGGCTGTCGATCCTCGCCGAACCCGAGCCGAAGGACGAACCGCCCGTCGCGCGGGCGGGCGCAGCCACGGGCACGGCCCGGACCGGCTGACCCCGTGGATCAGGAGCGACCGGGCTACGCGTCGAGCACCAGCCGGTAGCCCATTCCGGGCTCGGTGAGGATGTGGCGCGGTCGCGCCGGGTCGGCTTCGAGCTTCTTGCGCAGCTGACCGATGTACAGGCGCAGATACCCGGTGTCGGTGATGTGCTCGCTGCCCCAGATCTCGGTGAGCAGCGTCTGCCGCGATACGAGCAGCCCGGGGTGGCGGACGAGGAACTCCAGAACGTGCCACTCCGTGGGGGTCAGCCGGACGGAGGCGCCGTCGCGGGTGACCGTGCGAGACACGAGGTCGACCGTGACATCTGCGAATCGCACCACCGGGTCGGTCCCGGGCTGCTGGGGTGAGGCTCGCCGTGTCAGCGCCCGCAGGCGGGCGAGCAGTTCGTCCATCTGGAACGGCTTCGTGACGTAGTCGTCTGCACCCGCGTCCAGGGCTTCGACCTTGTCCGCCGCGCCGGTGCGTCCCGAGACCACGAGGATCGGGACCGTCGTCCATCCGCGAAGGGCAGCGATGACCTCGAGGCCGTCGAGGCGCGGCATCCCGAGGTCCAGCATCACGATGTCCGGTCGCTCGGATGCCGCGGCGGCGATCGCGGCCGCACCGTCCACGGCCGGGATGACCTCGTGCCCGTGCGCGGCGAGCGTGATGCGAAGGGCGCGGACGATCTGCGGGTCGTCGTCGGCGAGAAGGATCCTCATGCCACCTCGTCCGCGTCGGCGACGGGGAGGGCGATCACCATCGTGAGCCCTCCACCGGGTGTGTCCTGGGCGGTGAGCGTGCCGCCCATGCCCTCGGTGAACCCCCTGGAGAGCGCGAGACCCAGACCCAGCCCCGTGGAGTTGTCGGTGTCGCCCAGCCGCTGGAACGGGGCGAAGATCTCGTCCTTGCGTGAGGGGATCACACCGGGCCCGCGATCGAGAACACGGATCTCGGCCATCCCGTTCCGCCGCACGACGGTCACCTGCACGCGAGTCCCCTCTGCCGTGTAGCGCTCGGCGTTCGCCAGCACGTTCACCACGACCCGCTGCAGGAGCACTCCGTCCGCGACGACCGTCGGCACGTCGTGCTCCAGAGCGAGCTCGACCTCTGCGGGCCCGAGGCCGAGCTCATCGATGGCCGCGAGCACGACGTCGGCCGGGTCGACCGGCCCGAGCGACACCGCGAGGACGCCCGCCTGCACACGACTCACGTCGAGCAGGTCCGTGACCAGCGCCGTCAGCGTGGCGAGGCTCTCGTCGGCTGTGGCGAGAAGCTCGCGCCGGTCATCGTCGCTGATCGCGGACTCCGCCGTGCGCAGGCCGCTGACCGCGGCGACCGCGGATGACAGCGGCCGCCGGATGTCGTGGCTGAGCGCGGACAGGAGAGCGGTGCGGACCTGGTCGGTCTCGGCCAGGGCGTCCACCGTGGCGGCTGCCTGGGACAGGTCGGTGCGCTCGAGCGCGGCGTCCAGCTGCGACACGATCACATCGAGCAGACGTCGCGCGGCGCCGTCCAGGTCGTCCCCGTGCAGCTCGAGCACGGCACGATCGCCGACGGGAACGGTCGTGTGCCGATTGTCGGCGAGCGGCTCGCCGTCCGTGGCCAGCACCGCGCCATCCGGCGCGACGAGCCGCACGCCGGCGAGGCCGAACGCCTCGCGCGTCCGCGCGATGAGGGCCGGCACGGCACTCTCCCCGCGCAGGACGTTTCCGGCGACAGCTCCCAGCAGCTCCGATTCCGCCTCCGAGCGACGTGCCGAACGGGCTCGCCGGGCCGCCTGGTCGACGATGTAGCTCACCAGCACCGCGTTCACGACATAGAGCAGCAGCGCGTACAGGTGCAGCGGATCGGACACCGTGACCTCGTACTGTGGCGCGACGAAGAGGAAGTCCAGCGTGAGTCCCGACATCACCGCCGCGAACAGCGCCGGCCAGATGCCCCCGATGAGAGCAACGAGGATGACCAGCAGTTGAAACGCGAGCACGTCGCTGGTGATCGACTGGGCGGAGCGGACGGAGAACAGCAGCCACGTCAGCAGTGGGCCGACGATCAGCGCGACGAGAAAACCCAGGACACGACGGCGCACGCTCAGCGCACCGCCGGTGATCAGCGGCAGAGTGAACCCGCGCGCAGCCGCCGCGTGATTGACCACGTGCACATCGATGTCACCGGAATCGCGGATGACGGCCGCACCGATTCCGGGCCCGGTCAGCGCGGGGGTGAATCGACGCCGCCGGCTGACGCCGATCACCAGCTGGGTTGCACCCACCGAGCGGGCGAAGTCGACGAGCGCGCGCGGGATGTCGTCGCCCACCACCTGGTGATACGTGCCGCCGAGCGACTCCGCAAGGGTCCGCTGGGCGGCGAGCGCCCCGAGCCCGCGCGGGTGCGGGTCGTCCTCGCTGGTGACGTGGACGGCGAGGATCTGGCTTGCGGGTGACCGGGACGCGATGAGGGCACCGCGACGCAGGAGCGTCTCGCCCTCCGTCCCGCCCGTGAGCGCGACCGCCACGCGCTCGCCGTTCGCGCGACCGAGGAGGTCTGCATCCTGCTCGGTCGCCCGCTCCTGCGTCGGCACGTTCCGCCGCTGCCGGTCCATGCGCGTTCCTTCCCGTTCAGCCTGATTCGCCCGCGCATTGCTGCGCTCCGAATCCTAGACGCCGCCGCTTGCGCACGGCGCGCCGCGGATTCACACTCCGATTCGACACCTCGAAAAGCGCAGGAACGCGACCCCCTAACGCTTCCCATACGGCCCTCGGCCCTTTACTAACGGAGGTTCCCTTATCCGCGGCCAGTGCCGGTGAAAGGATTTAACGGGTCCGAAAACCTCGGCCCGAGCGAGGAGTTCTTCAGGTGAATGATTGGGACCAGTTCGAGTTCCCCCGGGCGGTCCCGGGACCCTCGAAGAGCGGACGGCTGGCCACGCCGTTCTCCCGCTGGCTGCTCCACGACACCGTGCAGCCGGTCGGGCCGGAGCGGGCCGAACCCACTGCCACCGGTCACTCGTGGTGGAAGGTCATGTGCTTGACGGGCGTCGACTACTTCTCGACGCTGTCGTATCTCCCTGCGATCGCGGTTCTGGCCGCCGGCGCTCTGTCGCCGCTGGCGACGCTTCTCATCGTCGCACTGACACTGCTCGGGATGCTGCCCATGTACCGCCGCGTGGCGAAGGAGAGCCCGCACGGTCAGGGTTCGGTGGCGATGCTCGAGCGACTTCTGCCGTTCTGGCAGGGCAAGATCTTCGTCCTCATCCTGCTCGGCTTCGTCGCGACGTCGTGGATCATCACCATCACCCTCTCCTCGGCCGATGCCACCGTGCACCTGCTGGAGAACCCGTTCATGCCGGACTGGCTCTCCGGCCAGGCAGTGGCGATCACGATCGTGCTTCTGCTCGTCCTCGGCGGGGTGTTCCTGATGGGCTTCACCGAGGCCGTCACCGTCGCGATCCCGCTCGTCGCGATCTTCCTCGGCCTGAACGCCGTGGTCATCGCAGCGGGACTGCTGGAGATCGCCACGCATCCCATCGCCATCGCGGACTGGATGGCCGCCTTGACCGCCACCGGCAGCGGCCCTGGGGGGCTGCTCCTGCCGGCGCTCATCGCGTTCCCTCTTCTGGTGCTCGGACTGTCCGGGTTCGAGACAGGCGTGAGCATGATGCCGCTCGTCGCCTCCCAGGGCGCGACGGCGGCGGACCGGCTGAACTCGCGGATCCGCAACACCCGCAAGCTCCTGACCGTCGCCGCGGCCATCATGAGCGTGTATCTGCTCAGCAGCAGCATCGTCACCACACTGCTGATCCCCGCCGAGGCCTTCCAGCCGGGCGGCGCAGCGAACGGTCGCGCGCTGGCGTACCTCGCGCACGAGTACTTCGGCGACGGATTCGGAACCGTCTACGACATCAGCACCGTGCTCATCCTGTGGTTCGCGGGCGCATCGGCGATGGCCGGGCTCATCAACATCGTGCCGCGCTACCTGCCCGCGTACGGCATGGCTCCCGAGTGGAGCCGCGCCGTCCGACCGGTCGTGCTCGTTTACACGGCGATCAGCATCATCATCACGATCGGCTTCCGGGCCGATGTCAACGCCCAGGCAGGCGCCTACGCAACCGGGATCCTGGCCATGATGGTCTCAGCGTCGTTCGCGGTCCTGATCTCCACGGTCCGCCGACGCAAGCCCCTGCCGATCGTCGGCTTCGGCGTCCTCACGCTGGTGCTGGCGTACGCCCTCGTCGCGAACATCGTCGAGCAGCCCGACGGGCTCGCCATCTCGGCTCTGTTCATCCTCGGCATCGTCGTGATCTCACTGGTCTCGAGGGTCTCGCGGACCACCGAGATCCGGGCGGAACGGCTCGAATTCGACGAGACCGCCCGCAGGTTCATCGCCGAGTCCCTGCGGCATGACGGACGGCTGAACATCATCGCCAACCGCCCTGAGACGGGCGAGGCGATCGAGTACCTGCAGAAGGAACGAGCGGCTCGCCGTCTCAACCCTGTTCCGGGACGCGCCGAAGTGCTCTTCCTCGAGATCAAGATCGTCGATCCGTCCGAGTTCCGGGAGGTGCTCCACGTCACCGGCATCGAGGTCGAGGGATTCCGCGTGCTTCGCGCGGAGAGCCCCGCGGTACCCAACGCAATCGCCGCGATCCTGATCGCCCTACGAGACGTCACCGGCGAGCGTCCGCACGCCTACTTCGAATGGTCGGAGGGCAATCCACTGCTGCACATGGTCCGGTACCTGTTGCTCGGGCGGGGCGACACCGCACCCGTCGTGCGCGAGATCCTCCGCGAAACCGATAAGGACCCGATGGACCGGCCGGTGATCCACGTCGGCGGGTGAGCCGGCTGGTCGTTCTGCCGGCCTACTGCCCGATCGCCCGGACGCGGTTGTTGCGGGCGTTGTGTTCCAGCTCCACCAGTCCCAGCGCTTCCAGCAGCGGCGGAAGGTACATCCCGAACCGCCCCCGCAACCCCTTCTTCTGGCCGTACCAGCCGCCGACCGGGTTCGCCTCCGAACGCCCCCACGCCTCGACCGTGCCGGGAGCGGCATCCTTCTGCTCGTCCGCTGCGCCGAGCGGCATCCAGTCCCCGTGCTGAACGAGCATCTCGTGCAGATCGTCGACCGCCCGTGCGAGGTAGGTGAGCCTCGTGCCGCCGACCTGGCAGATCAGCAGCGGAGGGTCTGCTGCGTCGTCGCGGTAGATCGTGTACTCGGACGAGAGCGGCGGCGTCTTCAGCTTCCAGGGGTCTTCGGGCGTCCCAGCGCCCGACCAGTGCTCTGTCATGACTCTCCTTCGGGTGTGAGGTTGAGACCAGTCTCAGCGGTCGCGAGGTGTGCGTCTTGTACGAACACGACCACGTTGGGCGCGAAGTCGGCCGGACCTTCCGGCGGGTAGTAGCCGCGGTACCCCCGAGGAACACCTCCGGTGAAGAGCCGGAAGTCGCGGACGAAGTGGGCTTGATCGAAGTATCCGGCGTCCGCCGCCACCTCGCCGAGCGAGACGCCCGGGTCGGCCATCAGCTGTCGCAGCGAGGACTGGAATCGCAGGACCCGCCCCACGGTCTTCGGCGGGAACCCGAGCGAGCGCGCGAACAGCCGTTCGATCTGCCGCGGAGAGGATGCCGCCACCTCCGCGAGCCGGCTCACCGGCGCGCGACCGCCGCCCGCGACCAGCGCCGACAGGACGCGCTCGAATGTCGCCTGCGCCCCGTCGAACCGCAGCCGCCCGATGAAGAACTCGTCGAGCATCTTGCCGCTCACGGCGAGATCGGGCTCTGCGCGGAGAGCCCATTCGAGCTGTCGCGTCTCGTCGCCGAACACCTGCTCGGGCAATGGCGTCCCACCGCTCCACTCGGCCACTCGCAGGCGGGTGAAGGGCGCGAGTCCGCCGAGATGGAACCGGACGCCGACGATGCGCACGGCGCCGTGCTGAAGGATCCGGATCGGCACGAGTCGCTGCGCATCGAGATTGGAGCGGTCGTGCTGGGTTGTTGCACCTCCGATGACTTCGCGCCGGTACGGGGCCTCGAAGTTGAAGATGAGATCCGCGCGAGCGTCTACGAAGACCTCGACCCGCAGTTCGACGTCTTCGCCGGGAGCATGCGAGACGAACCAGTAGTTCTCGATGTAGCGGCGAAGGGCCTCCGCGGGCGGGCGCAACCGGTACATGGGCTCAGAATGGCACGCCAGAGACGGGAGTCGCTCGCGTTCAGAGAGCTGTCAACCGTTGCCTTCGCCACCCTCACCGGAATCGTCGCCACCCGTGCCGGTCTCGCCTTCCGCCGGCGGAGTCGGCTCGGGAGCTTGAGTCGGCTCCACCGGCTCGGCCGGCTCGGTCGGTTCGACCGGCTCGGCGGAGGGAGTCGGCTGTACCGTCTCGGTCGGCTGGGCGGACTCCGTGGGTTCGGCCGACTCGGTCGGCTGCGGGGGCTCGGTCGATTCGGCCGGAGGCGACTCGACCGGCGCCACGGGAGCGGCCTGAAGGTCGGCGCGCACCACATCGATCGCGCTCTGGATCGCAACCGCGCGCTTCGCGCTCACATCCCCGTTCGCGACCGCGTCATCCAGCTGCTTCTGCAGTTCGTCGAGCAGCGCTGTGGCGGACGCCAGGTCCCCGGCCGCAGCCGACTCGGCGATGGACACCACGGAATCCTGCATCTGAGCCGACACGTCGAGCGAGATCTCCGACTCCGGCGTGGCGCAGCCTGCGAGGATCCCTGCCACGAGCGTCGCACCCGCGAGGAAGGTGAGAACGCGGCGCATCGTGGTGTCTTCTCGTCGAGGAGTGCTGGCAGGACAAACCCTAGTTCCTCACACCGAGCCGACGACACCAACCCCTTGACGGGCCCTGGCGCACCGTGAAGGCAACCTGGCCGGCGTTTTTCCGGCACCGCGTAATGAACACGGACGCCCGGCGTCTTATCAGGACGGAAGCGACTGGGGCAACGGCTTCCGCGGTGCTATCGCACACGGCACCAGGGGTCGACGTCACCTCGGAGGGGTCCGAGAGTCGACGTCGACCCACTGACCGGCCGATGCGGACGCCTGTGACGATCCTCAGCCGGAACCGACCCGAGTGGTGACGGTCGTGTAGCCGCCACCCCCGGGGTAGTGCCATCCACCTGTCAACGTGTTCCCGTCTTCACTGAACGTGCCCTCGTAGTACGCCGGCGAACCGCGCTCTCCGCCCCAGATCGTGAGAGTGTCGCCGACGATCTCGTAGGTGTAGTCGAGGGTCTCCCCTTCGGAGAAGCCGTAGTAGCGCGACCTGATATCGGCGCTCGGTC
>Ga0190270_10001835_pt1 | contig 10053 bp, 7 predicted proteins | sample Popmic320T_FD_133748 | JGI IMG/M metagenome (GOLD analysis project Ga0190270, IMG submission 133748) | Populus adjacent soil microbial communities from riparian zone of Weber River, Utah, USA - 320 T | ecosystem: Environmental > Terrestrial > Soil > Riparian zone | place: USA: Utah | collected... | reverse complement strand
TGAACCACGGAAACGAATCCGCGAGCGTGCCGTCCAAATCGAATATGACGAGCTTGTATCGCACGACGCTCAGGCCGCGCGGGTCTTCCGCTTGCGCATCAGCTCGACGAAGCGTGCGAACAGATAATGACTGTCGCGCGGGCCGGGCGAGGCTTCGGGATGATATTGCACCGAGAACACCGGCTTGTCCTTGAGCGCGATGCCGCAGTTCGAGCCGTCGAACAGCGAGACATGCGTTTGCGCCACGTTTGCCGGCAGCGAATCCTTGTCCACCGCGAAGCCGTGGTTCATCGACGTGATCTCGACCTTGCCGGTGGTCATGTCCTTCACCGGATGGTTCGCGCCGTGATGGCCCTGATGCATCTTCATGGTCTTGCCGCCGACCGCGATCGACAGCATCTGGTGGCCGAGGCAGATGCCGAAGGTGGGTGTACCGGTGTCGACCAGCTTCTTGATCACCGGCACCGCGTATTGCCCGGTCGCCGCCGGATCGCCGGGACCATTGGACAGGAACACGCCGTCCGGATTGAGCGCGAGGATGTCCTCGGCCGAGGTCTTCGCCGGCACCACGGTGACCTTGCAGCCTTGCTCGGCGAGCTGGCGCAGGATGTTGCGCTTGATGCCGTAGTCGATCGCGACGACGTGGAATTCGGGATTGGTCTGCCGCCCGTAACCCTGTCCCCACAGCCACGGCGTCTCGTCCCAGGTGAAGCGCTGGCCCGCGGTCACCATCGGCACGAGGTCCATGCCGACCAGGCCCGGCCATTCGGCGGCTTCCTTCTTCAGCGCGGCGAGATCGAACCGGCCCGACGGCTCGTGTGCGATCACCGCGTTGGGCATGCCCTTCTCGCGGATCAGCGCGGTCAACGCGCGGGTGTCGATGCCGGACAGCCCGATGATGCCCCGGCGCTTCAGCCACTGATCGAGATGCAGCGCTGAGCGGTAGTTGGACGCCTCGGTGATGTCGGTGCGCAGGATCAAGCCGCGCGCACCCGGCGTCGCCGCCATGTTGACGGTCTCGATGTCCTCGTCGTTGGTGCCGACATTGCCAATGTGGGGAAAGGTGAAGGTGATGATCTGCCCGGCGTAGGAGGGATCGGTGAGAATTTCCTCGTAGCCGGTCATCGCCGTGTTGAAGCAGACCTCCCCGACCGCGCTGCCGGTGGCGCCGAATCCGCCGCCTTCCACCACGGTGCCGTCGGCCAGCACCAGAAGCGCCGTGGCTTTCGGCTCAATCCACCCGGAATCGGCTTGTTTGAGGCTCATCAGAGGCCTAGATAGGCTCCCAATCCGCCGCCGTCAAAGGCCGCAAAACGGTATGTGTACAGCCGGTTCCCACCCCTGATTTCAGCGAGGTTTCCGTGCTGCGGGACAACATCAACAACGCCCTGAAGGACGCGATGAAGGCGCGCGACGAGCGCCGCGTCTCGACGCTGCGGCTGATGAACGCCGCGATCAAGAACGCCGACATCGAGAACCGCGGATCGGCCAAGGAACCGCTCAACGAGCCGGAGCTGCTCTCGCTGTTCCAGAAGATGATCAAGCAGCGCCAAGAATCGGTCGAGCTTTACGAGAAGGGCGGCCGTGCCGAGCTCGCCAAGCAGGAGCGCGACGAGATCGAGATCATCGCCGGCTATCTGCCGAAGCAGATGTCGGACGTCGAGGCGGGCACGGCGATTTCCGCGATCATCCAGGAGATCAACGCGCAGACCATGAAGGACATGGGCAAGGTCATGGCCGCGTTGCGGGAGCGCTTCGCCGGCTCGATGGACTTCGGCAAGGCCAGCGCGAAGATCAAGGAATTGCTGAGCCAGAAGTAGCTCGCGGCGCCTGTGAGGTTGGCCATGATCGCGGTCATTTTCGAAGTCTGGCCGGCGTCAGGCCGCAAGGACGACTATCTGGCCATCGCCGCGACGCTGCGCGCCGAGCTTGAGAAAATGGATGGCTTCGTTTCGGTCGAGCGCTTCCAGAGTCTGACCGAACCGGGCAAGCTATTGTCGTTATCGTTCTGGCGGGACGAGGATGCCGTCCAGCGGGGCGCAATGAGATGCGCCACCGCGAAAGCCAGGCCGCCGGCCGCGGCGGCGTGTTCGCCGACTACCGGCTGCGGATTGCGTCCGTGGTCCGAGATTACGGCATGAAAGAGCGCGCGCAGGCCCCCGCGGACTCGCGGGCCTTCCACAAGGCGTAGCCCATGAAGTGCGCTCCGATCGCCGCCATCGCAGCCTTGCTGATGACGGGCGCCGCAGCGCCGGCGCAGGACGCCGTCAAGGATTGGCCGACCCGCACGGTGCGCATCTATATCCCGCTCGGCGCTGGCGGCGGCGACGACATATTTGCGCGATTGCTCGCAGAAGAGCTGCAAAAGAAATTCGGCCAGTCCTTCATCGTCGAGAACCGCCCCGGCGGCGGCCTCAACATCGGCGCGCGCGCCTGCGCGGAGGCGGCGCCCGACGGCTACACCATATGCGTGATGTCGAGCGAGCCGGTCATCTACAACCAATTCCTGTTCAAGAACCTGCCGTTCAATCCGGAAAAGGACTTCGAGCCGATCACCAACCTGTTCATCAACTCGGTCGCCCTCGTCGCCAACGCCAAGCTCAGCATCAAGAGCATTCCGGAGATGGTCGCGCTGGCAAAGGCGCAGCCTGGCACGCTGAGCTACGGCACGTTCTCATTCGTGCTGGCGCAGTACATGGAGAAGCTGAAGAAGCAGGAGAGCATCGACATCGTGCGCGTGCCGTTCCGCAGCGGCAACGAGATCGTCAACGCGATCATGTCGGGCACCGCGCCGATCGCGTTCCTCGGCCTCGCCAACATGCTGCCGCAGATCAGGAGCGGCCACATCACCGGCATCGCGCTCAACGCCAATTCCCGTTCGCCGCTGTTCCCCGACATGCCGACGCTGAAGGAGGCGACCGGCGAAGACGTGCCGCCGACCTGGTTCGGCCTGTTCGCGCGGGCGGGAACGCCCAGGCCGATCATCGAGAAGATCCACGCCGAGGTGGTGCGCGTCACCGGCGACCCGGCCTGGAGGCAGAAGAACTTCATCGACCGCGCCATCGAACCGGCGGTGGGTGGAACCGAGGAGTTTGCGCGGTTTGTCGTGGAGAGCCGCAGGAGGGCGGCCGAAATCGTGAAAGAGGCGGGGATTGCGCCGCAATAGCGAAAGCCGAGCTGTGGGGAATTGCCGAAAACGAAGGCCTGCCCGGCATTAAGGCTATAACCGGTTCGACTGACCCAGAAGCTGGGATTCCGCCGGCTGGCGTCCATTAACGAATTGATTTTCTTGCTTTCCGGCTGGCGCGGCGGTACGCCCAACTTGGCTTGAACCGGTAAACCCTGTGCTCTCGCTGTTCCGATTGATCGTCGTTATTTTGGCGCTGCCGTTCCTGACGGTGATGGCGACCGCTGACCTTTCGCCCACCGCTGGTCCGAGCGCCACGTCGCTTCACGCCAGGCTTTCGACTGCCGAGGCCAAGCTGGGCGCTACGCCGGCCCGGATCAGTGTCTGGGCCGGCGCCAAGCGCATCACCGCCGAACTGGAAGACGGGCCCGAGGGCGAGGAAGAGCCGGTCGCCAGCCTGGTCCGCGCCTACGACGGCGACGACCAGATCGGGACGAGATTTGATTTCGCGACGATCGTGTTCCACGTCGTCACGTTTGCGCCGCGCTTCGCCGGCGCCGCGCCCGCGCCGAGCCACGCTCCCTGCGCCGGCTTCCCCACCGGTCCTCCCGCCGCCTGACACTTTGGAATGTCAGCGCTCGCACGTTCCCTGGTGGACGCGCGGTTGATGCATTCAGCGGTCGCGGCGGGCATGGGGGTATCGCCCACTCGCGACGGTGAGGTGAAGGGGAATCCCGAGGTGTTTCGTCGTTTTTTCCACGCCGAGTATTGGACGAGCTTCGCGCTCGGCCGCGCCTTGTTGCCGACTGTCGTCGTCGCGGTGCTGCTCACCGCGGGCGCGGTGGTGCTGGCGTTGTCCGAGCGGCGCAGCACGGTCGCCACGCTGCCGGCCAAGCAAGTCATCGAAGCATCGAGCCAAGCCAAGCGCACGCGATCCTATTCTCCGACCGCCGAACAATGGGCGATGCTCACCGTCGAGCCGGTCGCCACGCGTGCATTCCGCACCGAGCTCTTCACCGAGGGCAAAATCTCGATCAACGAAGACCGGTCGACGCCGGTGTTCCCGCCGTACGCCGGCCGCGTCACCAGGCTGACCGCCAAGCCCGGGGACAGCGTACAGGCCGGCCAGCCGCTGTTCTTCATCGAAGCGACCGATATGGTGCAGGCGCAGAACGACTTCCTCGCTGCGCTTGCGCTGATCAACAAGGCGCGCGCCCGCGTTGCGCTGACCGAGATCGTCGACAAGCAGAACCGCAGGCTGCTCGAGAGTAAGGCTGGCTCGCTGCGCGACTCGCAGGTCGCGGAAGCCGAGGTCGCGCAGGCGCGCAGCGAGTTGCGCGTTGCCGAGACCGCACTCGAGGCCGCGCGCAACCGGCTGCGCATTCTCGGCAAGACTGAGGATGAAATTTCGGTGTTCCGCGATCAGGGCCGCATCAGCCCGGAGACGCCGATCCACGCGCCGATCAGCGGCACCGTCGTGCAGCGCAAGATCGGGCTCGGCCAGTACGTCAGCTACACCAGCACCGGCGCGGTTGATCCGGTGTTCGTGATCGGCAATCTCGCCACCGTCTGGGTCGTCGCTTACGTGCGTGAAAGCGAGGCCTCGCGCGTCCGCGTCGGGCAGCAGATGGAGTTTCGCGTACCGGCCTATCCGGACCGGGCCTTCAATGCGTCGATCGACTATGTCGCCGCCGCGCTCGACCCGGTGACGCGGCGGCTGCTGGTGCGCGCCACCGTCAACAGCGAGAACTTCACCTTCAAGCCGGAGATGTTCGCGAGTGTCGTCATCTTCGGCAACAGCAACGGCGCCAAGGTTGCGGTGCCGCGTGACGCCGTGATCTTCGAGGCCGGCACCGCGCGGGTCTGGATCGTGCGCGCCGACCGCTCGATCGAACAGCGCCAGATCAAGACGGGGCTGGTCAGCGGCGCGGCCATCGAGGTGCTGGAAGGCCTGGAGCCGGGTGAACACGTCGTCACCAAGGGCAGCATCTTCGTCGACCGCGCGGCCGATGGCTAACCGGCGTATTTCCTCATGATCCGCAGTGTCATCGCCTTCGGCCTGGCGCGCCGTCCGCTGGTGCTGATCTCGTTCGCGGCGTTCCTTGCGCTGGGCTACGCCGCGTTCCTGCAGCTCAACATCGAGGCTTTTCCCGATCCCGCGCCGCCGATCATCGAGATCATCGCGCAATACCCCGGCCAGTCGCCGGAGGAGGTGGAGCGCTACGTCACCATCCCGATCGAGATCGCGGTCGCCAGCACGCCGGGCCTGAAGTTCATCCGCTCCAACTCGGTGTTCGCGCTCGGCTTTATCCGGCTGCAGTTCGAATATGGGCGCGACTACCACTTCGTGCGCCAGCAGGCGCTCAACCGACTCGCCGAGGCGGCGCTGCCGCCGGCGGTGAAGCCAGTGATCTCGCCCGCTGGCACCATCAGCGAAATCTACCGATATCAGCTCGTCGGCCCGCCTGGCATGAGCTCCATGCAGCTGCGCACCCTGCAGGACTGGGTTGTGGAGCGGCGGCTGCGGCTGGTGCCGGGCGTCGCCGACGTGCTGGTGCTCGGCGGCCAGACCAAGGAGTTCCAGGCCGAAATCGATCTCGACCGCATGCGCGCCTACGGCATGACATTGCCGCACATCATCGCCGCCATCTCGGCGAGCAACGCCAACGTCGGCGGCCGCACCATCTCGCTCGGCGAGCAGTCGGTCAACATCCGCGGCATCGGCGTGATCGGCTCGCTGGATGACATCAGCAACATCGTGCTCACCCAGCAGGGTGGCTTTCCGGTGCTGCTGTCCGACGTCGCCAAGGTGCAGATCGGCGCCCGGCCCCGGCTCGGCATCTCCGGCCGCGACGACGTCACCGACGTCGTCAACGGCATGGTGCTGATGCAGAAGTTCGAGCGCACCATGGAAATGGTCATCCGCGTGCGCGAGGCGGTGCAGAAGATCAACACCGACGGGACGTTGCCGCCCGGTGTGCAGATCGTGCCGTTCTACGACCGTGGCGACCTGGTGGCGATCACGGTGCGCACCGTGCTGCACAACATGCTGTTCGGCGTGTTGCTGATCTTCTTCATTCAATGGCTGTTTCTGGGAACCTTTCGCTCGGCGCTGATCGTGGCGGCGACGATCCCGGTGGCGCTGCTGCTCGCCGTCATGATCACGGTGTTGCGCGGTGAATCCGCCAACCTGCTTTCGATCGGTGCCATCGACCTCGGCATCATCGTCGACGCGACTGTGATCATGGTGGAGAACGTCTTTCGCCATCTGGCGCATCGCACCCGCGCGGTGTTTGCCGACAAGGAGGCCGCGCTCGGCGACAAGCTGCACCGCATTCTCGTGGCGGCGGTCGAGGTCGACAAGGCGATCTTCTTTTCCGTGGTCATCACCATCGCGGCGTTCCTGCCGCTGTTCACCATGCAGGGCGTCGAGGGCCAGATCTTCAGCCCGATGGCGCGGACGTATGCCTACGCGCTGATCGGGGCGATCATCGCCACCTTCACCATCACGCCGGTGCTGTGCTCCGTGCTGCTGCGGTCGCGCGTCGACGAGGTCGAAACCTTCCTGGTGCGCGGCATCCGAAGGGTCTACGAGTGGATTCTGCCGCGCACGGTCCGGCACGCCCGGCCGGCGGCGATGCTCGCGGTGCTGTTCCTGATGCTGTGCGGCGTGCTCTCGGCACGGCTGGGCACCGAATTCCTGCCCAAGCTCGAAGAAGGTAACATGTGGATCCGTGCGGTGATGCCGCCGACCATCACGCTCGAAGCTGGCATGGATACGGTCGCGCGCATCCGCAAGGTGATCGGCAGCTATCAGCCGGTGCGCACCGTCGCCTCCGAGCAGGGCCGGGGCGACGAGGGCACCGACCCGGACGGCTCGTTCCTCGCCGAATTCTTCGTTCCGCTCAAGCCGCAGGACGAGTGGACCAAGAGCCTGACCAAGGACGAGCTGATCCGGCAGATGAGCGAGCGGCTCAGGCGCGAGTTCATCGGCATCGACTTCAACTTCTCGCAGTACATCCAGGACAACATCGAGGAAGCGGTCTCAGGCGTAAAGGGCGAGAATTCGGTGAAAATTTTCGGCCGCGACCTCGTTGAGCTGGAGCGGCTCTCCAACGCGGTCAAGGTGGAGCTGGCCAAGGTGCCGGGCGTCACCGATCCGGCCGCATTTAACCTGCTCGGCCAGCCCAACCTGGTGGTGCGGGTCGATCGCGCGAAAGCGGCGCGCTACGGCTTCTCGGTCGGCGACATCAACACCGTGGTGCAGGCTGCGATCGGCGGGCAGGAGGTGACGCGCGTTTACGAGGGCGAGATGAACTTCGCGCTCGCCGTGCGTCTTGCACCGCGCTACCGCGACAATATCGATGCCATCCGCAGCGTGCCGGTGGCCTTGCCCAACGCCGACAAGCAGGGCCAGAGCGTCTACATCGCGCTCGGCGACATCGCCGACGTCAAGCTGGAGAGCGGTGCTGCGTACATCTATCGGGAAAACAGCCAGCGTTTCATTCCGCTGAAATACAGCGTGCGCGGCCGCGACCTCGGCTCGACCGTGGCCGAGGCGCAGGAGCGCGTCGGGCAGAACGTCAAGCTGCCGCCGGGCTATCGCCTCGAATGGGCGGGCGAGTTCGGCGCTCTGGAAGAGGCGAAGAAGCGGCTCGCCGTCATCGTGCCGCTCAGCCTCGTGTTGATCATGATGCTGCTCTACAGCCTGTTCAACTCGGTGAAGCACAGCCTGCTGGCGCTATCCGGCATTCCGTTCGCGGTGTGCGGCGGCATCCTCGGGCTCTACGTCGCCGGGTTGCATGCCAGCGTTTCGGCGGCGGTCGGCTTCATTTCGCTGTTCGGCGTGTCGGCGATGGACGGCATCCTGCTGGTCTCGTACATCCGCCGGAACATGGATCAGGGCATAGGGGTCGAGCATTCCATCGTCGATGCGGCGCAGACCCGGATGCGGCAAATCTTCATGACCGGATTCTCGGCCTGCATCGGCCTGGTGCCAGCGGCGCTCTCCACCGGCATCGGCTCGCAGGTCCAACAGCCGCTCGCCTGCGTCATCGTGGGCGGCATGCTGCTCTCGCCGATCTGCAGCCTGCTGGTGATTCCGGCGTTCGCGCGGCTGATGATGGAAAACCGGAAGCCTGACACGGCGCCGGCATCGGCGCCGGCGCATTGGGGCGCGGACCCATAAATGCTAAGCCGAACGCGGGCCTAAAACTGGTGCCGATGTCCGCATTTGGGGGTAGAGCAGACATCGCCTAGCTGGCGTCGGATGTCGGGGGCGGCATGAAACGGCATGCCACAAAAGGCGGCAAGGCGAGCAGAAAGCGGCCGCGGATAAGGCGTTCGGCCAGTTCCTCTACGACACCGACGACGGGATACTAAGCTGGGATGCCGACGGCAGCGGCGGCGGCGGGGCCGTGACGATCGCACTATTCCCCGATACGCCTGCGCTGACCGCCGCGGACTTTCAGATCGTGGTCTGACCGGGCCCGGTTCGTTAACGTGCGCGCGACGAGGTGATCGAATAGCTCCCGCGATGTCGGCTAATGGCACAAGCGGACTTTCCCACGCATCCGCCTAATGTCCGCTTGGGGTAGCAGCGGACATGCCCACCTCTCATTTTTATGAGTACACGTTTATGAGTACACGGCCTAGCTCCCGATCACCGGAAGCACAATGCAAGACGCGTGCGCGTTGTCGTGGTGGATGGTGTCGGTCCCCATCTGGGTCGGATGATAGGGATGGTTGAACACGCCGTCGGTGACCGGCGAGTCACCGTTGACGATCTCCAGCCGGATGCGGTGGCCCTTTTTGAAAACGTAGGACACCGGCAGCACCTCGATGTCGAACGGGTAGATCTCGCCGGGCTTGATCGGCTGCGGGTTGGTGTGGGTGTAGAACGGCCGATATTCGGTCGAGCGCTCCATGTCCTTTTCGCGGTGCGAGGCCTTCAGCCAGCCCTTCGACACCGGCGTGTGCGTGGGCTGCGCGCCGGACTTGCGTGCCGCGTCGTCCTGCGGGCTCTGGTCGGACAGCTTGACGATGAACTGGGTGTCGACCGCGGTCGATGAGGCGAACAGCTTGAGCACGATCGGGCCGGTGACTTCGAGATCGCGCTCGAGCGGCGCGGTGGTGAAGGTCAGCACCCGCTTGGTGAAATCGGGCTGGCCATCGGGGCCGGTGACGACCACGCCATTGACCCATTCCCAGTCCGGATAGGTGTAGCTGGTGGCTTGCTCGTTCGCGGCGGGCTTGTCGGCCGACAGCGTGCCGTCGTTGAGCGACGTCACGCTGCCGCTCGGTCCCTTGTGCAGATAGAACGGCGTCATCACCGCGCGCGCCGGCGGCCATTCTTCCTCCGAGCGCCATTCGTTCGCGCCGCGCACGAAGATCTTCACCGGCGAGGCGTCCATGAACTCGTTGTTCGCGCCCTTGAGGTGCAGGTCGTAGAACGGCAGGCATTCCTTCTCATGGAAATCGACCTGGTCGAACATGTGATGCGCTTCGAAGGTGTTGCGCGCGCCCGTTACCACCAGCTTCTTCGGCGACTTCAGCAGCTCGTAGCCGAGGATGTTGCCGCGCAGATGCAGCCCCATCTTGCCCCAGTGGCCGACCGAGAGGACGGGGCACTTGATCTTGTCGATGCGCCAGTACGGCGAGCGCTCGCGCCACAATTCGTCGTCGAGCGTGTGCTCGGTGATGGCGCCGACCAGATCGAATTTCATCGGCGGCCGGCCCTTACCGCCGGCCGGGCGATGCATGTTGTCGGCGCGCAGGCTGGTGTACCAGACCGAACGGTATGAGCAGAAAATCCCGCCGTGATAGTTCGAGCAGCGGTACTGGTCGACCAGCCCGTCGTAGGGAATGATGCAGGCGAGGCCCGGCGGGTTGTAGGTCGCCATCAGCCACTGCGCCATCGCGTAATA
>Ga0190270_10001834_pt1 | contig 10054 bp, 12 predicted proteins | sample Popmic320T_FD_133748 | JGI IMG/M metagenome (GOLD analysis project Ga0190270, IMG submission 133748) | Populus adjacent soil microbial communities from riparian zone of Weber River, Utah, USA - 320 T | ecosystem: Environmental > Terrestrial > Soil > Riparian zone | place: USA: Utah | collected... | reverse complement strand
TACTACAATGCGGCGCGCACGCATCTGTCCCTTGACAAGGACACACCGATCGGACGCGCCGTTCAACCAGTTGGGCGTATTAAATGCCGACCTGTTCTCGGCGGCCTGCACCACCAATATGCGCGAATTTGATTTACGACAGGGACAGCCGCCCTTTGCTTTCGCCGCGTAGGTATCGATTGCGATTCCGTTGAGAAATTTATAAGCAGCTTTCATGTCCGCCCTGGGGCAAAGAATTGAACGCTCCGCCGCATCCCAACGGCTGCCGTCAACACCACGGAACGTTTTTCGACACCCATTCTTTCCGAGCCGCTGAGCCCATGTAACCACCTCGGGCTCCATTAATTTCGGGCAATTAAGTCGCCTACGAGCAATTGAGGGCGCTCGCGAGTTGAAAGTCCGCTAATGACGGCCTCCAGAAATTCGATCTTGGTGAGACCCTAGCTCGAACCCGGTGGTACGTGCACACCAAGTTCCACCGGTTCGCCCCGGAGATGCCATAGCAGTACCCAACAATCAGCATCCCGATCATCAGCTCAGGGTCGATCGAGGTCGGCCGATCTCGCTGTAGAAGGGCGCCAGCTTGTCGCGCAAGTCCGCAAGAACTCGAGTCACGAGCGCGGAGCCTGGATTTAGATGGAGGGCGGCGCGCTCGCGGACCGCCACGCTAGCACCTTCGACCATAGCCAATCTAGAATGAACCACGTGGCCAGGAACCCGGCGCATTCCAAGGTAAAACTGCGCCACTTGAAGAACAGCTCTGCGATCAGGAGAGCGAGCACGAGCGGTGGCAGCGCATCGGTCAAGATGGCCCTGAGAGAGCGACCGCGGAACAGTTGGTACATGAAGCACCTCCATTAGGTAATGATCACTCACCCATCGACCAGAAGGGTGGAGCATCCAGCCGTGGGCCGGACACTGAAGGTTCAATTTACTCGTGATACCGACAGCGTGAAGACTAGGACTGCACTTCCCCCGCCTTTTTGGCTTGGGTGTTTTATATAAAATCGACACTTCCTTGGATATGAAACCGGCATTGCGAATTGGGTTAAGAGCGGTAGTCTATTAGAAATGCGCCCTGGATAGGTAAGGCCGAAAATGTGGTGCAACACCCAAGTCACCTTTAGCCCCAGTCCGAACAACTCTCGAAGTGAATCCGAGCTCGAGGTAAACCCGCTCGATCCGCTTAACCTGGTGGGCTCCTCCAAAAAGTTTACGAACCCGGCGACGTACGCGTTCACGCTCGCCGCGTATGCGACCTTTGATGGTGGCGAATCGTGGCTCGAATCTCCTCCCCTGCAGCTCCTTGGCAATCCAGACCCCAACAAGGCATGGTCTGGAATATCGGATCCTGCGATCGCGTGGGACAATGCCGGCAACTGCTATTTGGTGGCACTTCCTTTCCCGGCAGCAAGCAGTCCATTCTCGACGGTTGGAATTGCCGTCTACAAGTCATCGGACGGCGGGCGTAACTGGAGTATCCCGAATCACATCCACACGAGCACCAGCGACGACAAGCAGTGGGCGACTGGTGATCGTAATCGGGGCAGCCGTTTTTTCGGCAACGTCTACGTAGCCTGGGATGATGGCACCAACCTGGCATTCGCACGAACGACGGACCAGGGAGCAACGTGGCGCGGCATCGGATCACAGCCGGCCGGCAGCGTGCTCGCTGCAGATTCGTTCTCTCCGGCCATCGCGGTTGCGAACGACGGTGCTGTCTACATTTTCTGGATTGTGGGTAGGAGCAGCACAATCAAGTTCGTCAAGTCCGTCGACGGCGGAAATTCATTCTCAGTGCCGCAGGTTGCGGTAACTGGGCTGACGAACCTGTGGTCGGCGCTTCCAATAACTGGTGGTTTCCCAAAATTTGCTGGGACGAAGTTCCGTGTGTTGACACTTCCCGCCGCTTGCACCGGCTCGGGCCGCAATGTGGTGGTGGCGTGGGCGGATTATCGCGAAGGTGTGTCCCGCATCTACTACCGCCGTTCGAGTGATGGTGGCGCGACGTGGATAGGCGCACCATCGGGTCAGCCGCTGCTCACCCGCATTGGTGTTCCCGGCAGTGATCAACACGACTTTCATCCGCAGCTTGCGAGCACTCCTTCGGGAACTATCGCCTGTTCGTACTATGAGCTGGGCCCGAAGTGGGCGGGCGCGCCGCAATGGATCAACACGTTCATTGCGACATCGCAGAATAACGGTGCGAGTTTCCTCAACGTAGAAAAGGTATCGAACGTTCCGTGGGATCCAGCCGTAAATGCTCCGCTTTCACACGGCGATCCGAACACGACGTTCATCGGCGAGTACTTCGGCCTTGGCGTGAGCAACAATGGATTCGTTCCATTCTGGACAGATACACGCACCGGTATTCAGGAGATGTTCTCCGGCCGAAAGATGTCGATCGGGCCGTGGACAGGAGTGCAATTCGAGGGGCGGCTTCCGGCAGGATCTACACGGAGATGGTTCACGTTCAACTGGCCGGCGTGCTGGCACGTGGTGTGGGAAGTCGTGCCGATCACTCCGCGTGTCGGTGCGCCGCAAATACGATGGCGTGTTCAGGTCGAGCGGGCATCCTCAGGGATGATCACTTACTGGATCAAGATCACCAACCTGACCGGCAGAGACGTCGATATCGAAGCACGGTATGCAATTCTTGCTGCCGACTAAAGGAGATTACAATGGTCGTAGGCGTCCAATTTACAGGATCGGTTCCCGGCAGCAGCTCGCGCCGATGGTTCACCTTCAATTGGCCGGCTAGCTGGGATGTAGTTTGGACGGTGGTGTCGACGAGTCCCGTAGTCGGTGCGCCGCAGATCGAGTGGGATGTTGCAGTCGAGCGAGCCACTGCAACTACGATTACCTACTGGATCACGATCAAGAACCTGACTTCGAGCTCGACCAACATTGAAGCCAGATATGCCGTCATGAATATCTAAGGACTCCCCCGATGAAAATCATAATTGAGATTAATGGTGACAATATCGCCGTGCATACGGATCGTCAGCTCGCTGATGCAGATAGTGCATCAATCGTCGACGCGGGCCCTGCACCTGCCGAGTTGCTCCGGAAGTTCGGGGGAATCGCTGAGGAAGAGCGGTCAGGCAAGACTCAGTCGCCACGAGGGAAACGCGGTTCTATTGGTCCAGGGAAGGAAACACCTCTAAACCCTCTTCGCGTAGGCGAGGCAGTTGCGCGTCAGCTGCTGGGACAGAGCGCTCAACTGGAGAGCGAATCGATTGAGACAATGGATGCCGGCCGAGCGCCGAAGCTTCCGAAGACCTCGCAAAAGGAGAAGCGTTTGAAGCGGCCTGCCAGGAGGAAGTAGAGTCAGAAGGAAAACCGACGGAGCGCGGGCGCCGCCCGGGCGAGAAGATTAAGAGTGGTGCCCTGAGCGTTCAGTTATCTGCACCAGCAAATGGTCATAACGCCGCCTCGACTTCCAATGACTTCGACGGCCGCTGGCTTCGCAAAGACTAAACCGGATCGTCCTGCGCCCGACGACCTGTTTGCGCCTGACGGGGCACGGCCCGTCTGCTTATGGGCCGGAAGCGGACGTGCTCGCCTCTGAAGGCCATCATCGTCACGCCCGCCGGAAAGGCCTCGCAAATTAGATGTGATATAAATTTCAACGATGTAGCCGTCGCATCTCTTTCAAATTCTCGCCGCGACGAGTGCGACGTACGGCGGTCTTCCGTACTCAGCAATGGTTCAATGATGGGCAACAAGAAATGGATCATCTTGGCCGAGCTGGCCGAGCAGGACACAACTCAACTAGGGCGGCTCGACGTCATCGCTCGGACCTCATGGCGTTTTCGACCGCCCGATCGGCGCCGGCGGGCGGTCGAAAGCATTCGAGCGAAGTACGGTCTCTCGGAGCGCCAAGCCTGCAGGATCGTCGGTCAGCCCCGCGGGACGCAGCGATACACCGCCATCGTTCGAGCTGACGAGGATGTACTGACGAGAGCCATTATCTCTCTTGCATCCCAAAGCAGACATCCAATGCCGCCTCTCGCGATGTCTGCTTTGGGCCACAAGCCGACATTGCCGTCGGCCTGTTTGCGCCGTGAGATAGCCGGAGCGTGCGTGAGAACGATTCGCCGATTTGTTGTCAATGTCTGCATAATTTGCTAATTTCTTAGTCGGGGGGACGGGGGGCATGAGTGACAAATCAATCGCCGTCATCGGCGGTGGCATTGGCGGTGTGTCGGCCGCGCTGAATTTGTTGCGCGCCGGCATCGACGTGCATGTCTACGAGCAGTCGCGGGCGCTACGCGAAGTCGGCGCTGGCATTAATGTGACGCCAAACGCAGCTCGCGTGATTCATGGGCTGGGCCTGGGCGACAAGCTCGCCAGCCTCGGCGTAATGCCCATGGCCGTGCATCAACAGCGCTGGGACGACGGGCGCTATTTGTTGCGAACGCCGCTCGGCATAGAAATCGAACGCCATTTCGGTTTCCGGCAATATCAATCGCACCGCGCCGACGTGCTCAACATGTTGGTTGAAGCGCTGCCACCCGAACGCATGCATGTCGGTCACCGCTTGACCCGGTTCAGCGAGCGTGGCGACAAGATCGAGGCGCAGTTCGAGAACGGAACGCGGGCGTCGGTCGATGCGCTAATCGGGGCTGACGGCATCCACTCGACCGTGCAGCGCCAGCTGTTCGGCGCAACGCCGCCACGTTTCACCGGCTGCGCCGCCTATCGCGGGTTGGTGCCCGCCGAAAAGCTCAAACATCTCGATCTCGAAGTTGTGCTGCAATTGACAATTGGGCCGGGCAAACACTTCGTCCGCTATTTCGTCGCCACCAAGCGCTATGTCAATTTCGTCGCGATTATCGAGCAGGATTCGTGGACGAAGGAATCCTGGACCGATCGGGGTGACGTCCACGAGGCGCGTGCGGCCTTCGCCGGCTGGCACAAGGACGTGTCCGGCGTGCTCGACGCCGTGGAGGAAACGTTCATTTGGGGCCTGTTCGACCGCGCGCCGCTTGCACGCTGGTCGGTGGGGAGGGTGACGCTGCTCGGCGACGCCTGTCATCCGATGTTGCCGTTCGTCGGGCAAGGCGCAGCGCAGGCGATAGAGGACGGCGTGACGTTGGCGGCGTGCCTGCAGAAGTACGATGATATCCCGGAAGCGTTGACGCGCTATCAGGCGCTGCGCTTGCCGCGCACCGCGCAGGTGCAGGCGTTGGCCGGGAATAACAAGGGCCGTTACCATCTGCCGGACGGCCCCGAGCAGATCGCCCGCGACGCCGCGATGGCGGCGGGCGGCACCGACTGGTCGTTCAAGGCGATGGGATGGCTCTTCGCCTACAATCCCGTAGAGGCGGTCGAAACCGGAAATCTTGGGCTGCCGCCCCCAGCCTAGCCTTTCAGAAGCGGGCCAGTCGGCCACCTGTTCGCTTGTAGATCCAAAGCGGACATCCCCGCTCTCGTGAGTCAATTCGACTCATCGCATGACCGCCACAAAACGATCTAACGTGCGTTAGATCAGTTCGTGCGCGGGGGGCCGGGCAGTGGCCAAAGGACAATTTCTGTCCTATTTGCGGGTCAGCACCGACAAGCAGGGACGAAGCGGTCTCGGACTGGAGGCCGTTGCTGACCAGCATCAATCGCGCTGGCGTCCACCGCGCCGACCGACGACGCCCGATGGCCGCTGGAAATCACGTTTGTGTGCCGGCGCCATCAAGCTGATGCGCGTTGGCTTATTGCGGGACCGAAAGGAGTTTTTGGCCCGCGAAGTCCGACAGTGCGCCGATTTTCAGTCTTCGGATTTTTGGTCATCAACTACACCCAGGCGCGCAGTGCGGCATAGTTGGTCTAGGGCGTGGACTCATTAACGCGCAGCCAGAGCCGCATTGAGGCGAGTTGGATGAAGGCCAGGTAGTTGGCAGCGAGTTTATCGTAGCGTGTGGCGACGCGCCGACGTTGATCTTGTTGAAGAACCGTTCAACCAGATTGCGAGCCCGGTAAAGATACGGACTGAAGCATAGCGCCTCGGTCCGATTTCTTTTTGGTGGGATATTCGCCCAGGCGCCGTGCTGCCGAACAAGGGGCTCTGATCCAATCGGCGTCATAGCCACGGTCGGCGAGTAGCATTGTTCCCGGCTTCAAGCGAGACAGGAGTCTTCCTGCGAGCCGGTTGTCGTGGGCCTCACCAGCCGTCAGTGCAAGCCGGACCGGGAAGCCATTCGTATCGACCACCGCATGGATCTTGCTGGTCAACCCGCCTCGTGACCGTCCCATGGACTGTCTTCTATTCCGAGTGATGCAGGCACCGTGTTGATGCACGCGGACAATCGACGTATCAATCATCTGCACGGCAGCGTCATGAGCGCCGGCCAGTACGCTCATGATCTTTGCCCAGACACCCGCTCGTCGCCAGCGAACGAAGCGATTGTAGCAGGTGGTATAGGGGCCGGAGCTGCCGGGCAGATCGCGCCATGGCGCGCCAGATCGCAAGACCCAGAAGATGCCGTTGAGGACACGACGATCATTCACCCGTGGTACGCCGCGCGGCTTGTTCGGCAGCATCGGCTTGATGGCAGTCCACTCATCGTCGGTGAGTTCGTAGCGCATGATTCGAGCCCTTCATTTAGAGGCTTGAATCACGGCATGGCGGTCAGTCTCAACATGCCCTATCGCGGCCCTTTTGGTCGCTATGCACCCGAAAGCGGACCTATATGCTCACTTTGAGATTTATAGATCGTGACCCGAACCGGACGTCCTCTCAGCCACGTATGAGTACGATGTCGAAGACAAATGTGCGGTAGGAGTTATGCAGCGAGATCAAAGGACGCGCGATCAGTAAGTCCGGGGCATTTGCCGACAGCAGAAGGGGATCGCGCGCATTGAGGGGCTCGCCCGGAAAATACATTTGCGTGATGAGCCGGTCGAATTTGCCTTGAATCTCGAAGTGAATGTGAGGTGGGCGAATCCGATCGGAACCGGCTGGATAGGCGCCCGGCTTCACAGTCTTGAAGCGATATGCACCGTCGCAGCCCGAGATGATTTCGGCAAAGCCGACAAAGCTTTCATCCAAGGGCTCCGGATTCGTGTCATTGAGATGGGCATAGCGGCCAAAACTGTTCGCTTGCCAGATGACAAGGCGCGCACCCTCGACCGGCTCGCCGGCTCGATTCAGAACCCGCCCTTCCACCACGATGATTTCGCCTTGGGCACGAGCCGCTATTCCATCGACAACAGTCAAGTCATCGGTCGCAATCGGGCTGTCAATCGCCGGGAAGTAAGGCCCAAGAATCTGATGCGGCGTATGTTGCGGCGCCGCGACGATTGAGGGCGTGCCTGCTGCGAAGTGTGGAACTGATGATGTCTGTATCTCGTTCATGTTGACCTCTGAAGGCTCTCTCTCAAGGCATTCGAATTCCTGAATCCTTGACCACTTTGGTCCAATACGCGACCTGAGAACTGATCAGGCTTCCCAGGGCCTCGGAAGTTCCACCGGCAGGCTCGTACCCAAGTCGTTCGAGGGCATCTTGGATCTTCGGCTTCGAGAGCGCCTTGTTGACGGCCACATTCAACCTCGCGATGTTATCGGCCGACGTACCGGCCTTCACGACAAAGCCGACCCAATCCTCAGCAACGAGATTCGGGAATCCAGCTTCGATGACGGTTTGCACATCCTTGAGAGCTGCGATGCGCTTCGGTCCGGCCATCGCCAGTGCCCGAAGCTTGCCGGTGGCAATCAGATCAACCACGGCCGGCGAATTGAAAAAAGCGAATTGCGTCTGCGCTGTCATCAGGTCGCTCAATCGTTGCGCGTTCTGTGGATATAGAATCGACGTGAATGATGTACTGGTTTGCAGTTTGAACATCTCGCCCAACAGATGAGCCGGCGTTCCAAATCCACCCGATGAATAGTTGAGCTTGCCTGATTGTGCCTTGAGCAGTGCCACGAGCTCCGGCAGCGTAGCCGCTGGCAACGAGGGAGGTACGACGAGGACCGAATATCCGGTGGCGATCTTGACGACTGGGGCGAAATCGGTGTGCAGGCGAATGCCCTTTTCTGGAGCCAGCACCGGCGTCGGAATCGCGCCCAAGCTCATTGGAAATATTGAGAGCCCGTCGGCGGGTCGCTTCAGGACATCAGTCATGGCGATAACTTGGAGAGCGCCCGGGCGATTATCGACGACGACCCGCCACCCTTCGGTTTCGGAGAGTTCCGTTGCGATGATGCGGGCGATTACGTCAGGCGGCGGCCCTGGCGGGGTTGGCACCACGACGCGGATGATACTGTTGCCCGGATAGACATCGGCCTGAGAGGTTGCCAGCGCGCAAGCGAGAATCATGCTCGGCGCGACCAGCGCGTGCAGCAATAAGCGTGTCAGAGATTTGCGGGCCTGCATCGCTGCTCTCCTTGCGGCGCGGGATCGCGTCGACCAGCACGCGACATTTGGACCATCTGTGGTATAGTTGAAAAGTTCTATTTTTGACTATCACCATAGAATTAGTGAATAGGAAGCACACGATGCAACGCGTCGAGGAAATCAGCCGCCGCCTCAAACTGCGGCATCTCAACGTTCTGCTTGCGGTGGTCGAGCAGGGAAGCATGGTGAAGGCCGCGGAGCGACTTGCGATCACGCAGCCAGTCGTTTCCAAGACCATTGCCGATCTTGAAAACCTGGTGGGTGTTCGACTGCTCGACCGCGGGCCTCAGGGGATCGAACCGACGCTTTACGGCCGAGCTTTGCTGAAGCGCAGCGTATCCATCTTCGATGATCTAAAGGCCAGCATCAACGAGTTGGAATCACTCGCCGATCCCGGTGCGGGAGAGTTGCGGATTGGATGCACTGAGGCGACGGGGAGAACGCTCGTGCCGGCCATTGTTGGTCGTCTGTCACGACAATATCCGCGCATGGCTTTTGAGGTCTTGCTCGCCGACCAGGCGACCCTGCTGGGTCGCGACTTACGCGGTCGGCGCGTTGATCTTATCGTCGGGCCGTTCACGACCGACGCCGGCGAGGACGTGGACGTAAAAGTCCTCCATTGGGACCGGCTGCACGTTGTATCGGGCCCGTCGAATCCATGGGTGGACCGACGCAAGGTCGCGCTGGGCGATTTGGTCAATGACCGCTGGGTCCTGCCGCCGCCCTCGCACCCCATCGGGGCGATGGTTGCCAATGCGTTCCGGCAAGGTGGCTTGCAGCCACCACGGAACGTGGTGACCGTAACGTCGTCTCAGTTCACAATCAGACTGATTGCGGACGGAGAACTCCTCGGTGTCCTGGCTTCTGCAGGGCTCAACGACCCGTACTATCCGTTGCAAACCGTGCGCGTCGAGCTTCCGACTAAGACATGGCCCATCAGCATCGCCACCCTGAAGGATCGGACGCTCGCTCCGGCGACCGAACTCTTTATCGATTGCGCATCGGAGTTCGTTAAGCCGCTGGCAGAGACTGGCACGCGGCGTAGGGTTCTAGGATAAGAACAGACGTCGCTTCCCTGAAACCCGCCCTAGTGCAAGAATGAGCCGACATGCTTAAAGCAGACTGGGCATACGACTTTGCCTGCGACCAACCGATCGAGGTCATACCTGCCGCCTTCAATGCGGCCGGTCCTTGGCAGTGGCAGCTGCGTGACAGCCACTTCTACGGAGACTACGTCAGCTGCCGGCAAAGGAGCCTGTCCGGTTACGAGTCCACGAGTATCCTTCAAAGGATTGGTCAAATTCGTTGGTCTGTACGACAAAGGCTTCAAGGCATTGCTTGAAATCGAGACAGAAGGCGGGGCGACACGATCCGAGATCGATGACGTCTTTCGATGCTTGCTGCAAGCGATCAATGCCACGAACGTGACCGAGATAGAGCCTTACGACGGCACTGCCGCAGAACGTCGTTGGCATTCGCGCGCCTGAACGCAATTTTCCTGGAATCCGTTCTGTTAACTGCCCTTGCGCTCTCTAGACCTCTGTTGCGTCCGTTTGAATATGCAAGTGAGCGAACCGGCCCGGCCATCTTGTCTACAAACGGAAATCGGTTCAGATTTGGCCTCGAACCGGCGTCCATCTGGAGAATGTCGGGTCAAATGCTCG
>Ga0190270_10001833_pt1 | contig 10056 bp, 9 predicted proteins | sample Popmic320T_FD_133748 | JGI IMG/M metagenome (GOLD analysis project Ga0190270, IMG submission 133748) | Populus adjacent soil microbial communities from riparian zone of Weber River, Utah, USA - 320 T | ecosystem: Environmental > Terrestrial > Soil > Riparian zone | place: USA: Utah | collected... | reverse complement strand
CCCGTCGGCCGCCCGCCGCTCCGCGACAACGCCGCGAAAGCACAATCCCGGCGATCCCTCACCCGCCATACTTACAACCCCAGCGCGTCGGTCAGTCCCTTGATGTGGGCGAGGCGAGACAGCTCCAGCTTGGAGACCGCCTCGTCCACATCGCCGGCTGCCGGCATGAGCGCGCGCTTGAACCCCAGTTTGCGGGCCTCTTTGAGGCGCGACATCGTGTGACCGGCCGGCCGGATCGCTCCCGAGAGGCTGATTTCCCCGAAGTAGACGTCATGGGGTCCGAGCGCAAGATTGGAAATGGAGGAGATGAGCGCCGCCGCGGCGGCGAGATCGGCAGCCGGCTCGGTGATGCGCAGGCCCCCCGCAACGTTGAGATAGACGTCATGCTGGGCGAAGCTGATGCCGCAGCGTGCGTCGAGCACGGCAAGGAGCATGGCGAGGCGGTTGGAGTCCCAGCCTACGACCGCGCGCCGCGGCGTGCCGAGCCCCGAGGGCACAACCAGCGCCTGCAGCTCGACCAGGATCGGGCGCGTGCCCTCCATGCCGGCGAACACCGCCGAGCCCGGCGTGGAGGCTCCGTCCAGCCCCTGGCGCTCGCCCAGGAACAGCTCCGACGGATTGGCGACCTCCCGCAGGCCCGCCGCGGCCATCTCGAAGACGCCGATCTCGTCGGTGGCGCCGAAGCGGTTCTTGGTGGCGCGCAGGATGCGGAAGACGTGGCCGCGGTCGCCCTCGAAATAGAGCACGGTATCGACCATGTGCTCGACCACCTTGGGGCCGGCGATCTGGCCGTCCTTGGTGACGTGGCCGACCAGCAGCAGCGCCGCCCCGCGCGCCTTGGCGAAGCGCACCAGCGCCTGGGTGGCCGCGCGCACCTGGCTGACCGTGCCGGCGGCGGCCTCGATCTCCTCGGCCCACAGCGTCTGGATCGAGTCGATGATGACGAGGTGCGGTGTGCTTCCCTCGCCCAGCGTGCTCAGGATGTTGGACAGGCTGGTCTCGCTGGCCAGCGCCACCGGCGCCTGGGCGAGGCCCAGTCGCTCGGCGCGCAGGCGCACTTGGGCGGTCGCCTCCTCGCCCGTGAAGTAGACCGCGCGCCGGCCGGAGAGCGCGAAGGCCGCCGCCACCTGCAGCAGAAGCGTGGACTTGCCAATGCCCGGCTCGCCACCGATCAGCAGCGCCGATCCCGGCACGATGCCGCCGCCGGTAACGCGGTCCAGCTCGGCCAGCCCCGTGGCCATGCGCTCGAACCGCTCCGTCGGCGCCTCGGCCAGGCTCTGCAGAGCGACCGCGCGCCCCTTCGAGAGCTTGCTGAGGCCCGAGCCGGGCGGTTGCGCCACGTCGGCTTCCTCAACGAGGGTGTTCCACTCCCCGCAGCCGGCGCATTTCCCGACCCAGCGCGGCGACACCGCACCGCAGCTCTGGCACACGTACTGGGTGCGCGCTGCCTTGGCCATTGCGGTCAGGCTCCCTCAACCGGGGTCAGACCCGCCGGGTCTGACCCCGTTCATCCACCTTCATAGACGCGCAGCACTCTCGGACCCAGGCGCGACAGCAGCTCGTAGCCGATGGTGCCGGCCCGGTCGGTCAGGTCATCGACTGTGACGCGCTGGCCCATCACCTCGACCCATCCGCCCCGGCGCGTCAGCTCCTCCGGCACGTCGGTCACGTCGACGTTGATGAAGTCCATGGAGACGCGCCCCACGATCGGCACCGGGTAGTCTCCGATGTAGCCCACGGGGCCGGCCTTGCCGGTGGCGACACTGAGGGCGCGCAGGAAGCCATCGGCGTAGCCGCAGGCAATGGTGGCGATGCGCGAGGGCCGCTGCACCTTGTAGATGGCGCCATAGCCGATGGTCTCGCCGGGTGCCACGTCCTTCACCTGCAGGATCCTGGCGGTGAGCCGTACCACGGAGCGCATCGGGTTGGGCTTGTCCTCGTGCGCGCGCCCGCCGAACAGCGCGATCCCCGGCCGCACCACGTCGAAGTGATAGGCGGATCCCAAGAAGGTGCCGCCCGAGTTGGAGAGGCTCGTCGGCGCCGGCGGCAGCTGGGCGCGCAGCGCGTCGAATCGCTGGCGCTGGCGCTCGTTCATGGGATTGGCCGGCTCGTCGGCGCAGGCGAGATGACTCATCACCACCGTGACCTCGATGGTGGCGAGCAGGTCCGGCTCAGCCACGAGCTGATGCAACTCGGTCTCGGGCATGCCCAGCCGGTTCATGCCGGTGTCGATGTGCAGGGCGGCGGGGAGGCGGCGCCCGCGCGTGCGGCTGTAAGCTGCCCACTCGCGCACCTCGGCGAGGCTCGACAGCACCGGCCGCAGATCGAAGCCGGCATAGTGCGCGTCGGCGCCGGGCAGCAGGCCGTCGAGCACGTAGACCGTGGCGCCCGGCTGCACCTCGCGCACCGTGCGCCCCTCATCGATGGTGGCGACGAAGAAGGTCTTGCAGCCCTCGTTGGTGAGGGCGCGGGCGATGGGTGCCAGGCCCAGGCCGTAGGCGTCGGCCTTGAGCACCCCGGCACACTCCGCGCGCCCCGACACCTCGTTGAGGCGCGCCCAGTTGGCGCGCAGCGCCGCAAGATCGACGGTCAGGACAGCGCGCGCGGACAACGGGATCGGGGCCCTGATCTGGGCATTGGCCCGAGGCGTCTCCGTCGTCGCTGTCCGTTCCGTCAATGCGTCCTCTCGGGCATGTAGGCGTCGTGTGCTAGGTCGGAGAAGCGCGTATAGCGGCCGTCGAACTGCAGGTCGATGGTGCCGACCGGGCCGTGGCGCTGCTTGCCGACAATCACCTCGGCCTTGCCGCTGCAAGCCTGCATCTTGGTCATCCAGGTCTGGAACTCTGGCGTGCCTTCCTGCGGCTTGGTGCGCTCAACATAATACTCCTCGCGGTACACGAACATCACCACGTCGGCATCTTGCTCAATGGAGCCTGACTCGCGCAGGTCGGAGAGCTGCGGGCGCTTGTCCTCGCGGTTCTCGACGGCGCGGGAGAGCTGGGAGAGCGCCACCACCGGCACGTTCAGCTCCTTGGCGAGCGCCTTCAGGCTGGTCGTGATCTCCGACACTTCCTGCACGCGGCCCTCCGAGGCGCGCCTGATGGAGCCGGTGAGCAGCTGCAGGTAGTCGACGATAATGAGGCCCAGGCTCTGCTGGCGCTTGAGCTTGCGGGCGCGGGCCGCCAGCTGCGCCACCGACAGGCCGCCGGTCTGGTCAATGAACAGCGGCAGGGTGGTCATGTCCTCGCTGGCCCTTACAAGTCGCTTGAACTCGGCCTCGTCGATCAGGCCGCGCCGGATTTTCTCGGAGGGGATCTCCGCCTGCTCGGACAGGATGCGGGTAGCGAGCTGCTCGGCCGACATCTCCAGCGAGAAGAGGCCCACCACCGCGCCGTCGTGCGAGGGATCGTCGGGCCCCAGATGCGGCCTCTCCTGCAGCGAGCGCACGCGCGCCTTGGCAATGTTGAAGGCGACGTTGGTGGCGAGCGACGACTTGCCCATGGAGGGGCGGCCGGCCAGGATGATCAGATCCGAGGGCTGCAGGCCGCCGAGCTTGCTGTCGAGCGCCTTGAGGCCGGTGGAGATGCCGGAGAGGCCGCCGTCGCGCTGGTAGGCGTTGTTGGCCATCTCGATGGCCGTCGTGAGGGCGCTGTGGAAGGTCGAGAAGCCCTGCCCGTACTTGCCAGTCTCTGCCAGCGAGAAGAGCCGCGTCTCGGCCTCCTCGATCTGCTCCTTGGGCGGGAAGTCCACCGGCGAATCGTAGGCCACGTTCACCATGTCCTCGCCGATCAGGATCAGCTGCCGGCGGGTGGCGAGGTCGTAGATGGTGCGGCCGTAGTCGCGCACGTTGATGATGGTAGTGGCGTTGGCCGCCAGCTGCCCCAGATAGGCCGGCACACTGAGGCCCGAGCCGATCGGCTCGGCGTTCTCGAAGAAGGTCTTGAGCGTGATGGGCGTGGCCTGCTTGCCGGCGGCGATCAGCTTGGCCGCGGTCTCGTAGACCTGCAGATGCAACGGATCGAAGAAGTGAGCAGGCTCCAGGAAACTGGAGACCCGGTCGTGGGCCTCATTGTTGACGAGGATGGCACCCAGCAGCGACTGCTCGGCCTCCAGGTTGTGCGGAGCGGCTCGGAAGTGTGGCGCTTCGAGCGAGGCGGGATCTCGAGCTGCGTCTTTGAGCGCCTGTGAGGCCGTGCGGCGGGCGGGAGCGGTGTTCGTCATGAGCGGAGGCTTCCGCCGATTCGCTCACGCTCGCTATCCTCCTCCGGTGGTATTCGCCGGCACCCGTGGAGTCATCACCACAATGCACAACCAGGCGCCTCGGCGCCGGAATTCTCTTCCGCGAGGCCGAATCTCTACTCCCCCGCGGCGCGCGTGCCTCTCACCGCACGACTGGCCGCATCTTCTGACATCAGCCGGCGCTCCTGGGCCAGCATGTAGTCGCGCGTGATGGGAAGGCTGTCGATCCTCTTCGCCAGTTGCAGCTGAAAGACGGTGAGGCCGCTGTAGCGGAAGCCCGACTCACACGCTTGCAGGTAGAACTCCCACATGCGGAAGAAGCGCTCGTCGTAGCGTGCCGGATCGAGCTCGCGCACGCGTTCACGGTTCGCCTGGAAGCGCCGGTTCCACTCGTTGAGGGTGGTGGCGTAATGCACGCGCAGGTTCTCGAAGTCGGTGAGCCAGAGCTCCTCCTTCTCCAGCACCGGCACCAGCTGCGACAGGCTCGGCAGGTAGGCGCCGGGGAAGATGTTCTGCCGGATCCAGACATTGATGGGTGAGGGCGCCTGGTAGCGCCCGATGGTGTGCAGGAGCGCCACGCCGTCGTCCCCAAGCAGCGTGTTGATGCGCGAAAAAAACTGCCGATAGTGCGGCCGGCCCACGTGCTCGAACATGCCGACCGAGACAATGCGGTCAAATACGCCGTGCGTGCGCCGGTAGTCCTCCAGCCGGAAGTCCACGAGCCGCGTGAGCCCGAGCCGCGCAGCGCGCTCGCGGGCGATCTTGTGCTGCTCGGTGCTCAGTGTGATGCCGGTGACATGCACCCCGTAGTTGCGGGCGAGGAACAGCGCCGTGCCGCCGAAGCCGCAGCCGATGTCGAGCACGCGATGGCCGGGGCGGATGTCGAGCTTGGCGGCGATGTGCCGCTTCTTCGCCTCCTGCGCCTCCTCCAGTGACACGCCCTCGGCGGCGAAGTAGGCGCAGGAGTACTGCATGTCCTCGTCGAGGAAGCAGCGGTAGAAATCGGCCGGGTGGTCGTAGTGGTGGTGGACATTGCGTCGAGCGCGGCTCGGCAGGTTGACGACGGCCGCGAGCCGGGCCGCCTCGTCGAGCCGCCGCTTCACGTTGCCGGCGCGCCCCTTGGACGTGAGCTGCTCGTTGAGCAGCAGCAGATCGAGGAAGTCCGAAAGCTGCCCTTCCTCGATGGTGAGCGCACCATCCACATAGGCCCGGCCCACGTGCAGGGTGGGATGGATGATGAGGCGCCGGTATACGGACGGATCGTGCAGGCGCACCGTGGCGCTGGGATGGGTGCCGGGGGTGCCGAAATCGTGTCGCCGCCCGGTGTGGTCGATCACCCCCAGGTGGCCACGCCGCACGAAGCGGCGAAGAAGTAAGCGCAGCGCGAGCACTGGCCCTGCTCCCCGCATGGACAGCCGCATGTTAGCGCGGCTCTCATCGGGCATTCAACCCATTATGAGCCCATTGTGAGCAGGAGGCGGCGGCGGGCGCAAGGGCATCCGCCGCCGGGCAGCTTTGCGTGCAGGTGCAACTTGAATGGCTACTTGGAGGGCTCTGACACACCCTCGTCGCCCTCGCCGACCGGCGTCTCCTCGTCGAAGACCGCATCGGGATTGTAGGTCTCCAGCTCCAACGCCTCCTCCTTGATGACCGTCACGTCCTCGCCGCGGGCCTGGCGCTCGGCCTCATCCGCCGTGCGGGCCACGTTGAGGCTGATGCCGACGATAACCTCCGGATGCAGCGCAACGCGCGTGCTGTGCACGCCCAGCGTCTTGATCGGCTTGTCCTGCACCACCTGCCGGCGGTCGATGCTGAAGCCGCCGGCGGTGACGATCTCGACGATGTCGCGCGTCGTCACCGAGCCGTAGAGCTGGCCGGTGTCGCCGGCCTGGCGGATGGCGACGAAGCTCTTGCCCTCGAGCTTGGCAGCCACCGCCTCAGCCTCCTTCTTCAATTCGAGGTTGCGCGCCTCGAGCTGACCGCGGTTCGATTCGAAGCGCTTGAGGTTCTCCTCGGTGGCGCGCAGCGCCTTCTTCTGCGGCAGCAGGAAGTTGCGGGCGTAGCCGTTCTTGACGGTGACGACATCGCCCATCTGCCCGAGGCGGCCGATGCGCTCCAGAAGTATGACCTGCATGAGGATGCTCCGTTTTTCTTGCGATGAGGGCTCAGGTTGAGGGGGGAGCAGCGCCCAGGCGCTGCTTCAGCTTAAAGACCGGCTCGAACAACCCGGCGGCAGTGACGAGCACGGCGGCGTAGGGTGCGAGCACCGGCATCAGAAGGCCGGCATACACAACCCAGAGCAACCAGCGCGCCCCGCGCCGCGCCAGGAAGTGCACAAGGGCGAGGCCGGCGAGCAGGTGCGCGAACAGCAGGGCGCCGGTGAAGCTGGTGCCGGCGATGCCGAGCGCCCCGGGCGCGAACGCGGCGGCCAGCAGGGCAAGCCCGAGCAGCAGCGCGAAGCCAGCCGGGTAGGCCATCGCCGGCAGGTCCGGCCAGTCGCGGGCAAGGTAGCCCGAGGCGCCGACGATGCGTCCCGCCAGGTACAGGTTGGGGGTCATGATGAGGAGCCAGTAGACGGCGAGGGCGCTCGGCGCCACCGCGATGACCAGATCGGCGAAGGCGCCGACCTGCTCGTCGGTCGGCGCCTGCAGGCGCAGATCGCCGGTTTGCTTGAATGCGGCCCGGACCATCTCCGCCGCCAGCGGCCGCAGGCCGTCGAAGCTCCCGCCCATCCAGGGCAGGGCGAGCAGCGGCAGCGCTCCGCCATAGAGCGACATTCCAGCCAGCAGGCGGCCGACAGGATACCATTCGCGGCCGTCGGGAGCTTGGTCGGAGGGACGACTGAGGTAGGCCAGATAGGCGATGGCCGACGCAGGCAGGCCGACCATCAGGAAATAGCCGAGCCCGTGCGCCGCAGAGCCCACGGCGGCCACGGCAGCAGAGCCGGCCAGGGCGCCAGCGGCGGCCGGCATCCAGCCCCACCCCAGCCCGGCCAGCAGCGGCGGCAGCGGCGTGAGCAGGAACAGCAGGAGCGCCAACCACGATCCGCCGCGCGCCGCCGAGAAGAACAGCAGCGCCGAGACCAGGCCCGAGCCGAGACCGATGATAAAACCCTGTCGCATGTCTGCAGCTGTCCCGCCGTGGCGGTTAGAGACGGGCTGGCCGTCCCAACCTTTCGACACTCTTGCGACCGGGCATCGTAGCGCCGGTCGCCAGTTTGCTCCCGGCTACTCCACCAAGTACGGCAGCAGGCCGAGGAAGCGCGCCCGCTTGATTGCGCGGGCCAGCTCGCGCTGCTTGCCGGCCGAGACCGCGGTGATGCGGCTCGGCACGATCTTGCCGCGCTCCGACATGTAGCGGCCGAGGAGCCGCGAGTCCTTGTAATCGATCTTTGGTGCGTTATCGCCGGAGAAGGGGCAGGTCTTGCGGCGGCGATGGAACGGGCGCCGCGGGGCGGCGCTGGGGGTATCGGCCACGGCTCAGCTCCTCTCCTCGGTATCGCTCGGCGGCGGCGTCGGCGGCGTGGCGTCGGCGTCGCGCGGCGGGCGCGGCCCGCCTTCGCGATCGCGGCGCGGTCCGCCACCCTCGCGATCCCCGCGGAAACCGCCACCACCGCCGCGATCCCCGCGGAAGCCGCCGCCACCGCCGCGATCCCCGCGGAAGCCGCCGCCACCGCCACCGCGGAAGCCGCCGCGGTCGCCGCGGAAGCCGCCGCGATCGCCGTCGCGGCGATCGTCGCGGTCGCTCTTGCGCATCTGGATCGACGGCTCGGTCTCGTGCGCGTCAACCCTGATCGTCAGAAAACGAAGGACATCGGGGGACAGCGTCATGCGCCGCTCCATCTCGGCCACCGCCGCGGGCGGCGCTTCGATGTTGATCAACGAGAAGTGCGCCTTGCGGTTCTTCTTGATCTTGTAGGCGAGCGGTTTGACGCCCCAGTACTCGCTCTTGCCGATCTTGCCCCCGCCCTCGGTGATGACCTCGGTGTATTCCTTCGTCAGCGCTTCCACTTGCGCCTGCGAGACGTCCTGGCGTGCCAGGAACACATGCTCATAGAGCGGCATGCTGTTGCCCTTCCTTGCGTTCCAGACGATCCGGCGCAAAGCCCCTTTTGGGCCCCGGCGCGACGCGTCATTGCTCACGCAAAGCGGCTCGCGCAGAAAGGCCCAAAGGCCCGAAAGAGCGGAAACACGGGTAGTCGGGCGCAAGCCCAGCCCCCAACGAGGGGACCTACCGTTCAGCCTCCGGCCGGATCGGATGATGCGCGGTCATATACGCATAGTGCCGTTAACGGCAAGAGCAAATCGCACTCGGCAGTCGGGCGTCGGCCTTCGGCAGTCGCAAGATCATAAACCAGGGGCACGGCTAAGAGCGGCGCAGGGGGACGCCCCGACTGCCGATGCCCGACTGCCGGCCGGTGCGAGCGGGCGTAGAATGTATCGCCACGATCTTCACCGTCGCAACTGTGGACGAAGCCTTGACGAGCGGGGTGCCCTGTGGCTAAGCCGCGCCTGGGGTTGGCAGCGAGACGTTGGGGCTGAATGGCCGTCGCATTGGTATTTCCCGGGCAGGGCAGCCAGGCCGTCGGCATGGGCGCCGATCTCGCCAAGGCTCATGCTGCAGCGCGGCACGTGCTCGACGAAGTCGACGCGGCGCTGGGGCAGAAGCTGTCCCAGATCATGCACGAGGGCCCCATTGAGACACTGACGCTGACGGAGAATGCGCAGCCCGCACTGCTGGCCGTCTCCATGGCTGTCATGCGCGTCCTCGAGGAGCAGGGTTTCCGCCTTCGGGACGGCGCTCTGGGGGTCAGGTACGTGGCCGGCCACTCGCTCGGTGAGTACTCGGCGCTTTGCGCGGCGGGCGCGCTCTCGATCACCGACGGCGCGCGGCTTCTACGCATCCGCGGGCGGGCCATGCAGGCTGCCGTGCCGGTGGGCCAGGGGGCCATGGCGGCCCTGCTGGGCGTCGGCAAGGACGTGGCAGAGAAGCTCGCCGCCGCCGCCGCCGAGGGCGAGGTCTGCCAGCTCGCCAACGACAACGAGCCCACGCAGGCCGTGATCTCGGGTGCCAAGACAGCCATCGACCGCGCCGCACAATTGGCCAAGGCGCACGGCGTGCGCCGCTTCGTGCCGCTCAACGTGAGTGCCCCCTTCCATTGTGCGTTGATGCAACCTGCCGCGAACGCCATGGCTTCCGCCCTGGCGGAGACGGCGGTGAACCGACCGGCAGTCCCGCTCGTTGCCAACGTGACGGCGGCGCCGATCAGCGATCCCGACGAGATCAAGCGGCGCCTGGTGGAGCAGGTCACCGGCACGGTCCGCTGGCGGGAGTGCGTGGCTGCCATGGCTGAGGGCGGTGTGACCGATCTCGTCGAGATGGGCTCCGGCAAGGTGCTGGCGGGCCTCGCCAAGCGCATCGTGCCCTCGCTCAACGCCATCTCGGTTGGTGCGCCGCAGGACATCGAGGCCGCGCTCGCGCTGCTCACGGCAAAGAGGTAAGCATGTTCGACCTGACCGACAGGATGGCGCTCGTCACCGGTGCCACGGGTGGCATCGGCGGTGCCATCGCGCGTGCCTTCCATAAACAGGGCGCGACCGTGGCCGTGTCCGGCCGCCAGACGGAGAAGCTGGACAAGCTGGCATCCGAGCTCGGCGGCAGCCGCGTCCACGTCCTGCCGTGCGACTTGGCCGACCGGGCGGCGGTGGGCGGGCTGGTGGAGGCTGCGACGGCAAAGCTGGGGCGGGTGGACATCCTCGTTAACAATGCCGGCCTCACCAAGGACAACCTGCTGATGGTGATGAAGGACGAGCAGTG
>Ga0190270_10001832_pt1 | contig 10058 bp, 9 predicted proteins | sample Popmic320T_FD_133748 | JGI IMG/M metagenome (GOLD analysis project Ga0190270, IMG submission 133748) | Populus adjacent soil microbial communities from riparian zone of Weber River, Utah, USA - 320 T | ecosystem: Environmental > Terrestrial > Soil > Riparian zone | place: USA: Utah | collected... | reverse complement strand
TCCCGCGGGACGGATCGGGCAAGCTCTATCTGTACGGCTACGGCGCCTACGGCCATGCCATCCCGCCGAGCTTCTCGGTCTCCCGGATGAGCCTGCTCGACCGCGGCTTCGCCTGCGCGATCGCCCATATCCGCGGCGGCGACGATCTCGGCCATGGCTGGTTCCTCGACGGCAAGCTCGACAAGCGCGCCAACACGTTCAACGACTTCGTCGATGCTGCGAAAGGCCTGATCGCCGCCGGCTTCGCGCGGCCCGGCCGGATCGCGATCCAGGGCGGCTCGGCGGGCGGCGAGCTGATGGGCGCGGTGGTCAATTCGGACCCGGATCTGTGGGGCGCGGTCGTCGCCGACGTGCCCTTCGTCGACGTGCTCGCGACCATGCTCGACGAGACCCTGCCACTGACCCCCGCCGAATGGCCCGAATGGGGCAATCCGATCGAGGACGAGGCCGCATTCGCGCTGATCAGGAGCTATTCGCCCTACGACAATGTCAGGCCGCAGGCCTATCCGCCGATGCTGATCACCGGCGGCCTCAACGATCCGCGCGTCACCTATTGGGAGCCCGCCAAATGGGCGGCCAAGCTGCGCGCCACCCGCACGGACGACAATCTCATGCTGCTCAAGATCAACATGGGCGCCGGCCACGGCGGCAAGTCCGGCCGCTGGGATTCGCTGCGCGAAGTGGCGGAGGCCTGGGCCTTCATCCTCACCCGGATCGGCGACTGACCCCATGTACGAGATGAAGATCATTGCGACCGAGGCAGACATCGACGAGCTCGGCCACGTCAACAATGCGGTCTGGGTGCGCTGGATCCAGGACCTGGCGACCTCCCATTGGCATGCGGTCGCTCCGGCGGAGCATCACGCGGCCTATATCTGGGTCGTGACCCGCCACGAGATCGACTATCTGCGCGCGGTACTGCCGGGCGAGACGGTGACGGGGCGGACCTGGATCGAGGCGCCGCCGAAGGGCGCGCGCTTCGAGCGGCACATGGAGTTCGCCGGGGCGGACGGCAGGCCGCGGGTGCGGGCGCGCACGATGTGGGCGATGCTCGACCGCGCCACCGGCCGCCCGCTCAGGGTGCCGCCCGAGGTCGCCGCCCCCTTCCTTGGGGGACAGTCTATCTGACTGTCCCCGTCGGTCCCCTCAAAAGCCGCGGACCGCCTCGACGATCTTCGGGAAGATCCGCCCGCTCACCGCGAAGCCCATGTGCGAGCAGTCGATCTCCAGTTCCGCATCTCGCTCTTCCGGGCGTCCGCGCGCGCCCGCCGGAGCGACGATGCCGTCCCGCCGCGACCAGATCGCGAGCGTCGGCACCGGCGGTTTTCTGGCGGGGTCCTGGTCGATCGGCGGGCTGTTCACGGGATGGCCGGCGACGAGCTCGTAGAGCCGCCAGACATTGTTGTTGCGGCGGCGGTCGCCGGAGAAGGGAGAGCCGAGCGTCACCACCTTGGCGATGAGGTCCGGCCGCTCCTGGGCGACGACGCGCGCATAAAGGCCGCCGAGGCTCCACCCGACCAGAATCACTTTCTGGCCGCCGCCATATTCCGCGATCCGCTGGACGATAGCCTCGACCGTGCGCTCGCTGACGCCGCTGTTCAGGCCAAGCCCCCAACCGGTCACCCGGAAGCCGCCCGCCGCCAGCGCCCGCTGCAGCCCGAGCGTGGTCCGGTCGTTGGCGAGGAAACCGGGGATCACCATCAATTTCCCGCCGCCGTCAGGGCCGCGCTCGCCGAGCCGGCCGAAACCGCGCCAGATCCGCGCGCCGAGCGCCGCTCCTTCCGCGAGCTGCTGCCAGCGCGACGGCGCGCGCTCGTCCGGCGACGGCCTAGAGATACTCGCCCTCCATCAGCCCCTGCAGCGCGCCGGGCAGCCGCACGCGGCCATCCTCGGTCTGGTGGTTCTCGAGCAGAGGGACGAGGATCCGAGGGCTCGCCAAAGCCGTATTGTTGAGCGTGTGGACGAAGCGCACCCGCCTTTCCTCGTCGCGCCACCTGAGGTTCGCCCGCCGCGCCTGCCAGTCGTGCAAGGTCGAGCAGCTGTGGGTCTCGCGATACTTGCCGAGGCTGGGAACCCAGCTCTCGATATCGTTCATCCTGTACTTGCCGAGCCCCATGTCGCCGGTCGAGGTCTCCACGACCTGATACGGGATCTCCAGCGCCTGGAGCAGCCCCTCGGCGATGCCGAGCAGCCGCGCGTGCCACGCCGCGCTCTCCTCCGGATCGTCGCGGCAGATCACATATTGCTCGAGCTTGTAGAATTGGTGGACCCTGAGCAGCCCGCGCACGTCGCGCCCCGCGCTTCCCGCCTCGCGCCGGAAGCAGGGCGAAAAACCGGCGTAGAGAACGGGCAGCTTCTCAGCCTCGAAGATCTCGCCCGAATGGAGCGACGTCAGCGCGATCTCGCCGGTGCCGGCAAGGTAGAGCTCGTCCGCCGGAAGGTGGTACGCCTCCTCCTCATGGCCCGGGAAATGGCCGGTGCCGACGAACGCCTGCGGCCGCGCCAGCGCCGGCACCGTCATCAAGGTGAAGCCCTCGCCGGCGAGCCTCTGCTGCGCCCAGAACATCAATGCCTGCTCCAGCAGTGCGAGCCGCCCCTTCAAACAGTAAGTGCGCGAGCCCGAAACCTGGGTGATCCGGGCGAGGTCTGCCCAGTCGTTCATCTCCGCCAAAGCGACATGGTCGCGCACCTCGAAGTCGAAGCGCCGCGGCTCGCCGACGGTACGAACGACCGTGTTGGCGCTCTCGTCCGGCCCGACCGGCGCGCCCTCCCAGGGAATGCCGGGCACGCGCAGCATCAGCGCGTCGAGCTCGTTCTGCTTCTCCCCCAGCGCCGCCTCGGCCTCGCCGGCCTCGGCGCCCAGCGCCTTCGCCTTCTGCCCGAGCGCCGGCCGCTCGGCGGGGTCGGCGTCCTTGAAGCTCGCACTGATTTCGTTGCGCTGCCGCCTCAGCTCGTCGACTTTGGTCTTCAGCCCGCGCACGTCCGCATCGAGCGCGAGCAGCCGGTCGAGGTCGAGCCCCGCATTCTTGTCGGCTGCGACCCGGCGCACCGTCTCGGGATTCTCGCGGATGAACTGAAGGCTGAGCATGGTCCGCGCCTAGCAGCGGCGGCGGGGATCGGAAAGCACCTGTCCCGCGGAGCCCGCAGGGCGAAGCAGACCCTCGCGCCACGCGATCGGGCGAGGGGGCGGCTCAGCCGGCCGGCTCGACCCGCCTGATCTGGGTCGGGGCCGCGGGGAGATAGAGGCGGCCGGTACGGCTGAAGTCGCCCGCATCGAGAAACGTCAGGAAGCCCGGCAGCAGCGCGCGCGCGTGGCGTTGACCGTATAAGGAGCTGCCGACGACAATTTCGTCCGGCGCCGCCGTCAATCCTCGCGTCCACAGCCCGTCGATAGGGTGCCTCTCCCCGCCGGGCAGCACGGCGACCTCGCCCACCGGCGACAAGCAGGTCAGAAGCCTTCCGTCCGCCAGCGGCACGATGTCGTGACACCCGCTGCACGGTAGAATTGTACGGCCGCGCTCGGTGAAGGCGCGGTCGAGCTCGACGATCTCGCTCGGCAGCCCCCGATGCATGTTGTGAAGCATCAGCCAGACGGTGTCGACCGTGCCGGCGATCGAATTGAGATGCGCGTGGTCCGGCCCGTCGCGTTCGGCGGGGGGAAGGATCTGATGCTCCGCGGCAGCCGTCCAGCCCGAATCATATTCCAGAATGCGCTGGTTCAGCGTGTCGACGACGAAGAAGGAATCATCGAAGAAATCGAGCTGGTGGCAATTATGGTCGAGGCCCTCGGCGACGATTCCGCGCTCCCGCAGCTCGCCATCCTGCCAGCTGTAATGCACCACCCGTCCCGACTGCGGCCCCTCGTCGCCGGAGGGGGGATCGTGGCGAAAGGCGAACACGTCTCCCTTGGCGCAGGCGATCCCGAAGAAGGCGCCGGCGGCGAGCAGGCGCCATTCGCTCCGCGTGGCGAGGTAGAGACCCTGACGCGACGCGACGAGATAGGTGCTCAGGCTCATTCCCCCTCGATTCCCTGATCTGGCCTGAGAAATCCGGCGAAGCAGGGTGGCGGAGACGGAGGGATTCGAACCCTCGGTAGGAGTAATCCCCCTACGGCGGTTTAGCAAACCGCTGGTTTCAGCCACTCACCCACGTCTCCGGGACCGGCCGGAAGCGGGCTATAGAGGGACGAATCCGAAGGTTCAACCGCGCCGGCCGCTGCCCGCGCCGCTATCGTCGCGCGGTCCCATCCGCTAGGACCCGCGCCATGAGGATCGTGGTCTGTATCCCCATCCACCGCCAGGCGGAGGCCATGTTCGTCTCCTCGGCGATGAACATGGCCTCGCGCTTCCTGATGACGGAGATGGAGCTCGATGGCCGGCGGCTGCGGCCGGAGCTCTGGACCTGCGTCTTCACCAGCGCCGACGTCGCCGCCAACCGCAACCGCCTCGCCGACCGCGCTCTCGAATGGGGCGCCGACTACATCCTCTGGGCGGATGCCGACCATGTCTTTCCGGACCATGCGCTGATCCGCTTGTTCTCGCTCAACCTGCCGGTGGTCGGCTGCAATTATCCGACCCGCGTCGCCCCGCTCGTGCCGACCGCGCTCGGCCTCGACGGCAAGCCGGTCGTCACCACCGAAGCCCTCGCGCGCCAAGGGAAGGTCGAGCAGGTCGCCGCGCTCGGCCTCGGCCTCTGCTTGATGCGCGCGGATCTGCTGGCGGAGCTCGCGCGGCCCTGGTTCGCCTTCGCCGACGGGCTCAGCGAAGACCGCCGCTTCTTCCGCATGCTGGGTGCGGCGGGCGTGCCGATCCACGTCGACCACAGCCTTTCCTGGGAGATCGGACACGTCGGCGCCCAGACCTTCACCAACGCCGACTGCGCACCGTCGCCCGCCTCCTGACCTCGGCTATCTGAGGCCCGCCGCGGCCGCCGCCACCGTAATTTCACGGCCGCGACAGTCGCTTCGGCGCGGGATAGACTCGGATCGCCGATGCTTCGTTGCGGCAAAAGCCGGGACGGCTTTAGCTTCGGCCCGTGGGAGTGTGGGGGAGTATCATGCCGAACTTGTCTGCCTTGAGGATCGCCGCGGCCGCCGCTCTGGCCCTTCTCGCCATGCCCGCCGCCGGGCAGGATGCGCCGGCCGATGCGGCCCCCCCGAGCGAATGGTTCCCCCCCGAGGAGCAGCAGGCTGCGCCGGTGGAGGCCCCGGTCACCACCGGAACCGGCACGACGACGACGACCACGACCACCGCGGCGCCGGGCGGGACCATCCCCCGCCACGACATATTCAACGCCGCCGAGAATCTGTTCGGCCGCGGCGCCGAGGGCCTTGCCGGCGTGCTCGAGCGCATCCTCGGCGACCAGGGCGAGCCGATCGCCTATATCAGCGGCGAGGAAGCGAGCGGCGCCTTCGTCTTCGGCCTGCGCTACGGTTCGGGCGTGATGCGCCACCGGATCGAGGGCGATCGCAACGTCTATTGGACCGGCCCGTCGGTCGGCTTCGATTTCGGAGCCGATGCCAACAAGGTCTTCGTCCTGGTCTACAATCTCAACGACGCCCAGCGCCTGTTCCGCCGCTATCCGGGCGGCGAGGGCCGGGCCTATGTCGTCGGCGGCTTCACCGCGAGCTATTTGCGGCGCGGCGACGTCGTCCTGATCCCGGTCCGGCTCGGCGTCGGCGTCCGGCTTGGCGTCAATGCCGGTTACATGCGCTTCTCGCAGCGCAACCGCTGGCTGCCCTTCTGAAGTCTATTCCAGCCGCGCGAACGACCAGCGCAATGTCTGCCCGGCGTGGAACGGGACCAGGTGCGTCCCGGCCGCCGGCAGCGAGACCGGCACCGCCGCGTTTCTCCGTTCGAGCACCACTCGTCCCTCGTTGAGCGGCAGGCCGTAGAAACGCGCGCCATTTTCCGACGCGAACGCCTCGAAGCGGTCGAGCGCGCCCTCCTCCTCGAACACGGTCGCATAGCTTTCGAGCGCGAACGGCGCGTTGAAGATGCCGGCACATCCGCAGGCGGATTCCTTGGCTTCGGCCGCATGCGGCGCGCTGTCGGTGCCGAGGAAGAATTTGAGCGAGCCCGAGGTCGCCGCCCGCCGCACCGCCAGCCTGTGCTCCTCGCGCTTGGCGACGGGAAGGCAATATGCGTGCGGCCTGAGCCCTCCCGCGAACAGAGCGTTGCGATTGATGTGGAGGTGGTGGGGCGTCACCGTCGCGGCGACGTTCGGGCCGCAGGCGAGCACGAAGTCGGCCGCGTCCGCGGTCGTGATGTGCTCGAACACGATCTTCAGCCCCGGAAAATCGCGCACCAGCCCGGAAAAGACGCGGTCGATGAAGACCTTTTCGCGATCGAAGACGTCGACGCCGGCGTCGGTCACCTCGCCATGGACCAGCAGCGGCATGCCGACCCGCTCCATCGCGGCGAGCGCGGCGGCGATCCTGCGCACGTCGGTGACCCCGCGCGCCGAATTGGTGGTGGCGTTGGCCGGATAGAGCTTGGCCGCCGCCCACGCGCCCGCTCGGAATCCCTCGGCGAGCGCGTGCGGATCGGCATCGTCGGTCAGGTAGCAGGTCATCAGCGGCGTGAAACCGGCTTCGCCGGCGGCGGCGCGGATCCGGTCGCGATAGGCGATGGCCGCCGCAACATTCGTCACCGGCGGATCGAGGTTCGGCATGACGATCGCCCGCGCGAACTGCCGCGCCGTCCACGGCGCCACGGCCGCCAGCATGTCGCCGTCGCGCAAGTGCACGTGCCAGTCGTCGGGCCGGCGGATGACGAGGTGTTCGGTTTCGGTCATGCACCTCGCGCGGAGTTTGGCTTTCGGGCCCCGACCCCCTAACTCGGCTCCGTGCCCGCGACCACCCTCCTCGACCGCGCCCTGATCCGTCTCTCGGGCGAGGACGTGCGCGACTTCCTCCAGGGGCTGGTCACCAACGACGTCACGCGGCTGGCCCCGGATCGGCCGCTCTGGGCGGGCCTGCTCTCGCCGCAGGGCAAGGCACTGTTCGACTTCATCCTGTGGGCCGACGGCGACGAGGTCCTGCTCGACTGCGAACGGTCGGCCGCGGACGATCTCGCGCGCCGCCTCACTCTCTACCGCCTCCGCCGAAAGATCGCGATCGAGCGCGAGGAGTCCCTCTGCGCCCACTGGTCGCCGGACGGCGCGGACGGCGTGCCCGACCCGCGCCTCGCCGCGCTCGGCCGCCGCCGGCTCGCACCGCCGGCCGAGGGCGGCGCCGACGCCGCATGGCTGGCGCACCGCCTCTCGCTCGGCGTCACCGAGGGTCTCGCCGAGCTCGGCTGCGACAAGATCCTCTGGCTCGAATGCAATGCGAAGGAGCTGAACGGGGTCAGCTTCACCAAGGGCTGCTATGTCGGCCAGGAAAACACCGCCCGGATGAACTACCGCGCCAAGGTCAACCGCCGCCTCGTCGTCGTGCCGACGAGGAAGACGAACGAGCGCACCCGCATTGCCTATGCGGAACTCGGTCTCGCCGTGGAGCATCGGCGCGTCGACGCACTGGAGGGAGCGATTGTGCCCGACTGGCTCCTCTCCGCGTAGCTTGCGCTGGAGGCTGGATTTCAGGCGATCTGCGCGAAGGCGCGGACCGGGAACGTGCCCATCCCCGCCACCCGCGGCGGGGCGGCGGTGAAGCGGAAGCCGGCGGCGGGGAGGGCGGCGAGATTGGTCATATGCTCGCAGATGAGCACGCCGGCGCCGAGCAGGATGGTGTGGACCGGGCGGGAGCGGGCGCGCGTGTCGTCGATATTGTGGCTGTCGATGCCGACCAAAGCGGCGCCGCGCTCCGCGACCAGGCGGGCGGCGGCTTCGGTGAGGAACGGGTGGTCCTCGAAATAGGCGTCGGTGCGCCAGTGGCGGTCCCAGCCGGTGTCGACCAGCACCGCTTTTCCCGCGAGGTCGAGGCCTTCGAATGCCGCCGCTTCGACCGCTTGCGCGCTGCTGCGAACGACGATTCCGTCGAGGCCGGCGAGCTGGTCGAGCCGCAGCGCCGCGAGGTCGGGGCCGTCCTCGTAGCGGTGGAAAGGCGCGTCGAGATAGGTGCCGGTGTTGGCGACCATGTCGATGCGCCCGATCTGGAAGCTCGACCCGTCGTCGTAGAACTGGCGGCTATGCTCGCGGCTCCAGAAGTCGCAGATGTGCGGCCCCGGCAGGCCTTTGTAGGTGGTCATGCCGTCTTCGATGACGTGGCTGAGCTCGATGAGGCGCGTCATCCGGCTGTCCTGCTCCACCTCCGTCAGCGCTTCCCGGCGAGGCCTCTCAGCACGTAGTGCAGGATGCCGCCGTGGCGGAAATATTCGAGCTCGTTGAGGGTGTCGATGCGGACGCGGACCGGGATGCTGGTCTCGCTGCCGTCGGCCCTGGTCACCTTGAGGGAGATTTCCTGACGGGGCTGGAGCGCGCCGATGCCGGTGACGGTGAAGGTCTCGGTGCCGTCGAACTGCGGCGGCTCACCGAGGAACTGGAGCGGGACGACGCCCATGCCGACGAGGTTCGAACGGTGAATGCGCTCGTAGGTCTCGGCGATGACCGCGCGGACGCCGAGCAGATTGGTGCCCTTCGCCGCCCAGTCCCGCGACGAGCCCGTGCCATATTCCTTGCCGGCGATGACGACGAGGGGAGTGCCCTCTTCCTTGTAGCGCATCGCGGCGTCGTAGATGGCGAGCTGCTCGCCGGAAGGGATGTGCTGCGTGAAGCCGCCCTCGACGCCGGGGACGAGCTTGTTGCGGATGCGGATGTTGGCGAAAGTGCCGCGCATCATGACCTCGTGATTGCCGCGGCGGGCGCCGTAGCTGTTGAAATCAGCGCGTGAAATTCCCTTTTCTATCAAGTACTTACCGGCAGGCGAATCGACTCGGATGGCGCCGGCGGGGGAGATGTGATCGGTGGTGATCGAATCGCCGAAGATGGCGAGCGGGCGCGCGTCCAGGATGTCGCCGGGCGCGGTCGGGCTCATCGACATGCCCTCGAAATAAGGCGGGTTCTGGATGTAGGTCGAGGCGCCGTCCCAGGCGTAGGTCGCGCCGCCCGTCAGCGGGATCGCCCGCCAGCGCTCGTCGCCCTTGTAGACGTCGCCGTAGCGCGCGCGGAACATGTCGGAGGTGACCGACGAATCGATCAGCGCGCGGACCTCCGCGTTCGACGGCCAGATGTCCTTGAGGTACACGTCGACCCCGTCGCTGCCGACCCCGATCGGCGAGAGGATCATGTCCTCGATCACCGTCCCCTTCAGCGCATAGGCGACGACCAGAGGCGGCGAGGCGAGGAAATTGGCGCGGACGTCCGGCGACACCCGCCCCTCGAAATTGCGGTTGCCCGAGAGGACGGAGGCGGCGACGAGGTCGTTCTTGTGGATCGCCGCCGAGATCGGCTCCGGAAGCGGCCCGGAATTGCCGATGCAGGTCGTGCAGCCATAGCCGACCAGCTCGAAGCCGATCGCGTTGAGGTCGTCGCTGAGGCCGGCCTTGTCGAGATAATCGGTGACCACCTGCGAGCCGGGCGCAAGCGAGGTCTTGACCCAGGGCTTGCGCGTCAGCCCCCGCGCCCGCGCCTTGCGCGCGACCAGGCCGGCGGCGATCAGCACCGACGGGTTCGAGGTGTTGGTGCAGGACGTGATGGCGGCGATGACGACGTCGCCATGGCCGAGATCGCAGGCCTCGCTCTCCTGGCCGCCCTCCTCCCCGTCGGTCGCCGCCTCGACCGGGAAGCGGTCGTTGAGCGAGTCCTTGGCGTGGCCGAACTCCGACTCGAAGCTGGCCACGAACTCCTCGTCGACCAACGACAAGGCGACCTTGTCCTGCGGCCGCTTGGGCCCGGCCAGCGACGGCTCGACCGACGACATGTCGAGCTCGAGCGTGTCGGTGAAGACCGGATCGGGCGCGCCGGCGTCGAGCCACATGCCCTGCGCCCTGGCATAGGCCTCGACCAAGGCGATCTGCTCCTCCGAGCGGCCGGTCAGGCGGTAATATTCGAGCGTCTTCGTATCGATCGGGAAGAAGCCGCAGGTCGCGCCATATTCGGGGGCCATGTTGGCGATGGTC
>Ga0190270_10001831_pt1 | contig 10060 bp, 9 predicted proteins | sample Popmic320T_FD_133748 | JGI IMG/M metagenome (GOLD analysis project Ga0190270, IMG submission 133748) | Populus adjacent soil microbial communities from riparian zone of Weber River, Utah, USA - 320 T | ecosystem: Environmental > Terrestrial > Soil > Riparian zone | place: USA: Utah | collected... | reverse complement strand
TAGATCGATCCTGGTTCAGGGACGAGTAGGTCGAGGGCCCTGACATCGTTGACCCGGCCGTGGCTGATGTGAATGAAGGTGGGGATTCTGCTGCCCAGCTCAAGCAGGGTGTGCAGCTTGATCGCACCCTTTCCGGAGTGGAAGGGTGCCCATGGGTAGAGAGATAGACACAGATCGATGGTGGTCGAGTCGAACGCGTACGCGGTCTGATCGAGCGAGAAGCCGAGGGAGTCGCCCGCGTAGAGGGTGCGTGCTTCCTGAATGAGCACTTGGGCGAAATTCGCATAGATTCGCCAGTCGCGGCGCTCGTTTGCGTCGGCCAGGGTGCTGCGTGAGACGTTGCCCCGGATACCCATGTGGTAGAGGCGGTCGGGGGCGGCGTTGAGGCAGGCTTCGATGTCACGCAGGCTCTCGCGATAGGTCAGTTGGGCGAAGGCCATGCAGAGGAATTGGTCCCAACAGGTGAAGCTACGCACGCGGTGATCGCCGCCGTAGCGGTGGACACAACGCTGAAAGGCTTTGTGCGGAGCGTGCTCCATCAGTTGGGCGAAGAGGGTGCGTCCCTGGTTCATCGGCGTCTCCTGTGGTGAGTCCGTCAGGATGGCGACGACCAAGGGCGAGTTCAAATCGTTCCGACGCGAGGGAGTGGGTAAGTAGCGGTATAGGAACTAGTTGGAGGACTCCACGGAAAGTTTAACCGGACAGTCCTGATCGTGCCTTACTGCGCGCGCAGCCCGGCCCGGAGCGCAGCGGAGGGACACGCCCAAACCCGCTGTAAAGCAGTTCGCAGTCCGGGTCGCGGCCATCGCTGCGCCATCAGCTGCGGCCGTAGACGGGGACGGCGGCGCCGTTCACGGCGGAGGAGTCGGGCGAGGCCAGGAAGAGGATGACGCGGGCGATCTCCTCGGGCGCCGTCCAGGTGGAGTAGTCCGCCCCGGGCATGGCGCGGCGGTTGGCGGGAGTGTCGATGGTGCCGGGGAGCACGGCGTTGGCGCGGACGCCGCGGTCGCGGTACTCCTCCGCGATGGTCTCGGCCAGCACCAGCAGCCCGGCCTTGGAGACGGCGTAGGGGCCCATCCCGGCGCGGCCCCGCAGCGCCGAGCGCGAGGAGACGAAGACCAGCGACCCGCCGCCCCCCGCCAGCAGCCTGGGGATGGCCGCGCGCGCGAGCAGGAAGGCGGACTTGAGGTTGACGTCCATCATCCGGTCCCAGTCCTCCGGCTCCGTCTCGCCGATCTCGGCGCCCCCCGCCCACGCCCCCATCAGGTGCGCCACGGCGTCGAGCCGGCCGCCCCACTCCAGCGTCTGCCGCACCGCGGAGTCGGCGCCGCGCGGGTTGGTGAGGTCGAGGAGAAAGCCGTGCACCCTGCCCGGGAACTCCGCCTTCACCCCGTCCAGCGCATCCCTGGCGTCGGTCTTGTGCAGCGCCACCGCCACGCGCCACCCCGCGGCCAGGAAGGCGCGGGACACCGCGCGCCCCAGGTTCCCCGCCCCGCCGGAGATGAACGCCACCGGCCCCGCGTCAGTCGTCGCCATGCAGCCGTCCGCTCGCTCGGGTGATCCCGCGCAGCCGCGCCGCCAGCGCCGGCGTCAGCTCGCCCGCGCGGAGGCGCCACTCCCAGTTCCCTGCCGTGGTCCCCGGCGTGTTCATCCGCGCCTCGCTCCCCACCCCCAGCACGTCCTGCAGCGGCACGATCGCCGTGTCGGCCGGGGAGCGCAGGACGGCTTCGATCATCCCCCAGTGCATCTCCCCGTCCTCCGCACCGGTGAGCCGGCGCGCCGCCGCCCGCTCCCCGGGGGGAAGCGCCCGGAACCACCCCGCCGCCGTGTCGTTGTCGTGCGTCCCCGTGTACGCCACGCTGGCCGCGGGATGGTTGGCGGGGAGGTGCGGGTTCGCCGGGTCCGGGGTGCCGAACGCGAACTGGAGCACGCGCATCCCGGGGAGCCCCAGCTCCTCGCGCAGGGCGTCGACCTGGGGGGTGATGATCCCCAGGTCCTCGGCGATGAGCGGCAGCGGCCCCAGCTCCCGCTGCAGCGCGGCGAAGAGCTTCGCCCCCGGCCCCGGCACCCAGCGCCCGCCGATGGCGGTGGGCTCGTCGGCGGGGATCTCCCAGTACGCCTCGAAGCCGCGGAAGTGGTCGATGCGCGCGACGTCGACCAGCTCCAGGGTACGGCGCAGGCGCTCGATCCACCAGCGCCAGCCGCTGCGCTCCACCACGTCCCAGCGGTAGAGCGGGTTCCCCCAGCGCTGCCCGGTGGCGCTGAAGTAGTCCGGCGGCACCCCGCTCACCGCCGTGGGCCGCCCCTGGCGGTCCAGCTCGAACAGCTCCTGGTGCGCCCAGACGTCGGCGCTGTCGTGGGCCACGAAGATGGGCACGTCGCCCACCAGCCGCACCCCGCGCTCCGCGGCGTACGCGCGCAGCGTGCCCCACTGCCGGTCGAAGAGGAACTGCCCGAAGGCGTGCCGCTCCACCTCCTCGCGCAGGTGGCTCGCCGCCTCCCCCATCGCCTCGGGGTCGCGGTGGGCCAGCCCCTGGCTCCACTCCGTCCACCCCGCGGCGCCGAATTCGTCGCGCAGGGCGCGGAAGAGCGCCCAGTCCTCCAGCCACCCCTTCTGCCGGCGCCGGTACGCCGCGAAGGCGCGGCGCAGCCCCGGCGCCCACCCGGCGCGGAAGGCGCCGTGGGCGCGGCGCAGCAGGCGGTCCTTCCAGCGACCCACCTCCTGGAAGTCGACCCCCTCGTCCGGCAGCCCCGCCGGGGCCTCCGTCTCGTCCTCCTCCAGCAGCCCGTCGTCCACCAGCCCGCGCGGGCTCAGCAGCAGCGGGTTGCCGGCGAAGGCCGAGAGCGCGTTGTACGGCGAGCCGCCCTCGCCGGTGGCCACCAGCGGCAGCACCTGCCAGAGCGACTGCCCCGCCTCCGCCAGCCAGTCGGCGAAGCGGTACGCCTCCGGCCCCAGGTCTCCGACCCCCGGGCCGGGGAGCGAGGTGGGATGGAGGAGGATGCCGGCCCGGCGCCGCGCCGGCACCCGCTCACTCATCGATCACCGGCGCCGGGGCGGCGGGAGGCGTCGCGGCGTCGGCGGTGAGCTCCGGGAGCACGTAGGCGACCTCCGCGCGGCCGAGGCCGACGACGTGGCGCAGCGGCTCGCCGGTCTGCGGCGCGCGGTCCACGCAGACGCGGAAGAGCCGGTAGCCGCCGGCGAGCGCCTCGGGCGCCAGCTCGGCGAGCCGCACCTCGCGCGGCTCGCCCCACACCTTGTTGACCAGGATCCACCCGCGCGCCGCCGCCGGCGCGTCCGCGGCGCGGCGCTCCAGCACCAGCGTGTCGCCGTGGATGCCGCCGGGCGCGTGCAGCACCCCCTCGCCGCGCAGCACGGGGTGGGCGCGCTTGAGCGCGTTCACCCGGCTCACGAAGAGGCGCAGGTCCATCCAGCGCCGCTCCCAGTCGGTGGGCATGGTCCCCACCACGTCCACCTGGGTGCGGAAGCCGAACTCGTACCCCACCGGCATCATCACCCCGGCGGAGAATGCCGCCGCGAAGGCGTAGCGCTGGCGCTGCACCGCCTCGTCGCCCCCCGTCTCGGCCGCCAGCCGCGCGGTGTCGTGGCTCTCGGGGAAGGCGATGGAGGGACCGATGCGCCGGAAGGCCTCGTGCTGCGCCAGCGCCCACGGCTCGCTGAAGTTCCAGTACTTGGAGGAGTTGAAGAGGAAGTCGAAGCCGGCTTCGGCCAGCCCCACCACCTCCTCCACCGGCGCCCCCAGCGTCTCGGCGAAGAAGGCCACCTGGGGGTCGGCCGCCCGGGCCTGGGCGATGAGGAAGCGCCAGAGCGAGGCGGGGACCTTGTACGCCGCGTCGCAGCGGAAGCCGCGGAACCCCAGCTCCAGCGCCTCGCGCACCAGCGCGGCCCAGAAGCGCCACTGCGCCTCCAGCCCGTGCGCCGGCTCGTTGTCCATGTCGGCCAGGTCGCGCCAGACGGTGACCTGCGAGGGGTCGTGGGCCTCGCGCACGAACGGGTTGCGCACCTGCCCGTCCTCGCCCCAGCGGTACCACTCGGGGTGCTCGCGGATGAGCGGCGAGTCGGTGGAGGTGTGGTTCACCACCAGGTCCATCATCGGCCTCAGCCCCGTCGCCCGGATCTCGGCCAGGGCGCGGCGCAGCGGCTCCAGGCTGTGCGGATCGGCGCCGGGGGGAAGGAAGAGCGGGTTGAGGCGGCGGTGGTGCCGCGTCGCGTAGAGGCTGCCGGACGCCCCCGGCTGCTGCCAGGGGTTCAGGTAGAGCCAGTCGAAGCCCATGCCGGCGGCGCGCGCGGCGTGTTCCGCCCACCGCGTGGTGGCGCCCACCAGGCGGGGGAAGAGGTTGTAGACGAGCGGCGTCACCCCTGCTTCTCCAGGATGGCCTCGATCCCCTGCAGCGGCACCCCGATCCAGTCGGGCCGGTTGTTCGCCTCGTAGCCCAGCTCGTAGACCGCCTTCTCCAGCTCGAAGACCGCCAGGGCGCGCAGCAGCAGCTCCTCGTTGGCGGGGACGATGGGCGCGTCGCCCACCGCCTCGCGGTACCCGGCCAGGAAGTGCGCGCGCGCCTCCTGCTCCCAGGCCGCGGACCACTTCTCCAGCGCGGTGCGCACCGAGAGGTCCTCGCCCTGGAAGTCCTGCAGCGCCACCCGCACCGCATAGCCGAAGGAGCGCAGCATCCCCGCCACGTCGCGCAGGGGAGACAGCTTGGCGCGCCGTTCGTCCAGCGGGCGCGCCGGCTCGCCCTCGAAGTCCAGCACGTACCACTCGGTGCCGTCGGGCCCGGCCTCCTCGGCACGCAGCACCTGGCCCAGGTGGTAGTCGCCGTGCAGGCGGGTGCGCAGGGTGCCGGCGCCGGCCAGCGCGCGCAGGTCCTCGGCGCGCCCGCGCAGGTCGGGCGCGGAGCGCACCAGCGCGGCCAGCCGGTCGCGCACCCCGCCCGGGAAGGAGCCGGGGAGTACGTCCACCCGCCGCCCCAGCTCGCCGGTCACGGCGTCCACCTGGCGGCGGAAGGCCTGGATCCAGCGCTGCACGTCGCCGCGGTCGACGGGCTCCGGGGCGAAGGCGCGGTCGTCGGAGGGGCGCGCCAGCGCCAGGTGCATGCGCGCGGTGGTGCCGCCCAGGCGCCGGAACGCGGGGAAGGCGTCCCCGGCCATGCGGCCCACCGCCTCGCGCCCGGCGACCGTCTCGGGGTCGGCGGCGCTGCGCGAGGCGGCGGAGAGGTAGCGGTCCAGGGCCCGCAGCGTGACGGTCCAGGCGTCGCCGCGGTTGGGGACGAAGCGGAAGAGCCCGGCCACCGCGGAGCGGCCGCCGTCACCATCGACGTAGTCCATCCACCCCGCCAGCGCGGGGACGTTGCCGAAGCCGCCGCGCTCCACCAGGTAGCGGGTGACCTCCAGGTCCGGGTTGATCCCCTGCTCCAGCTTGCGGTAGACCTTGAGCACCAGCCGGTCGTCGAAGACGATGGAGGTGTTGCTCTGCTCCGCCCCCATCAGCCGCGCCGGCCCCGGCGGCACTGTGATCTCCGCGCCCGGCGCGCGGCGGGCCTCGAAGCGCCCGCGCGTGCCGGGGACGTCGCGCTCGCCGACGATCAGGTCCAGCAGCGCGCCGGGGGTGCGCCGGTCGCGCAGCGCCTCGTACAGCCGCGCCTCGCCGCTGGGCGTGCTGAGGCTCACCACCGGCTCCGGCCCGCTCCCGGGCGCGGCGACGGGGTGGAAGGTGCTGGGGAGGAGGTAGCGCTCGGCGCCGCCGTCGGCGTAGCGCACCTCGGCCACCGACAGGACGATCTTGGGCGAGCGCTCGGTCTCCACCACGCCGTGGTCGGCCAGGTCCACCGATACCGGGTCGCGGGCCTTGCCGCGGAACCAGCGCTGCTCCGCCAGCCAGGCGGTGGGGAGCGCGCCCACCACCTGCGCCACCACGGTGGGGTCGGCGAGGAGCGCGGCCTCCTGCACGGCCCACTCCTGGGGGAACTGCCAGAACTCCTCCTCGCCCGGGGCGCGCACGTGGCGCAGGCTGAACCAGAAGAAGCCGTACGGCGACAGGGTGAGCGCGTACGGCGTGGGGTCCACGGGAAGGAAGTGCGTCTCCCCCAGCATCTCCACCGGGGTGCGGCCGGCGAACTCCGCCAGGTCCAGCCGCACCGGCTGCGCGCTGCCGGAGAGGTTGTTAACCACCAGGATCACGTCCTCGCCCAGGCGGCGCAGGTAGGCGAGGACGTGGGGGTTCTCGGGTTCCAGGAACTCGATGCTCCCGCGGCCGAAGGCGTGGTGCTGCTTGCGCACGCGGATGAGCCGCTTCATCCAGTTGAGCAGCGAGAACGGCGACTTCTCCTGCGCCTCGACGTTCAGCGCCTGGTAGCCGTAGACGCTGTCGGCGATCACCGGCAGGTACATCCGCGCCGGGTCGGCGGTGGAGAAGCCGGCGTTGCGGTCCGGCGACCACTGCATGGGGGTGCGCACTCCGTCGCGGTCGCCCAGGTAGATGTTGTCGCCCATCCCGATCTCGTCGCCGTAGTAGATCACCGGCGACCCCGGCATGGTGAGCAGGATGGAGTTGAGCAGCTCGATCTTGCGGCGGTCGTTGTCCATCAGCGGCGCCAGCCGGCGCCGGATGCCCAGGTTGATGCGCATGCGCCGGTCGCGCGCGTACTCCTGGTACATGTAGTCGCGCTCCTCGTCGGTCACCATCTCCAGGGTGAGCTCGTCGTGGTTGCGCAGGAACATGCACCACTGGCAGTCGTCGGGGAGCTGCGGGGTGCGCTCGATGATGTCCACGATGGGGCGGCGGATCCCCTGCCGCACCGCCATGAAGATCCGCGGCATCAGCGGGAAGTGGAACGCCATCTGGAACTCGTCGCTGTCGCCGAAGTAGGGGCGCACGTCGTCGGGCCACTGGTTGGCCTCAGCCAGCAGGATGCGCCCCGGATAGTTCGACTCCAGCCTTACGCGGAACTCCTTGAGGATGTCGTGCGTCTCCGGCAGGTTCTCGCAGATGGTGCCTTCGCGCTCGATGAGGTAGGGCACGGCGTCGGCCCGGAAGCCGTCGAGCCCGCGCTCCAGCCAGTACTCCATCACCTCGAACATCGCCTCCTTCACCACCGGGTTGTCCCAGTTCAGGTCCGGCTGGTGGGCGAAGAAGCGGTGCCAGTAGTACTGCTGCGCCACCGGGTCCCAGGTCCAGTTGCTGGGCTCGGTGTCGGTGAAGATGACACGCGCTTCCCTGTACCTGGTGTCGTCGTCGCTCCAGACGTAGTAGTCGCGCTCGGGCGAGCCTTTCGGGGCGCGGCGGGCGCGCTGGAACCAGGGGTGCTGGTCGGAGGTGTGGTTGAGCACCAGGTCGGCGATCACCCGCAGCCCGCGCCGGTGCGCTTCCTCGATGAAGCGGTCGAAGGCCTCGAGCGTGCCGTAGTTGGGGCGCACGCGGTAGTAGTCGGCGATGTCGTAGCCGTCGTCGCGCAGCGGGCTGGGGTAGAACGGCAGCAGCCAGATCACGTCCACGCCCAGCGACTGCACGTAGTCCAGCCGCCGCACGAGCCCCCCGAAGTCGCCGTAGCCGTCTTCGGTGCTGTCCATGAAGGCCTTGACGTGCAGCTCGTAGATGACGGCGTCCTTGTACCAGAGCGGGTCGGTGGCGGTCAAGCGGGGCTCCTCTCGGGGTGCTGCCGGGGCCGGAACGCGAAACCGGCGCACGGTGCGCCGGGGAGTTCATCGCGGTGAGAATAGCGCCCCGTGAGCTTTGCAGAAAGCGGCTTGGTACGGACGCGACCTCGAGAATGGCGGGGCCCTTTGAAACTGTTCTTCCCTGTCGCAGCCCTGGCAGTTAGCATCCGGGCAACCATTCCGTCTGCCACGCCGCACTCAGCCCACTTCGACCAATGGTGCCGAATGTTCGTTCGCCGCAGCCTCTGTACGCACGCACTCGCAATCGCCTCCATTGTACCCGTGCTGTTGGGTTGTGCTGTCGCCGGTCTCAACGCGCAGCAGCCGCGGGTGCGGGAGTGCGGCGTCGCCCGGGACTCCGCGGCCTCGGACGCCCGCCACGCCATCGCCTGCGCCGAAGAGTTCGTGAGGAGGAACGGCTACACGGAGGCGCCGCCGACCACTGACTCCACGCTCGTTGCCTTCGAATCCATCGAATTCGCCGACTCGCTGCGGGAGGTGCTCGCGCTGCGGCACAATGCGTTGATGGAGCGCGCGGTAGGCGTCTGCATCGGAAAGGCGGATGGCGATGGTCTCACGGACCATGCGTATACGGTGATATTCTACTTGCGCGCCACCTCGGGCGGGCATGCGCGCAGGGTTACCATGTCAGCGCAATTCGACGAGCTCTGGGTTCAGCGCGGAGTCTTCCTGTTCACGCCCGTAGAGCGTCGCCTCGGGTGCCGGCCGGTGGCCGAGGTCGACGTCGCTCCCGGGTGAGTCGACCCCGGGCGAGTTGTCCATGAAGGCCTTGACGTGCAGCTCGTAGAAGACGCCAGTGATACAGGCACGCGGCGATTCGCTGATGAGTCGACGTGCTTGCATGGGGTGCCGGATCGCGGCTATTGGTACCACGTCGAATAGCTCCCTCAGCGAACAGGCCCCATGATCACCTCCTGGTTCCTACCCCTGCTGGGACTGCTCTGGGTGGGCCCGGCCTGTGCGCTCCCCGTCTGTACGTGCGCGCCTCCAGCGACGGTGGAGAACGCCATTGCCCGTGCGGATGCGGTGTTCCTCGGCACCGTCACGGGTACCCGTGACACGACGCTAATCGATGCGGACTTCGGCCGCATGCGGGCCAGGATCTACGCTTTCCAGATCGAGTCGAGCTGGAAGGGAGTGATGGGGGGCGCAGTCGAGGTGATGACAATGCCGTCAACCGCGTCTTGCGGCCTTCGGTTCCGGAGGGGCGGGGAGTATCTCGTCTACGCTCACGCCGACCGCGGTTCTGGCGAATCCGCCGCGACGCTCACGACTGGGCTCTGCACCCGCACCAAGCGGCGTGTGGATGCTGCGGTCGACCTCGAAGCGCTGGGCATACCGAAGCAGAGCTAGGCACGCGGCAGTGCCTTGCGGATGGCGACCCGCCGGACCACAGTCCATCCCCCGCCAAGTAACCGTCCCACCTTCTGCAGATGCCTATGCGCGCCGCTCTGATTGTCGCTCCTCTGCTTGTTGGCCTTGCTGCATGCGCCACCTCCAAGGTACCTCCTCCGCAGGAGGGAACCAGCGCCACGTACCGCTCGGGCCAGGTCTGGGCGTTCCGGCACCGGCCGGCCGAGTCGGCGTCCAGGCTAACCGTGCTCCGGGTCGATGCGCACCCGCAGCTGGGCACTATCGTTCACGTCCGCATCGACGGGATGAGGATCAGAATCCCCCAGGATCCGTCGCGTCCCGTCACGATGATCGAGCACATGCCGTTCTCCGAGAGCGCGCTGCTGGCCAGCACCACCCGGCTGGTGCGTGAAGGCACGGAGGTGCCGGACTATTCCGCCGGATACGCGCAATGGCTGGACGCCCTCGAGCGGGGCAACGGCGGGATATTCACCATCAGCGTCGCCGAGGGCATCGACGTCATGGAGCGCACCCTGAACCCATGATCGTTCCGGATCACTTGTCCATGATTCCCGAGGGCGTGCGAGGGTCTTTGGATCTTGACGACTGGATCGCGCGAATCCGCGACCCGGATGCGATGACCTACGAGGACGCGTACTGGGGCGTGCGACCGGCCGGACCCGACGTGATCCCCCGCCTGCTGCGCGAACTGCAGCGCTCGGAGGATGGCTACACGCGCGGGAAGTTCGTAGAGCTGCTGGGGGAGATGGGCGACGCCTCGGTGGTTCCCGACCTGATCGCGGAGCTTTCACACCCCGATCCGAACGTACGTGCGTGGGCCGTGACGTCGCTGGAACAGCTTGGCGCTCCGGAAGGAATCGCTGCCGCACAGCGGTATCGGAAGGCATACCCCGAGCACCTCGGGCCATCCGAAGGTCCCGCATGAGAAACGCGCTCTTGCTCATCTGCCTCTGCGCCACGGAGCTTGGGGCGCAGGAGGCCTCCCCGCCCTGC
>Ga0190270_10001830_pt1 | contig 10061 bp, 11 predicted proteins | sample Popmic320T_FD_133748 | JGI IMG/M metagenome (GOLD analysis project Ga0190270, IMG submission 133748) | Populus adjacent soil microbial communities from riparian zone of Weber River, Utah, USA - 320 T | ecosystem: Environmental > Terrestrial > Soil > Riparian zone | place: USA: Utah | collected... | reverse complement strand
GGTGAAGTTGCCGTCGGCCGAGCCGGTGATCGTGTACTTGCCGCCGGCGCCCGTCACCTCGGCGTCACCGATGTTCTCGGCCCAGAAGGCGCCGGTGAAACCGCCGACGCCCCGGAAGTCCACGGATCTCGGGGTGACCGGCCCGTCTGTTTCCAGTACGGCGGTGAAGCCGTTCTCCTTCTCCGGGGTCTCGATGTACCACGACCAGCCGGTCTGATGGCAGCGCACGGCGACCGGCCCGCCCGTGTCGTTGCCGTCGATCGTCACCTTCGCCGTGGTGCCACCGAGAGCCGGCTCAGGCGTCGAGCAGCCGGCCACACCAAGGATCGCGGCACCGCCGATCGCGGCGGCCGCGATGAAGTGTCGGGTCTCCATGGCGCCCGACTCTATGCGCTGGGGCGCTCCTGTCCGGCCGGAACGCCGGTGTATTCGGGATTGTGTGGAACCGACAGCGCGACGCCGACGCGGTTGGTGGCACCGATGAAGGCCGCGATCGAGATGCCCTCCAGGATTTCGTGATCGTCCAGTCCGAGCTCACGCAGCTGCGCGAAGTCGCCGTCCCGGAGGGACTGCGGGTCGTTGTTCACCGCGATCGCCAGGTCGGCTCGCGATCACCTCGCGTTCGCGTGCGGTGAGCCCGCCGCGGCCGTCGGTTCCCAGCAGCGGCAGCAGGTAGCCGAAGGGTGGCGTCAGTAATCAGAACTCTTGCGCGCGGCCGGTCAGTGCAGGGCGGCCGCGGTGGCGTCGTCGGCGGGCAGGAAGGCCTCGACGCTCAGCTCTGCAGCGGTGAGGTCGAGTGCGGTGCCGAACGTGGTCACCATGCTCAGAAACCGCAGCTGCCTTCCGTCCGGAGCGACCAGTTCGAGCGGGACCGCGATCCCGCCCAGGTCAGGGGTGTCCTCGAAGCCACCCGGGTACGAATCGATCTCGACGAGCAGCTCGCCGAGCTGACCGGAGTCGCTTGCCGCGACCTCGCGTCGCAACCGTTCGATCAGATGGGTGCGCCACTGGGCGAGATTGCGGATCCGCGGGGCCAGCCCGTCGGGGTGCAGCGCGATGCGCAACGCGTTGGGCCGCTCGAGCAGGTGCGGTGCGACGCCGTCGAGCAACACCGCGGCACCGGGGTTGGCCTGCACAATCCACCAACCTCGGTCCACGACGACACAGGGGTACGGGTCGAACGCATCCAGCACCCGCTGCACGCCTGCTCGCACGGCGGCCATGTCGGGTGCGTCGAGCGGTCGCTCCGCGTACACGGGGGCCAGGCCCGCCGCGGCGAGCAGCCGATTCTGTTCGCGCGCAGGCACATCGAGCACCGTGGCCAACCGCAGCACCATCGCCCTGCTGGGGCTCGACCGTCCCGTCTCGATGAAGCTGACGTGACGCGCCGACACGTCGGCTTCGATGGCGAGATCAAGCTGGCTGAGCCGACGCCGTTGACGCCAGCGGCGCAGCAACGTCCCGAACGTCTGCCCGTCCAGAGTCGTCATGACCACCAGTGTGACCGCGCCGTCCGCGCCCGACCACTACCTCTGAGGTAATTGCTGCACTTACCTGGGCACGGCACGGTGGAAGCAGGAATTCGCGAAGGGACAGGAGCCATGGCCACAACGTCGCTGACATCGATACCGCGGTGGCTGCGCTTCGTCCTGATCTGCGATCGGGCGGGGTCGTCGTGGTACATCGGGGCCGGCTTCTTCTTCGCCCCGGTGCTTGCGATTCTGTCGCCGTGGCCGGCGCTCACCGCGGTGCTCTGGGTGGCCATCGGCCTGGCCGGGCTGTGGCTCGGGCTCCTCGGCGTGGCCATGGCCATCGGGCTGGCGATGGTGTTGCGATCGAACGCCGAGATACCCGAGGACTACTGGCGCTCGATCATCTACTACCCGGACCCGGCGGGGCGGACTTGAGCAACTGTTGGCGCAGCGTGTCAGCCAACCACCTCTCGAAGCGCGTGCCCGACCATCCCCGCGTGCCGACCAGGCGGCGGTGTAGCAGCGGCTCGGTGAGAAGGTATGCCAGATCGATCAATTCGGGGCGGGACCAGCCGTCGCGCAGGCAGCCGAGCGCCGCCACCGCCTCAACCACCACCTGAGCCCCGCCGCGGCGCTGCGCTTGCAACCGCTCGAACAGTGACCGCGCGGTCGCGTCCAAGGAGGCAGCGACCTCGAGTGCAGTGAACAAATCGCCGACCCGAGCGTCTATACCGGCGAGCAGCCGCGCCCATCCGTCGAGTAGCCGACCGGGGTCGTCGAGCTGCAACAACGCGATCATCTCGGGACGCTCGGCGATCGTGACCGGCGCATCGTCGCCCGCGATCGCCCAGTTCAGCGCCAATGTGAGCAGCTCGGCTTTGCCGCCGACCGCCGTGAAGACGGTTTTGCGGCTCACTCCGGCTGCGGCCGCGACCGCGTCGATGGACGTGTGGCCGTAGCCCTCCGAGACGAACAGGTCGGCTGCGGCGGCCACGATCCGACGTTTGGTCTCGAGCGCGTGGGCGGTCCGGAGGTCCGAGCGATATTCGCGCTTGACTACATCAGACATTTTGAGTAACCCTTGGTGTATTCATTTCACCACACGATACCTGAATTGAGGTGGCCATGACCGCCGTTGTCGTCGGAGCGGGGCCGACGGGCCTGTTCACCGCGATCGCCCTGGCCCGACGGGGCCGTCGCGTCGTCGTCGTCGACCGCGATCCGGGCCCCTCTGACCGCGGTACCTGGCGACGCAGGGGAGTGATGCAGTTCGACCAGGCCCATACCTTCCGGGGCCCGGCCGTCGAGGCGCTGCGGGCCGACATCCCCGATGCCCTGCGCGCTCTGCAGCACGCGGGAGCGACCGTCGTGACCGCTCCAGACGGCTCACCCGTCGCCCTGCACAGCCGGCGCATGCTGTTCGAACGAACGTTGCGCGAGGTCGCTGCACGACAACCACGCCTGAGGTTGATCACCGGTCACGTGGACGGGGTCCGGCGACAACGAGGACGCGCGGTCGGTGTCACCGTCGACGGTTGGCATATCGCCGCCGATCTGGTCATCGACGCTGCGGGCCGCGCCAGCCGGGTCATGGGCGAGCTGCGCCGTCCCGGCGAGGGAGGACCCTGCGGAGCGTCGTACATCAGTAGGCAGTACCGGCTCCTCGACTCGGCGGCACCGGGCCCGACCAACTCGCCGATAGGTCTGTCGCTCGGCTTGGCGGACTACTTCGCGGTGATGTTCCTGCACGACAACCGGACCTTCTCCATCACGATCACCCACGACGGCACCGACGGCCGGCTGCGTCGGCTGCGGCACCCCGAGGTCTACGAAGCGGCGGTGCGCTCCATCCCCTTGCTGGCCGACTGGATAGACCCGGATCGCGCGCAGCCCTTGACCCCGGTGCTGCCGGGCGGTCGGCTTTACAACAGTTATCGCGGACAACTCGATGACGGCGGCCGTCCGGAACTGCCGGGACTCGTCGCAGTGGGCGACGCGGTCTGCACCACGACACCACTCGCGGGACGCGGTGTGGCGCTGGCATTCCTGCAGGCGCAGGCGTTGGTCGGGTTCCTGACCAGTCAACCGGACGATGTCGAGCAAGCCACCGCCGAGTTCGACAGCTGGTGCCGTACGTACGTGCGGCCGTGGTTCGCCGACCATGTGCACTGTGACAGCGACAGACTGCGACGCTGGTCCGGCGGCGATGTGAACCTCGACAGCCCGTTGCCGTCCGATCTGGTGGTCGCTGCGGCCGGCGCCGACCCCACGCTGCGGGCTGCGGTGCTGCCGTACGACCGGATGCTGGCGCTCCCGTCCAGCCTCGACGATCTGCAGGACCGAGCTCGTGCCGTCTTTGCCTCGGGTTGGCGACCACGCGTCGCCCTGGGTCCGACTCGCGAGGAACTCGGACAGCTGTGTCAGGAACTCGACAGAGACCGTCAGGAGGAGCTTGTCGACTGCCCGGTGTAGTCGACCTGCCAGTGCTTGATGCCGTTGAGCCAGCCCGACCTGAGACGTTCGGGGGTGCCGACCGCGGTGAGGTCGGGCATGTGGTCGGCGATCGCATTGAACATCAGCTCGATCGTCATCCTGGCCAGGTTCGCGCCGACGCAGTAGTGGGCACCGGTGCCGCCGAAACCGACATGCGGGTTGGGGTCGCGCAGGATGTTGAACGAAAACGGGTCATCGAACACCTCCTCGTCGAAATTCGCCGAGCGGTAGGACATGACGACGCGCTGCCCCTTCTTGATGGGCACTCCTGACAGTTCGTAGTCCTGCAGCGCGGTGCGCTGAAATGACGTCACCGGCGTGGCCCACCGCACGATCTCGTCCACCGCGGTGAACGGGCGTTCCCGCTTGAAGAGTTCCCACTGGTCGGGGTTGTCGGCGAACGCGATCATGCCGTGGGTGATCGAGTTGCGGGTGGTCTCGTTGCCCGCCACCGCCAGCAGCACCATGAAGAACCCGAACTCGTCGTCGGAGAGCTTGTGTCCGTCGACATCCGCCTCGATCAGCTTGGTGACGATGTCCTCGCCGGGCTCTTTCGCCCGGAGTGCCGCCAGCTGCATGGCGTACATGATCAATTCCATCGCCGCATTGCGTCCGTCGTGGTGTGCGAACTCCGGATCGTCGTCGGCGACCATCTGGTTGGACCAGTCGAAGATCTTCTTGCGGTCCTCCAGCGGGATGCCGATGAGACCGGCGATGGCCTGGAGTGGCAGCTCGCAGGACACCTGCTCGACGAAGTCGCCCGATCCTTCGGCAGCGGCGCTCTTGGCGATGTTCTGGGCGCGCGCGTCGAGGTCGTCGCGCAGCCGCTCGACAGCCCGCGGCGTGAAGCCCCGCGAGATGATCTTGCGCAGGTGCGTGTGGTGCGGCGCATCCATGTTGAGGAGGACGAACTTGCCGGTTTCGATCTGATCTCCGGTGGAGCTATCCGGATAGCGCGGCAGCGCTGTCTTCTCGAGACTGGAGAACACGTCGCTGCGTTTGGAGATCTCCTTGACGTCCTTGTGCTTGGTCACCACCCAGTAGCCGCCGTCGTTGAAGCCTCCGATGCCGTGGGGCTGCTCGTTCCACCAGATCGGCGCGCTGCGACGCAACTCGGCGAGCTCGTCCACCGGCAACCGCTCACGGTTGAGGTCGGGATCGGTGAAGTCGAATCCGGGCGGGAGGGTGGGAGTCGGCATGCGTTCTCCTAAACCGTCTAGTGGCCGTATCGCATTGCTACACCACTCCCGGGCCTCGGCGAGACAAGTTCGGCGAAGTGTGCACCCGAACTCGTCTCTGGACACCGCCGAGTCACGGGTGTAACGATTTCAGTGCCGTAGCAGATGCATCCAGTGAAAGCCACGCAACCGCGAAACCCGGAGGGGGCATCGGTGAAGTTTGCATTCGAGGCGACGACCGTTTCCATCGTCGGGGCTGCAGTGTTCGCGGCGCTGGTCGTTGCCGCAACGCCCGCCGCGGCCGACCCGGAGCTACCACCGCCGCTGCCTGTTCCTGCGCCGCTGCCTGCACCGGCGCCACTGGCTGCCGAGCTTCCCCCGCCACTGCCGGCACCCACGCCGGCGGAGGCTCCTGCGCTGCCGCTGGCAGCCGAGGTACCCGCCGAGCCGCTCGCGACCGGTGCCACCGACCCTGAGGCCGAGGGTGTCCCGCATCTGCTGAGCCCGGAGAACCTCCCACCGGGCACCAGCGACGCCCCGGTGGCGCCGAGCCAGCCACGGCTGACATATCTGCGCGAGCTGTGGCACGCGATGCAGACAGAGGAGGTCAGCGGCAGCGACGCGTTGCTCCTCCTGACGCAGCGGCCGATGGTCGCCGATGCGGTGCCGCCGCAGGGGATGCCCGCGGGACCGCAGGCGCCGCTGCCGCCCGCCGAGGCGCTGCCGCCGGCCGAAGCGTTGCCGCCGGCCGAAGTGCTGCCGGCCGAGGCGCCGCCGATCGCGCCGATCGCGCCCTAGAAGTTGCCTGCAGCCGCCACCAGCGGCACAGCTTCGATGCGCGCCGGCACATGCTTGTGCCAGGGAGTCCCGGCGTAGGCGTCGCGCCAGTCACTGGACGTCAGGGAGTTGGGCGCCACCCCGGGCACCTGCTCGCAGCCCTCGCCGTCGACGAAATCCAGTCCGTACCCGTTGGGTAGCGACGCGTGCCCGGGAAGCATCGCCTCGCTGATCTCGATGGTCGCCTCCGCCGCGCCCGCGGCGGTGATGATCCGGGCACGGCCGCCGTCGGTCAGCCCGAACGCATCGGCGTCCGCGGCGCTGACCCGAAGCGCCCCGTCGGCGTCGCGTTTCCGCCAGGAAGGGTCGCGGATGATGTCGTTGGCGGTGTAGGCGCGCCGCTCACCTGCCGACAGCACGATCGGGAACTCCGCCGTGGTCAATCCGATCGGTGCGTCTGTCAGCGCCCGTACGTCGGCGAGCATCTCCGGAATCTCCAGTGCGATCCTGCGGTCCGGATGCGAGATCAGCGCGAAGTCGTCCTCGTACTCGTGGACGGTGAACGTCACACCCGAACGGCTCTCGAGGATCGCGTCGAACAACGCATTGCCGTCGGCATGCCCGGCTCGGCGAACCGCCTCCGGGTAGGTCATCACCGCCTTCTGCGCCAGCCCCCACAACGCCGCCGCCCCGGAAAGCCCCTCGGGCAACGAGGGACCCAACGTCTCGTACAGCACGAACGGCAGCACCTTGCCCAGACCGGGGTTGGCGCCGATTGCTCGCAGGAACGCATCGGTGAACGCCGGCCGGCCCTGCGCCGCGGCATGGCGCAGCGGCGCCAACTCGGCCTCGTCGACGACGCCGAGCGCACGCATCAGCCGGGCCCAGATCTCGGGTTCGGGCAGGGTACCCGACAGCGGTTCCATCAGCCGGTGGCGCAGGTGGAACGTGTTGTGTGGGAACTCGAGGTTGAAGAAGGTCGCCTCGACCTTCTCGAACTGGGTCGCCGCGGGCAGCACATAGTGCGCCAGCCGGGCCGTCTCGGTCATCGCCACGTCGATGACGACCAGCAACTCGAGTTCCGCGAAGGCCCGCGTCACCGCGTGGGAGTCCGCGATCGAGTGCGCCGGGTTGCTGCTCTCCACGATCATCGCGCGGAACCGGTCGGGGTGGTCGGTGAGGATCTCCTGGGGCACCGCGTTGCTGGGCATCAGCCCGCCGATGATCGGTGAACCCGTCACCGGCGTCCGGCCGACACCGCCGGGCCGGAACAGCGGCGCGAACGACGAATGCAGATGCTGGCCGCCACGTTTGGCGAAGTTCCCGGTCAGGATCCACAACATCTTGTTCAGATACGAGCACAGGGTGCTGTTGGGTGACTGTTGGACCCCGAGATCCTCGAACACCGCGACGCTGCCTGCGGTGCCGATGCGGCGTGCCGCGGCCCGCAACAACTCTTCGCCCACTCCGCAGCGCTGCGCGTACTCACCGACCGGCACCTCACGGAGAACCTCCCGCACCGGTTCCACGCCGGTGACGTGCTCGGCCAGGAACGTTTCGTCACAGAGGTTCTCCTGCACCAGCACGGCGGCCAGCGCCGCCAGGCACCAGGCGTCGGTTCCCGGCCGGACCCGTAGATGGAAGTCGGCCATCTTCGCGGTGTCGGTGACGACCGGGTCGATCACGACCATCGACCGGGCCGGGTCGTTGGCGATCTCGTGCAACACCACCCGGGCCCGCGGGAAGCTCTGCGACATCCACGGGTTCTTGCCGATGAAGACCGAGACCTCGGAATGTTCGAACTCGCCCCGGGTGTGGTTTCCGTACAAGTGGGCGTCGACCCAGTGCTCTCCGGTCTTCTCCTGAGCCAGCGCGTTGGAACGGTGATGCGATCCGAGCGCCTTGAGGAATGCACCGCTGTAGGCGCCCCCGAGGTGGTTGCCCTGACCGCCACCGCCGTAGTACAGGATCTTGTCACCGCCGTGGGTGTCGGCGATCGCCTTGAACCCCGAGGCGATCTCGGAAATCGCGGTGTCCCAGTCGATTTCCTCGAAGGTCCCGTCCGGCCTGCGCCGCATCGGCGAGGTCAGGCGACTGCGATTGTTCTGGTAGTGGTCCAGGCGCAGTGCCTTGTTGCAGGTGTAGCCACGCGACGCGGGGTGGTTCTTGTCGCCGCGGATGCGGGCCAGGGTGCGGTCCTGGACCTGCACCACGATGCCGCAGTTGCATTCACACAAAATGCACGCGGTGGGCTGCCAGTCGCTGAGTTGGTCGGTCATCGCGAGGTTCGCTTTCTTGCGGGTGGACGTATCTGGGCACCGAGAAGGGACCGAAGCTGGGCATGGACGGTGTCGAGAGGTTCGAGATCGTGCGCCGCCCGCGCGATGACGATCGCCCCCTCGAACGAGGAGAGGACGAGCATCGCCAGGGCGCCGGCACGCTGCGCGGGGACACCGTCGGTCACCAACCGCTGCTCGATCACGTCCCGCCATCGGGCGAAGGCCGCGGCGGCACGCTCGATCACCGGTGCCGCCTGGTCGGGCTTGGCGGGGTCACCTGCTTCGACGGTGACCGCGACCACCGGGCATCCAGCGCGAAAATTGCTGCGCTGCAGTTGCTTACGGTAATCCGCGAAGAGCTCGTCGAGTGCGTCGATGGTCGATGCCGCCGCGCCGAGCTTGGTCGCCATGTACTCACCCGCGTAATCGACCGCTTCGCACAGCAACTGCGTCCGGCCACCGGGGAAGTAGTGGTAGGCCGACCCCCTCGGAGCGCCGCTGTGCTCGAGCACGTCGGCGATGGCGGTCGGGTGCGCACCCCGTTCCCGGATCAGCAGCGCCGCGGAGACGACCATGCGTTCACGAGGACTTGTCACCACGGCGAACCGCCCTTCCGGTCAGTATGTATGTCACTCTACATAGTCAGCGGTCGCAGATGAAGAGATCAGCCACGTAGGATTTCCCGGTGCCCAGCGAGTCCGCCTCGGCGCAACGACTGCGTGACCTCGCGCTGCTGCGCCGGGTCCGCGACCGCATCGATCGGGAGTACGCGCAACCCCTGAATGTCGAAGCGCTGGCCCGGGGCGTCAACATGTCGGCAGGACATCTGTCCCGCCAGTTCAAAACCGCCTATGGCGAGTCGCCGTACTCGTACCTCATGACCCGCCGTATCGAACGCGCGATGGCGCTGCTCCGCCGTGGCGACATGACGGTGACCGACGTCTGCTTCACGGTGGGGTGCTCGTCGCTGGGCACGTTCAGCACCCGGTTCACCGAGCTGGTCGGCATACCGCCCAGCACGTACCGGGAGCGGGCCACGCGGACGACGGCGGGCTTGCCGTCGTGCGTGGAGAAGAAGGTGACTAGACCGATCAGGAATCGAGAAGCACCGGCCAACGGACTGCACCTAGCGTGAGAGCCATGGAAAGCACAGATATCACCATTCACCAGAGCTTCCTGCCACACGACGATCCGGAAGAATCGCTGGCGTTCTACCGCGACATCCTCGGCTTCGAGGTCCGCCTCGATGTGGGTGGGGGAAAGATGCGCTGGATCACCGTCGGGCCGCCCACTCAGCCCGACACATCGATCGTTCTGCATCCCGTTGCCGCCGATCCCGGGATCAACGACGACGAGCGCCGGCTCATCGCCGAGATGATGGCCAAGGGCACGTACGCCATGGTCGTCCTGGCGACCAAGAACCTTGACACCACGTTTGAGAAGCTGCAGGCCACCGACACCGAGATCGTCCAGGAGCCCACCGATCAACCGTATGGAATCCGGGACTGCGCGGTCCGGGATCCGGCGGGCACCATGATCCGCATCCAGGAGCTGCGCTGAGTCAACGATGAGTAGAGCCAACACAACCCACGCCGCCGACAGCCACGACCTGATTCGCGTCACCGGCGCACGCGAGAACAACCTCAAGGACGTCGACCTCGAACTGCCGAAGCGGCGGCTGACGGTGTTCACCGGCATCTCGGGGTCCGGGAAGAGCTCGCTGGTCTTCGACACCATCGCCGCGGAATCCCAACGACTGATCAACGAGACCTACAGCGCCTTCGTGCAGGGGTTCATGCCGACGCTGGCGCGACCGGAGGTCGACGTCCTCGAGGGACTCACCACCGCGATCATCGTCGACC
>Ga0190270_10001829_pt1 | contig 10063 bp, 11 predicted proteins | sample Popmic320T_FD_133748 | JGI IMG/M metagenome (GOLD analysis project Ga0190270, IMG submission 133748) | Populus adjacent soil microbial communities from riparian zone of Weber River, Utah, USA - 320 T | ecosystem: Environmental > Terrestrial > Soil > Riparian zone | place: USA: Utah | collected... | reverse complement strand
GCCAGGAACATCGGCTGGTTGGCGACGATGCCGATGGTGCGGCCTTCCATGCGGGCGAAGCCGATCACGATATTCGGCGCGAAAGCCTCCTGGATCTCGAAGAAATCGCCCTCGTCCACGACCTTATGGATCAGCTCCTTGATGTCGTATGGCTTGTTTGGATTGTCGGGGATCAAGGTGTCCAGCGATGGCTCCTCACGGTCCCACGGGTCGCGGGTGGGCAGCTCCGGGACGCCGGAGAGATTGTTCGACGGCAGGAAGTCCATCAGCCGCCGCATTTGCAACAGCGTCTCCACGTCGTTGTCATAGGCGCCGTCGGCGATCGAGGACTTGGTGGTATGCACCACCGCGCCGCCCAGTTGCTCGGCGGTCACCTCCTCCTTGGTCACCGTCTTCACCACGTCGGGTCCGGTGACGAACATGTAGGAGGTGTCTTTGACCATGAAGATGAAGTCGGTCATCGCCGGCGAATAGACGTCGCCGCCAGCGCAGGGCCCCATGATCACGCTGATCTGCGGGATCACGCCCGAGGCCAGCACGTTGCGCAGGAACACCTCGCCATAGCCGCCGAGCGCCGCCACGCCCTCTTGAATCCGCGCGCCGCCCGCGTCGAACAACCCGATTACCGGCGCGCGGCTACGGAGCGCCATGTCCTGGATCTTGATCATCTTGTTGGCATGCGCCTCGGACAACGACCCGCCGAACACGGTGAAGTCCTTGGCGAACACATAGACCACGCGGCCGTTGATCGTGCCCCAGCCGGTCACCACGCCGTCGCCGGGCACCTTGGTCTTCTCCATGCCGAAATCGATGCAGCGGTGCTCGACATACATGTCGAACTCCTCGAACGAGCCCTCGTCGAGCAGGAGGTCGAGCCGCTCGCGGGCGGTGAGCTTGCCGCGCTTGTGCTGGGCGTCGATGCGGGCCTGGCCGCCCCCGGCGCGGGCCTTGTCGCGGCGGATTTCAAGCTCTTCCAGGACTTCCTTCATAGCCGCTCCCCATGTGACGACCCCGTGCGGCGTGCATAGCACGCGGCTTGGGGGGCGCAAATGGGCGGCGTTGCCCGGCGAGCGCAAACGAGGCATGCTCGCCGGCAGACCAGTCCAAGCTGGGGCCGTCCATGAAGGTCGGGATCATCGCCGCAATGCTGGCCGGCGCCCTCCTGCTCGGGGCCGGGCTTGGGCTTTATGTTCGCTCGGTCGGCAACGAGATCGCCGACATCCGTACGCGGCTCGTCACCAAGGAACAACTCGCCCGTCCCAACGATCCAGAGACCGCCTCGGCGATCAAGCTCGCACCCGTCCAATGCGAACGCGTCTACGATCTGCGCGCCAACCCGATTGCGCGCAGGCTTCAGGGCGGCGCAATCCGCGCTCTCTGGGAGCACTGCCAGCGCATCGCCGACATCGCCTCCGGTCTCGACAAGATCGAACGGCAGACCCCGCCTTAAGCTTGCCGCAGCTTTAGTGCCTTCGCCGCAGCGGCGAAATCGCGCCACCTGTGCTCGCGGCGCTCGTGTGCCTCGGCATCTTCGCCCCACCGGCTGATCTGAAAATCCTCGTCGACGTGGGCAGCCTTCCACGCCTCCTCGGGCGTCAGCCGGCCGAGCGCCACGGCGAGCGCCAGCAGCGCCGAGCCGGTCAGCGACGCCATAACATGCAGCGCGGCGAGGCTTAACGCGTCGCGCCCGGCGAGTTGATGCTTGAGCCTCTCGAGCGAGGCCTCCGGCTGCGCCACAGGCACGAGGCCTTGCGACAAGACCAGCCGCGCGCCGAGCGCCTGCCTGGCCCAGGCCAGCACGGGGTCCCAATGCGTGCTCTGCGCTTCGGTAAGCCCGCCCGGCCCTTCCGCCCGGTAGCAGAGGTGGTCCGAGCCGGCGAAAGCCAGAATGTCGTCCATCACCGCCTGCTCGCGGCCGATCACACCGTCGATGGCGCTGTTGGCGAGCCTGGTGAGCGGCATGGTCTGAGGATCGATGCGCTCGCCTTGCGCGCGCCATTCCTCGGCCACCGCATCCGCCAGCGCGCGCGACGGCAGCACGAGCGGCGTCTTGCCCGGCGTGCGCACCGGTTTGCCGTCGAGCAGCAGCGCGGTGCCATCCCCGTCTCCGGCCTCGACCGTTACGTCCTTGTAGAAGCGCTTCGGGAGCTTGCTGCGCTCGTCCATGAGCTACCGTAGGCGCGCGGCCGTTTCGCCGTCCGTTGCCGCGCCGGTCTCGAAGCCGAGCAGGTCGAACGCCTTCGCCATATGCTCCGGGAGAGGAGCCGTAACGTCGACCACGCCCTCGCCCGAAGGATGTGGGAAGCTGATCCGACGCGCGTGCAGGCAGAGTCTGTTGTCGATGCCCACTGGCAGCTCGGCATCGCTGCGATATTTCGCGTCGCCCAGGATCGGATTGCCGATGATCGCCATATGGGCGCGGAGCTGGTGTTGCCGTCCGGTCACCGGCTTCAGCGAGACGAAGGCGATTTGCTGCCCTGCCCGGTCCACCACAGCGTAATGCGTCACCGCCGATTGCGCGACATCCTGCTCGCCCGGGCGCGCCTTGCGCACGCGGTCGCCTTCTGGTCCCGCCGCCTTGACCAGGGCGGCCTCGATCTTGCCCTGCGGCGGCTTCGGCACGCCATGCACCAGCGCCCAATAGATCTTGCGCACCGAGCGGGTCTGGAAGGCGCGGCCGAGCTTCGCCGCGACCGAGCGGCGCTTGGCGATCACCAGCACGCCCGACGTGTCGCGGTCGAGCCGATGCACGAGCCGCAGCCGCGTCTCTGGCCCGTCACCCATTCCCTCGAGCAGCCGGTCGATATGATGCGGCGTCTTGGTGCCGCCCTGCACCGCGATCCCCGAGGGCTTGTCGAGGATCAGCAGATCGTCGTCCTCGTAAAGCGTGATCGACGCGAGAAAGTCGCGGTCGGCCTTCGACAATGTGTGCTTCGGCGCAGGCGGTGGCGGAACGTCCGGCAACGGCGGCACGCGAACGGTCTGGCCTTCGGCAAGCCGCGTACTCGCTTTGGCACGGGCCCCATCGACCCGCACCTGCCCGGTCCGCAACAGCTTCTCCAGCCGGCTATGGGGCAGGCCGGCATAATGGGTCTTGAACCAGCGATCGAGCCGCATGCCGTCCTCGCTGGCTCTCACGCTGCGATTGGCAACGGAGCTTGAGTCCCTCGCCGCGCGCTCGGGCGGGCGAGTCACGTCAGCGCCCTGACCAGCCACAGTCCGGCGAACAGGCCGAGGATGGAGAGGAGAACGGAACCAAGAATATAGGCCAAGGCCTGCCCCGTCGCGCCACGTTGGAAAAGGAGCACCCCGTCGAGCGAGAACGCCGAGAAGGTCGTGTAGCCGCCCAGCACGCCGGTGGCGAGGAACAGCCTTGCATGCTGCGTCATCCAGGCGCCGCCGCGAAAGGCGAGATAACCTGCAAGCAAACCCATCAGCAAGGAGCCCGAGACGTTGACGATCAACGTGCCCCAGGGGAAATCGACGCCAGCAACGCGAGCAGCCGCGAGGTTGACGCCATGCCTGAACGAAGCGCCCAGTCCACCGCCGAAGAACACAAGCAAGAAGGAGATCATGACTGGAGCCGTCGTCGGTTGGGACCCTTCGTCAAGCTATTTGCGCCTTGACCCGCTAGTCCTGAGTTCAGCCCAGCGGTCGAGCCGCGCCTTGATGTCTGCCTCGTAGCCAGAGGACGTCGGCGCGTAGAACAGCTGCCGCTCCATCTCCTCGGGGAAATAGTTCTGGCCCGAGAATGCCTCTTCTTGGTCATGGTCGTAGGCATAGCCCTTGCCGTAGCCTTCCTGCTTCATCAGCCTGGTCGGCGCGTTGAGGATGTGCTTCGGCGGCAGCAGCGAGCCACTCTCCTCGGCAGCCCGTTTCGCCTGGCCGAACGCAACGTAACCCGCGTTCGATTTCGGCGCTGTGGCGAGATAGATCGTGGCCTGCGCCAATGCAAGCTCGCCTTCGGGCGTGCCGAGAAAATCGTAGGTATCCTTCGCGGCAATCGCCTGCACCAGCGCCTGGGGGTCGGCGAGGCCGATATCCTCTACCGCCATGCGCACAAGGCGGCGCGCGATATAGAGCGGGTCCTCGCCGCCGGCGAGCATCCGCGCCAGCCAATAGAGCGCAGCGTCGGGGTCCGAGCCGCGCACCGATTTGTGCAACGCGCTGATCAGATTGTAGTGGCCGTCCTGGCTTTTGTCGTAAAGCGGCGCACGACGCTGCACCAGCTTCACCAGCGCCTCGCGGTCGAGCGGGGACTTGGCAGTAGCGGGAACCGCAAGCAACACATCCTCGGCGAGATTGATGGCGCCGCGGCCATCGCCGTCCGCCATCGAGATCAGCGCTTCGCGCGCGTCGGCGGTCAGTGGCAGCTTGCGTTTCGCATTCGTCTCGGCACGGGCAAGCAGAGCTTCGATCACCGCATCGTCGAGCCGCCTGAAGGTGAGCACGCTCGCCCGCGACAACAGCGCCGAGTTCAGCTCGAAGGAGGGATTCTCGGTGGTCGCCCCCACCAGGATGATGGTGCCGTCCTCCATATGCGGCAGGAAGGCGTCCTGCTGCGAGCGGTTGAAGCGATGGATCTCGTCGACGAACAGCAGGGTGCCACGCCCCTCCTGGCGCCGCGCCTTGGCCGCGTCGAATACCTTGCGCAAATCCGCGACGCCGGAATGGATCGCCGAGATCTGCTCGAAATGAAGATCGGTCACCTCGGCGAGCAGCCGCGCCACCGTGGTCTTGCCCGTGCCCGGCGGTCCCCAGAAGATCACCGAGGAGAGCCGCCCGGCCTTGACCATGCGCGCGAGAATGCCCTCTTCGCCGAGCAGATGATCCTGCCCGATCACCTCGCCGAGCGAAGCCGGGCGCAAGCGATCAGCCAGCGGCCGCGGCGCGCTGTCGGCCAGTCCCGCAGCTTCGAACAAAGTCGCCGCGGCCTTTTTCATGGCTTAGCCCTGAATGGCAAGATTGAATATCTTCCCGCCGCGCTCGACCGACAGCCGCCAGGCCCCGCCGCCGGCCGCCAGCACAGTGACGAGCTGCTTCACCGAGGTCACTTTCTCGTCGTTGACGGCCACGACCAGGTCGCCGCGCCTGACGCCAAGCCTGGCGGCCGGCGTCCGCTGCTGGACTTCGAGCACGACCACGCCCACGCGGGTGTCGTCGTCTATGCCGACCTCCTGCGCGACCGCCGGCGAGAGATTGGCGACCTTGACACCGGTCAGGGGATGGCGACCTGTGAGATCGCGCGCGTCGCGCGGCGGATCCTCGACGGGCGCGACCAGCTTGATGCTGGTCTTGAGCCGTTCGCCCTTGCGGATCACGCCGAGCTCCGCCGCACCGCCGAGGCCCTTGGTGACGAAGCGATACTGGAAGGCTTGCGGATTCTGCACCGGCTTTTCGTCGACGCTGACCACAACGTCGCCGGCGCGCAGCCCCGCGCCCGCCGCCGGCCCCTTGCCATGCACCTTGGCGACCAGCGCGCCAGCCGGCGTCTCAAGGCCGAGCGAATCGGCGATGTCGGGCGTGATGGCTTGCAGCGAAGCGCCGAGCCAGGGCCGCTGCACCGTGCCGCCCTGCAATGCCGACTGAACCACCAGCCGCACCATGTTTGAGGGAATCGCAAATCCGATGCCGTGCGAGCCGCCGCTCTTGGAGAAGATCGCGGTATTGATACCCACCAGCTGGCCGGACATGTCGACCAAGGCGCCGCCCGAATTGCCGGGATTGATGGCAGCGTCGGTCTGGATGAAGAACTGATAGTCGGAAATGCCGACTTGGGTGCGCGCCAGCGCCGAGACGATACCGCTGGTCACGGTCTGGCCGACGCCGAACGGGTCGCCGATGGCCAGCACCAGATCGCCGACCTCGAGGACGTCGGAATCGGCGAACGCGATCGAGGGAAACGGCACGCCATCGGCTTCGAGGCGAAGCACCGCGAGGTCGGAGCGCTCATCCTTGAGGATCAACTCGGCGGGAAATTCTCGCCCGTCGGCCAGCGCCACGGTGATCTTGGCTTCGCCGCTGCCCTTGATCACGTGATTGTTGGTGACCACCACCCCGTCGCTGCTGACCAACACACCGGAGCCGAGCGAGTTTTGGATGCGCTCGCGGGGAACGCCGAAGCGCTCGCCGAACAGCCGCCCAAAGAACGGGTCGTCGAAGAAAGGCGAAACCATCTGCTCGACACGGTGGCGCACATAGACGTTGACCACGGCCGGCGCCGCCCGTTTCACCACCGGCGCGAAGGACTGCTGCATTGCGGCACGGCTGTCCGGCACGGTGCGCTGCTGCGCCGCCAAAAGCGCCGGGAACCCGGCAATCAGGGCCATAGCCCCCAGCAGACAGGCCAGTCCCGTCTTCAAACCCAAATCCGCCGAAAATCGCATAGTCCGTCCAGATGCCGGCGCCCCGAACGGCGCAAGAACGACCTCGATACACCAATTCGCCACGGCGGGTCTCCCAAAGAAAGCTGGCGTTCTTGGGGCCGGAATCAATGGGAATGCCCTTTGGCCGCCCATCCTCTTTCCACTAAAATGCCGCCCGATGGCGGGTCGCCAGTCAGAATCATAATTTTGAAACGTGGAGAGAAACGCATGCGTATGTTCGAGCTGACCCTGATCGCCTTGGTGGCGCTGTTCACCTGGAGCGCTGTCGCGGAGGCCATCGAGGTCAAGAAGCGTCGCGAAGCGCCGGGAACGCCGGCAGCGGTCTGGGCCGTGGTCGGCGATTTCTGCGCCGTCAAGAACTGGCATCCCGCAGTCGCCGAGTGCGAAGAAATCACCGAAGGCGGGGATACGTTCCGCATCCTCACCCTCAGCGACGGCGGCAAGATCAAGGAGAAGCTCACTGACAAGGGCGCCACGAGCTACAGTTACGAGATCGTCGAGAGCCCGCTGCCCGTCAAGAACTACACGGCGACGCTCAGCGTCGGCGAGGACGACGAGCCCGAGCGGGTGGAAATCCTGTGGGTGTCCAAATTCGACGCCAACGGCGCGAGAGACGAAGATGCAGCGAAGATCATCAGCGGTATCTTCGAGGATGGGGTCAAGGCCATCAAGAAGGCTGCCCTCGATCTCTCCGATGCCAAGGAAGACGACGACAAGAATTGAGCCGTTGTCCGGAGCACAGACGCATCATGGCCGGGTTTGACCCCGGCCATGATGCGGCAACGGAAGTCGCTTCTTAGGCTAAGCGGCGGCCTTGTCGTCCTCGCCGGCCTGCTCCTGGGTCGGGCCTGAATCCAAGCCCTTTGCCGCAGTGTCGCGATCGACCAACTCGATCACCGCCATGGGCGCCGAGTCGCCGTAGCGGAAGCCTGCCTTCAGCACCCGCGTATAGCCGCCGGGGCGCTCCGCATAGCGCGGGCCGAGCGTGTCGAACAGCTTTGCCACCGTCGCCTCGTCCCTGATCCGGGCAAAGGCGAGGCGCCGGGCGTGCAGATCGCCCTTCTTGGCGAGGGTGACCAGCCGGTCGGCGACCCGCCGCAGCTCCTTTGCCTTGGGCAGGGTGGTGGCGATCTGCTCGTGCTTGATCAGCGCCATCGCCAGACTGGCGAACAATGCGCTCCGATGCGTCGCGGTGCGATTGAGCTTACGCCCCGAGTTCCCATGTCGCATAGCAAAGCTCCAAAAGCTGCCGACGGCGCGGCCTAATAGTGATCCTCGAAGCGCTTGGCAAGTTCCTCGATATTCTCGGGCGGCCAATCCGGCACTTCCATGCCGAGATGCAAGCCCATCGAGGCAAGCACTTCCTTGATCTCGTTGAGCGACTTGCGGCCGAAATTCGGCGTCCGCAGCATCTCCGCCTCGGTCTTCTGAATGAGATCGCCGATATAGACGATATTGTCGTTCTTCAGGCAGTTGGCCGAGCGGACCGACAACTCGAGCTCGTCGACCTTCTTGAGCAGCGCCGCATTGAACACCAGCTCGGGTTGGCGCTCATAGGCGGTCTCTTTCTTCGGCTCCTCGAAATTGACGAACACCGAGAGCTGGTCCTGCACGATGCGCGCGGCAAGCGCCACCGTGTCCTCGGGCCTGACCGAACCGTCGGTCTCGATCTCCATGGTGAGCTTGTCGTAGTCGAGGATCTGCCCCTCGCGGGTGTTCTCCACGCGGTAGGAGACCTTGCGCACAGGACTGTAGAGCGAATCGACGGGGATGTAGCCGATCGGCGCGTCGTCGGGACGGTTACGCTCGGCCGGCACATAGCCCTTGCCCGCGGCCGTGGTGAACTCCATGCGGATCGAGGCGCCCTGGTCGAGCGTGCAGATCACATGGTCGGGGTTCAGAATTTCGATATCGGCCCCACCTTCGATGTCGCCGGCTTTGGCGACGCTCGGGCCTTCCTTCTTGAGCACCATGCGCTTGATGCCGTCGGCGTGCTGCCGAAGAGCGATCTCCTTGATATTGAGGACGATGTCGGTAACGTCTTCGCGCACGCCTGGAATGGACGAAAACTCGTGCAACACGCCATCGATATGCACGGAGGTGATGGCGGCGCCTTGCAGCGACGACAACAGCACGCGGCGAAGCGCGTTGCCGAGCGTAAGCCCGAAGCCGCGCTCAAGCGGCTCGGCGACGACCGTGGCGTAACGCTGCGGGTCGCGGCCAGGAACGACGTTGAGCTTGGTGGGCTTGATGAGATCTTGCCAGTTCTTCTGCAGCACCGGTGAAGCCCTTTCTTGATCCATGAGCGGGGCTGTGGGCCCCAGCTTGCGAGTGTCCTCGTGCAACATTCTGTCAGGGATGCCTTTCTGGTTAGACGCGCCGGCGCTTGCGCGGGCGGCAGCCATTGTGCGGGATCGGTGTCACGTCCCGGATTGAAATGATGTTGAAGCCCGCCGCCTGAAGCGCCCTCAACGCTGATTCACGCCCCGATCCCGGTCCCCTGACTTCGATCTCGAGGTTCTTCATGCCATGCTCCATCGCCTTCTTGCCGGCGTCCTCGGCGGCCACCTGCGCGGCATAGGGCGTGGATTTGCGCGATCCCTTGAAACCCATGGCGCCGGCGGACGACCAGGAGATGGCGTTGCCCTGCGCATCGGTGATGGTGATCATCGTGTTGTTGAAGCTTGCATGCACGTGGGCGACACCCGAGGTGATGTTCTTCTTCTCGCGGCGACGAACCCGCGCTTTCTCCTTGGCCATGCTCTATTCCCGCATTTGCGATTGACGCGGACCGCGAGCGAGGGCTCGGCCGCGTTTCTAAGGTTGCCTATTTCTTCTTGCCGGCGATCGGCTTGGCCGGGCCTTTGCGCGTGCGCGCATTGGTATGGGTTCGCTGACCTCGCACCGGCAATCCGCGACGATGGCGCAGGCCCCGGTAGCAGCCGAGATCCATCAAGCGTTTGATATTCATCGCCACGTCGCGGCGCAGGTCGCCCTCCACCACAAAGTCGCGGTCGATCACCTCGCGGATCTGGATGATCTCCGATTCCGTCAGCTGGCTCACCCGCCGCTCCGCCGGGATGGCGACCTTGGCGCAGATCTGGCTGGCGAAGGTGTCGCCAATGCCGTGAATGTAAGTAAGGGCCACCTCGACCCGCTTATTGGTCGGGATGTTCACGCCAGCAATTCGGGCCACGTAGTCGTCTCCTCATGCACGGCTAACGTGCTGTAATGTAAATCAGATTACCCAGTCGGAACACAACGAGACCGGCCGCGGACAAGCTCTACCCCCGGGATCGGTCATCCATTGTTGCAATGGTGCTGGGCTTATGTAGCGATTCCGCTTGACAAGGTCAACTGGGCGAATCTGCCCAGTTTTTCGCCTTATGCCCCCTCCCCGTCAAGCGCAGCGCCGATCTCCTTGGCGACCGTTCCAATATCCGCCATGCCGTCGACCGCCCTCACCTTACCCTGCCTCGTGTAATAGCCAATCAGGGGCTCGGTCTGGGCGTGATAGGCCTTGAGCCGGGCCCGCACCACGTCCTCATTATCGTCGCTCCGCCGCACGAATTGCGCGCTCCCACAGCGATCGCAAACGCCTTCGGCCTTGGGCAGTTTGTAGTGATCGTGATAGCCCTCGCCGCATTCGGCGCAGGCGAAACGACCGGCGATGCGCT
>Ga0190270_10001828_pt1 | contig 10063 bp, 9 predicted proteins | sample Popmic320T_FD_133748 | JGI IMG/M metagenome (GOLD analysis project Ga0190270, IMG submission 133748) | Populus adjacent soil microbial communities from riparian zone of Weber River, Utah, USA - 320 T | ecosystem: Environmental > Terrestrial > Soil > Riparian zone | place: USA: Utah | collected... | reverse complement strand
CCTGGGATGCCACCGCGGGAGCTTGCTCGGCGAGGAACCTGACACACCGCAACCCTCCCAAAAACACTTTGAGTCCCTGCTCCTCCAGCAGATCGAGCGCTTCGATCTGACCAAACCGGTGTGGCTGGAAAGTGAAAGCAAGCGCCTCGGCCGCCTCTGGCTGCCGGAGCCGCTTTGGCAGGGCATGCTGCGCGCGACCGTGCATGAGATCCATGTGCCGGCCGCGGCGCGCGCCGCGTTTTTGATCGAAGAATACCCTCACTTCGTCGCGGACCCGGAGGCCTTGCTGGCGAAACTTCAGACACTCAAGGAATCGTGCGGCGGGAAGCAACTGACCGCGTGGGGCGACATGATCCGTGCCGGGCAATGGCACGAGTTTGTCACCTCCATCCTCGAACGCCATTACGACCCCGTCTATCGCCGCTCGAACGGGTTCACCTCTCCCGTCACCGGCCACAGCATGGAAAGAGTGGACAAGGATTCACTGGTTCGCGCTGCTGCCGCCCTGCGCATCGCTTGACGCCTGACGGGAATCGCCGAAGCATCGACACATGTCGCCGCGTGGACTCTTCCTACTTTGGGCCGCCGCCTTTCCGTTCGCATGGGCCGGGACGGTGTCGGGCGCGGAGACGGCTGCCAAACCTCAACTGGTCGTCGAGGAGTTCATGGGTGGCACTGGCGGGTCGGCTGCGAAACTGGTGAGAAAGTCTCTGGAGCGCAGCGGGAGATTCGAGCTTTCCGGCACCACCGGCCAATATCTGGTGCGGGCGAGTTCCTCCGCCGGCCGCATCGATGGCGCGCTGGTGGACACGAAGGGCAGCGTCCTGTTCAACAACCACTACGACAGCAGTGACCTGCGTGACAATGCCAGCGCCTTCGCCGACGACATCGTCGCAGCCGTCACCGGTGAAAAGGGCATGGCGCTGAGCCGCATCGCGTTCGTGAGCGACCAGTCGGGTTTCAAGGAAATCTACGTCTGCGACCCTGACGGCCAGCGGGTGCAGCAGATCACGCGCGACCGCAGCGTGAGCGTGAGCCCCAGTCTCGGGCCGGGCGCCCTGCTGCTGGTGCACACCAGTTACACGAGCGGATTCCCTGACGTGTATGTCACCAATCTGCGCGACGGCGAACGCGACCGCATTATCAACGCGCCGGGCACCAACAGCGGCGCGACATTTTCTCACGACGGCTCCCGCCTCGCCCTGACGATGACGCATGAGGGCGATCCTGAGATTTACCTTACCACCGTGACCGGCGGCCGCAGCAAGCGCCTGACGGAATCACAAAGCGTCGAGTTTTCACCCGCATGGGCACCCGATGGCGAGCGGTTGGTCTTTTGCTCCGATGCAACCGGCGCGCCGCAACTTTACATCGTGCCGCGTCGCGGCGGTGAACCCGAGCGCCTCGCCACCGGCGTCGCCAAGTGCACCGATCCTGACTGGAGCGGCGACGGGCGGCTCATCGCGTTCACCGCGTGGAAGGGCGGCGATAAGTCGGTGGCCATCTATGAAATGGAAACCGGGCGCACGCGCACGGTTCTCAGCGGGGCGGCCGATCCCTGCTGGGCTCCGGACGGACGTCACCTCGTCGCTGTGCAGGCCGGTTCTCTTGTCGTGTTGAATGTGAGCACCGGAAAGAAGGAACAAATCGTCACCGGAATGGGAAAAATCACCGAGCCCGCGTGGTCGCGCTAAGGATATCCAAGCTATGCCCCACGTCCTCTTCCACCGACTGACAACCGCCGCCGTTGCGTTGCTGGTGAGCGGCTGCACCATGTTCCGGGGCTCACCGGATGACTTCACGGACGACGCGATGGAAATGCAGCCCAATCCCCGCCGCTCCGAAACTCCTTCCCTGCTCGGCCCGGGCAGTGAGCGAATCACGACCGGCACCCTTCCGGTCATCCGTTTCGCTCCGGAAAGCTGGAGAATCATGGTCTCGGAAGAACCGAAAATCCTGACAGTGGCCCATTGGTTCACCGGCCATCCCGAACGCGTCCTGGTCACCGCCGGCGCTCACGCCGCCACCCCGGAATACGCGCGCCAGTTGAGCGACCTCCGCTCTCAAACCGTCCGCAGAGCCCTCATCGCCGCCGGCGTCCCCGCCTCGAAGATCCTAACCGTCAGCTTCGGCGAAGATGCCCCCGCCATCACCCAAGGCGGCGTGGCGTTCTCCGTCATCGGCACGGGGGAGAAGCCGTGAGTTACTCCGTGAAGTCCGTATTCGATTCCTTGAGGTCCAGTTCTTTGATCCACGTGTTGCGATAGCGGACGTCGTGGCCTTCGCACTGGAGTTTGAGGCCGCCGGGGGAGTCGGTGATGCCTTTGCCGCCGTCGTTGCCGCCATCGATGCCGGAGTTAGGGCCGCCCCAGACCTGATTGATTTGAACGTGGTTGTGAACCTTCTTGCCGTTGAAGTACATGCTCACTCTCGCCTTCTCCGTCATTTTGCCGTCTTTGAATCGCGCGGCGCGGAAGACAATGTCGTAGGCATTCCATTTGCCGACTCCGTTGTAAGCTTCGTAGGGCGAGTCGGTCTCGTTGATGACCGCGCCCATGCCGTGCTTCGTCTTGTCGCCGTCGAGCACCTGGATCTCATAGCGGTTCTGCAAATAGACGCCGCTGTTGCCGCCGGGCTTCATGATGAGGAACTCGATGTGCAGGCGGAAATCGCGGTACTGCTTTTTGGTCACGATGTCCGCCGCGCCATACTTTCCGCCGTCGGCCGCCCGGTCATCCGTTTGCACGGCGCCGCCCTTTTCAATGGGATCGTCCGCGATCTTCCACTTGATAGGCATGGATGATTTGAAGCCCGGTCCCTCCCAGTAGATCCATTTCTCATCCAGCGTCTTGCGCGTGCCGTCGATGATGACCTCCGCGCCATCGATGGGTTTGGCGCCGACGCCGGTGCCGGCGGAGGCGTTGGACAGAAAAAAGGCAAGGGCGGGAAGCAGTAGGGCGCGGACGTTCATAATGCGAGGGAAGTGTGCTGCGACTATGGGCAGACGCGCAGTGCCCGTGCAAGCTGCGATTCGTCCGCATTGCGTTCACAGAATCGACAGTTGGAGCCGAGCAGCGAGACAGGCGAACACTATCCCTGACGCCTGAGCCAAATCGCGCGTCACTGAAGCGCATGGATCGTCATCGACTGAACCGCCGGCGCGCTCTCCGGCGAGGAAATGCTGACGGTGCGCGGGCCAGCCGTCGGGAAGATGAGTTCGGTCATCGATGTTTCCCCGTCCTGCGCGAAGACTTCGAGCGATGACGTATCCAAAAGGAGCCGCAGCGAGCAGCGGCCGCCGGTGATTCGCAGCGGCGCCTCGTGCCGGGCGGCGAACGCGGGATGAAACTTCGCCTTGCCTGAGCGGGTGCGATCCACGGCGATCCGGCCGCGCCCGGCATCACCGGATATGGAAGTAGCTTCGTCCTTTCCCGTGTGAATATGAATAGTGAATGCGGAATTCGCGGTCACGCCGGTGAAGGTCATTTCCACTTCGAGCGATGGCGGCAGATCTTTCTGCTCTGCCAGCCATGCGCTCGCTTCATCGAAGGTGCCGCCGGCAAATTTCCGCGGCGCGGGTTGCCGCAACTTTTGCAATTCCGCGACCGGCTGCTGAATGAAGCGCAGACCGGCGGGCGTGCGGCGGAGTGTTAGTGCGCGGGGCACGGTCATCGCGCTGCGCCATGGTGAAGTCGGCACTTTGTCCGCATACATCCAGTTGCTCATCCATGCGAGCCACACGCGCCGGCCGTCTGACTTCGGCACATCGGACCATGAAACGGCGGCGTAAAAATCCGGTCCGTAATCCGCCCACAGCGCAGGGTCCGCGGCCGGACGAGCGGGTTCATCCGCGAGGATGATGTGATCGACGTTGATGTGGCCCCAACCGCCCGTGTGCAGGTCCACTATCTGAATGTCCGCAGACTTTCCGCGCAAATCGCGCACGTCCCATGACTCCCATGCCAGTCTTTCGTTTTCGTGTCCCGTGGCGGTGCGGACGACTTTGCCATCTACTCGAAGGTTCATGCACGTCTGATCTTTGAATCCGCCGCCGCCGATCAAAAAGCTGATGTAGCCGGCGCTGATCTCAAACACTGGCGATGTCAGGGTGCCTTGCGTTCCATCCCCATTTCGATAACTGTTCACGAGTCCCCTGCCCTTGAATCCATTCACGGGCTGCTGACGCGGCAGCGTGCCGCGTGCCGGCTCTTTCCCGAATGCCTCACCCTCCGCCGTCCAGCCATCGTAGCCGCTTTCAAAGTCAGCCAGCACTTTGCCATTCGGAACAAATTCCGCCACCCCGGGCGCTGGCGGATCAGCGGTGAATCGAGAGCCATCGAATTCTCCGGTGAAATACTGACACGCCGATCCGCCCGCGGGCCCGCCCGGATTGATGTTCACGATGAGAACCCATTTCGTCCCCTCGCCACCTTCGATCGGAAGCTGGAACAAGTCCGGACATTCCCACAATCCGTTCGTGGCACCCGCGGGGCCAAACTCGCCGACGTATTTCCACTGCTTGAGATCGGGCGACGCATAGAAGTGCACCTTCTTCTCCGTCGAAAGCGCGACGACCATGATCCAGCGCGAAGTCGCTTCGTGCCAGAAGACCTTCGGGTCGCGGAAGTCGGCCATTTTTACGTCGAGCACCGGGTTGCCCGGAAACTTCGTCCATGTCCGCCCGCGGTCGTTGCTCCAGGCGATCCGCTGATCCTGACGCTTGTCCTGGTGACCGGTGTAAATGGCGACGAGGGGCGGCTTGCCATCTTCGCCGAAGCCGCTCGTATTCTTCGGGTCCACGACCGCGCTGCCCGAAAAGATCATGATTCCATCTTCCTCCGCGAGCGCCAGCGGCAAATGCTCCCAGCGCACAAGGTCGCGCGAAACCGCGTGACCCCAGCTCATGTGGCCCCATGTGTTGCCGTGCGGATTGTATTGGTAAAAGAGGTGCCACTCGCCGTCGTGGAAAACCATGCCATTCGGGTCATTCATCCAATTCCTCTCCGGCGTGAAATGGAACTGCGGACGGAAGGGTTCGTTCTGCGCAGATGCCAATGTCAATGCAGCGAGGAGAGCGGCGAACAATTGTGAGAAGCCGGTTGGTTTCATGAGAGATTGGAGAGTCGGTACCGCACTTCGCCGATGCCGGCAATGACAGGACGGGAATTCATGCGGTGATCCCGAGCTTCTTTTCGATGTCCTCCAGCGGCACGCCTTTGGTTTCGATGACCATCGTCTTCACCCAGATGAGTTGCAGCACCATCATGCTGCAGAACAGGAGGAAGACCCAGCCCGGCGCGAACGCGGCGATCATCGTGGGGAAAAACGTGGTCAGCAGCGCAGCGAAAATCCAGTGCGTGAAGCTGCCGAGCGACTGCCCCTGCGCGCGGAACTTGTCAGGAAAAATCTCAGAGATAAATACCCAGATCACCGCCCCCTGACCGATGGCATGTGAGGCAATAAACGCGAAGATGCAAAGCAGGACCATCAGGCCGCCGAATCCGGCATCTTCCGCGGCCTTCTTTACGATCTGCCGCGCCCATGCATTCACTTCCGCCGGCGGATCCGAGGCGGACCAGGGCACGAATCGATAGTCGCCCGTATGCACCCGCTCTCTGCCCGCCGGATCCGCATGCTCCCACTCCCGGCCGGCTGATTCCATCGCCTTCAATGCCGCGGCGTAGTCTTTCTGAACCACATCGCGGTTCGGAGTGTCAGGATTCTCCAGCTTCTCAGCAAGGACCGAAAGCTCCCACGCGCTGGACGCGACCTTGAATTGCGGCGCCCAGTGGAAGAAAGCCCACGCGCAAAGACCGAGCGAAATGATATAGCCAAATGAACCGATGAAGAGCAGCGTCCGCCGGCCAATCCGGTCGATGAGCCAGAGGCCGACGAAGGTAAAGATCAGATTCGTCACGCCGATGCCGACCGACTGCAGCAGCGAATCTTCCGGTCCGGAACCGGTCAGTCCAAAAATCCGGGGTGCGAAATAGAGAATCGCATTGATGCCGGAGAGTTGGTTGAAGAAGGCAATGAGGAATGCCAGGAGAATCGGGAGCTTGAGCCGGGCGCTCCAGAATCCGGCGGTGGACGCTTTCCCTGCCGACGCACCCGCGACGATGTGATCGGCTTGAGCAGCGATGTCCGCCGCACTCGCCTCCGGAGTGATGAGTTGGAGGACTTTCAAGCCTCCCGCACGATCCCCTTTGCGGGTGAGCAGCCATCGCGGACTCTCGGGAATCAGGAAACACGCCATGGTGTAAACGAGCGAGGGAAACGCCATGACTCCGAGCATCCAGCGCCACGCGTTGTCGCCGGTATTGGCGAGGAAGTAGTTGGAGAGCAGGGCGACGAGGATGCCGAAGACGATATTGAACTGAAACATCCCCGCGAGCCGTCCGCGCTTTTCAGGCGGCGCAATTTCCGAGATGTAGAGCGGCGCCGCGACCGTGGAGACACCGATGGCAATGCCGCCGATGAAGCGCGCCAGCATGAACGAATAGACCTCCGTGGCGAACGCCGACCAAACAGAGCCGACGAGGAACAACAGGCCGATCCAGAGCAGGGTTTTTCGTCTTCCGAAATGATCCGTCGGCCAGCTTCCGAGCAACGACCCGAGAACCGTGCCCCACAGCGCAGCGCCCATCGCGAGTCCGTGCATGGCCGGGCTGAGTTCCCACAGATTCTGGATGGTTTTCTCTGCTCCGGAAATGACGACCGTGTCGAAGCCGAACAAAAACCCGGCGAGGGCGGAGACGAGCGACCAAAGAAAGATGCGGGATTTCATGACCGGCGTGGATTTAAGCCGCCGCCGCCAATTTGTCAGCTAATTGCCTCGCAAGTTGGCAACATTCCTGTGATGACTGATCCGTAAAGTTGTCATGCAGGCGTCCCAAGACCTACGCCGGGCAAATCCGGCCCACGCCTCCGGTCAGGGCTGCTTCCGCGGCTCTACATGGGATCTTGAGCGCGCCAAAAGCGGACCTCCCGCCCGCCCGGTCCGGACCTCCCGTTCGCCCGTCGGGGACGCCCCCTCCACCCGCTCGGGGCCTCCCGCTCGCCCGCCGGGGACATCCCCTCCGGGCCGCCGGGACCTCCCCTTCGGCCATCCGGAGGGTCCCTTCCGGCCATCCGGGGGGTTCCTTCCACCCATCCGGGGGGTCCCCTCCGGCCATCCGGGACCTTAAACAGTGCCACTATGACCCGCGTTTCCCTTTCGGGGGCTCCGTTTTATGGAAATTTGGACCGCCATTGGGCGCGGTGGGCTCTGCAGGCAAGGGGATCGCGGGAGCAGGAGGAATCCCGGAGGCACCGGCCAAGGTCCGCGCATCCCGCGGCTTCGATGAGCGGAGTTTGGAAGCCTTCGATGTACTTCGCCAGTTTGCCCTCCACCACTCCCGCCAGCGGACCGTTTTTGAGTTCGCCAGCACCCGCGAGGAAAACGACATTGTGACATCGCCCAAGAGGCAACTTGAGGAGGTTTTCGACCGCGCGGACATGCCCGGCGTTTTGATGCACGGGATTGAGGAAAGGGTGCGTGCTCCGCGGGTGGTAGGTGGCTGTCCACTTTCGAGAGCGCTTCGAGGCGTCAATCCCTCCGCCAAAGTTCTTCGTCTCAATCACGAAGATGCCAAAGCAACGCAGGGCGCGCCGCGGCATGCCGCGTAAGCTCCACGGGTTTCGCTGCAGCGACCATGATTGGGCCTGAATTATGATTCCGGATCATCAATCTTGGCTGGCTTTCTCAACCAGTTCTGCGGCCTGTTGTGTCCAAGTACTTCCACCGCCTGCTTTTTTCATCTCTTGAAGGACACGCAGTGCATCCGCAGGTCTTCCTGCCGACATGTAGGAACGCACAAGATGAAACCGATTTTCCTGTGCCCCGTCGCTCCAATTCCATGTCTGCCCACTCGCAAGCCCAACAACGATTGATTGCTCAAGCACTTCTATCGAGCGGTCGTAGTCGTGGCACGCAAAGTACACGATGCCGAGTGTGTCAAGGATTGCGTCGTCATTTGGCTCAAGATGTACCGCCTGTTGCGCATACTCAACTGCTTCGGCGGATCTCCCGATTTCGCAGAGAGTCCAAGCCGCTTGGTTGAGCAAACGAGAGTCGCTTGAGGCTCTCTCTCCACCTGCCCGTAAAGCCTCTTGGAAGTAGACCGCGGCTTTGGAGTACTGCCCTTCCTCGAAAAACCGATCACCCAGCCAGACATAGGCTCTGTACCAGTCACGATCGTAGGAGTCCTCGTGGCCGGGAGCTTTCCCAGATGCTTTCGCAGCCCAAGTCGCGATCAATTTGTCGAGGTGTTCCTTATAGTTCTTTTGTCCGTCGCATCCGCAAAAGGTACCCAAACCCATACGAACGAGTAATACGGCGATGGAGAACGGCGGTATGCCGATTGTACCGCTTGCCACGACATCAGCCACGGCGGCACACAACTGCACTTTGTCTTGGAGTTGTGCCTCGTTGCGGCGTTTGCAGTACCTCCATTTTTTGCAGACAAGGTTCTCCAGGACACGGCACTGCTCAGTGAACCAGAGAGCAGCAAAAAGCCGTACGGTTAGATCGACATAGAAGTGTCCTTGGCCTGGTTTCGCGCGGGCAACGTCACCTGGCGCCTCAAGACCAGTGATATCCGTATAGAGGCTGCCCAGGAGTTGGTAGTCATTCCTGGCGAGTAGAACTCTTATCTTGTCTTGGCTCATTGTGCGTCTCTCTATTGTTCCGTGCGATATGACGCAGCCCATAACCGGAGGTGGTGTCACGAGCTTTGTAGCCCCTGTCTCGCCCTCTTTGACACTTCCTCCAAGGGAAAATGTGCTACGAGTCCGCTATCGTCGCAGCATTGGGCCTTCCGCGCCCGCCGGAGATGCGCCTGCGGCCGTCCAGACCGCATGGAGCCGCCTTTTGCGTCCACCCTCCCTTCGCGTTTTTGATCAGCAGGTCATGGAGGGCAATGATACACCTTCCGGTCCAGCCGCCGCAGATACACCGCCCCATGGCCGCATCGGCCTCCTGCCCGTCCACGATCACATGAGGTTGCCGGGTCAGGGTGTAGATGTCAGTGGGACCGGCCGGTCCGGTGTAGCCGAGCAGATTGCAGAAAATGTCAGTGAGGAAATCCGGCAGGAGTGCGGTTTCCTTGATGCCGTCGGCACGCCCCCGGCTCTAAACGGCGCTCACGTCTGTCGCCCGTTGCAGTGTTCAGTCAGGCCCCGGGCTCCGGCGGCTTCACCCACACTTGCCCGTCGCGCAGTTCGACCGGATAGCGCGGGAGCGGACGTGGCGGCGGGCCGGCGAGGACGCGGCCATCGACGGCGCTGAAATAGCCTTCATGGCAGGGGCAGACAAGCCGGTTTGTCTCCGCATGGAAATGCACTGGGCACATGAGGTGCGTGCAACTTTGGCTGTAAGCGGCGAAATCGTTTTCTCCGAGCCTCACAAGAATGCAGGGATGATCTTCTGTGGGATAATGGAACAGCCAACTGCCGCCGACAGGGATGTCGGACATGCTGCACACGAGCTTCGGTTCCGTGACGGCGGGTGGAGGAAACAGTTTGTCTTTCGCGAGCCAACCCGCGCCTACCGCGAGCGCTGAGCCGCAGGCGATCTTCGCGAATTGACGGCGCGAGATCTCGTGTTCGGAGGATTGCCGGACGGGGAAAGTAGATTTCCAATGCGGGTGGTCGGACATAGTGCTCGGTGCTCGGTGCTCGGTGGTCAGTGGTCAGTGATCAGGGCGAGTTCGCGACAGGCGCAGTCTCCGCGCTCGCAGTTACTGGGAACCGAGCACTGAGAACTGAGCACCGCGTCTTCCCACACCGCCGAGTCCGCGGCATCCGGCGCGCCAGCGCGCGGCAGGTCGAGCGGATCGAAATCCTTCCCTTCCCACGGCAGGAAATCGAGCACATCGAAGGGGAGCACTTTTATCTCCGGCGCGGTCATCATGTTGACCTTCGTACGCACCGTCTGGCGGCCGAATTGGAATTCTTTCACCGGTTTCTCGCGGCGGTTCTGCTCGATATATTCGCGCGGGCCATAATAGAGCGCGCCGCTGGG
>Ga0190270_10001827_pt1 | contig 10063 bp, 5 predicted proteins | sample Popmic320T_FD_133748 | JGI IMG/M metagenome (GOLD analysis project Ga0190270, IMG submission 133748) | Populus adjacent soil microbial communities from riparian zone of Weber River, Utah, USA - 320 T | ecosystem: Environmental > Terrestrial > Soil > Riparian zone | place: USA: Utah | collected... | reverse complement strand
GGGCGCGGGCATGGAACAGCCGACTCGCCTTCGAGGTGGACCAACTCGACCTCGAACGTCGGCAGGGGTGGAGTGTGGTAGCTACCGGGGCCGGTGAGATGGTCTCAGACCCCGGCGAGTTGGCGATGATCCGGACGTTTCGAGATCCGCATCCATGGGCGGGCGGCACGTTCAGGTCGCTGTACGTGCGGCTGCGCTGGGACCAGCTCACCGGTCGTGAACTCGGCTGAACAGCCGGGCGGGCGGGTCGGTGTGCCTCGACCGAGATTGAACAGGGGTGGGTCATGGAGATCCCACGAGAACTAACGCCAGAACGCGCCGCCGAGCTGATAACGCCTGACGGCATCGGCCGGTTGGGCCTGTGCACAGCAGACGGACCGCACATCGTTCCCGTGAGCTACGTGGTCGACGGTGCGTCGGTCGTCTTCCGCACCTCTGCCCACGGCGTCGTCGGCAACTACGACTGGAACCGTGGCCAGGCCGTCTTCGAGGTCGATCAGCTGGATCGAAAGCGTCGCCGGGGTTGGAGCGTGGTCGTTCGAGGTCATGCACACCGGGTGGAGGATGCCGAGGAAGTCGACCGGATCGCAGTCGTACACGATCCGATGCCCTGGGCGGGCGGGATGCGTCGCGTGTACGTCCGGCTTCCCTGGTCGAGCATCACCGGCCGGGCTGTTGGTGACGATCTGACGGAGCAGACGCCACGGCCTCCCAGCGTTCTCGAGGACATCGCCGGCGACGAATGCGTCGCCCTTCTCGAGAGCGCGAGCCTCGGCCGCGTCGCCTTTGTCCGATCAACCGGGCCAGTGGTCATCCCGGTCAACTATGTGTGGTCTGAAGGACGGCTCATCTTCCGCACGTCACCGAACAACTCGTGGGTCTGGGTCCTGCGCCACGGTTCGGCAGCCTTCGAGGTCGAGGACATCGATGAAGTTACTCACTCGGGGTGGACGGTCCTCGTCCAGGGTCAGGCCACCCACCTGGACCCGAAGGAGGTCATTGACCCGGCTATACAGCACCTTCGTCCGTGGGCGGCCGGTGAGCGGCCACTCCACATCGCCATCACGCCCGCTTCCATCACCGGCCGTCGACTCCTACCCCACCGTTGACTCATCGGCACGGCCGCACAGCGGCAGCCGTCCGCTTGGCCTCGGTTCGGGCCGAGCGGACCGTGATGTCGCGCATGGACTGGTCGAGCACCGCCATGCCAGATGCCCGCCGCGGCGGTCGGATGCTCGCGCCCGATTGGCATCCTCCTACGATGCATAGGGAGCTCGGGAGGACCAGAGGCGATCGCGGCCTCCACTGGAGCCTGAGCTAATCATTAGCCCGGCACACCGGCAGCAGGACCGTGGGGATCCGGGGTGGTGCGAGCGGTGTTGGCCCGCCTTCCTCGGAGGGCCAACACCTGGATCGCTGCACCACGTGGGCTGATGGTCGAAGTCGGTTTTCGCCGGCCTGGCTAGCACCAACCCTCACAGGGAACGTTCTTCCACTTGGCTCCCGGGAAGGCGACGCCCACCAGGTATGCAGCGTCCACCCAATCCGCATCGGGGTGCCGCAGCGCCTCTCGCCGGTACTTCTCGGTGATGACCGGCATCAATTCAAGCGTGCCGCCCTGAACCTGGTAGTCCCAGGTGTAGTCACCGATCCGGAACGTGTCCGAGTCAACGATCACATAGGTGCCGTCGTCCACCTGGTTCTCGTACTGGTCCAGCGAGCCAAACATGCCGTCCTCGGTGAAAAAGTGAGAGTGGAGTTGAGGCTTAGCTCCTGAGCACAGGTCATCCTTCGCGAGCAGTTCTTCGCGTGTCTGATTCGGAAAGAAGCCGCCGACCGAATATGGCGCTAGTACGCCAAGGCCTTCGGCTTCCAGCGCATCGACGAATTGCTGGCAGGTCTGGTTTAGTTGCCAGCGACCGACGATCGGAGCAACCTCCGGGATGATGGCGCCCAGATCGTATGGCCGTGGGACATGCCGAAAACCTTTCTGGCCATCGGCATCGACGGCCGGTGGAAGTTCCTGTTGATCCACGACCGTGGACGGATCGTCGGTGGTGTCGGCTGCGGAGCCGCCACAAGCGGCGAGGCCGCCGATCAGAAACAGCACGAACACTGGGATTGAATACTTCTTCTTCATTTTGGGTTTCCTTTCCCCGTTTAACTCCCCGAGTGATGGCGAGCCGACTGTTTTACGGGCTTCAGGGCCGCGTCGATGGTTGATGAGGCGATGGACTCACGGGCGAATGTGACGGCCATTGGTCAGCTCACCAGCTCGAAGGGTGCCGCTTCCCACGCGCTCATCACCCAGGGATCTGGGCTGACCTGGAACGTGAGACGATCGCCGATCCGTTCGAAATTCCAGGTAACGGGGCATCTCAACGTCGGGCCGGTGCGGTTACAGAGATAACCGGCGGGGTCGTCGACTCGGATTGTGTCCTCATCGACGAGCGCGTAGGTTGCGTTGACCTCGCACAGGCCGCTGTCGGGCTCACACAAGGCGAGCGCCCCCTTATCGAAACGAGCCAGGAGCACCGTCGACGCTTGGTTGCGGCAGGGGGCAGCCTCCCAACCCAGGCAGCGCAGCTCTCGGTCCGACAACCGGGCGTGTACCACACGCGCAGATTGCTTGCAGGTGAACTCGGTTTGCCATTCCCCCGAGAGCGGATCGGCGGCCGCGGCCGACGACGACTCCTTCGCCGCTGTGCGTGCCCCGGGGCCTGTCGAGTCGCTGTCGCCGCCACCACACGCGGTCACCGCCAGTGAGAAAAGTGTCACCGCCGCGCCGAGCATTCCGGCAGTCGCATGCGGCCATGGCGAGCGTTGTGTCATGTCGCGTTCCTTCCGACTGCCCCGTTCTGATGACCGGGTCGCACCCCACACGGAACGTCGATCACCTCGCAGCCCGCATGCAAAGTCCTTGCAGAAAGCCAGACAGGCGCTCAGACTTCGAGTTGTTCCCTGCTCCGAACCGATGCCTGGCCACCGTCGATTCATTTCCGACGGGAGGGAGGACGGATTGGAGTTCCGCGTTCTCGGGCCGCTAACAGTTGTCAACGACGACGGGCGGGTCCCACTCGGCGGGATGAAGCAACGCTCAGCACTGGCGATCCTGGTGCTAGGTGCCGGCCACGTAGTGTCTCGGCAACAGCTCATCGACGGCATTTGGGGCGAGTCCCCTCCACCGAGCGCGGGGCCGGGGCTCGACACGTACATCTCCCGGCTCCGGCGCGTGCTGCCAGCCGACGGGACTGCTCTGGTGACGCAGGCGCCGGGCTACCGCCTCGAGCTTCCGCCAGGGGTGCTGGACCTAGAACAGTTCGAGACCCAGGTGGCGACGGCACGCAAGGCCCTCGCGGACGGCGACGTCCAAGTCGCGGCGGTCGCGTTCGATCAGGCGCTCGCGCTCTTCCGGGGAGAACCGCTGGAGGACTTGGCGCAAGCCCCGTTCGCGGATATGGAGATCCGCCGTCTCGAGGAGCTACGGCTCGGCGTGCTGGAGCAGCGACTGGATGCCAACCTCGCCCTGGGCCGGGATGCAGACGTCATCGGCGAGGTCGAGACGCTCGTCGCTGCCCGCTATCCGCTCCGCGAGGGTCTCTGGTCGCGGCTGATGCTGGCGCTCTATCGATCCGGACGGCAGGGCGATGCCCTACACGCCTTCGACCGGGCCCGTCAGGTCCTGTCGGAGGAGCTGGGCCTGGACCCCGGCGAGTCGTTGCTGCGCATGCACCGCCGGATCCTCCAGCAGGATCCGTCTCTGATGGAGGGCGTGGCGACGGATGGCGCCGTGCGCGAGATCCCTGCGAGCCGAGCTCCGAGCGACGCCCCGCCGGGCGAGGCACGGCTGACCGACCCGAAGAGTCCCGGACGGCCGGCGTCGTCGCGGAGGATCCCGGCGATGACCGGACGACGGCGGCTTCTCCTGGCTGCGGCCGCCGTCGTCGCTGTTGTGCTCGCTCCGGCATCCGTGATTGTCCCTGGCCTCACCGACAAGGAGGCGGCCGTCAGTGCGCCGACCCGCCCGAGGACTGCCGTTATAGACGCGCAAACGGGCGAGGAGGTCGGCTCCGTGCCGATCGCCGAGCTCGCGGTCTCGGCCTATCCGGTATATGGCGACGGGACCTTCTGGGTTCAAAACTTCTCCCCCAACTCCTTTGTCGAGATCGACCCAGATAGCGGTGCCGTCATCGGGCAGCTGACATACCCCTTCGCATCGCCGACTGGCAGCTCCGAGGAGTCAGCGACGCTAACACCGTTCGACGTGGACGGAGATTCCCTATGGGTGGGCTCTGGCCACGACCTCGTGAGGCTGGACATGTCCCTCGACCGAGTCATCGAGCGCTTCCACCTCGACCAGTACGTCGGAGGCGGCGCCAGCATTGTCGAAGGGGTCGCCATCGGCGACGGATCGGTCTGGGTGAGCAGGGACGTCGGCGGCGGACAAATCGTCCGGCTCGACCCTTCATCAGGTCGGGTCCAGCATCGGTTCGACGCCGTCACCGCACATCTGCAATTCGCCTTCGCGGATGGATCGCTGTGGGCAGCCGACGACGACGGATTGATCCGCATCGATGCCGCCACCACACCGTCGTCCGAGTGCGGGGAATCGAGGGAACCGACTGGGTCGCCGCCGGTGCCGGGTTCGGCTGGACCAGCGATCCGACCAAGGGCCTGGTCTTCAAGATCGATGAGTCGGGTCGTGTCGTCGAGACCTACGAGACCGGTCTCGGTGCCGGCTTCATGGGATTCACCGACGGTCGGCTGTGGGTCGCAAACCGCGACGAGGGCACTGTCACGGGAATCGATGCCGTCACCGGCGCTCGGACCGTGTTCGGATTCGACCACCCGACGGAGACCTTGGCCGCCGGCGGTGGAAGCCTGTTGGTGTACGTCGTCCCGGGTTCGACCGTGTCCACCTTCGCGGACGCTCTGCCAGTACCGAAGGCCATGTTCCTTGCCGCCCTGTATCAGCTCGGCCAGGGGGATGAGCCGGCGCTGAACACCTATCCTGGCGCGATCCAGATCGACAATGCCACATGCGCTCAACTCCTGCGCCACGCGGATCGGCCGGGGCCGGGCGATGGGCCGCTCTACGCCGAGGTGGCAACGGCAATGCCCACCGTCTCGCGCGACGGCAAGACCTACACGTTCACCATCCGAGAGGGCTACCAGTTCTCTCCGCCGTCCAACCAGGCCGTCACCGCAGGCACGTTCCGGTACTCAATCGAGCGGGCGCTTTCGCCCAGGATGGCGCATAACCCCACGGGACAGGTTCCTCCGGGGCCGCTGTACGTGACCGACATCGAAGGTGAGCGGGCCTTCCGGAGTCGCATTGCGGAGCATATCTCCGGCATCAAGGCTCGAGGTGACGTCCTTCAGATCACCTTGGTCGAACCGGCCCCGGACTTCCTCGAGCGGATCTCGCTTCCCTACTTCTGTCCTGTGCCGTTGGGCACCCCCTTCGTGGCAGGTGGGCCCGTGCAAGAAACCGCTGGGGGTTCTCAACATTCCATTCCTTCCGCCGGCCCGTACTACGTCAGCGATTACGTCAACGGGGAGTACGTCGTACTGCAACGGAATCCCCACTATCCGGGTCTGCGCGAGACTCACTTCGAGACCATTGCAATGCTCGAAGGTGTGGGCGCCACCACCGCACTCGAATGGGTCGACGAACGCGGATGGGACGGAGTCACCAGCATCTTCGACCCCGCCCTGGCCCCAGGGGGTGCGGTCGATGAACGTTGGGGTGCAGGCAGCCTGGCGGCGGAGCAGGGGCAGCAGCAGTACTTCCTGACCGCACTCCCACGCACGCGCATGTTCGCCTTCAACTCTGCTCGCGGAATCTTCTCGCACAGATGGGCACGCAAGGCGGCGGCACTCGTCCTCGACCGGGAAGCCTTTTCGACGGCGCTGGGCTACCAGCCGAGCGACCAGATTCTCCCGCCCGCCGTCAGCCGAGTAGGCGAGACTCCCGTGTTGCAGCCGAAGGTCGAGAGGGCCCGGACGCTTATGCACGGACGGACCGGACAAGCTGCCACCCCCGTGCCGCCCGGCTGCGGCGACTGTTTTGACGTAGCGAACATAGCGAAGGAGAACCTTGCGCAAATCGGGATTGAGTTGGTTATCCGGCGAACGGAACCGGCTCGCGGTGATTCTCAGGCATGGAAGTCGTTCGACATGGCGGACGTGGAGATCGGGCTTCCCTACCCCGACTCAGCGAGCCTTCTGCGGCAAGTGCTGGCAGACGTCCCCGCAGGCTGGCTCGCTCCGAGGATGGAGTCACAGATCCTGGACGTCACCAGCCTCGACGGGCACAAACGGCATCGGCATGCGGTGACGCTTGCCGATGACATGGCTGGCGGCGAGGTATCCGTGGTCGCGTTCGGGTCACCTCAGATCGCACAGGTCATCGCGCCCTCAATCGGTTGTCGCGAGTTCGAGGCCTTCGCATACGGACTAGATCTCGCGGCCATCTGCCCTGCGGATGGGTGACGATAGTCCACCCGGCGAGGCGGCGGGTCATTTCGGCCTATGCGGGGCTTGAGTTGGCAGCTTGGCCGGCGGCGCCAGTAACACCTGAGGCCGCTACGACCGGTATCTGTAACGGCGACCCCTCGGCTGATCCCTCAGAGAGCCGGGGGGCCGTCCGATGACCGGTCGAGATTACCGGCCAGGAGGAGCTGTCGGCGCCAGGATCCGTGTTCTTGCAGGTCATTGGCGGTGGCGGTGGGATTCGAACCCACGGTGGGCGTGAACCCACACGCTTTCGAGGCCTGCGACGACCGTACAGCAGCGTCCACGGCCGTCCATCCCGCGCGGAATCCGCGATCGCGATCGCCGATGAACATCCGCGGACGTCAGCGAATGAGACCGAAGATGAGACCGGCACCCCCGCCGTCCGTACACCTATTGGGACTTCCAGCACCCACCGCGCGCTGGCTTCGCGGCCACGGATCCCACCAGGTCTCAGTCGCGTGGCTTGGTTCAAATGGGGCTAGGAACCTACCGCGTCTGAGTGACCGATGTCGTCCACCACTTCAGGCAGCGGTGGGAGCCGCCCGAGGTGCTGTGACCGGGCACGAACGGGACGGTTCCCGTGCCCGATGCAGGTTCGACCCCACACCGGGAACCCCGTGATCTCCTGATGACTCTAATGCCCACGCGAGCAAAGCTACACACGAAACCAGCTGCGCAGGGGCGGTTCCGGTTCAGCTCAGGGTGACCTCGAGGATCGTCGTGCCGCCTGCCGTTCCGGCATCGATGCGAACCTCGGCGCCGCGCGCCGTCTGGACAAGGTCGTAGTCCACGGGCTGGCCGTCCAGCGACACCCCTTCGACCACGGCGCCTTCGGGTACGACGTGGCCGATGGTGAGGGTGGCGTCGAGCCCGTGTCCGGTGACCTCGGTAGTCAGCGTGTCGCCCGCCCGCGTGGCTGCGACATCGACCGCACCGCTGCCGAGCGCGATATCCCGGCCGGCCAGATGCTCTTGCGCCTCGGGAATCTGCGGAATGACGGACAGCCGGTTCCGACCCATGTCGGGCGAGAGACCGAGCTGGTGATGGATCACCGGCCAGAGGATGCCGTACGCACCCCATGCCTGCAGCACCATGGACCGGTCATAGAGAGGTCGCTCGATGTTGGCGACGAAGTCCGGGCTGGGTGCAATCTCCGGCATGGCGCCGGGCAGCTCCCACACCGACGGGTCGAGCTGGATCTCCGCGTTGGCCGTCGTGTAGCGCTGCTGCTCGTCGGTTCCCAGACGACCGAAGTTGCCCTGCGCTACGGCCATGATGGCGGTGTTGAGGCCGAACGCCGCCCGTTCGCTCTGCACGGTCGACACCGCCGAGTCACAGGACGGGCCTCTGTTTCCGTCTGGGTGTGAGGTCGGACCAGTACCGGTGTGGAACAAGCCGAACCTGCCCGAGTAGCAGTCCTCCTGTCGCTTCTCGATGCCGGCGTGGCCGTGGGCGTCGTTGGCAAGCGGCCGGTCCGGTTGCCCCGGCCGCACGAGTACGGCGTCCATCGGCGTCAGCCCGATCCAGTGCCGCTGGAACACCTTCTCGTTGTCGGGGTTCTTCAGCGAGTCGGCGTACTGGTCGGTGTCGCCGCCGAACCACCACGCCGCCTCGAACCGCTTCTCGAGGTTCGCGGCGCGCGCAGATGCCCACCTCGCGGTACCCATGTCACCCTTGCTCCGCGCCATGTCCGCGAGGTCACGCAGGCCGCGGATTGTGTAGACGGTGTTGTCCAGTTTCTCTTCACCCATGCCGGCGCGCTCGACGTTGCCGAGCCCCTCCGGCCAGCCGTCGTCGTCCTTGTCCAACGTCTCGTAGATGTACCGCATGTTACGGACCATGAAGCCGTACATCTCGTCGCGGAACGCGTCATCGCCGGTCCACCGCCAGACCAGAGCGACCGCGGACGGGAACTTGGACGTCTCGTCGGTGTTGCCTGGGTCGGCGTTGCCGCCGAAGTACACCGATCCGTCCGGCATCACCTCATGTACGACCTTTCCGGACCGCTGGTTCACGATCTCGCTCACGTCGCGCAGTGCCCGCAGGTGCTGCTTGGTGGTCTGGAACTGGCCGGCGGCGACCGAGGCGAATGCGGTGTACTCGCCGTCGGTGCCGAACAGCCACGGGTAGTCGGGCCATCCGGCACCGAACCAGCGGGCCTTGGCCAGGCTGCCGGCCGAAGGCGGGTAGGCCCTGCCCTCCTGGACATGACGGAGGTCGAGGTCACGTGCTTCCTGGACAGAGTCGGCGAGGTTCTGCTTGCTCCAAGCGACGCTGCTCTCGAGCATTGGGTCGCCGGGGATGTCGACGTCGCTGCGTGCATCGACCTGCTCGCGTGACGCCACCTTGGCTGCCAAGTGTCCCGCCGGGTCCGTCAGTGCCTTCCCGTACTCCGCACGCGCCTCGGCAAGACCGTTGTCGGAGCCCGCGACTGCGAACCAGACGGTTCGCGGCTGGCCGGCCACCAGGTCTACCTCGTAGGTGAGGCGACCGCCGGTGCCCTTGCCGGCTGCCGAGTCGTCGCACCGCTCGGGCGCGGGCCCGTCCGAGGGACAGACCACCGGCGGCTGCTGGGGCCCACGGAAGCCCACGCCGAGCTCATGGCCAGTCGGCGTCAGCGAGGACCCGACGACGCCGGCCCAGTCGTGGTGCTCGGCGTTGGCCACCGGGGGCGTGCCCTGCTCACGGAAGACGAGGGCTCCGCCGTCGTATGCACCCGAGTCGGGGAGGTTGAAGGTTGTGGCGTTCGGAGTGGTCCAGCCCCATGGATAGGCGGACATCAACTCCGAGTGCGCGTCGACGTCGAGTCGGACGGTCCTGTCGGAGTCGGCGGTGAGGGTCAGCCCGACCAGACCGGCCCGCAGGCCGTCCGGGGAGGTGTCGGTCCGCGCGACCGACAGCCCCGCACCGGCGTACTCGACCCGTGTGTATCCCCAGCCGCTCGTGAACCGCTGAGCCTCGACGTCAGCGCCCAGCCAGTCGCCGTCCAAGGCGAACCATAAGCCGTCCAACACCTTGATCGGTGACGTCCACATCCCTCCCATCTCGGCACGGATGTGCCAGCCGGCGCCCGGGTACAGACCATCGGCCGTCCCCATCGTGTAGAAGCGGTCGCCGATGGTGACAGCCCGACGATCGTCCAGCCTCGTGGTCACCGACAGCTCCGGAGATCGAGCCAGCGCGGCATCGAGGGCAGCGTCCTCGCCTTCTGCCGAGGCGGAATGCGTCGCGAGAAGGGTTGCCGCGAGCAGCGTTGCGCAGACGGATGCGAGGACGGGCGACCGATGCATGGAAGAACTCCAGATATGACCTGGAACCTGACGGTAAGCCATCATGCCGCTTAATACATCTCATGTGAAGACCGTCTACTCTGAGTGACATCGCCCCCGGACGTTGTCTCAGTGACCGGCGTCAAGCGCACCACACCTCCGTCGATACACACCTCACATGGTTGGCCCAGAAAATGAGACCACGGCCTTCTGAAGCGGCTGAGGCGCGAACCACGAAGGGAACAAACGCCCTGGTGACATGGCGGTGGCGGTGG
>Ga0190270_10001826_pt1 | contig 10067 bp, 9 predicted proteins | sample Popmic320T_FD_133748 | JGI IMG/M metagenome (GOLD analysis project Ga0190270, IMG submission 133748) | Populus adjacent soil microbial communities from riparian zone of Weber River, Utah, USA - 320 T | ecosystem: Environmental > Terrestrial > Soil > Riparian zone | place: USA: Utah | collected... | reverse complement strand
CCGGACGGCTGGCGCGCTGCCGCGCCTCGTGACGAGATTCGTCCGCAATTCGATTACAGGCCGAACGGCGGGAAGGGCGGCAAGGGCGCTTTTCTCATCATCGCTGATGATCGCGAAGGACTCGACGGTTATTGGGTGAAAACCTTTTCGATCGCCGGAGGCAGGCATTATCGCTTCTTCGCGCTGCGCAGGGTTGAAAACGTCGCGGCGCCGAGCCGGAGCGTGGTCGCGCGAATCCTGTGGCAGGACGCCGACGGCAAACCTGTCAAATGGGACAAACCTGTTCAGACCGGTTATATGAAAGGCGCGTTCTATCAGGCCGAGCCTGAATATCCGACGGACAAAGCGACCGGCGCAGACGGATGGACGGAAGTGTCGGACACTTATCTCGCGCCGTCGAAGGCCGCGCGAGCCGTCGTCGAGTTGCATCTTCGTTGGGCTCCGCGCGGGCGTGTCGAATGGAGCGACGTTTCATTGGCCGAGACCGCGCCGCCGCCCGAACGCAAAGTCCGATTGGCCGCCGTCCACTTTCGCCCGCAAGGCGGGAAAACGCCTATGGACAATTGCCGGATGTTTGAGCCTCTAATCGCCGACGCAGCGCGGCGCAGCGCCGACATGGTCGTGCTGCCCGAAACCTTGACTTATTACGGGCTGGGCAAGAGCTTCGACGAGGTGGCCGAATTATTGCCCGGCCCCTCGACTGATTATTTCGGCGAACTGGCGAAAAAGCACAACCTCTACATCGTCGCGGGGCTGGTCGAACGCGACCGGCATTTGATCTACAACGTCGCGGTCATGCTGGGGCCGGATGGAAAGATTACAGGCAAATACCGCAAAGTCGCATTGCCGCGAGGCGAAATCGAAGCCGGTCTCACGCCGGGCGCCGAATATCCGGTCTTCGACACGAGATTCGGCAGGGTAGGTATGATGATCTGTTACGACGGTTTCTTCCCAGAAGTGGCGCGGCGCTTGAGCGACAACGGCGCCGAAGTGATCGCGTGGCCGGTATGGGGGTGCAATCCGCTGCTGGCCTCGGCGCGCGCTTGCGATAATCACGTCTACCTCGTTAGCAGCACTTACGAGGACGTCTCGCGCGAGTGGATGTTCACCGCCGTTTATGATCACGCGGGCAATAAGCTCGTTCACGCCGAAAAGTGGGGGACTGTGGTTGTGACCGAAGTCGACCTGAACGAACGATTGCGGTGGGCGAGCCTGGGCGATTTCAAATCGGAGGCGCCGCGGCATCGCCCGGCGGATCGGGTTCAAAGGTGATCGGAAGCCTCGGCGCTTGAGGCGTCTACTGCCTCGCCCGAGCGTACGCTCTGAGCCGGTCTGCCACTGAGCGTCCTCAGAGCCATACGCCGGCAAGGTTGATCAAGATCACGCGACGCCCAGGCCGAGGCGTTCGCCGATCGGATGGTCGAGACGCTCAACTTCGCCACGCTCGCCCTGATGATCAGCGTCGGCCATCGCACAAGGCTTTTCGACGTAATGGCCAGGATCGATCCGGCGACGAGCGAACAGAAACGGCGGCGCGCCGCCTTATTCGTCTCATCCGCGCTTTCAGGAGGCGCTGGCCGGAGAGAGCGTCGAGGGCGCGGCGCCCGCGCTCTCGACGCTGATGGAATTGATCCTGCCGCTGGTCCCCGGCATGGCAGAGGCGATTTGCACGCCAGGCGATTCCGCCTGAAGGCGGGACTACAAACTGTAACGCAACATCAATTATCAAAGGGAATCAACAGGAGAAGAAAATGAGTCAACAAACAGCAAAAACTCTCAATCAGGTGAAGGCTCAAGCCTTCGCCGATCGGATGCTCGACACTTTGAATAAAGCGGCGGCGGCGCTGATGATCAGCGTCGGCCATAGGACCGAACTGTTCGACACTCTGGCCGATCTGCCGCCCACGACGAGCGAGCGTATCGCGAATGCCGCCGGATTGAACGAACGCTACGTGCGCGAATGGCTCGGGGCGATGGTGACGGCGGGAATCGTCGATTACGACCCGGCCGGGGAAACCTACTTTTTGCCGCGCGAGCACGCCGCTTTCCTGACGCGCGCCGCGTCGCCGAACAACCTCGCCGCGACCTCTCAGTTCATCCCGGTGCTCGCCTCGGTGGAGAACGAGATCGTCAAATCTTTCCGAAAGGGCGGCGGCGTCCCCTATACGTCGTACCCGCGCTTCCATGAGGTGATGGCCGAGGAGAGCAGTCAGACAGTCGTCTCCGGCCTGACCGACGCGATCCTGCCGCTCGTTCCCGGGCTGATAGAAGACCTGCGCGAAGGAATTGACGTAATGGATGTCGGTTGCGGTCGTGGCCGCGCGCTCATCCTGATGGCAGGGACTTTCCCGAAGAGCCGCTTCACCGGATACGATTTTTCGGAAGAAGCGATCGCCGAAGCCGGCGCGGAAGCCGCCCGGCAGGGACTCGACAACGTCCGCTTCGAGGCGCAGGACGTGGCCCGGATCGACGAACCCGCGCGCTACGACCTGATTACGGCCTTCGACGCGATTCACGACCAGGCGGCGCCGCGCAAAGTCCTGAAGGCAATCGCCCGCGCGCTGCGCCCTGACGGGGTCTTCCTGATGCAAGACATCTACGCGTCGAGCCACGTCCATAAAAACATTGATCATCCACTGGGGACGTTCACTTACACGGTCTCGTGCCTGCATTGCATGACCGTCTCGCTGGCTCTCGGCGGCGAAGGGTTGGGCGCCGCCTGGGGCGAGGAGAAGGCGTTAGAGTTGTTGGCCGAAGCGGGCTTCAGCCAGGTCGAGGTTAAACGCCTGACGCACGACATCATGAACAATTACTACATCGCAGGAAGGAACTGAATTAGATCGGTTTTCAGATCAGTGTGCGGATTTACTCTTCGTCGCCGCAGCGACGGTTGAGATGCGGCGCGCCCGCGTCCTCGCGGGCAAGTGTGTGGCCAGTCGCCTGCCCGCGAGGACGCGGGCGCGCCGCGTAGTCGCCGGTCGGGAGGGGGGGATGATTATCTAGTCGCGGGGCGACGGTTGAGATGCTTGTGAGTTCGCCGCTAGATTCAACCGTCGCTGCGGCGACGAAGAATGGCTCATTCTCGCGGCCGCTTATGAATGCAGGATGGCGTGTTAATACAGCTATCATCGAGCATTAACCGGGCCACAGGGACGTTATTTACAATATGCGATTCGACGATCTCTGCGACGTCTTCCGGCTTCACACCCCCATACCAGATCCCCTCGGGATAGACGACTACTGTTGGACCGTGTTCACATTGGTCAAGGCATCCCGCTCGATTAGCCCTTACTGTTTCTTTTAGCCCGCGGAGAGATAGCTCTTTTTTGAAGGCCAGTTGCAGGTCGCCCAACCCTTGCGGGTCACAGCATCCACGCGGATTCTCGGCCGGACGCTGATTTGTGCAGACAAATATATGATGTACAAACTTAGACATTTCGATCTACCGTTAAAGTGTGACTGACTTTGTTGCGACGCGTCAAGCGCCTGATTGTCGCTCGATGTCATACGGTCGGCGTCGCTTTTCGCGGCGGATAACGCAACGGACCGTCAATAAGCTTTGGCTCGGTAAACCTCCGGTCCTTCTCCGAGTCCGGCACGAATAACGAACAAGTCCGATCATCTTCCACGGCTTCGCGCCAGGCGCGCGGAACTCGATCGATGCCGATCGGGTAGATCGTTAAGGCGCCTTGCGAATCTATCTTCATCCGCAAGAAATTTTTCCAGTCTTCGATCTGCAAAGAAGAGAAGGCTTCATTCGAATGACGTCCGAGGACGTTGAGCGAAAACCACAGGTAGAAGGCCATAACGAACAGGCCGGCGATGAATCCAAGCAAAGCTATTGTGAGCGCGGCCGGAATCCCGGCCAGCAATCTCACTCTTAAATCGGCTTGTTCGGCGGACACGATCAATTGATCTCTTATGGCGACATAGATCCAACATCCCAACCAGCCGATGAAGGAGGCTGAGAGCAAATGCGCCGTCGCGTGCGCCGTCCCGCCAACCCAGCGGTACCACAGCTTATGCGTATCGGTGAAGGCCACGAAACCCGCGATCACCACCGCCACTAAAAACGCTAAGAAAGGGCTGCTGAAGAGCGCGCCGCCCCAGGCGTCGGCAGCCGCTTTCCACAAAATTCTTCCGATCGCCAGGATGTCCGCCGCCGCTCCGGACGCGAACGGATTGAGGCCCGCCAGTTTATCGACGGCTTCGTGAGCGTAATAGAGCAGACGCTCACGCCGCTCCTTACCAATCCCGGACAGCATGAACCAGGCGGTCAGCAAGTAGAGGAGCGCCGTCAGAATGCCGAACTGCCAGTTCTTGCGCGGGAATCCGTCCTTAGACCAGAAGCGTAAATTGCGGTTGCACAATTCGCGCGACTTTTTCGGATCGGGATAACTCTTGGGCGGGTCACTGTCGCGGTCGCTCACAAAGGCTTTCTCGATCTCGCCATGCGTCGGGTGCAGGAAGGCGCCGCCCCCGCCGGCCGTGATGCGGAGCGCGCCGTCATCGCCGTATTCGTCAGCCGCGTCTCTGACGCGGTAATAATGATGGAGGTCGCCGGCCAGGTAGACTGCCAGGCGTTGATCTTTAAGCAGGTTGTGGACCAGATGATATAGCCGTGTATTCTCGAAGCGCCGCCGTCCCTTCTCGTCGGCGAGTTCATAGTAGACCCAGAACGGCTCGGCGCAACAGAAAATAACGCGGTCGCCTTTTTGCATCCGGTGTTTGATGACGTCTTCAAAATACTTGACCTGCGGCTCGTCTACGTCATGCGTCAGTTGCACGTCTACGCCTAACATCCACCAATCGTGAGGCAGCCTGGCTGCGAAATAGCTGCGGCTTTGAGGCGTCCTCCAGGCGCCGTTGGCGAAATCCTGCACCAGCCAGCTACTGAAGATCTCGGAGAATGAGGCCAGGCTGTCGTACCAGTCATGATTGCCGGGTAAGGCGAAAGCGTACGGCTGTGGCGGGCATTTCATGTAAAACGCGCATTCGTAAGGCCTCTGCAGCCGCTCGAGGTAAACGTCACGGGCGGCGGTCGGATAGGCGCCGTCTCCGCCGAAGATCAATAGGTTCCCGCGGGGAAGAGGTTGGTCGACGCCTGTGACTTTAAGCCGCTCCTGCGCCAGGCGTTGGGCGACGGCGTAGGTGGAATTCCAGCCGTCTCCGACGTCGCTGACATAGTCAATCCACACTTCTCCGGCCGACTCAGGCAGTGGGTAAGGACGGGCCTTGACGATAACGTCGTCTCGGTTCTTTTCATACTCTTCATCAATCTGCCGGCCTGAAAAATCGTAATATTCGGCTTCAGTGGTCAGGGATTCGAGCAGGCGGCGATCGGCGTGGCGACCGAGAATCGAGGAGATGACAACCTGTTTGCCAGTCTGCAAAAGCTGGCCCGGATCATGCCAACAAACCATCTTAGCCTGTTTAACCTGCCGTGGATCTAGTTTGATCGGAGGCGCCTCCTGCGCTGCGGCTTGTGTGGAATCTTGCGTCGCGCCCTGTGGTTTAGTCGTGGCGACCTTCTTAGACATATAAGGGTTCCTCCTTGCGCCAAAGGCTGAATAGCAGAGTGTAAGGCCAGGTTTCAAACCCGCCTGGGGGCCAAGGCAGATTGCCTGCGCGTCAGGCCGAGAAAGATACCCGATTTAAAGAGTCTGCTCAATCTCCGTAGCCGTGGGGATGAGCGCTATGCCACCGCCACGCGCTGGCGACGATGGTCTCCAGATCGGGGAATCGCGGAAGCCAGTTCAATTCGCGCCGGATCCTCGCCGCGCTGGCGATCAAAATAGCCGGATCGCCCGGACGGCGCGGCGACTCGACCACGGGGATGGGACGCCCGGTGACCTTGCGCGCGACTTCGATCACTTCACGCACGCTGAAACCCTGTCCGTTGCCGAGGTTGTAAATCAAACGATCGTGTCGTTCCAGCGCGTCGAGCGCGAGCAGGTGAGCCGAGGCCAGGTCCAGGACGTGAATATAATCGCGTACGCATGTCCCGTCGGGGGTCGGATAATCGGCGCCGAAGACGTTGACGTGTTCGGCTTGACCCAGGGCGACTTTCAAGACCAGCGGGATGAGGTGTGATTCGGGCCGGTGGTCTTCGCCCTGATCGGCGCTCACAGCGCCGGCGGCGTTGAAATAACGCAGGCTCGCGTATCGCAACCCGTGAACGACGTTGAGCCACGCCAGCATTCGCTCGACCATCAATTTCGATTCGCCGTAAACGTTCGTCGGGCGCAGAGGATCGTCTTCTTCGATCGGCGCGCGATCGGGATTGCCGAACAACGCCGCAGTTGAAGAGAAGACGAATTTCTTCACGCCGCGCATGAGCATCGCTTCGAGCAACGTCAACGCGTTCGCCGTGTTGTTGCGGAAGAAGGCGGCCGGGTTTTTCATCGAGGCGCCGGCCTCGATCAGCGCGGCGAAGTGCATTACCGCGTCGACCGGATGCGTTTTAAACACGCGGTCGAGCGCGGCTCGATCGGCAATGTCGGCGACGATCAACTCGGCGCCTTTCGGTATCGCGCGACGATGGCCTCGACTGAGGTCGTCGTAGACCAGGACTCGGCGCCCGGCTTTCAACAATTCCGCAGCCACCACGCTGCCGATATAGCCCGCCCCGCCCGTGACCAGAACAGTCATAATCGCTCAACTCCTTCGGCCGTATCGCAAACATATATCTCTGGCGCGCGGCCGGTCGCCTGTTGATAACCCTGCGCCACGACTCGTTCGAACTCGGCGACGCTTTCTGCGGCCACGAGGCTGATGACGCAACCGCCGAAGCCGCCGCCCATCATCCGCGCCCCGTAAACGCCTTCGACCCGGCCGGCCAGCTCGACCAGCAGATTCAGTTCGTCGCAACTGACCTGATAGTCGTCGCTCAGACTGCGATGCGATTCGCTCATCAGCCGCCCGAAGGCGGCGAGGTCGTTTTGTTCGAGCGCCGCCGCCGCCGCCATCACGCGAGCGTTCTCGCCGATCACATGGCGGCAGCGGCGATAAACCACTTCGGGCAATTCACGACCGTGTCGCTCCAATTCGTCCGGCGTCACATCGCGCAAAGCGCGCGCGCCGGGCAGGAACCGGGCCAGGCGCTCAACCCCGTCCTCACATTCGGCGCGCCGCCGGTTATACTCGCCGCTCGCCAGTTCGTGTTTGACCATCGTATTGCAGACTACCAGCCGCGCGACGCCGGGCAGCGGCAGCGACCGATAATCGAGTGAACGGCAGTCGAGCAGCAACGCGCGCCCCGCGTGTCCACAACACGAAATGAATTGATCCATTATCCCGCAGCGCATGCCGACATATTCGTTCTCCGCGCGTTGACAGAGCTTCGCCAACTCCACCCGATCAACAGTATGGTCTGAAGAATCCAACAACGCGTACCCCACGGCGACTTCGAGTGCGGCGGATGAGCTCAAGCCAGATCCAATCGGAACCTCACCACGGATGAGCATGTCGCCCCCGCGTAGAGAGTAACCCGCCTGCTCCAACGCGACGGCTACCCCGCACACGTAATCGCTCCAATGCGCGGCGGGGCGTGGGCGCGCGCCGCTTCCATCAATCACGGATAAATCGAACTCGACACCTTCGCAGAAATTTTCGGAATAGATCGAGAGCTTGCGGTCATCGCGCGGCGCCAGGGCGATCCAGGTCGAAAAGCCGATCGGGGCGGGCATGACAAAACCGTCATTGTAGTCGGTGTGTTCGCCGATCAGGTTGACGCGTCCTGGGGCGCGATAAACGCGCGCGTCACGGCCATACGAGCGTCGGAATTTCTGTTTCAGATCAATCGCCCGATCCGCCGCGCTTACTTTTCCCGTTTCTTTACCTTTTCGCTCCATAAGAACAACGACAGGGGCGGAATCATGAAGCATGAAATTCGGCATGTCACGCAATGATACGCGCTTATCCTCCTGCCCCACATCAGGATGGAGAAATTATGGGGATGTATTTATTGAAAATGGAGAGTTATTAAATGATTTTGCCGGGGAAATGAGATTATCTCCAGGCGCTGGGAATAATCCGACTCATACCGTCAAGTGGCTTCTGGGGGAACTCTTTAACTTGCAGTTATACGCTTTTACGACTGGCGCTCTATTTTAGTCGCGAGGTGAAATTATTGAAATATCTTACGCCAAAACAGTACCGCGAGCGCGGCTCCTGAAGAGGGCTATTCACGGGAGTCACGCTCGCTACCGCTCGCGGTACTGTTTCGGCGCCGCGCCGCTTGGTTAATCTTTCAATGCGACGGTCAATAATGTTTTCCTGATGGGGACGCTTATCACTCCGCCGCATTGCGCGGGGAACTACCAGGGCGCGGCGTCCGCCTGTGACTGCGACGCGTGTCATAGCAATCGCCGATGATGATCAAAATCAATCGAGCTCATCCAATGTCAGTTTGAAACTTGGCGCGAACGTGTCCATGAAGTATTGCGCTTCCGGAAGATTTAGCGCCTCGATAGCGGCTCTGATCGCCTTCTCAGCCTTCGCGAATTCCTGATTGCCCGCGCGGATCTCCTCCAGGCATTTGATGTAAGCGCAAAGCTTGTCCGCCGCCTTCACCAATTCCCAAGACTCGCGATCGGCGTTATCGGGGATGAAAAGCGCCCGGTAATCCTCTTTAAGGGCGTCGGGGACCATGTCGAATAGCTTCTTCGCCGCTGCGGACTCGATCTCTTTATACGCGGCGCTGATCTCGGGATTGAAATTCTTGACGGGCGTTGGAAGATCGCCGGTCAGCACCTCGTTAGCGTCGTGATACAACGCCAGCACGGCTGTTCTTTCCGGGTTCACGCTTCCGTTGAACAGTCTGTTACGGATGATGGCCAACACATGAGCGATTATGGCGACACGCAGACTATGCTCCTGGATGTTCTCGGGGTATCTGTTGTGCATCAACCCCCATCGCCTGATGAACTTCATTCTTGAGAGATAAGCAAACAAGTGACTCATTTGGAACTTTCCTCTTATGGGGAGGGGGACGGACCCAATCTTCGTTCGAGTATGTCTTCGCGCACGGCGAAGCCATGCCGTTCATACAGACGACGGCTGCGCGGCGTCGGCCACAGGATCACGGCGTCCACGGCTTCCTTCTCGCCGCAGAAGCGCAGGCAAGCGTCAATAAGCATCGATCCGAGGCCGGCGCCTCGCCGCGACGGCTCGACATAGAGATTGCTGATGTATCCATGGTTTTCGGTTTCGGCGCCAGGATTCGGTATCTTCTCAATGATCTGCAACCAGATGGCGGGCGCCAATCCACCCGCCTCTTCGACCACCCAGCAGCGCCAGTGGCTTTCGGGCGCGAGGCGGGCGGTCATCCATGCGCCGCAGCGCGCCAGGAAATGAGCCTCATCTTCCGTAGCCGGATCATGGCATGCGCGAAATTCGTAGCGAAGCCGCGCGAGAGACGGGGCGTCCGCCGGCCCTGCCAGTCGAATGATTATCTCGGGCGCGTCACTCATCTATAGTCCAGTTCCAATCGCCTCAAGCGTTAGAAATCTTCTGACCCATTATATTTTCCATCTACTAAAACCACTGAGGTCTCAACTTGCCGTTCTGGGATCGCCCAATATTTCTTTAACAGGCGATTCTTCTCTTCTTCCTCCACAAGACGAAACCCGTGCTTTTCATAGAAACGGATCGCCCATTCGGCGGCCCTCCAGGTTCCGATCAAAACCGGCTTCTTTGCGTCTTTTATCAGTTCCTGAAGGAGGAGAGATCCGACGCCTTTTTTTCTTTGTTTCGTTATTACATACGCATGGCGAATCAACTCTACATCCGACTTATCCTGAGTCCCCATGACCCCGATGATTTCATTGTTATCAATATAACAGGAAAATCGTACGCCATCCTCGATTTGCGCTCGTAGTTCTTCCTTGGTCATATAAGGCTCATGCCATCGATCCGGTGGGATTACGCCTTTGTAAGCGATCGCAGCATCATTGATGATATTGAAGATTTCTTCGAAGTCTTCATCAGTCGCCTTTCGTATCATGGCTTCCTCTATTTCTCGGTGGATTATTTCAGCTTCGGCCAGTTGTAGGCTGCGCCTACTT
>Ga0190270_10001825_pt1 | contig 10068 bp, 5 predicted proteins | sample Popmic320T_FD_133748 | JGI IMG/M metagenome (GOLD analysis project Ga0190270, IMG submission 133748) | Populus adjacent soil microbial communities from riparian zone of Weber River, Utah, USA - 320 T | ecosystem: Environmental > Terrestrial > Soil > Riparian zone | place: USA: Utah | collected... | reverse complement strand
CCGTCGCCGAGGCGGGTCCCGCCGACGAACCGCTCGAGCCGATACGATCTTCTTCGACCTGCCAGGGATTTCGTGTCATCCCCCCAAACCAGCGGCCTCCCTGCGCGAGCGCACCCATGGAAAGCTTCGCGACTAACACTGCACCGGCATCCCGCAGACGTTCGATTACTGTCGCGTCGTAATCAATCACTTGATCGCGGAAAGGCTCAGCGCCCCAGGTAGTGCGAATCCCCTTCGTGGCGAAGAGGTCTTTACCGCCCCAGGGTATTCCGTGCAACGGACCTCGATATTTTCCAGCCTTGATCTCCCGCTCGGCCGCCGCGGCCTGTGACATCGCCAAATCCTCCGTCAGCGTGACCACGCAATTGAGCTTTGGCCCATACTTCTTCAATCGCGCGAGGTACATCTTTGTAAGCCCAACCGGAGATATTTTGCGCGTGCGAATCAAGGTCGCCAGCTGTGGGACGGTGGCAAAGGCAAGGTCTTCAAGCGAGGTGAAAGCCGGGGCCACTGTCTTGCTCAACTTAAACCTGGTCGCTTTGACGTTGAATCTTTTGCCCGGAAGCGCCGGGTGAAACAAGGTCGCGGGCTCTGTATCCAAAGGCACTTCAATCTTGCGAAGGGTTTCGTATCTATCGAGATTGCTGTTGGCGTTGTTGAGTGCCATCGCCTCCTGCGCATCTGTCAATTCAATTCCGATGAGCTTCTCGGCCTGTCGCAGCATGTCCTTGTTTACGCGCAAGGGTGTGGGCGAAGGCGATGGTGAAGGCAGAGGCGTCGGAGAAGGCCTGGGCACCTGGGCAGTCGTGTGCGAAACATGCGGGGCAATAACTACGGCGGCTCCAAGCGCTGGAACAAGCTTAACGAATGTTCGACGGTCGACGCTCTTCGTTCCTGAATCTGGTGGATTAGGCGTCGCTTGCTTTTCCGATTCTTTCATTTGGGTCTGTGCTCCGTTCGCTTGGTGTCTCAGTTCGAAGGATGTCCCTTTCGTAACTCGGCGTTCCGTGCGTCCGCAAATTGGTAAGTTCTTTTCCGAGAAGTTTGTGACCGACCACCTGAGCCGTAGCGTTGGTCAACGCGAAGCGATCTCATTCACACCGTGGCTTTAGCCCGGTGAAAAGGGTCGGTCAAAAGATCCCTGAACCGTTTCAACGGTTTCCAGGACGTATGGTTACCCAAAACCGTTGAAACGGTTCGCATCTCATATCTACGGGCCTTGGTCACCGGGCTAAAGCCACGGTGTTAATGAGATCGCTCCGCGTAATGGGTCGGTGTGGTTCGACTTAGCGTTCCACCTTTTAGGTCTGCCCTTATGGCGGGCTCATCATTCCCTGGCCCGCCACTGCCAGCGAGTTGCCATACTTCAATCTGAGCAACTTCGCGGAGCCGTCACCGTTAACCGTTAGGATGTAGAGATTGTCATACTGCGTTTCCGGAATGATAGGAAGCTTTGGACCCCCCAGCGCAGCGATCACTTCCGGCACCGTGTTGTTGTGACCTGCGACCAACACAACCTGTCCTGGTTTCTGCGCGCGAATCTGTTTGATCAGTTCGGGAGTCTTCTGAGCTTGGATCGGCATCGCAGCGATGCCCAACTTGTCGGCCAGAGGCTTCACCGTTTGCTGCGTCCGTTTGTATTGCGATACGAAGATTGCGCCGATGCCGGCATCGGCAAACATCTTTGCCAGTTCCGCCGCGCGCTTCTCTCCCTCGAGGCTGATATCGGGATCTTTATTCTCGGGAGGAACGACCATCTTTTCCGCATGACGAACCAGGATTACAGTCATTGGTGTTGTTGGGTTTTCCTGGGTGGCGGCGCGGGAATAAGTCGATAGGCTTAAGGCGCTCAACATAGCAATCATTACGAGGGACGGAAGCACCGCCCCGACGCGTTTCATTTGAAAAGTTTTCTGTTGTCTCATGATTTTTCGTTATTGCTGCTTGAAGTGGATGCATAAGATAACACTTGAGCGCCCTCAATTCTAAGAGGGTGAGTGCGAAGAGGCGTATAGAGTACAAGCTTTAGCTTGAGTGGTGGCTCAGAAAGCCGGTGGGAGCCGGCGGGCCTCTAAGCGAAGAAGCAACCTGAAGGTTGTACTCTGTACGCCGGTAAGTCTTCACGCGTCGGTAGCGGAGGCTGCAAAGCTATGTCGAAGGTGATAATCTATTGATACAGCCACGCCGCATAAATGACACGTCCCATCATATTTCCGGGAAGAGGTGAGTAGAGTTGGGTCAGCCAGTTAGAACGGATTTATCTGAAGTAATCGCTGAAAACTTCGGCGCAAACGCGACCTACGTCGAGGGACTGCTTAGTCGTTTTCGCAGCAATCCCGAGTTGGTTGATGAATCCTGGCGAACCTATTTTAGTGAACTGTTGGGTGACGGCGAAGCTGCCCCGGCTTCTGACGGCGCCGGTTCACAAGCAACCGATCAATCGCGCGCGACACAGGTTCCGGGCGATAGCGGCAACGGAGGCCGGGCGGCCACGACCACCGCAGCTCGCGCCACAGTCGCAGAAGCTGCAGCACCTGCGAAAGCAGAACCCAAACCACAACCCGCGGCCGCACCCTTAGCCGAAGACGTAGAAGTCATTCCTATTCGCGGCGCAGCGCTCAAGATTGTTGAGAACATGGAGGCCAGTCTCTCTGTTCCTACTGCTACCTCGCAGCGACGAATTCCCGTAAAGCTGCTCGACGAGAATCGCATCCTTATCAACAAGCATCTCCAGGAGAATTATCGCGGGAAGGCTTCCTACACGCACTTGATCGCGTGGGCCTTACTTCGTGCGCTCGATGAGTTTCCCCAACTCAACGACGGCTTCGATGTCGTTGATGGAAATCCGGCACGGCTGCGTCGTTCGAATATCAATTTGGGTATCGCCATCGATCTTACGAAAAAAGACGGCACGCGAACGTTGCTGGTGCCCAACATCAAAGGCGCCAACAAACTTCGCTTCTCGAAGTTTCTGGAAGCCTATGACGATGTGGTAAAGCGCGCTCGCGAAGGCAAACTTCAAATTTCCGATTTTCAGGGGACCACGCTCTCGCTCACGAATCCGGGAACGTTAGGTACTGCGGCTTCCACGCCGCGCTTGATGGCGGGCCAATCGTTGATCATCGCGACGGGAGCTATCGAATATCCTGCGGAGTATCAGGCGATGACGCCGGAGGCGATTTCACAACTCGGAATCAGCAAAGCCATAACCATCAGCAGCACCTACGATCACCGGATCATTCAAGGCGCCGAGTCAGGCGCATTTCTTGCTCGCGTACACGAACTAATCGTCGGCAAGTTGCGCTTTTACGACGACATCTTTGCGGACCTCGGAATCGCGTACGTTCCTTATCGCTGGAATACAGATAAGAACCCGTTGTTTGAACAGGGTGATCAGGTTCGAGAGCAAATCGGTAAAGAAGCTGGAGTCATTGAACTCATCAATGCTTATCGCGTGCGCGGTCACCTTATTGCCGATATCGACCCGCTCCATGCAATGCCGGTTCTATATCATCCGGAGCTGGATATCGAGACCTATGGGCTCACCATTTGGGACCTTGATCGCGAGTTCTTCACTGGCGGTTTGGCGGGAACTAAAGTCGCGACTTTGCGAGAGATACTCGACATTCTCCAGCGCGCCTATTGCGGCAAGGTCGGCATCGAGTATCGCCACATACAGAGCAAGGAAGAGAAGATTTGGATCCGCGAACAGATACGACGCGAGTTTGTCAGCCCTGAGCCGATACCGGTTGAGATCAAAAAGCAGTTGCTTTGGAAGTTGATCTCGGCGGAACAGTTTGAGCGTTTCCTGCATACTAAGTATCTCGGACAAAAGCGCTTCTCCCTCGAGGGATCGGAAACGATTATTCCCTTGCTCGATCAGTTGATTGAACGCGCTGCAGACCGCGGTGTAGAAGACATCGCTATGGGGATGGCCCACCGTGGCCGGCTAAACGTGCTGGCCAATGTAATCGGAAAATTCTGCGAACGTATCTTTGCGTCCTTCGAAGGTTCAGCGCATCCGTCGTTCCCTGCCGATGAAGGCGACGTGAAATATCATCAGGGCGCGGTCGGTGAACGCGAGACAGCCGACGGGAAGGCAGTTAAGTTGACGCTATCGCCGAACCCGAGTCACCTCGAAGCTGTGGATCCGGTTGTGGAGGGGATGGTCAGGGCTAAACAGGACGACTTGAAGGATCGAGTTGGCATGCCTCGTGAACAGGTCATTGACCGGGCAATGCCGGTGCTGCTTCACGGCGATGCCGCTTTTGCCGGACAGGGTATCGTCATGGAAACGCTCAATCTTGCCAGCCTGAGAGGGTACCGGACCGGCGGTACGATTCACATCATCATCAACAACCAGATCGGATTCACTACTTCCCCCGAAGCCGGCCGCTCAACAATATATTCAACTGACGTCGCTCGAATGACTCAGTTACCAATCTTTCACATCAATGGTGACGATCCGGAAGCGGCCTTCCGAGCCCTGAGAATTGCTCTCGACTACCGGCAGGAGTTCAACAAAGACACTGTGCTGGACGTAGTCGGCTTCCGCAAACTCGGTCACAACGAAACTGACGAGCCGAGCTACACGCAACCATTGATGTACCAACGCGTGAAGGCGCATCCCGGCGTCAGGACTGTATATTCGAATCGCCTAATCCGCGAAGGCGTGATGACGGAGGAGGAAGTCAGTCAGCTCATCGCGGAACGCGTCCTTCGTTATGAAGAAGCGCAAGCGCGAGCCAAAGAGGTCGTGGCCCAGAAAGAAAAGAAGACGACCGTGGCCGTCGTTGAAGAAATGGACGGCTCGGCTGTCGTCGAGACTCCGGTTAGTGCGGAATTGATTAAGACCATTGGGGAAAAGATCGCACTGGTGCCCGAAGGCTTTCAGATCAATCCCAAGATGGTGGGCCAACTTGCCCGGCGCGCCAAGATGGGCTCTGGCGCAGCGCCGATTGACTGGGCTTTTGCAGAAGCCATCGCCTTTGGATCGCTTGTGGTCGAGGGCACGCGCGTTCGCTTAAGTGGCCAGGACTCAGGGCGCGGCACTTTTAGCCAGCGTCATGCCGTCTTGTATGACACGCAGACTGGCGCAGCCTGGGCGCCGCTTTCGGAGCTGCAATCTGAAGCAAAACCCGAAGCGCGGTTCGAAGTCTTTGATAGCTCGCTCTCTGAAGAAGGCGTGCTGGGCTTCGAATACGGCTACACGGTCATTGCCAAAGAAGCGCTGGTGATGTGGGAAGCACAGTTTGGCGATTTTGTTAACGGAGCGCAGACGATCATCGATCAATATATAGTCGCGTCGGAAGACAAATGGATGCAGCGCTCGCGGCTGACAATGCTCTTGCCGCATGGTTATGAAGGCCAGGGGCCGGAACATTCGAGCGCGCGCCTGGAGCGCTTCCTGCAGTCGTGTGCTGAAAACAACCTGCAGGTGTGTTATCCGTCAACACCCGCACAGTACTTCCATCTTCTGCGCCGCCAGGTGAGGCCGGGAATGGAACGGCCGCTCGTCGTAATCACGCCCAAGAGTTTGTTGCGACTGCCGGCCGCCGCTTCTTCAATTGCTGAATTCACCAGTGGCGGTTTTCTGCCGGTCATCGAAGATCCAGAATTGCCGACTGCTGAGGCCGTGACCCGCATCGTCCTTTGCAGCGGAAAGGTTTACTACGACCTGATAGAAGCGCGAAAGAAAGCGGGTGTGGACCACGTTGTAATCATTCGGCTCGAGCAGTTTTATCCGTTCCCGCAAAGGCGTCTGGGCGAAGTTTTGGCGAAGTATCCGGCGGCGCGGCAACTGGTTTGGGCGCAGGAAGAACCAAAGAACATGGGCGGCTGGACGTTTGTCGAGCAGCGTCTGGAAAATATGCTGCCCGCGTGTGAGCGTCCAATTTATGTTGGCCGCGCGCCTTCAGCGAGTCCGGCAACCGGTTCCTACTCGATACATCAACTGGAACAGACCAAACTTGTCGCCGAGGCGTTGGTCATTCCGAAGGAGGAAGCGACGGAGATCGAAGAGAAAAAGCCGCAACCGCAAACTGATTAGGCAAGACATTCCGTAGGGACAAGTATCGTTTAGAACGCGGACTTGTCCGCCGCGCGCGCCCGGGCACAAGTGCCCTATCTAAACGGTTCACAATCCAGGCACAACTGCCTCATATAAACGTTCCCAGCAACCATATAAACAGTGAAAACAATTCTCGGCTTACTAACGTTTACAGTTCTCTTTTCTTTGCTGCCATCAACCGGAGCAACAACCGCTTCCGATGCGCTACCGTCTGCAACGCCGCCTCCTGAGAAGCACCTGAGAAACATCAAACAGCTAACCTTCGGTGGCGAAAATGCAGAAGCGTATTTCTCGGCCGACGGCAAACAGTTGATCTTTCAATCAACTCGTGACGGCCGCGGTTGCGATCAGATCTATTCCATGAATGTCGATGGATCGAATGTGCGCATGATCTCGAACGGAACCGGCCGCACCACCTGTGCCTACTTCGTTCCAAATGGACGACGCGCTCTTTATTCTTCGACGCATCTTGGCGGCAAGGATTGCCCGCCGCGTCCCGACTTTTCGAAGGGTTATGTATGGGCCGTCTATCCGGAGTTTGACATCTTCACTGCTCGCGCCGATGGTTCTGATATAAAGCAGTTAACGACATCGCCTGGCTACGATGCGGAAACGACGATCTCACGCGACGGCAAACTGGTTTTCACTTCCATGCGTGGCGGCGACCTGGACATATACACGATGGATGCCAACGGAAAGAATGTTCGCCGTTTGACCAACGAACTGGGCTACGACGGTGGTCCTTTCTGGTCTTACGACGGCAAGCAGATTGTTTATCGCGCACATCATCCGCAGAGCCCGAAAGACCAGGAAGACTACAAGAGCTTGCTTCAGCAAAACCTTATCCGACCTTCGACGCTGGAAATTTGGGTGATGAATGCGGACGGCTCCAACAAGCGCCAGGTAACGCGCAACGGCAAGGCCAACTTCGCTCCGTTCTTTTTTCCTAACGGCAAGCGCATCATCTTCTCCTCGAACATGGAGGATCCGAAGGGCCGTAATTTCGATCTTTACAAAATTAATGTGGACGGATCCGGGCTGGAACGCATCACAGACAACGATACATTTGACGGTTTTCCGATGTTTTCTCCGGACGGCAAGAAGCTTGTTTTCGCTTCGAACCGCAATGCCGCGGCCCGAGGCGATACGAATATTTTCATTGCTGATTGGGTGGAGTAAGAACGGTGCCGGGTGTCAGGTGTCGGGTGTCGGCCTTCAGATTTGGCGAGGTTGAACCCGAAATCCCATGGCCCACTAGCCGGCACCCGACGCCCGGCACCCATTAGAGAAAGAGGTCCCTCATGTTTCGCAAATTCTTTAACATCTCGCTAATCATCACGTTGGCGTTTAGTGTTGTGCTTGCTCAAAGCACGACCACGACGAAGTCTACTCCAAGCGTCGAGCGGCTCCGCGAACACGTCACCTATCTCGCTTCAGATAAATTGGCAGGGCGGCGTACCGGAACTAGCGGCGCCGATGAAGCCGCGCAATACGTAGCCGAGCAGTTCGCGGAACTTGGCTTGCGCCCCGGCAATCAGCCGGCACGCTCCGGAAAGTTGCGGGCCGCTGACTGGCGTCAGTATCTGCAACCGTTTCCCTACGTGGCTGGAGTTGAATTGGCTAAAGACAATCTCTTGTCGTCCACGTTGACCGCTTCGAACCTCCGCACCGGCGAAGACTGGATGCCGCTGGGGCTTTCATCAAATGGAAAGGTAAACGCCCCCGCAGTGTTTGTCGGATATGGAATTAACGCCCCAGAGTGGAATCACAACGACTACGCTGGAATAGACACGGCCAAGAAGATCGCCGTCGCTCTATCCGGGACACCTGATGGTGATAATCCTCATTCCAAGTTTGCCCGGTATGAAGATGTGCGCTGGAAGGCGATTGCCGCAAAGAATGCCGGAGCGAAAGCTTTGATCGTGATCGCGCGCGCAGAAAACTTCAAAGAAGATCGTTTGTCGCGCCTGAGCTACGACAACGCCGGAGATGCGGGGATTCCTGTGGCTGTAGTTTCCAGACAGGAAGTGGTGCGTTTGATTTCGGGCACGCCGATAAGCGATCTCGAGTTTGCGGCGCGCGAGAAAACCCATTCATCTATCAACAAAACATTGGTGAAGGTTTCACTGGGGATCCTCCTTACTCGCCGCGAGGTTCCGGCGGCAAACGTCATCGGCATCCTCGACGGCTCTGATCCGGTTCTCAAAAACGAAGCGATTGTAATCGGCGCCCACTACGACCACCTGGGTCGAGGGGGTGCAGGCAGCCTGGCGCCGAAGGAAGGCGACGTACATCACGGAGCTGACGACAACGCGTCCGGCACGGCCGGGGTACTGGAAATGGCACGACTCCTGACTGCGGAAAAACCCCGACGGACAATTGTGTTCATTGCTTTCAGCGGCGAGGAGGAAGGACTGCTCGGTTCGAATTACTACGTAAATCATCCGGTAGTGCCGATCGAAAACACTATAGCCATGATCAACATGGATATGATCGGACGTATGAAGAACAACCGGCTGACTATCGGAGGAATTGGGACTGCTGAGCAATGGCGACAGATGGTGGCCAATGCCAACTCGCCGCAAAGGATGAAGGTCACAGCCAGGGGAGAGGCGCCGGCCGGCGATACCACGGTCGCTTCAGGCAGCCGTCCTGTGAACATGAACATGCCGATCGTCGTCGGCGCAAACGGCAGGACAATCGTCACGCTTGATAACGTGCCAACCATTGATCTTACTCTCAATGAGGATGGCTTTGGGCCAAGCGATCACTCATCGTTTTATGCGAAGAAGGTCCCGGTGTTGTTTTTATGGACAGGAACACACGAGGATTACCACAAGCCGTCCGACACTGCGGAAAAGATCGAATATCACGATGAGGCACGGATACTGACTCTGGTTTTGCGGCTCATTCATGAAATCGACGACGCCGACAAACGCCCGACCTATACGCTCGCAAAGACTGAATCAACCGGTCGCGCAACCGGCTTTCGTGTTTACCTGGGCACGATACCTAACTATGCGGATTCCAATGACGGACTGCTGCTGGATGGTGTGCGCGAAGATTCGCCGGCGGCCAAAGCCGGATTGAAAGCAGGAGATAAGATAGTAAAACTAGCCGGCCGTGAGATCCGCAACGTTTACGATTACACGTATGCGCTTGGAGAAATGAAGGCTGGTCAGGATTACGAAGTGGAAGTGATGCGCGCGAGCGAGCGATTGAAGCTCAAGCTGACGCCTGCGGAAAAAAGATGAAACCAACCGAAGACCGCCGACGGTTGACGGGCCTATGCGGTCTGCGGTCAACGATCGATGGTCTTCGGTCGATTTGTTTTTACCAGCGCGGCTCGCGGTCGCCGCCGTAGCCACCACGGTCGCCGCCGCGATCTCCACCGCGACCACCGCCATAGCCACCACCGCCACCCCGGCCACCGCCACCGCCACCGCCATAACCGCCGCGGCCTCGATCTTCCCTCGGCTTAGCTTCATTAACCGTCAGATTGCGACCGCCGAAGTCTTTACCGTTGAATTGCTCGATGGCTGCCGCAGCTTCTTCCGCAGTCGCCATTTCAACAAAGGCAAATCCGCGCGAACGGCCAGTGTCTCGATCCTCGATCACCGAAGCTGATTCCACTGTGCCTGCTGACGCGAAGGCATCTTTTAGTTCCTCGCTCGTTGTGCGGAACGAGAGGTTTCCCACATAAAGTTTGGTACCCATTTCTGTATTATCCTTTTGATCGAACGAAGCGCGGGCAAAAACAACATCGCAGACTCAAGCGGGGAGCTCCTTGGCTGTTCAGGCGAAACGCGACGCACCCGATGCTCTAAACTTCGAGAGCAGCTTCTTAACAAGTTGACAACTGCCTCACTCTCTCCTCAGCCGAACGCGGGTCGCTTTACGGTCACGGGGCAGGCGCAGTCACCACTGATGCGCGAGAGCAGGAACCATTGGACGGCGCTAAGTATGCCCCAGGCCGCTGGGCGAGTTCAAGCTTTCGG
>Ga0190270_10001824_pt1 | contig 10068 bp, 6 predicted proteins | sample Popmic320T_FD_133748 | JGI IMG/M metagenome (GOLD analysis project Ga0190270, IMG submission 133748) | Populus adjacent soil microbial communities from riparian zone of Weber River, Utah, USA - 320 T | ecosystem: Environmental > Terrestrial > Soil > Riparian zone | place: USA: Utah | collected... | reverse complement strand
TACCAGTGGGAGATCGGCCGCCTGCCGCTGGACGAGGTCGGCCGCGTGTGGCGCGCCATGACCGACGAGTCCGATCCGTTGCCGCCCGGGCTCGCGGCGTTTGCCGCCTCGCTCGCCGAAGGCGTGGTCGCGCACGTCGCCGAGCTCGACCCGCTCATCTCCGAGGCCGCCGCCCACTGGCGCATCGAGCGGATGAACGTTCTGGATCGCCTGGTCATGCGTCTCGCGGTGTACGAGTTCCTCTACGAGCGCGACACACCGGCGACGGTGATCATCAACGAGGCGCTGGAGCTGGCGCGGGCCTTCAGCTCGGACGAGGCGGTGCCGTTCGTCAACGGCGTCCTCGACGGCATCCGACGGCGACTGGAACGGGCATGAGCGGCGAGGGGGAATCCGATCAGATCGTCCAGCGGCGCGCGAACCTCGAGGCACTGACGCAGCTCGGCGTGGACGTCTATCCGCACCGCTTCGACACCGCGGCGACGATCCGCGATGTCGTGGCCACGCATGGCGTCGATACCGGGGAAGCCCTCGACGCTACGCACGTGCACACCCGTGTGGCCGGCCGCATTCTCGGCCTCCGAACGTTCGGCAAGGCCAACTTCCTGGTTCTGTCCGACGGGGCCGCCCGCCTGCAGGTGTACCTGCGGCAGGACTCGGTGCCCGAGCTCGCGTTCAAGATCTTCAAGCTGCTCGATTTCGGCGACTGGGTGGGGGTGGAGGGGCGCCTTTTTCGCACCAAGACCAACGAGCTGACGGTGTGGGCCTCCTCGCTGACGTTCCTCGCGAAGTGCCTGCTGCCGCTGCCCGAAAAATTTCACGGGCTCACCGACGTCGAGACCCGCTACCGCCAGCGCTACCTCGACCTGGCGGTCAATCCCGACTCGCGCAAGGTGTTCGAGACCCGGAGCCGCGTGATTTCGTCGATCCGGCAGTTCCTTCTGGCCCGCGGGTTCCTCGAGGTCGAGACGCCGATGATGCAGTCGATTGCCGGCGGCGCACTGGCGCGCCCGTTCACGACGCACCACAACGCGCTCGACATTGCGCTCTACCTGCGCATTGCCCCCGAGCTCTACCTCAAGCGGCTGACCGTGGGCGGCATCGAACGCGTGTTCGAGATCAACCGTAACTTCAGGAATGAAGGCATCTCGACGCAGCACAACCCCGAGTTCACGATGCTCGAGTTCTACTGGAGCTATGCCGACTACCGCGACCTGATGGCGCTGACCGAGACGATGCTGGCCGAGACCGCGCAGGCGGCGCTCGGCACGCTCGAGTCGCCGTTCGGCGAGCACGTGATCTCGTTCCAGGCGCCGTTCCGGCGCCTGTCGCTGCGCGAGGCCGCGGCGGCGGCGGCCACGGTCCGGCTCGGGGACACCGTCGAGGCCTCGGCGTTGCGCTCGCGCGAGAGCGCGGCGGCGCTGGCGGCACGGCTGGGCGTGGTGGTGGAGCCAGGGGCCGGCGCCGGGCGCATCGCGGCCGGCCTCTTCGAAGCACTGTGCGAGGACGACCTGGTGCAGCCCACCTTCGTCTACGATTTTCCCACCGAGGTGTCGCCGCTCTCGAAGCAGAAGGCCGACGATCCCGACACCGTCGAGCGCTTCGAGCTCTACATCGGCGGGTTCGAGGTGGCCAACGCTTTCAGCGAGCTCAATGACCCGGTCGAACAGCGCACGCGGTTCGAAGGGCAGCTCGCGCAGCGCGCCGGCGGCGACGACGAGGCGCACGCGATGGACGAGGACTACATCCGCGCCCTCGAGTACGGCCTGCCGCCGACCGGCGGTGAAGGCATCGGGATCGATCGGCTCGTGATGGTCCTGACCAACAGTCCGTCGATCCGTGACGTCATCCTGTTTCCGTTGATGCGGCCGCGGTAGCGCCGGGACGCAGAGCCTTCCATGCGGTTCGAGCTGTTCGTCGCGCTTCGCTACCTGCTCGCGCCGCGGCGCCAGGCGCGCGTCTCGCTGGTGTCGATGTTCTCGACGATTGGCGTGGCGGTGGGCGTGATGGCGCTCATCATCGCGCTGGCGCTGATGACCGGCCTGCAGGGCGAGCTGCGCGCGAAACTGCTCGGCGCGGTGGCGCACATCTACCTCTCCAAGGACGCCGGGTTCGCCGACTACCGGGCGGACGTTGCGGCGCTGCGCAAGGTGCCGGGCGTGGTCGGCGCCGGGCCGGCCATTCTCGGCAAGGCCCTCGTGTCCACCGCACGGGCCGACGCGTTCATCACGGTGAAGGGAATCGACCCGGCGCTCGAGGTCGACGTGACCGACATTCAAGGCTTGATGCGGAAGGGCCGGATCCAGGATCTGATTCCGCGGACGGACGCCGACGGCGTCGAGGACCGCCCCGGTATCCTGCTCGGGCAGGACCTGGCGGGGCAGCTCGGTGTGTCCGTCGGCGACACCGTGACCCTCCTGACGCCGCAAGGCACGTTGTCGCCGCTCGGCGTGCTCCCGCGGTCGGTGCTGGTACGCGTGGCCGGCATCTACGCCCTCGGGCTGCTCGAGTTCGACACGGCGTACGGCCTGGTGTCACTCGATTTCGGCCAGCGGCTGCTGTCACGGGCGGAGCCGGATCTGATTCAGATCCGGGTCGCCGACCTCTACGAGGCGCCGGCCATTGCCCAGTTGATCGAGCGCACGCCCGGCGCGGGCTATCGCGCCCGCGACTGGGCGAGCATGAACCAGTCGCTCTTCTCGGCGCTCTGGCTCGAGAAGATGGGCATCTCGATCGCCGTCGCGCTCATCATCATCGTCGGCGCCCTCAACATCATCTCGTCGCTGATCCTGATGGTGATGCAGAAGAGCCGCGACATCGCCATTCTCAAGACGATGGGCGCGTCGGCACGCAGCGTGATGATGATCTTCATCGCCCAGGGGACGGCCATCGGCATCGTCGGCACGACGATCGGCGGCGTGGGCGGCCTGGTCCTGTGCTGGATCCTCGACCACTACCAGGTGGTCCACATTCCGATCGACGTCTACCAGGTCTCGTACATCCCGTTCATCGTGCTGCCGCTCGACTTCCTCATCGTCGTGGCCGGCGCGGTGCTCATCTGCTTCCTGTCCACCATCTACCCGTCGCGCCAGGCCTCGCGGCTCGATCCCGTGCAGGCGCTGCGGTTCGAGTGATGCCGCTCGTTCGCGTCGAGGGACTCAACAAGTACTACGTGGCCGGGGCGGCGCGGCTGCACGTGCTTCGCGACCTCGCGCTCGCGGTGGAAGCCGGCGAGATGGTGGCCGTCGTCGGAGCGTCGGGCGTCGGCAAGAGCACGCTGCTGCACGTACTCGGCGGGCTCGATCGCGCCGATGGCGGCACCGTGGAGGTGAGCGGCCAGTTGCTGGGCGCGGTAAACGACGCCGCGCTGGTCGCGTTCCGCAACCGCCAGGTCGGGTTCGTGTTCCAGTTCCACCATCTGCTGCCGGAGTTCACTGCGGTGGAGAACGTGGAGATGCCGATGCGGATCGCCGGCGTCCCCCTCGCCGAGGCGCGGACCCGCGCCATGGACCTGCTGGCCCGCGTCGGGCTGCGGGACCGCGTCGAGCACCGTCCGAGCATGTTGTCGGGCGGCGAGCAGCAGCGCGTGGCGGTGGCGCGCTCGCTGGTGATGCGGCCGGCATTGCTCCTGGCCGACGAGCCGACAGGCGACCTCGACGAGCCGACCGCCGAGTCGCTGCATGGCCTGCTGCGCGAGATGCACGCCGAGCACGGCCTGACCTCGGTGATTGCCACGCACAACCCGAGGCTCGCGGAGGCCTGCGATCGAGTCCTGCGGCTCGAAGGCGGACAACTCAAGCCGGCGTGATCGACCGCCGGGCCAGGCGAGTGAGGCGGGTGGGGCCGCGGCCACAGGACGCGGTGAGGCGGGTACGAGCGCTCTTGTCAGACCTGCGAGCCTTATCCGCCCGACGCGCCCGAGCGAGCGAAGCGAGCCCTTAGGGAGTGCGCCGGGCGGGATCGGCTTCGGGTTCGGCGGGCACGTCGGCCGGGTCGCCGTCGTGACTGCCGTGGCGCGCGAGCACCGTGAGGAGCGCGTCCACGGACACGGGCTTGGGGATGAAGCCGAGCACGCGCAGCCCGTGGGTCCGCGCCACGCTTTCCATTTCGCGCTGGGTGTCTTCGTCGGCGCCGCTCGAGATCACGATCGACGGCGTGAAACCCTCGTCGCTCACCTGCTTCAGGAACTCGATGCCGTCCATCTCCGGCATCAGGAGATCGCAGACGACGACGTCGATCGCCTGGCCCTCGCGAAACGCCTCGAGCGCCGAGCGGCCGTTGGTGGCCCAGAACAGCGGACCGATTCCGGCCCGGGCGAGCAGGCGCGCCAGGAACTGCCGCTGCAAATCGTCGTCATCGACGACGAGTACGCTGAGCGAACCGTGCTCCAGGTCGCCGTCAATCCGTCTGTCCACGAAACCGCCTTCTGAACCGGGGCCGGGGACCCCATCCGGTCCGATCTGTGATTAGACCACAGCACGCGGCCAGGGGGGAGTCCCAGAACCAGGCGGCCCGCGCTGCGGCCGACCTATGTCGGCGTGGCGGCGTTCAGATAGTCGCTCACGCGATGCCACTCGCGCTCGAATTCGGCCAGCACCAGCCCCGGGTCGTCCACGTGGCCGCCGCGGGCCTGGCGTTCCAGCCGCTCGCAGACCGCCGCCAGGGATGAGGCGGCCACCAGGCGGGCGAGCCCCTTCATCCGGTGAGACGCGTGGCGGATGGCGGTGCAGTCCCGGCGCGCCAGGGCGTCGCGCAGGGCTGCGGCCTCCTTCACGCTCGCGGTGCGGAAGCCGGCCAGCATCTCGGCTTCCAGCGCGGCGTCGCCGTCCATGATGGCCCGCAGTTGCATGCGGTCGATGGGCGCGCCGTAGTCGACCGACGGCGGGAGCGTCGCTCCGGCTGAAGCGGCCCGAACCTCCGTGGCCCGGTCCACCCAGGTGCGCAGCGCTCGTTGCACGGTGGGCAGGGCCGAGGGCTTGGCCAGCACGTCGTCCATGCCCGCGTCGTGGCAGGCGGCAATGTCGTCGGGCATCACATTTGCCGTCCAGGCGACGATGGGAATGTGGTCGCCGGCGGCGGCCTCGGCCTCGGACCGGCGTACCGACCGGGCGAACTCGAAGCCGTCCATGCCGGGCATCTGACAGTCGGCGAGGATGAGGGCGTATTCGCCGTGGGCGAGCATCTGCAGCGCCTCCTCGCCATCCGAGGCCTGCTCGGCTTCGTAGCCCAGCGCCGCCACCTGCCGGGCGAGCACCGCCCGATTGAACTCGTTGTCGTCGACCACCAGGATCCGGCGCCGATCGCCGCCCGGCCGGCCTGAGCCAGGGGGCAGGGCCGGCAGCACCATGTTCTTGGGGGCCTGGGCGTCGGCGATTGTGTCCGACGCGATTTCGAAGTCGAGGCTGAGCGTGACCGTGGTGCCCCGCCCCAACTCGCTCACCAGGCTCAGGGTGCCGTTCATCAGCTCGCCGAGGCGGCGAGAGATGGCGAGGCCGAGGCCGGTGCCGCCGCGGTTGCGGGAAATGGGCGCCTCGGCCTGCACGAACGGCTGGAACAGCCGGTCGTGGTCCTCGGCCGAGATGCCGATGCCCGTGTCGGCCACGACGATTTCAATGCGCTGCCGCTCGCTGGTCGTGTCGAGGACCCGGGCGCGGATCGACACCGTGCCGGTCTCGGTGAACTTGACGCCGTTGCCCACGAGGTTGAAGAGCACCTGCCGCAGGCGCACCGGGTCGAAGAGGAGGCGCGGTGCCAGCTGGCTGTCGGCATGCCACTCGAGGGCCAGAGCCTTGCGCCGGGCGCCGTCGGCGAAGGTCAGGGCGACGCTGCGGATCAGCTCGCCAATGGACGACGGGGCGGGCGCAAGCGTCAGGTGGCCGGCTTCCACCTTCGACAGATCCAGCACGTCGTTGAGGATCTGGAGCAGCGACTGCGACGAGGCGTTGATGACGCCGAGCATGTCGCGGTGCTCGCGGTTGGTCGTGGAGATCTCCAGCAGTTCCACCATCCCGAGGATGGCGTTCATCGGCGTGCGAATCTCGTGGCTCATGGCCGCCAGGAACGCGCTCTTGGCGCGGTTGGCCGTTTCGGCCGCGTCGCGGGCCTCGCGCAGCGTGCGTTCGGCCTCGATGAGCGACGAGATGTCGACCCAGTACCCGTTCCATACCGCATCGCCGCCGGTGCCGACACGGCTCGCGACGCTGCGGCTCCACACCACGCGCCCGTCCTTGCGCAGGACGCGGAACTCGTGCGACCACTCGAGCGCACCGCTGGTGATCGCGGCGCGGAGGCTCTGGAGAAAAGCGCGGCGGTCGCCCTTGACGATCGCGGCGAAGACCAGGCGCGGCGCGCGGATGACCGCCTCGCGGCCGACGCCGAGCAGTTCCAGGACGCCGGCGCTGAGGAAGTTGAACCGGACCCGGCTGCCGCCGGACCACTGGAACTGGTAGACGGCACCCGGCAGGCCGTCGGTGACCTCGCGGAGGCGGCGCTCGGCCGCGACCATGGCCTCTTCGGCGTGCTTCCGCGCGTCGATGTCGGCGTTGGTGCCGGTCATGCGCTTGGCGCGTCCGTTGGCCCCGCGCTCGGTGACCATGCCGTGCGACTGGATCCACTTCCAGCGGCCGCTGATCGTCCGCACCCGGTGCTCGACCAGGTATTCCGGCCGCTCGCCCTTGAGCGCGGCAAAGGCCGCAGCGGTAATCCCGGGGAGATCGTCCGGGTGCACCAACGCTATGAGCGACGCGATCGGTACCACGGCGTCGCGGCGTTCGGTGCCGAGAATCGTGCCCCAGTCCTCGCTGAGGAAGACGCGCCCGGCCTCGACCTCGAGGTCCCACAGCGCTAGCTTCGAGCCGCGGAGGGCCAGGCCGAGGCGCTCCCGGACGATGGCGAGCTGGGTTTCGGCGATCTTGCGCGTGGTGACGTCGCGGAAGATGCCGCGGGTGACGAGCGGCGCGCCCTCCTGGATGTGCGCGCTGACGTTGCCTTCGAGCACCACGCGGCGGCCGTCCTTGCACAGCATCGTCACGTCGAAGGTGCCCACCTGCTCGCCGCGAATCAGCCGCAGCAGCAGCCCCTCCAGGATGGCCGCGTCCTCGGGCGCCACGACGTCGAAGAGGTTCAGTTGCCTGAGGTCGTCGTCGGTGTATCCGAGGAGGCGCTTCCACGCCGGGTTCACCTGGACGAAGCCGCCCAGCGCGTCCACGCTCTGCAGGAGGTCGGTGCTGTTGTCGAAGATGGTGCGGAAGCGTGCCTCACTCTCCCGCGCCTGCGCTTCGAGGCGGCGGCGGACGATGACCTCGCCGCTCAACTCCGCGGTGCGGTGCTGCACTTCGACGGCGACGGCGATACTGAGCCCGGCCTCGGTGAGCACGAACAGTCCGGTGAGGAAGGTGAGCAGGACCGCGCCGGCCAGCATCAGCCGCCCGTCGCGCGTCTCGCCCGGCAACAGGTCGGGGCGCACCGGCGCGAGATCGAGGCGCCACGCGCGCCCGCCGAACACGACGGGCAGGCTGACCCGCAGGCTGGCGCCCGCGCGCGCCGGGGTGCCCTGCATGAAGATCGGCACGGACTCGGCCGGATCACTCACGTCCACGAGCGCCGCCGCCAGCCGCAGCGTGGCCGCCTCCCGCGCCAGATTCTGGGCGATGCTGTCGATCGGCAGCACCGACATCGCGAATCCGCGCAGGGTATCCTGGCGCGCCGCCACCGTGGGCGCCGCCTCGACCCCGCTCACGGTGTAGACCGGCACTACGGCAATGACCGCGCGGGTCTGCCGGTCGCCGGCCAGGGTGACCGGGGCGGTCACGGTGGCCTGCCCCGTATCCCGCGCGCGCGACATCGCCGCCCGGCGACTCGGGTCTGTCGAGTGGTCCAGCCCGCGCTCGGTGTCGGCGGTCAGCCGCGGCTCGACGTAGAGAGTCGGGAAGTACTCCGGCCGCGGACGCGCCTCAATGAGCGCGCCCGACTCGGTCGGCTCGAGGATGCGGAACCGTTCGCCGCCCGCGCTCGCAGCGGCCTCGAATGCCGGGCGATCGACCTCGGCCACCCGCGGCACCCATTCGAGCGTGTGCAGGCCGGGCGTGAGCGTCTGAGCGGCGAATGCGGCGAACTGGCGACTGTCGATGCGCGGCGCCAGGGTCAGCAGCCGTTCGACCAGATGGAGGTTCGTGATCTGCGAGTTGAGCTGGACCTGCAGCTCGTTCTCGATCGCCGCCATCTCGCGCGAGGTGTGCTCGCGGCGTGAATCCTGCGTCGCGCGGTGGGCGACGGCCACGAGCACGGCCACCACGATGAGCGGAATCGCCAGCCGCGCCACGAGCCCGAGCCGCCGCGGCCGTGCCTCGGGAAACGCCAGCAGCGTGAGCGGGACGAAGAACAGCACGCCGATCGAGTCGCCCATCCACCAGGTGAACCAGTTCGGCCACACCTCGTCGAGCGGGAGATCCCCCGATAGCCATCGCGCGCCTACGCCCACGCTCGCCGACGCCAGGCACGACACCGGTCCACTCATCAGGAGGAACGGCACCGCGCTGCGCACGCTGGTGAGCACGCGCCCGGAGCGGAGCACCGGGCGGGAGAGGCTGGCACAGAAGAGCGCCTGCAGCGCCACGCCGCCGGCGATCGCCAGCGCGACGGCGATATCGTCGGCCGTGCGAGCGGTGCCGGGCATCTCCGCAAGCAGGAGATCCGACAGCCACCAGTTGAAGAGGAACGAGCCGATGAGCACGCCGGGCCAGAGCCGGGGGCCCCAGACGAGCAGCGCCGCGGATCCGATGCCGGCCGCCGGCCAGATCGAGCTGGCGAAACCCGGTTCGAGGTCGAGCAGGAACCCGACCCGCGCGGCCGCGAAGTAGGCGGCCGCCACCGCCGGCAGACGCCACCACAGGCTGCGCAGCGAGGCCAGCGGCATCGGACCGGCCGTGTGCAGCGCCACGAGATCGCGGGGCGCGGGGCTGTCTTCCACGAGCTCCTCGGCTGGGGCTAACGCACGCCGGCGAGGCCGGGTTTCCCCATCAATCCGAGGCCGATGGATCCGATGGTTTCGAGCATGGATGGCAGTATAGTCACGGCGAGGTCGGATGTTCGAACGCTACACCGAGCGGGCGCGCCGGGCGCTGTTTTTCGCCCGGTACGAGGCATCGCAGCTGGGCGGATCCCTCATCGAGTCGGAGCACATGCTCCTCGGGTTGCTGCACGAGGGCGGAGGCCTCGCCGCCCGGATTCTGAACCAGGCCGGCATGGTCCTCGACGGACTTCGCGCCGAGGTCGGGAAGACCACCGCCGGTCAGCCGAGAGTAGCCACGCAGGTGGAGATGCCTCTGTCGGCGGCCTGCAAGGCGGCCCTGCAGCGGGCGGCCGACGAGTCGCTGGCCGCGAAGGCCCCGCGCATCGGCACCGAGCACCTGCTCCTGGGGCTTCTCCAGGAAGCCGACAGCCTCGCGGCGCGGCTGCTCGGGGCCTCGGGTATCACCCTCGGCACCGTGCGCGGCGCGATTGCCGACCGCCCGGCACCCCCCGCGCGTGAGCCGCACGTGGTCCTCGTGCAGGTGACGATCCGGCCGGAGATGCGGGCGCGGTTCGAAGAGGCGCTGCTGCACAATGCGCGCGAGTCGGTACGCCTGGACCCAGGGTGCCTGCGCTTCGACGTGAGCCAGGACAAGGACGACCCCGCGAAGTGGGTACTGTACGAGGTCTACGACAGCCCCGACGCGCACGCGCTGCACCGCCGCTCGCCCCATTTCCTGACCTACGACGCGGTGGCCTCCGAGGCCGTCATGGAGAAGACAGTGGCGAAGTGCGCGGGGCGCCACCTGACGTAGTGCGGCGGTGTTGGGGCATCCACCGAAACCTAACGAGCGTCAGGACTTAACCGGGAGGGCCGATTGGCGGCCCGCCGGGTTTGCCCTATAATGACCACTAGAGGTTCACGTTTCCATCCCAACCTCTAGGCAGGCCTGATGTTCGAACGGTACACGGAACGCGCGCGCAGGGTGCTGTTTTTCGCTCGTTACGAGGCCAGCCAGCTTGGCAGCATGTCGATCGAAACCGAGCACCTCCTGCTCG
>Ga0190270_10001823_pt1 | contig 10070 bp, 6 predicted proteins | sample Popmic320T_FD_133748 | JGI IMG/M metagenome (GOLD analysis project Ga0190270, IMG submission 133748) | Populus adjacent soil microbial communities from riparian zone of Weber River, Utah, USA - 320 T | ecosystem: Environmental > Terrestrial > Soil > Riparian zone | place: USA: Utah | collected... | reverse complement strand
GACCGGGTACTCCTTGATGTAGCCGTAGCCGCCGAGGATCTGGACCGCCTCGGTCGCGACCCACATGGCGACGTCGCCGCACTTCAGCTTCGCCTGCGCGGAGACCTTCGTCAGCTCGGCGTCGTCGACGCCCGCATCGCACATCTGGCCGAAGCGGTAGAGGAGCCCGCGGGCGGCCTCCGTCTCGGTCTCCATGTCGGCGAGCTTCGCCTGGATCAGCTGGTGCTGCGCGATCGGCCTTCCCATCGTCTCGCGCGTCTTCGCGTACTCGAGCGCGTAGTCGGTCGCGCCCTGCGCGATCCCGAGCGCCTGCGCCGCCACACCGGGGCGCGAGCGGTCGAGGATCCGCATCGCGATCTTGAAGCCCTCCCCCTCCTCGCCGAGCAGGTTCGCGGCAGGGATGCGGCAGTCGTCGAAGGTCAGCTCGCCCGTCGTCGAGCCGGAGATGCCCATCTTCGGCTCCAGCCGGGCGACGGCGAAGCCGGGCGCGTCCGACTCGACCAGGAAGGCGGAGATCCCCGCGTGGCCGCCGTCGGGGTCGGTCTTCGCGAAGACGGTGTAGAGGTTGGCGACACCGGCGTTCGTGATGAAGCGCTTGCTGCCGTTGAGCACGTACTCGTCGGCATCCCGGACGGCAGTTGTCCGCATCGCGGCCGAGTCGGAGCCCGAGCCGGCCTCGGTCAGGGCGTAGGCGGGCAGCCACTCGCCGCTCGCGAGCTTCGGCAGGTACGCCTCCTTCTGCGCCTGCGAGCCGGCGAGCTTGAGGCCGAGCGAGCCGAGCTCCTGCACCGCGAGCAGGAGACCGCTTGTGGCGCAGACCTTCGAGACCTCCTCGATCGCGACGAGCGCGAGCAGCGTGCCCGTGCCCGAGCCGCCGTGCTCCTCGTCGAAGAGGAGCCCGAAGATCTCGTGCTCGCGGAAGAGCTCGACGATGTCCCACGGGAACTCGTGCGACTCGTCGATCTCGGCCGCGCGCGGTGCGACGCGATCGCGCGCGAGCGTGCGCACGAGCTCACGGATCTCCCGCTGCTCCTCGGTGAGGACGTCCCAGGGCACGCGGCGATTGTACGGGCGGACGGGTGCTCTCGGCCGCTAGCGCGCCCGGACGTCGACGTAGGCCAGCAGCCGCTCGTTCGTCCCCACGTGGACGACGAGCACGGCGCGGTAGATGCCCGGCGTCGTGTACGTGTGGCCGAGGAACCGCGGCGGTTTCCCCTGCCCGGACCGGCTCGTCCCGTCACCGGGGATGAACTCCCAGCTCGTCGCGGGCGCGGTGACGGTCGCGCGGAAGCTGGTCGAGAACGGCACCTTGCCCGCGCTCGGCGCGGCGACCAGGCGCAGGAGCTCGTCCGCCTTCTTCCCGACCTTCACCTGCACCTGCGTCACGTTGCGGATGGCCGAGGTGACGAACGGCGGTTCGAGGTAGACGGTGAGCGTGGCCTTGTAGACGCCGTCCTTCGGATACGTGTACGTGACCGTCTCCGGCGGCGCACCGCTGCGCTGCAGCACCTTGCCGTCACCGTAGGCGAGCTCCCACCGCAGCACCGGTCTCGCCAGGCTCACATTCATCCCGAAGCTGACGTCGAGCGGGGCGTCGCCCTTGACGGGAGTGGCGGTCAGCCGCAGCTGTGCACTCGTCGGCGGCGCCGGCGGGCCGACGCTCGCCCTGGCTCCGAGCGGGGAGATGCAGCGCCGGTACGCCGCCCGCGCGCGCGGCTTCGAGCCGAGGTCGTAGGCGGAGCCCAGCCGTGCGTCGTAGTACGCGGCGAGCTTCGTCCGCGGCCGTGTCTTCAGGAAGGCGCAGATCTTCCTCACGAACCCCGGATCGTCGATCGAGAGCCCCCACTCGGGCAGCGCGTACGGCTTGGCCGGATGGGCTCGGTAGAGCGCTTCGTTGGCCGCATGCGCGGCGACGCCGGCGCGGCTTGCGTAGATGTCGTTGCCGACCATGTCGACGTACGGATCGCCCGGGTAGAACGCTTGCGCAGGCCTGGCGCTGCGGGCGTCGACGCCGGCGATCGGGTTCCAGATCACCGTCAGCGCCGGGGCGGCGTTGAGCGCCAGCTCTTGGGCGACGGGCGGCTGCCCGAGCCGGCGCAGCTTGGCGTCGACGTCGCCGCCGTGGAGGATCAGGTACGCGCGACGGAACGCCTGCCGGTACGCCGCCGGCGAGTGCGAGGCGCCCTTCGAGCTGCCGTCGGCCCGCGTCGGTGCGTAGAGGTTCTTCGGGTTGTTCATCTCGGCCATGACGCGCACGTAGATCTGACCGCCGTACGCGGCGATCGCCTCGTTGAGCGCGACGAGGTAGGCGTCGCCGCGGCCCGAGGCGATCCCGGCCGGTGTGATCGCCTCGGTGCGGGCGCGGCCCCGGTCGGTGCCGATGTGGATCATCGGAACGGGCTTCAGGCCGGCGAGGAGCTCCGCAAACGGCGATCCCCACGTGCTCCCCTCGCCCCAACCGAGGAAGATCTGCCGCACCTGCGAGTCCTGGCCGGTCTGGCGCTCGAAGCGGTCGGCCTGGCCCGTGACCCCGAGCAGCGGCTTGTTGACTGCGTCGCGCACGCCCTGGGCAGAGCCCACACCCAGGGTGAGCGCAAGCAGAAGCACGAGGAGCGGAAACGGCGGCCGCACCAACTCAGTATTGGACGAAACAAGGACGACGTCTACTGGTCCTAGACGAACGGCCAGTCGCGCACGCGGGCGAGCGCCTCGCGCAGGAACTCGTGCGTCGCATCGAGCTCGGACTGTCCCGACCGCTCGACGCTGTTCACGATCGTGCTGTAGGAGACCGCGTGGTGGAGCGGGGTGACGATCCGGGCGAGCTCGACCGCCTCCGCAGAGATGGCGCCGTCCCAGGCCGTGACATACGCGTCGAGCAGTGCCGACCGCGCAGACTCGTCGTCCACCCACTGCAGCGAGTGAAGGTCGATCAGCGGATGTCCGATGCACGCGTCCGTCCAGTCGAAGTAGGCCAGCTCGCCGTCGAGCCTGGCCGTGTTGCCCGGATGGAGATCGCCGTGGACGAGCGTCGCCGGCAGGCCGATCGCGTCGAGACGGCGGCACGCCTGCTTCAGCTCCGGGGCACGGCGCCTCAACTCCGACGTCTCCTCGGTGGTGAGCCGCGCAATCGCGACCGGGTCGGCGAAGAGCGGATCGAGCTGAGATTCGAGCACGCCGAGGCGGCGGTCGAGGCAGCCGGCAGCGAGCAGGTCCTGGACCAAGGGAACGCTGCAGCGCTGCAGAACGGCGAAGCGGCGGAAGAGCTCGCAGCGGGTCTCGAGCGGCTCCCCCCAGCCGACCACGTCGAACTCCGCGAACAGCAGCCAGCCGTGCTCGGCCTCGACCGCAAGGGGGGGCGGGACGTAGCCTGGGAAGCGCTCGGCGAGCTCGGCGGTCACTGCTGCCTCGTCGACGAAGAGCGGCAGCGGCGCCGACACCTTGAACCAGAGGTCGGGCCCGTCCGTCCGGACCCGCAGCACCGCGGAGATGCTCCACTGCTTCACCTGCTCGATCGCGATCACAGCATGGCCGAGCCGTGCGGCCTCGCGCTCGAGCCACGCGCGGACGCCGCCGAGCCAGCCGGGCCGCGCCCACGGCGGGCGCTCGGGCGGGACGTCGTCGCGCTCGAGCGCGTCGAGATAGGCATCCAGCAGCGGGCGCTGCTCCTCATCCTTCAGCCGCAGCCGGTCGAGGCCGTCCCGGCCCACCCAGCGCCCGTGCGGGGGCGGGCTCCACTGCGGGTCGAGCAGCTCGAGCTCGAACACCGCCTCGTGCTCGCCGAACCGGAGCTGGCGCAGGAGCCACGGACGCGTCCCGAGCCGGCGTTCGAACGCGTCGCCGACCTTGTCGGCCTGCGCGACCCAGATGTCCGGGGCGACCACGCGCGGCAGCCGCCAGGCACGGTCAGAGCGGAGCAGGAGGATTCGCGGCGCGTCCGGATGGCGCAGGGCGCCGAAGAGCCTCATCCGAGGATGCGACCCCGCACCTCGCCGAGCGGCTCGCCGCGGAGCACGACCTCGTCGCCGTCCTCGAGAAAGGTCCGCTCGCTGCCGTCGCCGAGCCGAACCGGCTCGCTGCCGTTCCAGGTCAGCTCGATCAGGCTGCCCTCGCTGCCGCGTTCGGCGCCGGAGATCGTCCCCGACGCCATCAGGTCGCCGGTGCGGATGCTCGCGCCGTTCGAGGTCGCGTGCGCGAGCTGCTGCGGCATCGTCCAGTAGAGGCCGCGGGCATTCCCGCGCGCGATCACGGCCCCGTTCAGCTCCACCTCGAGCGGCAGGTCGTACGCCCAGTCGCCGTCGACGCGAAGGTGCGGGAGCGGCTCGGGATCCTGGGACGGCGCCGGGACGCGGCGATCCTCCAGCAGCGCCAGCGGCGTCACCCAGGCCGAGACCGACGTCGCGAAACTCTTGCCGAGAAACGGGCCGAGCGGCACGTACTCCCACGCCTGGATGTCGCGCGCGCTCCAGTCGTTGACGAGGACGACGCCGAAGACGTGGTCGGCGAACGCGGCGGCGGGCAACGGGTCGCCCTGCGTGCTCGCGACGCCGACGACGAAGCCGAGCTCGAGCTCGATGTCGAGGCGGCGCGACGGGCCGTATGACGGTGCGACGGCATCCGGCGCCTTCGACTGCCCCCGGGGGCGGCGGATCGGCGTCCCGCTGACGACGACCGTGCCGGCTCTGCCGTGGTAGCCGACCGGCAGCCGCCGCCAGTTCGGGAGCAGCGGCTCCGAGTCCGGCCGGAACATGCGGCCCAGGTTCGTCGCGTGCTCGAGCGACGAGTAGAAGTCGACGTAGTCGGCGACCGTGAACGGCAGCTCCGGCGTCACCTGCTCCAGCGGGACGACGTCGCCCGCGTCTGCCGCCGCCACGGCCTGTGCGGTCGTGTGCTCCCAGGCCGCCCGTCCCTGTGGCAGCAACGCGTCGAGCGAACCCTCGCCGAGGTCGACGACCAAGTCGCCGGAGCGGAAACCGAGGTGCGCCGCCCCGCCCGCGGCGGCGATCGTGCCGAAACCCTGCGTCACAGGACTCCGAGCTGCCTCAGGTCGTCGACGGGCTCGAAGAAGGAGCAGCTGCCGACCGCGACCAGCTGCTCGCGGCGCACGCGCGCGAGCTCGTCCGCGTCCGCGACCCGGTCGCGCCAGCGCAGCCCGTCCGCCCCGAGCTCGACCGCCTCGCTCAGCGCAGCGCCGTCGTCGAACGCGCAGGCGGCGATCACGTTCAGGAAACCGTGGCGTCCCTCGGCGACGAGCGGGTGGTGGAGGCCGGCGGTCGCCTTGAAGGGGACGCCGGCGGCCCGGCAGGCGGAGAGAAACGCTCCAAGTGCCTCGGCGGAGGGCACCTCGGCGCCGCCGCAGCGCACCTTCGCCCGCAAACCCCGCTCCGCGAGCGCCGCGACCTTCTGCTCCAAGCCGTCGCCGAGCGGCAGCTCGACGTAGGCCTCGCCGTGGAGCCCGTCGAGGCCCGCGTTGCCGTGACTTTCACCCCAGCGCGACTCGACCGCCTCGGCGCGCAGGTCGCCCCGGTACGGCCCGTCGAGCAGCACCGACAGCGCCCGGTCCTCGCCTTCGAGCTCGTCCAGACGCGACGCCGGCCAGACGAGCCGGGCCAGCATCCAGGCGTGCTCACAGGCGCGGGCGCGGCGGTCCTCGTCGAGCGCGTCCGGCGTCGGCAGGCTCGCCGGCGGGAAGGTCGGCGCGTGATCGATCAGCGCCGACAGCGCGGCGCGGCGCGCGTCGCTCATCGCGCAGCCGCCAGCGCAGCGAGCGCCGCAGTCTGGAGGAGGCGAGCGCGGGCGCCCGACACCGTCAGCTTGAAGCCCGGTCCGTCGGTCGAGAACGCCGCCGCCGGCGGCTGCCGGCCGGTCAGGCCGGCGGTGACGACGAGCGCCGCCAGGTAGGTGCCGAGTGCGCTCGGGTGGAACCCGTCCGGGCCGTAGAGCGGCAGGCTCGGGGTGCGGCTCCACGCCGCTTGCCAGGCGACACCGGCGGGATAGAGCTCGGCTCGGGCCGCCTTCGCGGCATTCGCGTAGGAGACGATCACCTCGCCGAGGGCGCTTACGCGGTAGCGCTCCGGCCAGACGGTCAGGAGTGCCGGCCTGGCGCCGTGCTCGCGCGCGAGCTCGGCGAGTCGCCCGGCCCACTCGCGCAGATTGGCCTGGCTCTCCGGGAGCGCCGACGGGCCCTGCTGCATCACGACCGCGTCCCACCTGCCGGTCGCGATCTCGGTCGGGACGCGGCCGGCGTTCCAGTGGTCCTCGAGGCTCATTCCGCCGGGAGCGATCGTCTCGTACTCGATCTCGGTGCCGAGCCCGCGGGCGAGCGTGGCGACGACTGCGGGCAGGTCGTTCGTGTGCGTGAGGCTGTTGCCGACGAAGAGGACGCGTAGCGGCTCGTGCCCGTCGCCCCGGGGCGCCTGCACACAGCCCGCGGTCACGAGCGCCAGCAGGACGAGGAGGAGCGGCGTCCGGCTGCGCATCAGCGCAGGATACGCCGAGTCAGCTCAGGCGCGGCGGACGACGATCGTGCGGCTGAAGCCGGCCAGGTAGCCCGCGCCCGCCTGGTTCACGCTCATCGCGATCCGGAGGACCGAGCGCCCACGCGGGAGCGTCGCCTGGATCAACGCCGCCGAGCGCCGGTTCAGGCGCGCCCGCTTGATCGTGACCCAGCGGCCCGTCGCCGTCCGACGCTGCAGCTGCACGCCGCGCCCCGCGAACGACCTCGCGCCGACGACGCGCGTCGAGAAGCGGCCGGTCGCGGTCCGGCGGAGCGAGACCGCCGGTCGGACGGCGACGACGCTCGCGGCGCTCAGCCCACCCGCCCACTGGGCCGCGTATGACGTCCGGATCCGCGGCTTCGCGAGCCAGCGCCAGCTTCCGTCGGCCGCGGTGAGAACGGTTGCGACCGATCTCGGCGAGCCCTCGCCGAGCGGCTGCGCGAAGACGGTTACGGTCTCACCCGCGCGCCTGGTCGGCACGAACCCGGAGAGGAGGATCCCGCGGCCGTAGACGACCCGGAGCGCCGGGAGCGTCAGCGTGACGCCGACGGTCGTGAAGGTGAGATCGGCGCCGCGCGTCGTGCCGGCGTCGTTCCGTGCGACCAGCCTGTAGTGGTACGTGGTTCCCGGCCGCAGGCCCGAGATCGGAGCGCTGACGGCGCGCGCCGTGCCGCCCGAGCCCGCGCTCCTCGAGGTCGTCTGCGAGCCGTAGCCCGTCGTGGTGCCGTACTCGAACCACCAGCTCGTCGCCCGCGTACGCGGGTCGACCGAGCCGGTCAACGTCGCGGTCGTCGCGGTTGCGTCGCGCGATGCCTCCGTGCGGACGACCGGCTGCAACGCCGTGCTGAAGGTCCGATTGCGGCCGAACGTCGTGCCGGATGCGTTCGTCGCGACGAGGCGGTAGTGGTAGGTCACGCCCGTCCGCAGGCGGGTCAGCGACGCGCTCACCCGGGTCGAGCCCGTCCCCGACCCTGCCCCCTTGACCGCCGTCCTCGCGCCGTAGCTCGTGCTCGTGCCGTAGTCGAAGTACCAGGTCGTCGACTGGCCGTTCGCGGTGATCGTGCCGTTCAGACGCGCCGACGTCGGCGCCACCGACGAGGCGGCGTCGGTCGTCACGGCAGGCGCCCCGTACGTCGCGAAGGTCTTGTCGGCCCCGCGGCTCGTCCCCGCGTCGCTCGACGCGACCAACCGGTAGTGGTAGACGCGGCCGCGGGCGAGGCTCGCCAGGGCGGCGGAGACGGCGACCGCGCTGCCGCCGGAGCCGGCGTCCTTGACGGCCGTCTTCGTGCCGTAGCTCGTGCTCGTCCCGTACTCGAAGTACCACGTCGTCGCGCGGCCGTTCGGGTCGACGCTGCCGTTCAGGGTCGCCGCGGTCGGGGTGACGCCGGTCGCCGCGCCGGTGACCGCGATTGGCGCGGACAGGGTCGTGAAGATCCCGTCGGCGCCGCGGCTCGTGCCGGCGCCGTTCGTCGCCACGACCCGGTAGTGGTAGGTCGTCCCGGCGGCGAGCCCCGAGAGGGCGCGCGTGACGGCGACGTTTGCCGAGCCGGAGCCCACGCTCGCGCTCGCCGATTGCGAGCCGTAGCTCGTGCTCGTGCCGTACTCGACAAACCAGGTCGTCGCCTGACCGCCGGGATTGACGGTGCCGCTGACGGTCGCGGAGGTCGGTCCGACGGAGCCGACCGGGCCGGTGATCGCCGTCGGCGCCGCCAGGACCGTCGCAGAGCCGGCGACGACCCAGGCGAGCGCCGCGGCCCAGAGAAGACTTCCGATCCCGAGCTGCCTACGCATTGCGCCCACCCTTCGCCGTCTGCTCCGGTAGCAAATCGGGTCGCCGTTAAGACGAGGCAAGGAGAGTGGAAGGTTTCTGTTCGGGCTAGATGGTCGCTGCCACGATCGCGCGCGCTCGGGACATGATCTGGCGTGTCTGGGCCGCTCCCGGTTCAGCTGAACGGCCTGAGGCCGCCCAGCCGAACCGTCCGCTTCGCACGCTCGGGCCGTCACCGATGCCACCAGCATCGGCAACAGCCCGATCCCGACGCCCCAGAGCTGCCAGCTCAGTCCCGGGCGGACGCCCTCGTGACATCAACCATCTAGGCTCAGCGCCGTGATCCTCGAGAACGGCATCGTCCGCACGCTCGATCCGTCGCTGCCGACCGGACGTGCGCTCGCGATCGCCGGGGCCTACGTCGCCGGCGGCGTCGGCGTTCACGAGACGGCGCTCGCGAGCCCGGAGGTGGTGAACCTCGGCGGCCGCTGCGTCCTCCCCGCCTTCACCGACTCCCACGTCCACTTCCCGACCTGGTCGCTGGCGCAGCGCCAGGTGAAGCTGGACGGCTGCGCGTCGATCGAGGAGGCGCTCGCCCGCGTGCGCGAGGCCGAGGTCGCGCCGGGGCGGTGGCTGCGCGGCTACGGGTGGCGCGACGGCGACTGGCAGGGCGACGTCGAGCCGACGAAGGAGCTGCTCGACGCCGTCACGGGCGAGACGCCGACGATCCTGATCTCGAAGGACTACCACTCGGCCTGGCTCAACTCCGCCGCGCTCGCGGTCGCAGACAGCGATCTCGAGGTGCACGGCGGCGTCGTCCAGCGCGACGCGGCGGGCGAGCTGACCGGGATCTTGCGCGAGGAGTCGGCCTGGCGCTTCCGCGACCGCTACGTGCTCACGACCGAGGACGAGTGGGTCGAGGCGACGCGGGCCGGGATCAAGCTCGCCGCCTCGCGCGGGGTCGGCGCGATCCACGACAAGGACGGCTGGCTCGGCGCGCCGGGGATCTTCCAGCGCCTGCGCGACGAGGGGAACCTCTCGCTCCGAGTCTGGGGCTCGATCCCGCACGAGCAGCTCGACGCGGCGGGGACCCTCTCGCTCCGCTCGGGCTTCGGCGACGAGTACCTGCGGATCGGCTACCTCAAGTGCTTCATGGACGGCACGCTCGGCTCGCAGACGGCGCTGCTGACGGACGGCACGGGCGTCGAGATCACGAGCCGCGCCGAGCTCCAGGAGGTCATCCGGCGCGGCGCCGAGCGCGGCTGGCCCGTCGGCGTGCACGCGATCGGGGACCAGGCGAACCGGAACGCGCTCGACGCGTTCGAGGCGACCCGCGACGCGTGGCAGCCGCAGGGTCTCCGCCACCGGATCGAGCACGCCCAGTGCCTGGCGCCCGAAGATCTCCCGCGCTTCGCCGAGCTCGGGATCGCCTGCTCGGTGCAGTTCTCGCACGCGCCGTCGGACCGCGACCTGGCCGACCGGCTCTGGGCGGAGAGGCTCGACGGCACCTACTCCTTCCGCTCGCTGCTGGAGTCCGGCGCGCTCGTCGCGAACGGCTCCGACGCGCCCGTCGAGGAGCTCGACCCGATCGCCGGGATCGCCGCTGGCGTGCTCCGGTCGATCGACGAACGGCCGGCCTGGCGCCCCGAGGAGGCGCTGACCGTCGAGCAAGCGCTGCACGCGACCTGCGTCGCGCCCACCTTCCTCTCCGGCGACGAGCGCCGGCGCGGGCGGCTCCTCCCCGGCATGCTCGCCGACCTCGTCGTGCTCGACCGCGACCCGCTCGCCGTCGAGCCCGAGGAGCTGCG
>Ga0190270_10001822_pt1 | contig 10070 bp, 9 predicted proteins | sample Popmic320T_FD_133748 | JGI IMG/M metagenome (GOLD analysis project Ga0190270, IMG submission 133748) | Populus adjacent soil microbial communities from riparian zone of Weber River, Utah, USA - 320 T | ecosystem: Environmental > Terrestrial > Soil > Riparian zone | place: USA: Utah | collected... | reverse complement strand
GCCCGAGGTACTCCTGGAGCGCGCAGCGGGACACCGGCTGCGGCGAGTGTCGTGGCGAACGTGTGGCGGAGGTCTTGGAAGCGAATCCCGCGCACGCCGGCCTCCTTGCACGCCGCCTGGAAGCGCCGCGTGACCTTCGTGCGGTCCAACGGCACCCGGAATCACAGCGATTACGGGGTCGAGCCCCGGCAACGTCGGGAACTGCAGATCCGGATCCGCGTCTCCCTCCCGCCGCCCGGCGCGGCCGCACGGCGCGGCCACAGGGTTGGTGGCCGTCCATTCGCTCTCCACGGCTAGTGCGAAGACGGAGTGCAGAAAGTTCATCACGTTGCGAGCCGTCTTCGGAGCAAGTCCGCGGTCGAGCATCGAGCGCGCCAGCCGCTCGATGCGATACGACAGGCGCGCGCCCTCGATCGCCAGGCGTCCGCGCAGTTCATCGGCGACGTCGTCGAGGGTGGGCGGCCGCTCCTCAGTCGAGCGCCGCGAGCCTCAGAGACCCGCCTCGCAGAAACCCGTCCCCCGGCTGCAGAAGATTGTCCCCGTTTTGTCCCCGTGGGGCCTCAAGCGCCTCGCGCGACGAGGCCGGCTGCGCCGTCCCACAGAGTGGTTCTCTTCGCGCCGCCGGTTAGCGGCCGCCGTGGCGCGAGGGCCACAGGCTGGGCTCGACCTCATCGCGCCCCTGAGTCCGACGCTCGGATTGCACGCCACCATCGTCTGGCGGCAGCACGCGCGCACGCTCGAGATGCTCGGCGACGGCGCTGGCGCGCGCGAGAGCGACCGGGCCGCGGCTCGCCGTACGCACCAGCCTGCCCGCGCCTGCGCTAGCTCGAAGCGCGAGCCGCGCGGCTCCGTGGAACGACCGGCGCTGGAGAATCGTCATCCGGGCCATCGAAGTGGTTACCTATTGTGCTAGGCTCCTAGTTATATGACAGGGCCGCTGATCGAGTTCCATCTGGATGGCAGGTCCGGACTCCCGCCCTACCAGCAGCTGGTGCGGCAGGTCCGCCATGCGCTGCGGCTCGGCTTGCTCCGCGAGGGTGACCAGCTGCCGACGGTCAAGGACGTCGTGGCTCTGCTGGCGATCAATCCCAACACGGTGCTGAAGGCCTACCGCGAGCTCGAGCACGAAGGGCTCGTGGCCGCCCGCCCGGGCATCGGGACCTTCGTGACACGGACGCTGACCGACGGCACCCTCGCCGCGCACGGTCCGCTCCGCCAGGACCTGCTGCGCTGGCTGGCCAGCGCCCGCCGAGCCGGGCTCGACGAAGAGAGCATCGAGGCCCTGTTCATGACCACGTTTCGGACCGCCGCTCAGGAGGACGTAGCATGACCTCTGTCGTAAGCGCCCAGGGCCTGGGCAAGCGTTACGGGAGCCGTTGGGCGTTGTCGGATTGCACGCTCGACGTTCCCGCCGGTCGGGTGGTGGGGCTGGTCGGCCCCAACGCCGCCGGGAAGACGACGCTGCTGAACTTGGCTGTCGGCCTGCTCGCGCCGACCACGGGCACGATCGAGGTGCTCGGCGGCCGCCCCGCGACCGGCCCGGAGCAGCTGGCCAAGGTCGGCTTCGTCGCCCAGGACACCCCCACGTACGAGTCGCTGAGCGTGGAAGACCACCTGCGTCTCGGCGCCCATCTCAACCCGGGCTGGGACGACGCCCTGGCACGCGATCGGATCCAACGGCTCGGCCTGGACCTCGCGCAACGGGCCGGGAAGCTCTCGGGCGGCCAGCGCGCCCAGCTGGCGCTGACGCTGGGCGTCGCCAAGCGCCCCCAGGTGCTGATCCTCGACGAACCGGTCGCCAGCCTCGACCCGCTCGCGCGGCGAGAGTTCCTGCAGGACCTCATGGAGGCGGTCGCGGAGCACGAGCTCAGTGTCGTGCTGTCCTCGCACCTGGTCTCCGACCTCGAACGTGTCTGTGACCACCTGATCGTGCTGGTCGCCTCGCGCGTGCAACTCGCCGGCGACATCGACACGCTGCTGGCCACGCACCGCCGGCTGACCGGAGCGCGTCGGGACCCCGGCACGCTGCCGGCCGACCAGCACGTGATCGCCGCCAGCCACACGGACCGGCAGACAACCGTGCTGGTCCGCACGGAGGCTCCGATCCACGACCCCGCCTGGTCCGTCGGCGACCTCGGCATGGAAGACCTCGTCTTGGCGTACATGCGCGAGGACACGCGCGACCGCGACAACCGACCCGCGCTGGAGGTGCTCCGATGATCTGGCTGACCTGGCGCCAGTTCCGCGCCGCGGGGGCGATGACGGCCGCCGCACTCGCCGCCCTCGCCGTCGTCCTGGTCGTGACCGGCCCCGGCCTGGCCGACGACTACTCCACCGGCATCGCCGCCTGCACCGCCCAGGGCGGCGACTGCTCGAACTTCGTCGACCGGTTCTTCCGGGACCACCGCAACACCGGCCTCGCCGTCACCTCGGTCGTGCTGGTCCTGCCCGCCCTGATCGGGATCTTCTGGGGCGCGCCGCTGATCGCCCGTGAGCTCGACGCCGGCACGCACCGCCTGGTGTGGAATCAGAGCGTCACCCGCACCCGCTGGCTGGCCGTCAAGCTCGGGCTCGTCGGCCTCGCCGCCGTCGCCGTCGTGGGTCTCGGCAGCCTCGGGGTGGAGTGGTGGTCCGACCCCATCGACAAGGCCGCCGTCGCCGCCCAGAACGTCTCGCGAATCGAGCCACCGCTGTTCGGCGCACGCGGCATCGCCCCGATGGGCTACGCGGCGTTCGCCTTCGCCCTCGGCGTGACCCTCGGGATGCTGCTCCGCCGCACGATCCCCGCGATGGCGCTCACGCTGGCCATCTTCGTCGGCCTCCAGGTCGCCATTGCGGAACTGGTCCGGCCCCACCTGATCACGCCCACGCGCGCGACGGTCGAGATCACGCCCTCGAATGTGGACGAGTTCATCTTCCTGGGTGGCCCCGACGGCCCCCTCCAGGTCGGCGCGCAAGCAGCCGAGCAGGGCGCCTGGGTCCTCTCCGGCCACACCGTCGACGCATCGGGACGCGCCGTTGAGACCATCACCGGGCAGCGGTCGTTGTCGCCGACGTCGGGAGCCTGCGCACCACCCGAGGAACCGCCGGCCCAACAGGCCGAAGGCCCCGGCGAGGATCTCGCACCGTGCCTGGCAGAGCTCAAGCGGCTCGGCTACCGGCAGCGGGTCACCTACCAGCCCGCCAGCCACTTCTGGCCCTTGCAGTGGCGCGAGACCGCGATCTACACCGCCCTCGCCATCGCCCTCTCAGGGTTCTGCTTCTGGTGGCTCCGCCGCCGCGTCTCCTGAGGCGTTTCCAGTCAGGCGTAGTGCCCGTCGATCGGAGCGCGAGCCTCCGCGAACAGGGCGGGACCGTCGTATGGGCGATGGCGCGGCGTCCAATTCCCGGCTGCGGCGATGGCCCAGATCGCGACACCGCAGGGGTGATCAGGACGGCCGCGCGCACGAGTACGCCGCGGCGAGGCCCACTCGTAGGTGCTCATGGCGCGCGCGTCACGCGCACCCCGGTACGTGCGGGCCGGCCCGCGGGCGGCGTCACCACAGGAGCGCCTTGTCGGTTCGAGTTCGAATCGACGGTGCCCGCCGCGGTGCGGACGCTCACGCGGAGTCGAGGAAGGTGAGCACCGCAAGCACACGGCGGTGGTCGTCCGCGCTCGCGGGGATCTGGAGCTTGCCCATCACGTTCGTGACGTGCTTCTCGACGGTGTGCTCGGTGATGACGAGTTGCTCGGCGATCGCGCGGTTGGTGCGGCCCTCAGCCATGAGTCCGAGCACCTCGCGCTCGCGCTCGGTCAGCTCGTCGAGCGGGTCGCGCCCGCGACGGGGCCGCCCGACGAGCTGCCCGACGACCGACGGGTCGAGCACCGAGCCGCCCGCCGCGACGCGGCGCACACCGTCGGCGAGCGTCTCGAGATCCGAGACGCGATCCTTGAGCATGTAGCCGATCCCTTCGGTGCCCACCTCCAGCAGCTCGAAGGCATAACTGGGGCGCGCGAACTGAGAGAGCACCAGGATCCCCACGTCGGGCCAGCGCTCCCTGATGGTCCGCGCGGCGCGAAGGCCCTCGTCCGTATGGGTGGGCGGCATGCGGATGTCGACGATCGCGACATCCGGCCGGTGAGTGCTCACGAGCGCGAGGAGCTCGTCGCCGTCCCGGGCGCGCCCGACGACGTCGAACTCCGCCTCGTCGAGCAGCCTCGCGAGCCCCTCGCGCAGCAGCATCGAGTCGTCGGCCAGGATCACGCGCACGGTATCTCCGCGTGTACGACGGTTCCGCGCCCCGGCGGGCTCTCGACCCGCAGCCGGCCGCCGAGGGCATCCACGCGATCGGCCAGGCCGCGGAGGCCGCTCCCGTGCGCGGTGTCGGCGCCGCCGACGCCGTCGTCCGCGATCTCGACCACCGCCAAGCCGTCGGTCCGCTGCACGCGCACGCGCACGGCGCTCGCGTCAGCGTGCTTGGCGATGTTGGTCAACGCCTCCGAGACCATGAAGTAGGCGGCGGCCTCGATGCGATCCGGGAGCCGCTTGGACAAGCCGACGTCGAGCTCGAGCGGGAGCCGCGCGCCGTAGGCGAGCTCCTTGAGGGCGGCGTCCAGGCCACGTTCGGTCAGGATGCCGGGGTGAATGCCGTGGGAGAGCTCGCGCAACTCGCGTAATGCTGCGGAAAGCGACGCGCGAGCCTCGTCGAGGAGCGACCTCGCGCGCGCCGGATCGCGGTCGAACCGCGAGTCAGCCAGCCCGAGAGTCATTGCAATCGACACGAGGCGTTGCTGCGTGCCGTCGTGCAGATCACGCTCGATCCGCTTTCGCTCCGCCTCGGCGGCCTCGACGATCCGCTCACGCGAAGCGCGCAAGTCCTCGAGCCGCGCGCGGAGCTCGGCCTGCAGACGCTCGTTCTCGAGCGCGAGCCCGGCCGCGGCGCCGGCGGAGGCGACGAGCTCCGGCTCGTCTGCCAGTGCCGGGTCATGCACGAGCGCCGCGATCCGCCTGCCCTCGCGCCGCACCTCCGTCACCGCCCGCTCCGAACCCTCAGGCAGCGTGACCGGTCGCCCCTCGGCATCCACGAAGCGCTCGGCGTCCGCGAGCCAATACGCGACTTTCAACGACGGATCTCGCAGTGCCCGCGCGAGAGCTGCATGCAACGTGCCGGGAGCCACCTCCTCGCCCAGCTCGACCATGAGGTCCGCCACCGCCCCGCGCGCGAGCCGCGTGCGTAGCAGCCCGATGAGGAAGGCGACGGGCACCGTCGCGAGCGCCAGCTGGACGGCGACGTCGGGCCAGTCGTCGAGCGGCTCGTCGAGCAGGTCATTGAGCGTCCAGGGGATGATCAGGGCGAACAAGACCGCGCCCGTGACGAGCACAGGCGCGATCGCCAGTCGCCGACTGGGCGAGGCACGCCGCCAGCGAAGGGCCACGACGGCGATCGTCCCGGCCGCGAGCACCGCTCCGAGCGCCTGCTGCACGAGCACGATCGCCTCGGACGCAGCGGGCACATCCGCAACCTGCACGACGTTGTCGGGGCACGCGCAGCCCCTCGCGTCTCCGTAGCCGAGCAGCAGCCAGGCGATCTGCAGCGGCCCGACGATGAGCACCGCAGTGGCCACGACCCAGCGCTCGGCGGCGGTATGCAGACGGCCGTCGGGGAACGACACGAGCAGGAACCCGACCCCGAGCAGGTACGTGGACTCAAGCAGCTGGCCGAGCGTCCACAGCACGGGCTCCGTCGCCCACACCAGCTCGTGGGCGAACCAGGCAAACCCCGTCGCCACCATCACCTTGCCGGTCACGTTGTCGGGCCGCCGCTCCCAGGCGACGAGGCCGCTGGCCACGAACGACCAGCCGACGAGCAGCGAAACCGCGATCTCCGCTCCGCTCGGCGGCTCGTCCGGCGCCCCGGCCATCACCGCCGCCGCGCCGATGCCCGCGGCCAACGCCGCGGGCACCAGGGCGAGACGGGCAGGCGCGAGCGTGATGGGCCAAAGCCTAGGCCGCATCCACCCTCTGCTCCACCCTTGCGGCACGCCCCGGGCGGCCCGGGAGCCACCAGTTCCAGCGGCCGAGGAGCGCCATGGCGGAGGGGACGATCACAGAGCGGACGAGCGTCGCGTCGATCAGGACCGCGGCGGCCAGCCCGAATCCCATCTGCTGGAACATCACGAGCTGGCCGCCGGCGAACCCGGCGAACACCGCGACCATGATCAGCGCCGCGCCGGTGATCAGCCGCGCGGTGGTTCGGACCCCGAACGCGACGCTCTCGTGAGTGTCGCCCGTAACCAGCCAGCGCTCACGGATCCGGCTGAGCAGGAACACCTGGTAGTCCATCGAGAGGCCGAACAGGATCGTGAAGAGGAAGAGCGGCACCCACGACTCCACCATGTCGGCGCTCTGAAGGCCGAGCAGATCGGCGCCGACTCCGTCCTGGAAGACGAGCACCAGGAGCCCATACGCCGCGGCCACGCTGAGGAGGTTCGTCGCAATCGCGGTCAGCGGGATCACGATCGACCGGAACGCCACCACGAGCACCACGAAACTGAGCCCGAGCACGAACAGGAAGACGACCGGCTGGCGATCCCGTGCGATGGCGTCGAAGTCGAGCTCGTCGGCGGACTGCCCGCCCACCAGCGCTTCGGCGTCGACGCCGGCGAAGCCGCGCGGCACGTACCGCTCGCGCAGCTCCTTCACCGCGGCCATCGCCTCCGTGCTGGTCGCGTCGGCGTCCACCGGCACGGTGACGCGGGTCACCGCAGCGTTCGGCGCGACCTCGACGCTCGTCTTGCCGTAGCGTGGGTTCTGCGCCAGCGTGCTGCGCAGACGCTCGACCGCCGCGCGCAGCTCTGGTGTGCGCTCTCCGCTCACAACGACGTCGGCTGCCGCGGTGCCCTGCGGCCCGAACGCATCCTCGATCGCGTCATAGGCGGCGCGCGTCTGGAACGACTCCGGAAGCGTTCCGACGCCTGCTGTGCCCGTCGCGATCGAGGCGTACGGCACCGCCAGTGCGACCAGCACGGCGACGCTCGCTGCGAGGCTGACCCCCGGTCGCCGGAGTGCCAGGCCGGCCACGCGCGACCACACCCCGCCGTTGCTGCGACGCCCGAACAGCGGCACGCGCATCCGCTCGATCCGGTCACCGAGGACGGCGAGCGCCGCGGGCAAGAGCGTGAGCGCGGCGAGCACCGCCACCAGCACGACGGCGATGGCGCCGACGGCGATGGAGCGGAACACCGTCTGCGGCACGAGGAACATGCCGAGCAGGGCGAGGACGACCGTCGCGCCGGAGAAGAGCACGGCCCGGCTTGCCGTCGCGCCGGCGACTGCGATCGCATCTGCATGCGAGCGGCCGGCGCGACGCTCCTCGCGAACGCGGGAGACCACGAACAGCGAGTAGTCGATCCCGACGGCGAGGCCCATCATCACGAGCACGTTGACGACGACGAAGTTGAGGACGAGCGCCTGGCCGATGCCGGCAGCGAGCGCCAGCGCGACCACGATGCTCGCGATCGCCACGCCAATCGGCACGACAGCCGCCACGACGCCACGGAAGACGACGATCAGGACGAGCAGCGCGAGCGCGAGCCCGAACACCTCCCCGCGCGCAAGGTCCTCGTCCGCGGCACGGCTGAAGTCCTCGTCGATCGAGTCCTCCCCCACGATCAGCGCGCGGAACCCATCCCGCCCGTTCGCCGCAGCGACGCGCTCGACGACTGGTTCGACATCGCCGCGAAGCTCGACGAGGAGCAGCGCGCTGTGACGGTCATCCGACACCGGCCCTGGGCGGACCTCGCCCGCCCCAGCTTCACGCAGCTCCGCCGCGAGCGCGCTCATATGCCGCTCGAAGCGCGGGTCCCTGGCATCCAGACGGGATGAGGAGACGATCACCGCCTCGTCGACCCGGAAGCCCCGGTCGCGGCGCAGCGGCGGAAACGAGTGCTTGAGCACCTGCTCGGCCCGCTGGGCCTCCGGACGGCCGGTGAAGTCGTCGTCCGTGGTCAGCGCGGAGCCCAGGAGACCGCCGATCGCCACCGCCGAGGCCAGGATTGCCAACACCCAGGCACTGATCACGAGCCACTTCCGTCGTGTACTGGCACGCGCCAGCCGCTCTGCAAGGTTCTTGACGCCCATCTCTTCCTCCGTTGGGTTCTGTCGTCGGACAGCCGACACGGTCCCGCGCGCGGGCCCGCGCCACCAGACGGGCAGCAGGACTCTTGCCCTACCGGCTGGCCAGTAGCCGAGGACCAGGTAGAACGCCATCTCCATTTGACAGCACGCTGTCGTTCGCTGTAAGCTGACAGCATGCTGTCAGAACGATCGTCAGATGCCGGCGCCGCGCTGACCGACCTGATCCTGCTGACGTTCCGGCTCAACGGGCGGCTGCTCGAGGCGGCGGAGAAGATGGCAGCCGCAGGGGGCCTTACAGCGGCGCGTTGGCAGGTCCTCGGCAGCGTGCTGGACGAGCCGCGGTCGGTCTCGAAAGTGGCACGCCAGATGGGTCTGGCCCGCCAGAGCGTGCAACGTGTCGCGGACCTGCTCGTGCGCGACGGTTTTGCCGAGTGGGAGCCGAATCCCCGCCACACGCGCGCGAAGCTGCTGAGGCCGACGCCGCGTGCGTACGAGGCGGTCCGCCGCATCATGGCGCTCCAGCAGCCATGGTCGCGCGCGGTCGGAGATCAGATCGGCGAGCGCGACCTCCGCCGCGCCGTCGAGGCAATGCAACGCGTTCTCAGCGCTGTGGAGGTGTATGACAATGACCCGTGAGCTTCGACCGGGCAGCATTTGCTGGGTGGGCCTCGCGACGTCCGACCCCTCCGCAGCCCAGCCGTTCTACGAGCAGATGTTCGGCTGGGAGAGCCAGGACCGCGGCGACTTCAGCCTGCTGCGCCGCGACGGCCGGGCTGTCGCAATCCTCTACCGCCAGACCCCGCAAGCACGCCGGGCGGGCGTCAGACCGCACTGGACAACGTTCGTCTTGACGTCCGACGCCGGCGAGACGGCCGGGCGCGCTGGCGAGCTCGGCGGCGCGGCCGTCTTCCGGGCTCCGTTCAGCGTGGGCGAGGATGGGTTGGTGGCCGCCATCCGCGACCCGGTCGGCGCGCAGCTCTCGCTGTGGGAGCCTGGCGCGCGCCGCGGCGCGGAGCTCTTCGACGTCGCCGGAGCGCTCAGCTACGCCGAGCTCACCACCGAGGATCCCGAGCGCTCGCGAGACTTCTACGCCGCGCTGTTCGGATGGACCATTGATGGTGCCGCCGTCGAAACGGGCGGCCCGGTCGGCGCCGTGCTCAGCTCGCGCCCGGACGCGCCGGAATGGCTCCCCTGGTTCCGGGTGCAAGACGTCGACGCCGCGATCGAGGCAGTCACGCGCGAGCGTGGCATGCTCGTCGCGAGCCGCCCGAGCGGCGCCGTACTCGGGGATCCGCAGGGAGCGAGCTTCGGCGTCACAGCGTGAGTCTTGCGTCGGATGGCGCTCGGATTCAGCCTGGGAGCGTGACGAGCGGCCTGCGGTGCGCCTCAGCGAAGCGCCGACCGGTCTAAGCTCGGACACGACCTCGTCGAAGACGTCGAAATCGCTCCACGCGAGCGGCTGCCGTACGCCACCGTATGCGCCCACCTAGAGTCCGCCGAGGACCCGCACTCCTAGTCTCAGTCCCGTGCGGACGCCTCACGAGCCCCAAAGAACCGCAGCCTCAGAACTCGTTCCCCTCCCGCGAAGATTGTCCCCGCTTTTGTCCCGCGAGGGGTGGAGGGCCTCGCCCGAGCACGACGCAAGCCCAGCTTTTGCAGGGCCTTCCCTACGATCGGGGAGACAGGATTTGAACCTGCGACCGCCCGGCCCCCAGCCGGAGCGATCCAGACGCACCCGGCTGCGATTGGGCGGTTTCGAGCCGTTTCAGTTGCTCTGACTTGGGCCGGGTTGCGCTCAGTTTGTTCCCCGGATTGATCCCCGTCGGCGGTGCCCGTATCAGGATGACCGCAGCTACGCCGGCACGGCAGGCACTCGCCGGTGGTGATCGGCGGATTCGCGGATCCCGAGCTCGAGGAAGATCCGGATCACGTGCGTCTCAACGGTCTTTCGCG
>Ga0190270_10001821_pt1 | contig 10081 bp, 8 predicted proteins | sample Popmic320T_FD_133748 | JGI IMG/M metagenome (GOLD analysis project Ga0190270, IMG submission 133748) | Populus adjacent soil microbial communities from riparian zone of Weber River, Utah, USA - 320 T | ecosystem: Environmental > Terrestrial > Soil > Riparian zone | place: USA: Utah | collected... | reverse complement strand
ATGCGTCCATCAGCAGCCCGTGCAGCAACACGATCGCGGGGCCGTCGCCGCCGGTGTCTTCGTACTCGATGGTTCCGGCGGACAGCTCGATCTGCCTCATGCTCGTACGCCTTGGTCCCACACTGCGTTGCGGCGATATTTCGGTTCCCACACGTGTCGGTAGAGGAGCCTGACCGGCGAGGGGAGCAGTCGGAGGACCTTGGTCTTGGTGCGGTCGGGCGCCGCGTCGAGAACCCAGGGGAAGTACGTCGCACCGCCACGGATGCCCTGCGTCTTCCGGATGTCCTGCCCGAATGCGGCCCAGCCGTCGGGTCCGAGGTAGGACTCGATCAACGGCAGCGCGTCGTTCTCCTCGTGCTGCATGTGGGCGGCCAGGTCTTCGGCCAGCTCATGGACGCTGTCGACCAGTCCCTCCTCGTCCTGTGTTGCAAGGAGCTCATCGATCCGTTCGAGCTGTGGGTCGAGTTGAGCGTGCTCGGCTTCCATCGCGTCGAGGATGGCGACTTCCTCCGGTGCGGACACCGCGGCTCGCAGCTTCGGCCACAACGACGTGTCCTCGGCGGTGTGATGGATGTGAAGCTGCTTGGTGAACATCGCCCAGCCGGACCGTGTGCCGGGCGTGAAGGCGTAACCGCGTTCGCAGGCGGACGCCATGCGCTGCAGGTGTCGGGTAAACGCGTCGTGCGCGATGTACATCATGGTGAAGTCGACGTGTCCGTCCAGTGGGCTTGATTCCTGCCTGGCATCGGTGTTGGTCATCGTGTCTCCCTAGCGAACTTCTAGCGGTTGGGTTGTCGTCGATGTCGAGGTCATGCGGGCGCCGCCACGGGCTCGGGCGAAGCCTGTGGCTCCGGGTTGGGTTCCGCTGTCTCGCCGCGGGTGTTGCTGGTGCGCAGCGCGATGACCGCGGTGGCCAATAGGAAGAAGCCTTCGGCCAGCAATGCCCGGTGGAAGCCCGAGGTCAGCGCGTCGGGCACCGGTGTGCCCTGGTCGAGCAGGTGGGTGGTGTGCGCGGTCGCGACTGCCGAGAAGATCGCGAGCCCGAGCGCGCCGCCGACCTGCTGGGACGCGTTGAGAAGCGCGGCGGCGAGTCCGGCCTTGTCCGCGGAGACACCGGCGTTCGCTGCGGTGGTGACCGCCACGAACACCGCGCCGAGGCCGATCGACACGATCATCAGACCGGGGAGCAGGTCGGCGACGTACGAGCCGTCGACCGGGATCCTGGACAAGTAAAACAGGCCACCGGCGCTGATCACTGCGCCGCCGACGATCAGGGGCCGGGCACCGATCTTGGTCATCAGCTGCGACGAGACGCCGGCCGCGACGGCCACGCCCGCGGTGAACGGCAGATAGGCGGCGCCGGTCTCGAGCGGCGAGTAGCCCAGCACGTTCTGCATGTACAGGGTCAGGAAGAAGAACATCGAGATCACGCCCGCCGCGCCGATCAGCATGGTGACGTCGGCGGCGCCCAGCCCGCGAATGCGGAAGATCGACAGCGGGACGAGGGGGTTCTTGCTGCGCTGCTCGTTGACGACGAACGCAACCAACAGCGCAAAGGCCCCGGCGAGCTCGCCGATCGTCCGGCCCGAGCCCCAGCCCTGGTCGGGTGCCTGCACCAGCGCGTACACGAGCAGCAGCATGCCGCCGGTAGCGAGAATCGTACCGACGATGTCGAAGTTGACGAGCGGCGCCCGGCGTCGTTCACCGGGGAGCAGCCAGAAGATCGCGCCCAGGAGGAGCACGGCGATTGGCGGGTTGACGAATAGCACCCAACGCCAGCCGAGTCCCTCGGTCAGCACCCCACCGAGGAACACCCCGGCGGCCGAGGCGAGGCCGGCCACGCCACCCCACACCCCGAGCGCCGTGTTGCGGTCCTTGCCCTCCCGGAACAGGGTAGTCAAGAACGAGAGCGCGGCCGGCAGCATCAGCGCGGCGCCGAGTCCCTGCGCGAGGCGGGCACCGACCAGGACCTCGGCGCTGCCGGCGAACCCGCCGACAAGTGACGAGATCGCGAACAGTGTCGTCCCGGCAACGAGAACGCGACGGCGGCCTAGCAGATCGGCGGCCCGCCCGCCCAGGAGCATGAAGCCGCCGTAGGTGAGCAGGTAGCCGCTGAGCACCCACTGCAGGTTCTGCACCGAGAAGTCGAGGTCGTCGCGGATGTCGACCAGCGCGATGTTGACGATCGACGCATCGATGAAGTCGAGGAAGGCGACCGCGGTCAGCAGAGCCAGGGTGAGCTTGCCTCGGCGGGTCGCGAGAAAGGATGGTTCAACGGTCGTTGCAGTCATGCCGACGACGCTAGGAGCGGCTACCTGCCGCAGACGTCACCCGAAGGTGCGCGGGAGGTGGAATCTTTCGCAGCTGCGCCAGGCACGAAGGTGCCGTGAGGATCGACCGGCAGAGCGCCCGGTTAGGAGATGAGCCCGAGCTGCCGTCCGCGGGTCACGGCAGCCGTCCGGTTGGAGGCCCCCAGCTTGTCGAGGATGTGACTGACGTGTTTCTTCACGGTGTCCAGGGTGACGACGAGCTCGTCGGCGATGCGCCGGTTTGGCCAGCCGGCGGCCATCAGGCCGAGGACCTCCACCTCGCGAGCGGTCAGTGACTCGATCAGCCCCGGGATCGCCGCGCGGGCTCGCCCGGAGGCAGGCTCCGCAGATTGCAGGTCGAACGCCCGCAACAGCCGCGCCAGGTAGTCGAGCGGGATGGCGCGTGCGGCGGCGTGGTCATTCCGCTGGGCCGCGACCAGCTGGTCAAGCAGGGCCCGCATCGGCGCGCCCTCGTCGACGAAGACCCGGACGTAGCCTTCGGGCCCGCCCATGGTGAGCGCCTCGGCCAGCGCGTCCACCGCGGCGTCGTCGCCCCGAGCAGCGAAGGCCAGGGCCCGCAGCGCGCGCAGCTCGATGACGCTCGCGGACCGGCGTTGAGCGCTCGCCACGGTGAGCATCCGTTCCAGCAACGGAAGCGCACGGTCTGGCCTGTCCTGTGCGAGAAGTACCCGCGCCAGTACGAGATAGGCAAGCTCGCCAGGGTAGGTGGGCTCGTCACTGGCGTCGAGACCGCGCACGTGCGTCCAGCGGTCCGCCGCCGCGACGTCACCCTGGGCCAGCAGCAGTCGGGCCTGTTGTGCCGGGACCGGGTTGAGCAGATCGGCCACCGCGGGTCCTGGTGCGGCCTGCTCGGCCTCGGCCATCGCGTCCAGGGCGGCACCAGCATCACCCTCGGCCCGCCGGATCCACGCCAGTGTCGCCAGGGCGGTGGCCAGTGGAGGGGTGAAGGTGAACTGCCGACACAGGTCGATGCCCTCGGTGACCAGCGCGAGGGCAGTGTCGAGCTCGTTGCGCTGGTAGGCCACCTCGGCCAGGCCGGCGTACGCGATGCCAGCGGCCGGCAGCGTCGGCCGGTCGGCTGTCGTCGTGACCTCCAGCGTCTGCTGGTAGGTCTGGCTCGCCGCGTCCAGGCGGCCCATTGCGCGCTGGACCTGGCCGAGGTGGTGGCTGCCCCAGCCGATCAGGTTGCGGTGTCCGGCCGCCCGCCATTGGTCGATGCTCGATGAGAGGGCTTGCTCGGCCTCGGTGAGCTGGCCGCGCAGCCACTCGGCGACTGCCAGATGCCCCTGGGCGATGAACTTCAGCATCGATTCGCCCTCGCCGATCTCGGCCCGGGCCCACGAAGCTAACGCATGCGTAGCCGCGGCATCGCCGCGGAGCTCGGCGAGATAGGCACGGAAGATCGCGATAGTCGCGGGGACGTTCACCAGCAGGCTGGCGGCCTCGCCGGACGACGGCTCGAACGACTCATCGGCAGCCTCCGCAAGGGCATCCTCCGCGGCGGCCAGCAACCCGTCGACGTCCTCAACCCGGCCGGAGGCGTCGGCCATCGCCGCCTGCGCCACCAGCAGCCGCGGCCGGGATCGAATCAGCTCAGCGGGGAGCGCCGAAAGCCAGCGCCGCACGGTCGCGCCCTCACCCCGGAGATAAAAGAGTTCGTCGAAGTGCTGCTCGATCAGCCGAGCCGCCCAGCTCATCTCGTCCGCGGACAGCGCGTGGCGTACGGCGTCGTCGGCCAGACCGTGCTCCTCATACCAGCTGGCCGCGTTTCGATGGAGCTCCGGGACCCGCTCCGGCCGCTCCTGTTGGAGGCGGGCGCGGAGCAGGTCGGCGAACAAGTGGTGATATCGCCACCAGCGGCGCATCTCGTCCAGCGGCATCAGGAACAGCCCGGCCGCCTCGACCGCCTCCAACATCGCCTGGCCATCGGTTCGGCCGGTGACGGCATCGCACAGCGTGCCGGACAGCCGCTCCAGCACCGAAGTCTCCAGGAGGAATCCGCGCAGCTGGTCCGGCTGGAGTTCCAGCACCTCCTCGGTTAGGTAGTCCAGTACGTAGCGGTGGTTGCCGCTGAACGTTGTCACGAAGCCGGCAACATCGGTCTGGCCGCGCAGCGACAGGGCGGCCAACCGCAGTCCCGCCGCCCACCCCTCCGTGCGGGCCTCCAATGCCGTCACGGCGGTTTCGGGCAGGTCGAGCCCGGTCGCCTCGACCAACAGCGCCGCAGCCTCCTCGGACGTGAAACGCAGATCGGCAGCGCGCAGCTCAGTCAACTGTCCGCGCGCCCGCAGCCGCGCCAGCGCCAGTGGTGGGTCGGCCCGGCTGACCAACACCAGATGCAAGCCCGCCGGCCGATGGTCGAGCAGGAACATCAGGGCCGTATGTACTGGCTCGGACTCGATCAGGTGGTAGTCGTCGAGGACCAGCAGCAGGTCGCCATCCGAGGGCTGCCCAGCCAGCTCGTTGATCAACGCCGTCACCAGGCCATCGAAGGATGGTGGAGCGGGCGGCCCAAGCAACTCCATAACTCGCTCGGCGACTCCGGGGCGCGCCCGGTCCAGCGCGGCGACAACGTGGCGCCAGAACCGCGCTGGGTCACTATCGCCAACGTCGAGGGAAAGCCACGCCACCGGCCGTCCATCGCGCCGGAGCCAATCGGCCAGCAACATGGTCTTGCCGAATCCAGCCGGAGCGCACACCAGGACGAGCCCCCGCTCCACCGCCCGGTCGAGCATGTCCAGCAGCCGAAGCCGTGCCACGAAGCCCGGCAGCGTATGGGGCAGATAAAGCTTGGTCGACAGCAGAACGTCAGGCTCGGACGCGGCGGCTTCGAATGAGGCCGCTGCGGGTCTCGTCGCCATGAGTGACCTGCCGCTCCAGGCATCCCGCGATGCCCGCCATTTGGAGCCTAGACGACTCCGCCGACCGCGGATGCCGTCCCCGCATCCCAGTGCCACGTTCGTGCGCGGCAGGTGCGTCAAATCTTCCACCCCGAAGGTGCACCTTCGGGTGACGCCTCGGCCCGCAACCGTTCGTACCGTCACACGGGCACAGAGACGCCAACGACCGGAGGATGCAATGACAGCACTCAGGCTCACGTGGTTTGGGCTCCGATCCGATTGGCCGGCTAGCCGCAAAGCGAGCAAGCCAACATGAGCGACGCCGGATCCCCCGCCCGCTATGAGATCAGCATCGACGGCATCCTCAACCCGGCGTGGTTCGACGACCTCGAGGTCGACAGCGACGACCGGCAGACCGTCATCTCCGGCTGGCTCACCGATCAGTCGGAGCTGCACGGGCTGCTGACCAAGATCCGGGACCTGGGGCTCTGTCTGATCACCCTGCGGCGGCTGGAGTCCCGGACTGGCGATCGCGAGCGATGGCCCACAGCCGAGCCACCGGGCTAGCACCAGCGTCTTTCGGGGCGTATCCCCATGTCGCCCGCCGCCCCTGTACTACCAGGCTTGAGCCATCGCACGAACCACGCACCGAGAGGACACGATCGTGGAGACGACATCACGCACGCCGCGGGTGTCGTTGCTGCGTGCGATCACACTGGAGCTGCTGCTGGTCGGGCTGCTCATCGTGGCTTACCGCTACGGCCGGATGATCATCAGCCACTCCAGCGCCACCGCGTTCCACAACGCCGACGAAATGGTCGGCTGGGAGCAGACCCTGCACCTGCCCAACGAGATCGCCGTGCAGCACCTGCTGCTGTCGAGCCAGTGGCTGGCACGGTTCTCGAACATCTACTACTTCTCGGTCCACTTCCCGCTGACCGCAGGGATCCTGATCTGGATGTTCATCCGGTCGCGAGCCCAGTACGCCCGGATCCGTACGTCGATGGCGATGCTCACCGGCTTCGCCCTCCTCATCCACGCCGCGTTCCCACTCGCGCCGGCGCGGATGCTTCACGGCCTGGGCTTCGTCGACACCGCGGCGATGTACGGCCCGAACGTCTACGCCTCGTCACCGCAGCACGACAGCGTGGCGAACCAGTTCGCCGCGATGCCCAGCCTGCACTTCGGCTGGGCCGTTCTGGTCGCGGTCGGGATCATCCGAGTCAGCCGCTCGCCTTTGCGCTGGCTGTGGATCGCACATCCGGTGATCACGCTGCTCGTCATCGTCGGCACCGGCAACCACTACTGGCTGGACGCCGCCGTCGCCGGTGGGCTGATCATCCTGTCCGAGCGCGTCATCCGAGCCTGGTCGACCGCCGGCCGAACTGTCCCGATCGAGCGCCCGGCCTTCGGGATCGGATTGCCGTCGGTCTCGACGTACGAGCCCCTCGTCGGACCAGCAGTGGCCTCGGCCATCGCGCCGGCGGCATGCGAACGATGCTTACCCAGCCGACGGGGTCCACCGGCCCACGCCGGACCGCCCGCGTCCGCAGCCGAGGTGGCATGACGGTCCCATTCGATGAGCCCAATGCCCGTCAAGACAGCGATCACCGCTCTCGAGGACGACTCTCGGCGGCTCGGCATGACCGTGCCGGCAACTCATACCGGTAGGCCGTCGATTCCCTGGTCGAACAGCGGCTCGAGTCGTCAACGCTCGATTGCGCGCCGTGTTCGAGGCGACCCCTTGTCCACGTCGCGACCCTGAACGGCTTCGCTTCGACAAAGCAGGGCACTGGGATGCGGCTATCCGCCCCTTGACCCGTCATGCGTGAAAGCACTCCCCGCCGAGTCGAACCAGACAGAAGGATCCTGACGACCCTCACCGAAATGGGGATTCTCGTGGCGGTCGCTCGTGATCATTTCCATGGGACAATCCTCCCGAACTGTACGAGTTCGCCGTAGATCGCGTCGCGCACTGGCTCGAGAGCAAGGCGTAGCAGCTCGATCGAGGCATCCGCCGGAGTCTGGGCATCGTCCATGTTGTCGAACCAGGGGCGGGAGGCCGCCGTATCTACCAGACCGGGGCAGACCGCAGCAATCAACGTGCCGTTTGCCAGATCCGTCTGGCGACGCTCGCGGGCGACCACCCGCACAGCCGCCACTTGGCCGACCTTGGACGGTACGTTGATCCAGTCTGGCCATCCTTCGTCGTTTGCAGTTCCGTTGAGCACGGCGTCACGCCAAGCGGTCATAGTGGAGTCGACGTCATCAAGCGACATCGAGTCGGTGTCGAAACGACCGTGCAGCTCATCTGGGAGGCTGCGCAGCGTGCCGAAGTCACTAGCGACAACGAGCAAGCGGCCTCCCGGTCGCAGGATCCGCGAAAACGAGCGCAGGACCCTCGTGGTGCCAAGGTTATTAGTGTCCACGAATGGAGTCACGAGTTCGGCCCACGATGTGTTCGGCGTCAGCCGCGCGGCCGCGTTCGAGAACACAATGTCGACCGCGCCGTAGCTATCAATCATCTGATCAGCAAACGCATCGACGGCCGCGGCGTCGCGGATGTCCAACACATGCGGGTAGACCTCAGCCACAGGCGCCGCGATCTGTGACGCGGCCTTCCGCACACGGTCGGCATCGCGGCCGGTGAGATAGACGACGTCGTCGGGCGTGAGGCGTTGCGCCAGACCTTCGACGAGAGCGAATCCCAGGCCTTGGTTCGCGCCGGTAACAACAGCGATGCGGCGACCCATGTCATCGCACAGTACCGACGCACGATCGCCTTATCACCTCTGACGTGGGTCAGACGCCGGTCAGGTGGCTCATCTCCTCCAACGACTCCCCAGTCAGACGCCGAGCCGCGCCGACCTGGACAATCGCAGCTTCGACATCGCCGGCGCCGCGGCGATCACCGCCGGGCTGATGGTGCTCGTCTACTCACTGACCCGTGCCACGGAGCAGGGATGGGGTATTCCCCACCACCATCGGCCTCCTCGCCGCTTCCGGACTCCTAATCGCCTCGTTCTTCCTGATCGAGCTGCGGTCCAAGGCGCCCCTGCTGCCGTTGCGCATCCTGCGGCTGCGCACGCTCGCGGCATCGAACCTGAGCGGGCTGATCGCGGGTGGAGCCATCTTCGCGCAGTTCTTCCTGCTCACCCTCTACATGCAGCAGGTCCTGCACTACTCAGCGCTGAAAACCGGCGTCGCCTACATCGCTCTGACACTGACGACCATCGCCTTCTCCGCCGTCACGCAAGCACTCGTGACGAAGATCGGCGGCAGGAAGGTGCTGCCTTCCGGACTCGCACTCTCGGCCGTCGCCCTTGTGCTCTTCGCACAGCTGCCGGTGCATGGCCACTACTTCCCCGACCTGTTCCCTGCCTTCATCATCAGCGGGCTCGGGCTGGCCTTCGCCTTCGTAACGATGGCCATCGGTGCCCTCACCGGAGTGCGCCACACCGACGCCGGCATCGCCTCAGGCTTGATCAACACGAGCCAGCAAATCGGTGGCGCGATCGGCGTCGCCATTGCCACCACGATCGCCACCACGTTCACCAACCGCTACGTCGACTCCCACGCCGGGATCAACGCCTTCAGCGGCGCCGCACTCACACACGGATTCGAAGTCGCCTTCTACGCTCTCGCCGCCATCACCGTGCTGGGTGCGCTGGTCGCGGCACTCATGCTTGAATCAGAACCGTCCCACGCTGAACCCGCACCGCAAGGCGACGCCTTCTGCGCTGGAGCCGGAGTCCGCGACATCACTACTGCCTCCTCGAGCCCGAGATCGCCCGGTTCACGCACTCGGCCGGACCGTCCAGATCCTCGAATCGCGCACTAGGCGAGCGTTCGCGGCGTGAACCACCCCTGATGTCACATTCCGACCGACTGCGGCGTCGTCCTGCTGAGGCTTGAGCCACCGCCATAACGACCATCCGAAGGGACAACGATCGTCGAAACGAAACTTGACTCCCGCGTGGCTCAGTCAAGTGCGTTTGGGGACACACTTGACCCCATGCCCCCACCAAACCGGACAGCCACGTCACAGCCGACCAGGCGCCCCTAACCCGCCTTTGACCTGCGACGACGACGACAACTCAAGAGACCGAACCAATGCCGTCGGGCTGGCCGGATTCGAACCGGCGACCCCTTGACCCCCAGAACTATGCGCCACGCACCACCTGCGAGAACAGCAACAGCAGAGGCTCAAATCGGTCGCCCCTCCCCCACGTTTCGCACCTTTCGCCGGTGTCTTGGGGACACCGGGTCCCAACGTGGTCCCGCAGGTCCCCAACCCCACTGGCGACCAGACGAGGCGTCGGGTGGGGTCGGTGGCCGGGGTGCCAGTCCACCTCCTCTAGCGGCCCGGCAGGCAAGCCCCACAGGGGCTGCCGCCACCCAACGGCCACCAACCTACTCGACCTTGGCCGGCTTGCTCACCAAGCCGTCACTCGCCTAGGGCTTGTTCAGGCCGCCGAGGATCTGGTCGAGGATCGGGTTCAGCGTCTCCGGCCGGTTGAGCGTGCCGACGTTGTCTCCGCGCGCGTTCGGTGCGACTTCCAGCGAGTCGAAGATTTCTGCCCAGAGCTGCTTCTGCAACGCCTGCGCACGGGGCGAGAGTGCCGGGTTGTTCAGCGACTGCCGCCACTGGAAGCCGGTCAGCGCAATTCCCTCGCGCTCGAACGCCGCAGCCGCGATCAGGTCATGGGTCGTGTGGATCATCTGACCGTGCCCGTTCGCGAACGCGGGGTCGATGATGATCGGCTCTTTCAGGACGAAGTCCTCGTAGAAGAGCGGCTCGTCTTTCGTCGTCGGATGGACTGTCATTCCTTCGCGGTAGCCGGCGAGGCGGGCGACCGCTCGCTCCTGAGGGGTGCTGAGCCCCACCAGCTCCTCGTGCGGTGCCGGGTT
>Ga0190270_10001820_pt1 | contig 10081 bp, 10 predicted proteins | sample Popmic320T_FD_133748 | JGI IMG/M metagenome (GOLD analysis project Ga0190270, IMG submission 133748) | Populus adjacent soil microbial communities from riparian zone of Weber River, Utah, USA - 320 T | ecosystem: Environmental > Terrestrial > Soil > Riparian zone | place: USA: Utah | collected... | reverse complement strand
GGCAGCGAGGACGGGCAGCCGCCGCGCCGGTGTCGCTGCGGCACGCTCGACCTTCGCGGCCGTCCGCTCCGGAGCCGCCGGCTGCGCCTGAACCGCCTTGACGCCCTCGTACCCGGCGCCGCCGGCGACCGCAACGGCAGCGAGGCCGACCGCGATCTTCGTGGTGATCCCGGCGGCGCCGATGCCCGCGGCGGTACCCGCGGCGGTGCCGGCGGCCCCGATCGTGGGCAGTCCGGTCGCGGCGGCGGCGCTCGGCGCGCCCTTGAAGAACGTCAGCGTGAACGGCAGCGGCAGCACGGCGAGCGCCTTGAAGGCGCGCCGGTGCTTGAGGCTGCGCGCGGCCATCCTGGCGCAGCTCGTGCACTCGTCGATGTGCGCGACGAGGCGGCGGCGCTCCTTGCGGCCGAGGCGGCCGTCCGTCTCCCGCGAGAGCGCGATTTCCGCGCGGTCGCACGTGACCAGGTTCTCGAGCTCCTCGGCGAGCGAGCGGCGGGCGCGAAAGATCAGCGCCTCGAGCGCCGACTGGGAGACGCCGAGCAGCTCGCCGATCTCGCCGTAGGAGCGGCCCTCCAGCTCGCGCAGGACGAGTGCCTGCCGCTGTGTCGGCGGGATCCGCTGCAGCGCGCGGACGAGCTCGTCGATCGAGGGCCCCTCGTCGACATCCTCCTCGACGGCGACGTCGCGGTCGAGCTCGACTTCGAGCGGCCGCGTCTGCTGCTGCCGGAAGCGCTGCCGGATCAGGTTGTGCGCGATCGTGATCAGCCAGTTCGTCGGCTTCCGCGGCTTCTCGCCGCGCTCGAGTGCGCGCAGGGCGTTGACGAACGTCGTCTGGGTCACGTCCTCCGCGTCGGCGCGGTTGCCGAGCACGGCGTACGCGTAGCGGAAGACCTCGGCCGCGTGGAGACGGTAGAGCTCGTCGAGCTCGTGCGCAGCCGTGACCCCGGACGCGGTTGTCGCCACTCTCTCTAGATACCCGGAAATCCGAGTTTGTGGGCCGCGCGAACAAACTTCTTACAACTGGGAGCGCAGGCACCGAGCTCTGTTGGATCTACCTGCGTAGGGGGGAAACCCAACCGCTCGTAGGCAGGCGGCTCCTGCGACGGTACGAGGCGAAGGCCGGGCGAGAGCCCGGCCGAGCCCGTCCTCACGGCTACGACCCGCGGAGGACGTCGACCGAGACGATCGCGTCCGGGTTGATGAAGCGGTCGCCCAGCATCGGCCACTCGCCCTCGGCGACGTCGGCGAGCTTCAGGATTGTCATCTGCGCGAGCACGAGTGCGTCTTCGTAGGTGGGCGAGCCGCCGATCAGGATCGTCTCGCCGTCGCGCAGGCGGACGACGACGCGGCGCTGGTCGACGGCTGCGGCGACGCGCTCCTCGGCACCGATGACGGTGGGGCTGACGGGGGGCTCGGCGAGAGCGTGCATGGCGTTCTTCCTTCCCGTGATGTGGCGGCTGCCGGAGGACGCCACTCCGGCACTCTCATCGTCCCGAACTGCCCGTCTCGAGGCCTCCCCCGGATGCGGGATTCCGCGTACATTGGCCGCATGGCCGACTCGTGGCGTGTCTGCATGATCTGCACGATCAGGCCGATCGCGGAGGCGCTCTCGAGCACGCTTCGAGAGCTCGGCCACGACCCCGTCGCGCTGGTCGCGCCGCGCCGGTCGGACTCGGACGAACAGCCGGCGTTCCTCCGGCTTACTGCGGCCAGCGCGCCGCCCGACCTCGATCTGCTCTTCGCGAAGGACAAGTGGTCGATCGAGCGGCTGCTCCGCGCCTACGAGCCCGACCTGACGGTCTGCTGGGGCTTCCCGTGGAAGATCCCCCAGGCCGCGCTCGACGTCGCGCGCCTCGGCTCGATCAACGGGCATCCGGCGCTGCTGCCACGCCATCGCGGGCCGATTCCGTTCGCCTGGACGCTACGGGCCGGCGACCCTGACTGGGGCTTTACCTGGCATCGCATGGACGCCGAGCTCGACACCGGCAACATCCTCGCGCAGGGGAGCGACCCGATCCGGGACGACGACTGCGACATCGCCGAGTTCGGGCCGCGGCTGCTGCAGGCGGCTGCCGCGCTCCTCACTGTGGCGCTCGATCGGATCGCGGCCGGCGACCCGGGCGACCCGCAGCCGGCGGAAGGTGTGACCTGGGCGGGGCACTTCGAGGACGACGACTACGTCCGCGTCGACTGGTCGCAGCCCGCGCGCCGCGTGCACGACCAGGTGCGGGCCTGGCAGCTCACGTTCGGGATGTCGCGTATCCGCGCTCCCATCGCGATCGTCGACGGCGAGGAGGTCGTGCTCCTCCAGACCCGGCTCGCCGACCCAGGGGACGGCGCCCGCCAGGTCGAGTGCGGCGACGGCCCGATCTGGATCGTCGCGAGCGAGCCCGTCTAGCGTCGTCCCCCAGGACGAGCGGAAGAGACCGGCGTCCCAGACCCTCCGGCTACTCGCTCGAGAGCACGTCGATCGACGCGACCGAGGCCGGCCGGATGAAGCGGCCGTCGAGCTCGGGCCACTCGCCAGCCGACTCAGCGCTCGAGAACTGTGTCATCAGCTCGCGTGCCGCCGTCACGGCCTCCTCGCGGTCGTCGTAGGCGGCCAGCTCGAGCTGCTCGCCGCCGAGCAGCCGGAGCACGACGCGGCGCGTGTCGGCCATGTCGGGCACGACCGCGGTCGCCGTGACCGTCGCCGCCGAGGTGTGCTCGGCCAGGATCGACTCGAACGAGCGCAGCGGCACCGGCGGCGCCTCGAAGTTGGACGGCGCCGGGCCGATGGGCTCGGGGCTCAGCGGAGGATCCTCCGCGCCGATCAGGCCGACGGCCACGGGCGCAGCCGCACCGCTCGCGAACTCGTACATCTGCTCTGTCTCCCTCTCCGGCCGCCGCAGGATGCCGGGTTCGTACGCCGCAATTGGGCTGAATATCGGCGTACGGCTCCGAGCCGTCGTCCCTCGGCTGGGGGAATCGGCGAATCGTCGCCCGAGACGCAGGCCCGCGGTGACCCGCCGGAATCGCGCTCGCCGCACGTGCCGATGAGAAAGCCGAAGCGGCCGGGGGCATCACTGCCTCCGGCCGCCGCGGCCCGAGGGGAAGTTGGGGACTAGGAGTCGTCGCCGTCGCCGAGCACGGTGACGGCCTTGACGGTCTCGCAGTTGACCCAGGTGTCGGTCGACGTCTCCTTGGCGTTGATCCAGAGGACGTCGTTGCCGGGGCCGCAGTCGATCGTGTCGACCTGCTTGTCGCGCGCGAGCGCGTGGAGGACGTCGTCCCCGTCGCCGCCGTACTGCCTGTCGGCGCCGCGGCCGGGCCAGATCCGGTCGTTGCCGGGGCCACCGTCGACCGTGTCGTCGCCCGGGCGCCCGCGGAGGATGTCATTGCCGTCGCCGCCGGCGATCGAGTCGTTGCCGTAGCCGCCCCAGGCACGGTCGTCGCCGGCGCCGGCGTCGATCGTGTCGTTGCCCTGGTTGCCGTGGAGGCGGTCGTTGCCACCCAGGCCCGAAATCGCGTCGTTGCCCTTGCGCGCGAAGACGACGTCGTTCCGGTCGGTGCCCGTGAGCACGTCGTCGCGGTTCGTGCCCTTGATCACGACGGCCGCGACGGCGGTGGTCGCGAGGGCGAGCGTCGCCAGTGCGGCGATCGCTCCGAGCATGTACCTGGCGTTCTTCATGAGTGATCCTCCTCGTAGGCGAAGCTGACAGCCTCATCCTTCCCCGGCGCCGTCAGACGCTCGTTCGCCGAACGTAAAACGCTCGTAAAACGGGATCAGGCGGGCGTGAGCGGGCGCGCCGCCGCGTCGCGCACGACGTGCGGCAGGCGGACGGTGAAGACCGTCAGCTCGCCGGGAGTGCTCGCCGCCGCGACCGACCCGCCCATTCCCTCGGCCAGCTCCTTCACGATCGCGAGCCCCAGCCCCGTGCCGACGGGGCGCTCACGGCCGTATCGGGAGTAGAGATAGAAGCGCTCGAAGGCCTGGCCCAGCTCCTCGGGCTGCAGGCCGGGGCCGGTGTCCTCGACCCTGATCGAGCCCGGCGCGGTCACGATCCGGACGGAGCCGCCCGCGGGCGTCAGCCGGAGCGCGTTCTCGACGAGGTTGGAGACGATCTGGAGCGCCCGGTCGGCGTCGCCGGTCGCGGGAGCGACCGCAGGCCCGTCCGCGTCGAGCGTGACCCCGAACTCGCGCGCCTGGGATTCGTAGCGCCGGAGGGCCTCCCCCGCGATCGCGCTCAGGTCGATCGGCTCCCGGCGGACGCTGAACTCGGCCTTGCGCATCCGCGCCAGGTCGAGCAGGTCGCCGACCAGGCGCTCGAGCCGGCGCGACTCGCTCACGATCGTGGCCGCCGCCTCGCCCGCGGGCAGCACACCCTCGCCGAGGCCCTCCGCGTAGCCGCGGATCGCGGTCAGAGGCGTCTTCAGCTCGTGGCTGACCGAGAGCAGGAACGCCTGCTCTGCCTCGCGCGCCTTCGCCAGTGCGACGGCGACCTCGTTGAAGCTCTCGGCGAGGAGCGCGAGCTCGCGCGCACCCTCGACCGGGACGAGCGGTGGCGCCGAGGTCGACCCTGCGAGACCGCGCGTCGCCTCGGCGACGCGCCGCACCGGCCGTGCGATCGCGCGGGCGAGCAGGAAGGCGATCAGCGCGGCCAGGGCGGCCGTCGCGACTGCGGCGGCGACGAGCCCCTCGATGTGCGGCCGCCAGGCCGAGGTCGTCGAGCTCGCCGGGCGCAGGAGGATGAAGCCTTTCCCGTTCACGAGCCGCGCCGCGTAGAGGTAGCGCGTCCCGTCCTCGTCGAGCGTGCCGTCGAGACGGACGCCGCGGCGAAGCTGCGCCGCGCGCTCGGGCGGGAGCAGGCTCGAGGAGCCGTCGAGCGGCACCTGCACGACCCGCTCGTCCTGCCGGTCGAGGAACTCCTGCAGGGAGCGGAGGCGCGAGAACGGGACGAGCGCCTCGCGCTCGCGCTCGACGAGCAGGTCGAACTGGGCCGAGACGTCGCGGAGGGTGTTCCGCTCGACGGCGCGCCGCGTGAGGATCGCGCCGAGCACGAGCGCCAGCGCGAGCGAGAGCAGTGCGACGAGGGCGATCGCGGCGAACAGCCGCGCCCGCAGCGACTGCAGTTTCACAGCCGGACGGCCTTGTAGCCCGATCCGCGCACGGTGTGGATCGACGCGGGGCGGCCGAGCTTGCGGCGCAGCTGTGCGACGTGGACGTCGACCGTGCGCGTGCCGCCCGCGTAGGTCATCCCCCAGACGCGGTCGAGCAGCTGGTCGCGCGAGACGACGATGCCGGCGTTCTCGAGCAGGTAGGCGAGCAGGTCGAACTCCTTGCCGGTCAGCTCGACGGGCTCGCCGGCGACGCGCACTTCCCGCGCCTGCGGGTCGAGCGCGACGTCGCCGACCTCCAGCACCTCGGCGCGCGCGGACGGGCCGGTGCGGCGAAGTACGGCCTTGATGCGGGCGGCGAGCTCCCGCGGCGAGAAGGGCTTCGAGACGTAGTCGTCGGCGCCGACCTCCAGCCCGGCGACGCGATCCGCCTCCTCGTCCCGGGCGGTCAGCATCAGCACCGGCACGTCCGAGCGCGCGCGGATGCCGCGGCAGACGTCGAAGCCGTCGGCGCCCGGCAGGCCGATGTCGAGGATCACGAGGCGCGGCCGCACGGTCTCCAGCGACTGTAGGGCTTCCTCACCCGAGCGGACCCACGCGACCCGGTAGCCGGTCTGCTCGAGGTAGGCCCGGACGAGCGAGCCGATCGACTCCTCGTCCTCGACGAGCAAGAGCTGCGGCCCCGGCGTGCCCGCGGGGTGGAGCTCGGCCGCGCCCGCCGCGGTCATTTGCGGTTGGCGCGGACCTCGTTCGCCGGCGCGTCGCCGTCCCGGATCACGGTCGCGACCATACCGCGCCTGAGCTCGGAGTAGGCCGCGGGCCGGCCGTTGATCGTGATCGCGGCCGTCGGTGCGACCGGGATCGGAACGAGGCTGCCGTCACGCTCGAGCAGGGTCAGCGTCCCACCGGCCTTGTTGCGGATCGTGCCGCGATCGACGCGATAGTCGTGCAGGACGCCGCCGTCCTTGACGAGCACCTCGGCGCGGACGAGCTTCGGGCCGAAGAAATAGTTGCCGAGCGAGCCCGGCAGCGCGAGCCCGGGCTGGGCGACGAGCAGCGTCGCGTTGACCGCGAGCAGCGCAGCGACGGCCCAGAGCCCCTTGGCACGCCTCGTCCTCATGGCCGCATTGTGGCCGCTCTTCGTCAGCGTGACATGCCCCGGACGTTAGGGGCTTGTAAAACCATCGTTTGTCCGGGCCTGCCGCCGAGCACAAATGGCACATGCGAACGGCACGGCTCGAGCGGCTCCTCTGGTCCGGGTTGATCCTGGCCGGAATCGCGCTGGCCGCGGCAGTCTGGGTCGCCTGGCCCGTCGCATCAGCGCCGGCCGCGCCGCCGACCGACACGCGGCCGGCAATGCTCGGCCCGGCCCCCGTCCCGTCCGAGCTCGAGCAGAGTGTGGGCTACGTGCAGGAGTCGCCGGAAGAGCTCGGCGCCGAGCCGCTTCCGGGCGCGGAGCTCACGCCAGAGCGGCAGCCCGTCGTAGGCTGAGCCGCCGCGCTGCGAGGACGGCCATCAGCAGGCCGGTCGTTCCGGCCACGGCGAAGCTGAGCTCAGTGCCGCCGACGGCGCAGAGCCAGCCGGCGAGCAGTCCGCCGAGCGGCGCCAGCCCGGCGAAGGCCCAGAGGTAGAGGCTGACGACGCGGCCGCGGAGGTGGTCGGGCGCCCGCAGCTGGAGGATCGAGCTCGCATTCGACGTCCAGAGCGTGAAGCAGACGCCGGTGCAGAAGAGCAGGATCGCGCACAACCATACAGTTGTCAGGGGGGCGAGGGCCAACAGGCAGACACTGAAGCCGCCCGTGCCGAAGACGAGTGCCTTCCAGCTGGCACGACCGAGCGTCGCTGAGAGCAGCGCCCCGACGAGCGCACCACCGCCGAAGCAAGCGGAGAGGATGCCGAAGACCTCGGGACCGGTGTTCAACGTGTCCGACGCGAGCAGCGGCAGGATCACGTGGAAGTTGAAGCCGACCGTGCTGACGACCGTGACGATCAGCAGAACCAGGCGTGCGTCGGCCGAACGCCACGCCCAGGTGAACCCCTCGCCGATCGCCTTCATCATCGTCGGAGGCTTCGCGCTGGGATCGAGGGGGACGAGCTCCTCTCGCCGCATCATCAGCAGCCCTGCGAGGACAGCGAGGAACGTGACCGTGTTGATCGCGAAGCAGACACCCACCCCGAAGGCCGCGATCAGCACGCCGGCGAGGGCAGGCCCGACGACACGGGACGCGTTGAAGAGGCTGGCGTTCAGTGCAACGGCATTCGGCAGCTCGTCGCGGCCGACCATCTGGAACGTGAGCGCGTGGCGTCCCGGAGCATCGAAGACGAGTGCGGTGCTGGAGAGAATCGCGAGCAGGTACACGACCCAGAGCGTCTCCAGACCGCCGAGCACAAGGACGGCGAACGCTGCCGAGAACAGCATCGAGACGGTCTGAGTCCCGATCACGAGCTTGCGGTTGTCGATCCGGTCGGCGACGACGCCTGCGAACAGGCCGAAAACCGTGAAGGGGATGAAGCGACAGAAGGCGAGCAGCCCGACGGCGATCGGCGAGCTCGTCAGCTCGACGACGAGCCAGGCGAGGGCGACGTTCTGCATCCAGGTGCCGCTGACGGAGATCACCTGGCCGGTGAAGAAGAGGCGGTAGTTGCGGTGCCGCTTGAGGCTCGCGAACGTGCGCGCGTTCAGCGCCAGCAGCGCAGCCGTCACAGAAGCTTCCCGAGCGGTTCGATCGCGCGCTCCAGCGCTTCCAGCTCGTCCTCCTCGAGGCCGCGCATGCGCTCGGCGAGCCAGGTCGTACGGCGGGCGCGAACGCGCTTCAGCAGCCGGTCGCCCTCGCTCGTGAGCGCCAGCCCCACACGGCGGCGGTCGCTCTCGTCACGGACGCGCGCCAGCAGGCCGGCCTTCTCGAGCCGGTCGACGTAGCCGGAGAGGGCCGGAGCGGAGATCCGCTCCTCGGCGGCGAGCTCGCGCAGGCTCAGACCCGGGTTGTGGTGGATCAGCCAGAGCAGCGTCACCTGCCGGCTGGTGATCCCGAGCTGCTCGGTCTCGTGCCGCAGCTCGCGGGAGAGGCGCAGCAGCACGGGCCGCAGCTCGTTGGCGACGGCAAGTGGATCGGCGATAACCTCGTTAACCATTAACCTGGTTACGAGTTTACCAGACGGTCCCCTTTGCGCGTCCCCGGGACGGGTACTAGCGTGACGGCATGACCGAGCGCATCGCCCGCTACGCGGCACGGCACCCGAAGCGGCTGCTGGCGGTCTGGGGCGCGATCTTCGTGCTCTCGATCGGAGCGATCGCGGTGTTGCTGCCCTCCGCGCTGACGACCGACGCGACGGTGACGAACGATCCCGAGTCGCAGCAGGGCTACGACGCGATGTTCAGGCACCTTCCCCCGTCGGACGAGTTCGTCAACGAGGTCGTGCTGGTGCGTGCGCCCGGCAAGGACGTGACGACCGACCGCCAGGCGCAGCTCCAGATCGAGCAGCTCGCCGCCGCGCTGCAGGCGACAGGGCGAACCGCTCAGGTCCGTTCCTACTTCGACGACGAGGACCCCGGCTTGCTCTCGCCCGACAAGGACGCGGTCGTGATCACGATCGGGATGGGGCCGGACGCCGAGGACGGGATCAAGGACGTGATCGACGTCGTCGAGCAGGCGGACCAGGGGCCGCTCGAGGCGACGATCACGGGCGAGTTCACCGCCGACGACGACTTCCTCACGCTCTCGAACAAGGATCTGAAGGAGGGCGAGCTCTTCTTCGGACTGCCCGCGGCGCTGATCGTCCTCCTGCTCGTCTTCGGCGCCGTCGTCGCGGGGTTGATCCCTGTCCTGCTGGCGATCGTCGCGATCGTCTTCGCGCTCGCGCTCGTCGCCGTCGTCGGGCAGGTCTGGGAGATCTCGTTCTTCGTGGTCAACATGCTGACGGGGATGGGGCTCGCGCTTGGCGTCGACTACGCGCTCTTCATCGTCAGCCGCTTCCGCGAGGAGCGAGGGAGAGGGGTCGAGAAGGTCGAGGCGGTCGGGGCGACCGGTCGGACCGCCAGCCGCGCCGTACTCTTCAGCGGGACGGCGTTCGTGATCGCGATGACCGGGATGCTGCTCGTGCCGGACACGATCCTGCGCAGCCTCGCGGCCGGGGCGGTTCTCGTCGGTATCACCGCCGTTGCCGCTGCGACGACGCTGCTGCCTGCCGTCCTCTCGCTGCTCGGCGACCGCGTCGACGCGCTGCGCCTGCCCCTCGTCGGGCGCGGCTCCGGCGAGGGCCGGTTCTGGGGTGCGGTGGTCGTGCGGGTGCAGCGCCGGCCGCTGGTCTACCTGCTCGCATCGACCGCGTTCCTGGTTGCGCTCGCCCTGCCGGCGCTCGACCTGCGGACCGGGTCGGCGGGCGTCCGGACGATCCCCGACGGCTACGCGTCGAAGGACGGCTTCAACGCACTCGAGCGCGAGCTCGGCGTCGGCACCGTCGACACGGCCGAGATCGTCGTCGAGGGCGACGTCGCCGCGCCGGCCGCGCGGCAGGGAATCGAGCGGCTCCGGGCACAGCTCGCGAGCGACCAAGCGTTCCGGAACCCGGAGCTCCAGACGGCGCCGGACGCGAGCCTCGCGGTGGTCGAGGCGCTCGTCGCCGGCGACAGCCGTGACGAACGGTCGGTGCAGGCGATCGAGCGGCTCCGCACGGAGGTCGTGCCGCAGGCGCTCGGCGACGCCGACGTCACCGTCTACGTCACCGGCGAGACCGCAGAGATTCTCGACTACCGCGAGCTCATGGAGGCCTGGCTGCCGATCGTCTTCGCGTTCGTGCTCGGGTTCAGCTTCATCCTGCTGACGGTCGCCTTCCGCTCGATCGTCGTGCCCGCGAAGGCGATCGTGCTCAACCTGCTCTCGGTCGGAGCTGCCTATGGGCTGATCGTGCTCGTCTTCCAGGAGGGCGTCGGCAACGAGCTCTTCGGCTTCCCGCAGGTGGACGCGATCGAGGCGTGGCTGCCGCTCTT
>Ga0190270_10001819_pt1 | contig 10083 bp, 7 predicted proteins | sample Popmic320T_FD_133748 | JGI IMG/M metagenome (GOLD analysis project Ga0190270, IMG submission 133748) | Populus adjacent soil microbial communities from riparian zone of Weber River, Utah, USA - 320 T | ecosystem: Environmental > Terrestrial > Soil > Riparian zone | place: USA: Utah | collected... | reverse complement strand
TGGAGCCGCCTGTCGGAATCGAACCGACGACCTACGCATTACGAGTGCGTCGCTCTGGCCAACTGAGCTAAGGCGGCAAAGCCCGATCGCATGGGGCCGACCGCCGAGTGTAGTCGCCAGGCGGCGGGCCCGCCCAACCCGTATCGGAACGACGGTTGCACTCTCGGACCTGTAAGGGTTGAATTGCATAACGCCCTTACAGCAGGATCGATGGCATGGAGCCTGGCGAGCACGTACACGACTGGACGCCGACCTCTCGACACGCGACGAGCGAGGGGCCGATCACGTACGAGCGCTGTCGGTGTGGACAGTGGCGAGTACGGCGAGGGACGTCGGTGCAGGTGGACCAGACGCTCGTACTCACGCTGGCCGGGTCGGCCTGACCCCAGGAGTCCCACGGACCGCCCAGGCACGGGCGGCCAAGACGATCGAGCCGTCGGCCTCGGCACGCAGCCGGTCGCGCAGGAGGGCTCGAAGCTCGGACCGATGGTCGTCGGGCAGCGCCATCACGTACGCCGACGCGGGGCCCTGCCCACCGAGGAACGGCGTCCAATAGTCGTCGAAGTCGCGGAACGCCATGATCACGTCGATCGGCCGCACGGACACGTCGGTCAACGACGCCGCCCACAACGACCGCAGCGGCTCCGGCCGGCACCAGGGGAAGCGCCGACCCTCGTCGAGGGTCTCCGCCTCGGGATCGAGGGCGACCGCGGCCTCCCAGAAGTGCCGCAGCATCGCCATGCCCTCGGCGTAGTCCCAGACGTACGCGGCGACGACCCCGCCCGGCGCCGCGACCCGTGCCATCTCCGCCGCGGCCGTCCCCGGCACGGGAACGAAGTTGAGCATCAACCCGCCGACGACGACGTCGAACTGGGCGTCAGCGAACCTCAGCCCCGACGCGTCGCCGGGCTCGAACCGCGCCCGGGGGTCGTCGATCCGCGCCCGGGCGGTCTCGATGAAACCCTCCGACGGGTCCACCCCGACGATCTCGGAGGGGTTCGCGACCTCGATCGCGGTCGCGGTCAGGGCGCCGGTGCCGCACCCGACATCGAGCCAACGGCCACCGGCGTCGGCATCGAGCCACGACAGAAAGGCTCGACTGGCCTGCCGGCTCCACCGGCCCATGAAGTTCTCGTACGCTCCCCCGCGCTCCCACGCGTCTCGCGCCACGACCATCGTCACTCCATCCCGCCGCCCGGCGTGTCAACCGTTTGGCGCTGTCTCTAGGGACAGGAGGTCCCGGGGCGCAAAATGATGCGGGGTTTATCGAGTTCGTGACGCGAAACCGCCCTGCCCCGCTCGCTCGCGATGGACGTCCTCGACTGACGACATCCTCCGTCCTAGGGTCGGAAGCGGACCTGATTCGCCGGCAAGCCTGCTGCCAGGAGGAGCCATGGCCATGCGCGACCTTCCGCCCTTCCGCGCCGATCACGTCGGGAGCCTGCTTCGACCGCCGCGACTGAAGCGGGCCCGCGACGATTTCGCCGCCGGAAACCTGTCGGCCGACGAGCTGCTTGCGATCGAGGACGAGGCGATCCGCGAGGTGATCGCGATGCAGGAAGGGATCGGCTTGCAGACCGCAACCGATGGCGAGTTTCGCCGCGCGTCGTGGCATATGGACTTCATCTACGCGCTCGACGGGATCAATCAGGCGCCCGGCGACCTCAAGGTCGAGTTCCGCAACGACGAGGGCACGATCGAGTTCACACCTGCCGCTCTGCGCGTCGACGGCAGGCTGGGCGTGTCGGAGCCGATCTTCGGCGATGCCTTCGAGTTCGTGCTGCGCAACGCGACGACGGCGACGCCCAAGCTGACGATCCCGTCACCGAGCATGGTCCACTATCGAGGCGGCGCGGCGGCGATCGATCCGGCCGTCTACCCCGAGGTCGACGACTTCTGGTCCGATCTGACCGCCGCGTACGCCGACCAGATGCGCAAGGTCCATGCCCTCGGCTGCACGTACCTCCAGTTCGACGACACCAGCCTGGCTTACCTCAACGACCCGAAGCAGCGGCAGATGATGGCCGAGCGCGGTGAGGACGCCGAGCACCTGCACGAGACGTACATCCGCCATCTCAACGAGGTCCTCGCGCTGCGGCCGGACGGCATCCGGATCACGACGCACATGTGTCGCGGCAACTTCCAGTCGTCGTGGGCATCGGAGGGGTCCTACGACTTCGTCGCAGAGGCGCTGTTCAGTCAGCTCGCCGTCGACGGGTTCTTTCTCGAGTACGACGATGCCCGCTCCGGGGGGTTCGAGCCACTGCGCTTCGTGCCCAAGGACAAGCTGGTCGTGCTGGGGCTGGTCACGACCAAGAAGGGCGACCTGGAGTCCAAGGACGCGCTCAAACGCCGCATCGACGAGGCCGCTCGCTACGTCGACCTCGACCAGCTGTGCCTGTCACCCCAATGCGGCTTCTCGTCCACGGTCGAGGGCAACCAACTCTCGTACGACGACCAGGTCGCCAAGCTGCGCCTGATCGTCGAGACCGCACACGAGGTATGGGGCTGACGCACAAGCGGCCGGCATGACCGCCTAGCGCGCGGCCGGCGCCATCTCGAGCTCGCCGAAGGTGCACCCCCACTGCCGATCGGCGAACGACAGCGCCTCGATGTGCAGGTCGGCGAGCCGGTCGCCCGGTCGCAGCGTGCCTTGGGCCGGCGTGAAGCGGACGAAGGTGCCACCGGTCACCGCTTCGCCGGCCAGCATGGTACCGATCCGCGGCTTGCCGTCAACGGCCGGAGCGAGCCGTCCGTCGACCCGGGCAAGCTCGACGATGGCCGTTTCGCCCTCCCACGGCTCGTCGCAGAGCCCGATGGCGTGCGCGAAGCGCGACTCGTCGGTGGCGTTGACCACCAGGCGTTCGAGAGCCGCTGCATCGATGCCGGCCGGGCGCCCTGCGACCACGTTGAGCTGCAGCAGCTCCATCGGCACCTGCGTCATCCCCCGCGCCAGGGTCGTCAGACCGCCGGTGTAACGCGGGTTGAGCTCGGTCGGCCGGAAGCCGTCGGCCGTCAAGACGCCGTCGATGCCGAATCCGCCGCGATAGCCGACCCGCTCGTCGAGAAGCGCGCCCACCCGACGAACCAGGTCGCGCATCTGATCGCGGTCCGCTTCGGGTGGATCCCACCACGTCGCCATGCCGCCGAGTCGGAAGGTCCGGGTCGGACCGTGTCGCAAGATGACGAGCTCGACCGGTCGAAACGCCGCCACCCCGTCGTCGAGCACGAAGCCGTGGATGCTGCAGGGCACCCCTTCGAGGAAGGGCATCACCCGGACCCGGTCGCAGTGCTCGACGAAATACGCGTAGGCCCTGTCGGCGTCTGCCTCGGAGCGGACCCACCGTACGAGGTCACCGCCGCCGTTGACGCCCTCGCGAGTGTCACCGGCCCACACGACACCGGAGTCGCCGCCGAGCTCGTCGGTCGCCGCGACCAACGCGGCCGGCTCGACGGGCACGATCCGCATCGGCGCCCGCGGCACGCCAGCGGTGTCCCAGATCTCGTCGCAGAGCAGCTTGTCCTCGAGCCGAGCCCAGGCCTTCGGCCGGCCACCGAGCACGGGTCGGCCGAGCAGCTCGCCATAACCACCGAACGGCGGCAGCCACCACACCGCGCGTCGATCGGGGTCGTACTCATCGACCCGGCGTACGACGTCGGGCGGCGGCTCCTCGGCGAGTCGGGCAGCGGTCCGCACCTCGTCGGACATCGACGACGCGCTGCCCAGGTCGAGCATGTGGATGTCAGCGTCCTCGGCGCGGGGCAGCGGCCCGGTGCCGGTGCCGTGTGCGATCAGCAACGGACGCTCGGATCCCCACTGCTTGAGGTGCTCGACGTCGGCCGTCATGCCGGCAAGGATCCTGAACGCGACGATGACGGGGCGGCCACGGAAGGGCTCGGCCAGCTGGTTCGTCCATGCGTCCAGATCAACGGTCATGGACGGACGCTAGCCGAGCGTACGGGTCAACCGCACACCGTTTGGCTCAGCAGGACAGGCCGTCCTCGGGCACATCGCCGTCGAGGAAGTAGCGGTCGATGGCGTCGTCGACGCAGGAGTTGCCCATGTGGTAGCCGGTGTGCCCGTCGCCGTCGCGGCTCACCAACACGCCGGACTTAAGCTCCGACGCGAGCGCCTCGGCCCAGTGGTACGGCGTCGCGGGGTCGCGGGTCGTGCCGACGACGACGATCGGCGGGGCGCCCGCGCCGTCGATTACCGGCGCCGGTTCCGACGGCTTCAACGGCCAGTCGGAACAGCCCAGCATCGACCAGGCGAAGACCCGTCCGAACACCGGCGACGCCCGCTCGTAGCTCGGCACGGACCGACGGATCTGATCGTTGGACAGCTGCACCGGGCGGTCGAGGCAGTTGACGGCGTAGATCACCTGCGCCGAGTTGTCGCTGTATCCGCTCGAGGTCCGACTGAGATAGGTGTCGGCGAACCTGAGCAGGAGGGAGCCGTCACCGTCGAACGCGGCCGTCAGACCCTGCGTCAGCAGCGGCCAGTAGTCCCGGCTGTAGAGCGGCAGCGCGATGCCGTAAAACCCGAGCGCCTCGGTCAACGGGCGATCCGAGTCGCCGGAGTCGAGCGGATGCTGGTCGAGGGTCTCGAGGAACGACCGGATCTGCTCCATCGCCGCATCGGGATCGGAGTCCAGCGGGCAATCTGTACCGGCGATGCAGTCGTCGATGTACGCCTCGAGCGCGGTCTGGAAGCCGGCGGCCTGCTGAAGGTTGATCTGATTGGCGGAGAGCCTCGCGTCGATGGCTCCGTCGAGCACCATCCGCCCGACCTGGCCCGGGAACAGCTCGGCGTACGTGGCGCCGATGTAGGTGCCGTAGGACGCGCCGTAATAGGTCAGCTTCTGATCGCCGACGGCGGCCCGCATGATGTCGAGGTCACGGGCCACCTCGACCGTGGACACGTGCGACGCCAACTCTCCCTCGTCGGCACACGCCTCCCCGAGGCCCTCGATGAGGTCGCGCGCCTGTGCCTCCTCGTCGGGGGTGTCGGGGTCCGGATCAAACGACACCAGTTCGTCGAGCTCCGCGTCGTCGAGGCAAACCAGTGGGTCGCTCTCGCCGACTCCACGCGGGTCGAACCCGACGATGTCGTAGCGGCTGAGCATCTCCTCGCTCAGCTCGGACGCGATCGCCTCGACGTAGTCCACGCCGGAGGCGCCGGGGCCGCCCGGGTTGATGAACAGGGTGCCGACCGGGTCACCCGTGGCCGGCGACCGCTTCAGCTCGAGCTCGACCGTGTCTCCCGAGGGGTCGGCGTAGTCGACCGGCACCTCGATGGAGCCGCATTCGAAGTCGCCGCACGACGCCCAGTCGAGGGTCTGGTCAGCGAAGTCGGCGACGGACTTGAAGCGCGACGGCTGCCCGGTCGGCGGCTCGTCGGAGGTCGGCGACGCCGCCGGGTCGTCGCTCTCGGAGTCGTCGCCGCCACTGCAGGCGGACCCCAACAGGGCGACCGCGGCTATGACCGCCAGCCCCCGTCTGGCGATGTTCACGATGTGCTCTCCTGCTCGTCGCGATCGGGTGAATCGTGGTGTTGCTCGTAGGCCTGGCGCGGCCCGCACACCGACGCCCGCGTGCACTGGCAGGTGCGCCCCGATGCCGACAGCCGAACCACGACGCTGTCTGAGGGGACATTGTGACCCACGACGGTGCCGGGTCCGTCGGGCGAGTCGACCTGCTCACCGACGGCCGGTGCGGTACGGGCGAACTCGGTGTAGAGCGGGTGCTCGTACTTGAGACAACACATCAACCGGCCGCAGGCACCGGAGATCCGTAGCGGGTTGACCGGGAGGTCCTGCTCCTTGGCCATCCGGACCGTTACCGGCTCGAAGTCGCGGAGAAATGTCGCGCAGCACAGCTCGCGGCCGCACGGACCGATGCCGCCCTGGACCCGGGCCTGTTCTCGGTCGCCGAGCTGCCGCAGGTCGATCCGGGCCTTCAGTGTCGAGGCGAGATCGCGGACGAGGGCACGGAAGTCGACCCGCTCCGGCGCGCTGAAGTAGATCGTGACCAGCCGGTCGATGTCGGCCCGGCGCTCGGTGTAGTCGACGCCCACGACTCTCATCGGGAGCGCGTGCTCGCGGATCAGGCGCTTGGCGGCCAGCTTCGCCTCGGCTCGAAGCGTCCGGTTGGCGTCGTCGCGGGCCAGGTCGTCGGCGCTCGCGAGACCCTCGCACATCGGCAGCTCGTCGACGTCCTCGCTGACCCATTGCGGCGGCCAGACGCACTCGGCGACCTCCGGGCCGTCGTCGGTCGGCACCAGGACCTTGTCGCCGATCTGCGGAGTCAGGCCACCCGGGTCGAGGTAGTGCAGCCGGCCATACCGGGTAAACGACACCGCCATGACCATGCCCACATCGCCCACCTTAGGCGGTCCACCCCAGGGCGAAAGGGGCGTGGGGCTACTCGAGCATGCCGGCGTTGACCCAACGGTCGATCAGCGCCGTCTGCTCCTCCGACCACGGCTCGTCGCACGGCATCGACCCGTCCTCGATCCGGGCAACGATGTCGGCGGCGTGCTCGCGTACGTCGCCATAGTCCCAGAGGTCGAACGCGAACATCATCGACTTGCGGTCGCGCTCGCGAAACAGGGGCTTGATGTGGGCTTCGAAGCTCACCGGCTCGTCCGGGCCAGGCAGCGCATCGGACATGGGGTCGTCCTCCTCGGCGGTCGCCACGGCCGGGATCCGCCCTCCAGCCGGTACGAAACGGCCAGGCGGCCCGGCGGTGGTGTTCCAGTCCCAATGGGGCATCGGCATGTTAGCGGGTGGACGCGCGTCGGTTCGGGAGTTCTCCACCGCGAGCCGTGATCCCCACTCGATGTACGCATGGAACAGCGACTGAAACTCCGGATCGTTGGGGAGCCCGGCCTCCTCCGCCGACTCGTACAGCAAGGCCGCCCAGCGGGACCGCTGCTCCTCGGTCAGACGCCGACCGACATGCTGCGACACCATCCGCGGATAGCCGCCGTGCTGCTCGCTGTAGTCCTTCGGGCCGCCGAACACCTCGGCGAGCCACCGGGCGACCCGGTCGGGGTGGTCCGGGGCCATGTCGGCGAACAACGGCGCGAGCAGCGGGTCGGCCGGCACGTACTTGCTGTAGAACAGCCGTGTCATCCGGGTGAACGCCGGCAAGCCGCCTGCCCATTCGTACGGGGACGGGGTGGCGCTGGCGTCGGACACAGAGCCAGCGAATCATGACGATTACATGATTACAAGCGACGGTCGGCTGGCGGGCCGATCAACCGCGGTCGTCAGACCCGGAGCTGGATCATCAGGGCTTCGAGCGCAAGCAGCGGGGCCGCGTTGGCCTCGAGCGCCTCCCGACAGGCCAGGATCGCCTCGATCCGGCCGAGGGTCTGCTCCGGAGTCCCCTTGCGCGCCAGTCCGACGACGTCGGCTCGGACGTCCTCGTTGACGAGTCCGCTGCCCGTGTCGAGCTGAATCACCAGGACATCGCGGTAGAACGACAGCAGGTCGAGCAGAGCGCCGTCGATACTGTCGCGCACGACCCGTTTCTTGCGGCGCTCCTGATCCTTCTTGAGCGTCGACAGGGCACTGGTGTAGCTGCGGACGCGACGACCGCTGGATCCTTCGGCGACGCCGTAGACCGACTCGAGCCCGGCCCGCTCCCGATCGTCGACCCGGCTGGCGACGGCGGCGCCCTCGGCCTCCGCCGTCGTGTGCAGTCCGGCGGCCGCGTCGAGGCACGAGCCGAGGTCGATCAGGGACGACGGCAGCCCGATGATCTCGCGCCGGCGGGCCCGAGCGTCTTCGTCGATGGCGAGCCGACGAGACCGTCCGACGTGGCCCTGACCGGCTCGGGCGGCCGACCAGGCGAGCTCCTCGGGGACGCCTTCGGACTCGATGAGGAGCCGTGCGACGTCGTCGGTCGGCGGCGTCCGCAACACGACGTGGCGACAGCGCGACCGGACCGTCGCGAGCACGTCTTCGGGGGTCGGCGCGCACAGCATCCATACGGTCCGCGTCGCCGGCTCCTCCAGGCTCTTGAGCAGCGCGTCGGCGGCTTCCTCGGTGAGTCGATCGGCATCTTCGACGACGATGACCTGCCATCGGCCCGATCCGGGCGCGAGCGCGGCGTCACGGACGAGGGCACGCACCTGGTCGACACCGATCGACAGGCCCTCGGTCGCGACCAGAGCCACGTCGGGATGGGCTCCGGACAGCGCGGTCCGGCAGGCGTTGCAGGCTCCGCACCCGCCCCGATCGCACTGCAACGCGGCCGCGAACGCCCGAGCCGCGTTGGATCGCCCCGACCCCGGTGGTCCGGTGAACAGCCAGGCGTGGGTCATGCCGGTGCCACTGCCGCCGTCGTGTCGGTCCTGGGCCGCGGCGACGGCTTGCCGCAACAGCTCGACCAACGGCTCCTGACCGATCAGGTCGTCCCAGACCGACGCACCATCAGACTTGTCAGGCACATGTGGATCCCCGGCTCCATATGTGTCTGACAACTCCGCGGTCATGAGGCGTCTCCCTGCGTACGCCGGATGCCGTCGACCAACGGCTCGATCCGGGCCCGGATCGACTCCGCGATCGCGTCGAGCTCGTCGGCGCCGTCGACGATGACGTAGTGATCCGGGTCGGCGGCGGCCAGCTCGAGGAACGAGGCGCGCACCCGCTGGTGAAACGCCAACGGCTCCGACTCGACTCGGTCGCGGCTGTCGAACCGGCGATGTCCGTCGGCCGGGTCGATGTCGAGCAGCACGGTGAGGTTGGGGCGTAGGTTGTGCGTCGCCCAGCGGGTCACGCGCTCGAGCTCGGCCTGGGTCAGCGACCGGCCGGCGCCTTGGTAGGCCAGCGCCGAGTCGACGTAGCGGTCGGTGATGACGATCGCACCGCGCTCCAAGGCCGGTATGACGACGGTATCGACGTGCTCGGCCTTGTCGGCGGCATAGATCAGCGCCTCCGTACGCGGTGAGAGCGCGCCGGTCTCGGGGCTCAGCACGATGGTGCGCAACGTGGCGCCGACGTTGGTGTCGCCCGGCTCGTGGGTCAGCACCACGTCGTATCCCTCGTCGCGCAACGTCTCGGCAAGCCGCTCGGCCTGGGTCGACTTGCCGGAGCCCTCGCCGCCCTCGAAGGCGACGAACACACCCGACTCGCTGAACCACGGACTGCCGACCGGACCGGCGGTGCCCCGCAACTGTTCGCGCAACGACTCTCCCGACCGGTCATCCATCTGCAGATAGGCCGTCACCCCCACCGCGATCGCGACGACGGCGCCGATGGCGAAGGTGAACTGTGCCCCACTGTAGGTGAGGCCTACGTCATCGGTGAGCTGGAACCGGTGCGCGCCGATCACGGCGGCGACCGCCGGCGCCACGACGAGCACGACCGCGAGCGTCAGGCGGGTCGCCGACTGCACGAAGGCGAACGTGCGACCCCGTAGTGCCGGTCGGACCTCGAGACCGAGCAGCGTGTATCCGGTGATCCAGGCGACTCCTCCGCAAGCGCCGAGCAACGCGGCCAGCACGGCGGCCAGGACCAGGTCGCCGATGAACGACACGAGGCCGAGCGTGAGCCCGGCGGCGACGATCGCCAGACCGAACAGGCGCCGTCGCGGCACAGTCGGAAACAGCCGCGGCCCCCTCCACATGCCGGCGCCGAGGCCGAGGAACACGGCGGCGAAGAGCACGCCGTATCCGGGGTCGTCGGCGCCGAGGTCGCCGACGTACACCCGTGCCAGCGCGATCACGATGCCCCCGGCGGCGAAGGCGCCCACGATGCCCACGACCAGCCCGCGCACGATCGGCGTCTGGGCGACGTAGCGCCAGCCGTCGGCGATCGCCCGCCAGACGTTGGCCTCCTCGGGGGAGATCCGACCGGCCTGGAGCGGGAGGTCGTGCAGCGTACGAGCGACCAGCGCCGCGGCCGCCACGAGAGCGGCGTTGACGTACATCGGCAACGCCACCGGATCGCCGTCGAACCACCCCGCGGTCGCGTCGATCGCCTCGCCGAGCGTGGACAGCGCGGCGAAGACAGCGGCCGCCGGTAGCGCCGAGCCGTAGGTGGTCGCGAGGTTGAGCCGATTGGCGTCGGCAAG
>Ga0190270_10001818_pt1 | contig 10085 bp, 6 predicted proteins | sample Popmic320T_FD_133748 | JGI IMG/M metagenome (GOLD analysis project Ga0190270, IMG submission 133748) | Populus adjacent soil microbial communities from riparian zone of Weber River, Utah, USA - 320 T | ecosystem: Environmental > Terrestrial > Soil > Riparian zone | place: USA: Utah | collected... | reverse complement strand
GCCATTCAGGTCGGTGCGGTAAATTTTCACGCCGGCTTTCCGCAGCCGATCGAGCGTCTGCCGCGCCGGGTGGCCGTACCTGTTGTCGGCCCCGCAAGAGATGACGGCCGCTTCGGGGGCCACGGCATCCAGGAATCTGGCGCTCGTCGCGTGGCGCGACCCGTGATGGCCGACCTTCAGAACCTGAGCGCTGAGCGGAGCGCCCGATTCCATTATCAAATCTTCGGTCTCGGTTTCGGCGTCGCCGGTGAAGAGCATCGAGAAATTGCCGTAGCTCAGCCGCAATACGATTGAGTTCGCGTTTTCAACGCTCCCGCCTCGACGGACCTCCGTGATCCATCGGCCGTCGCCCGGCGGATTGAGGACTTCGAGCTTGACTCCTGAATCGAGGTCGAACTTCATTCCTTTCTTCGCCTCGATGAATCTGATCCCCTTCTCCTGGATGGCGCGCAGCATCCGCTCGTATTCCTTACTCGCGTATACCTGGCCGCTGTCGAGGAAGTTTTTGACGCCGAAATTTTCAATGACCGGCCTCATTCCGCCGATGTGGTCGGCGTGTGGGTGCGTCGCCACGGCCAGGTCGAGCGATTGGACGTCTTTCTTCCGCAGCGCGGCGACTACTTCGTCGCCAGCCTGCGGCGGCCCGGCGTCGATCAAAACCGATTTGCCTTCTGGAGTAATGATCAAGGCCGAATCGCCCTGTCCGACGTCGAGCGCATGAACCTGCAGCCGCCCCTGAGTGACAAACGGCGTCGGGATCTGCTGCGGACGATGCCGCAGCCAGTATAGGCCGACGACAATTATGGCTGCGACGAGCGCAATCGCGAAAAGAACTCTTAAACCCTTCACCTTTTAACCTTCACCTTTAACCAGAGCGAATCGAAATTCGGCAAAGGCGTTTGGACAGGATTTGCAGGATTTCTCAAGATTGAAGGACGCATCTGACCATCCCAAAAATCCTGTCTAAGTTCGCGCTTTACCTAATCCGCAGCCACCGCCTCCCGCTCCCTGTAAGTTTGATCGTGGATGTCGATTCGTGTCGGGTAATCGCCCGTGTAGCACGCCATGCAGTATTTCGTCCCGCCGGGATCGCTCACCGATTCCAGCAGCCCTTCGATGCTCAGATAGCCTAGCGAATCGGCGTCGAGGTATAGGCGTATCTCTTCGATCGAGTTCTGGGCCGCGATTAACTCCTCTTTTGTCGGCGTGTCTACGCCGTAATAGCACGGCGCGATGGTTGGAGGGCAACTGATGCGCATGTGAACCTCGGTGGCGCCCGCGTCGCGCACCATCTTGACGATCTTTTTCGAGGTAGTGCCTCGCACGATCGAATCGTCGATCAGGACGACGCGGTTGCCCTCGATCAAGTCGCGCACTGGATTGAGTTTGATTTTCACGCCGAAATGCCGGATCTGCGACTGCGGTTCGATGAAAGTGCGCCCGACGTAATGGTTTCTCACCAGGGCGAATCGGAATTTCAAACCCGACTGCGCGGCGTAGCCGATGGCCGCCGCGACGCCGGAATCGGGCACGGGCACGACGAGGTCGGCGTCCGTCGGACATTCCCGCGCCAGTTGTTTGCCCATTCGGTGGCGGCTCTTGTTGACGCTGTGGCCGAAGACTATCGAATCCGGGCGCGAGAAATAGACATGCTCGAATATGCAATGCGTGAACCGCTTCGGCTCGAACGCGTAGAACGAATGTACGCCGCGCGAATCGACTATGACGATCTCTCCGGGTTCGACGTCGCGGACGTAGGTCGCGCCGATCAGGTCGAACGCGCATGTCTCAGACGCGAAGACCGTAGCGCCGTCGAGCTCGCCCAGGCAGAGCGGGCGAAACCCGCGCGGGTCGCGCACGGCTATGACGCTCTCGGGCGTGGCGAAAAGCATCGAGAAGGCGCCATCGTCGCCTTTCAGCGCCTCAACGATCGCGTCGACGACGTTCCCCTTCCGGGAGCGGGCGATCCGGTGCAGCACGATTTCGGTGTCGGAGGTCGAAGAGAAGATCGCGCCCTCCATCTCGAGCTGATATCGGGCCTCGGTCGCGTCGGGCAGATTGCCGTTGTGGCAGAGAGCGATCTGACCGAAGCCGCATTTGACCAGGAAAGGCTGCGCTTCGTTGATGCTGACCTTCCCGGCCGTCGAATAGCGCACATGTCCGATGGCTGCGCGCCCGGACAATCTGGAAAGGCTCTTTTCCTGAAAGATGTCGTTGACGTGACCCATCCCGCGCTCGAAGCGCAGCATTGAGCCGTCAGAGGAGACTATACCGGCGGACTCCTGGCCGCGGTGCTGCAGCGCGTACAGGCCAAGATAGGTCAGGCGCGCCGCTTCGTCGTGGCCGAAAATGCCGAAGACACCACACTCTTCTCTGAATTTGTCGAACATAACTAATCAAAATGGTCTACAAGTGGCGGTCAGCTAACGCTTGCAGTCCAGTATAAACAATCTGGCTTGGGATGTCGAAAGTTGGGAGTGGTAGACACGGTGTCAAGGGGATAATGAGAAAAGGAGAGGGGGAGACCAGGAAAGAAAAATCTCCATATCCCCGTGTTTCCTTGTCTCCGTGTCTCCTTGTCCCCTATGATAGGTTTATCGTGGGACAATATTTTTCCAGAACGATTTTTAGGCGATCAGGTTATGTACTGCGCAGCCTGTAATCTAAACTATTCCGACCGTTTAAATTTTTGTCGCCGCTGTGGGCAGTCACTGGTTCGTTCATCCAGTGACACCGTAATGGACACCGTCTGCTGCACCCGTTGCGGGGCGCGAACCGCCAAGGGAGAGAGGGCATGCAGGCAATGCGGCGCCAGCAGCGCAACTTCATCCACTCAGGAGGCCGTCGTGGGCGCATGTTACCATTGCGGCGCTTCTTGGCGCGGCGGCTGGCTGTTTTGCAAGACCTGCGGCATTGATCGCGAGCATGCGTTAATGTTGCCGAACTCGATTCCTCCCGGGGCGCCGCCTGCGCGAGACGGGAAAGTTTCCGAAGCCGAAGAATTGCCAGAGATCGCCCAGGTATCCTGCAAACGCTGCGGCGCGGCCGCGAAACCCTTTTCACGATATTGCGAAACTTGCGGCAATACCCTCGACCTCTTGAGGGGAATCCCACCTAAAGAACCAGTCGAAGACGTAGAGGATCAAGGGGTGATTACCGGAAAGCTGGTAGTGCCGCCGGTTGCCGCCGCTTTCAGAACGCAGGCGGATATGCCGACGGGCAGTTTGCAGGCGTCTCTCTCGACTCGCAACCAGCGTCCAATCGAGCCTTTCGGCGCCGCTGGCCGCGCCGGACGCAAGACTGGCGTCATCAAAGACTCTCTGACAACCGATTTTCGCGCGGCGACAGGCCAATTAGCCGGAAAACCGGCCAATCCGAATTCGGGAAAGAAAAAGAAGACTTTCGAAGGCCCCATTTCGAGCGGAAGGACGGAGCAATTAGTTCGACGGAGCGATTCGCGGGGGGCGATCCTGGTCTGGATAATCATCGCGACTCTCGCCGTGGCCGCCGGATTCGTCGCCTGGTGGCTGTGGACCAGCCAGAAGAGGCTTGTGAGAAAACCCGACCAGTCGGCCCAACAATCGCCAGAACCCACGACAGGGCTGCTGAGCGCCACGCCGCAGCCATCGCCAATCCTGAAACAAATCGACGCGCCTGTCGGAATGGTTTTTGTGCCCGGAGGGACCTTCAAGATGGGGCTAGACGGCGGCGACGAACTTGAACGCCCCGCCCACATCGTCGAGGTCAAGCCTTTCTTCATCGATCGGAACGAGGTGACGAACGAAGAGTATCAACGATTCATTTCGGCCACAAAGCGCCGCGCGCCGGCGCACTGGGTAGGAGGAAAGGTTCCCAGCGGCCAGATGAAATTTCCCGTGGTCAACGTGTCGTGGGCCGACGCGAACGCTTACGCTCGATGGGCGAAAAAGCGATTGCCTGCAGAATCCGAATGGGAATTCGCCGCGCGCGGGACCGACGGCCGCCTCTACCCCTGGGGTAACGAATGGAAACAGGATTACGCGAACGCAGGGCAGGGGCGAAAGGGCCGGCTCTTCGAAGCCGGACGCTACGCCTCAGGCGCCAGCCCCTTCGGCGCGCTCGACATGTGCGGCAACGTATGGGAGTGGACGGCGAGCGGCTTCAAGGATTACCCAGGGCGCAAAATCGCCTCTACGCTCGTCGGCGCAGGCTTGAAAGTGATTCGCGGCGGCGCTTATGATGCGGGGCTTAAAAACGCCACGACGACCTATCGTGGGGCTGTTTCCCCCGACCGCGCTTACGATAAAACCGGATTCCGCTGCGCGCGCGACGCCAAGTAAACGAAGGATCGACGATTGAGGATCGAGGATCGAGGATGGAGGATCGAGGGTCGAAGATCGAGTAATGCATTGCGATCCTCGATCCTCCATCCTCCATCCTCGATCCTCTATTTTCTACCCTCGATCCTCTATTCCGTCTTCTCAATTCTCATTTTTTCTCTGGGCGTCTTTGCGCAAAACCCGGCAGGTCGCGAAGCGCCCAGGCCGGCCCGAACAGATAAGAATAAATCCGACGCCAAGCCCGCCAAGTCCGCCGGTAACGCCAAGGTGGAAAAACCCAGTAAACCCGCGTCCAATCGAGCGCAGTCGTCAAAATCAAAGTCGGTCAGAGCAAATTTGACCATCGTCGCCCCGCCGGGGACGGCGGTCGAAGTAGACGGCAAACCGCGCGGAGTCGTGGGCGCGCGCGGCGAACTGACCGTGCCCAGACTCGCGCCCGGCGATCATCAACTGGGTATTTTCGCGAAGGGCTACGAGCCGTGGCGCGAAATCTTCGTAATGAGCGTGGCTTCGACGAAATTTGAGCCGCCGTTAAAGAAGAAGCCCCCGGCGGGGCGTCTGGCTTTGATCGTGGACGAGCCGGGAACCGAAATCCTCATCGATGAAACACAGAGGTTTACGACGATGCCGTGGCAGGTCAGGCTTATTATCGAAGTAGCGCCCGGCGTGCGCCAATTACGCGCGATCAAACCCGGGTTCAAAGAGTGGAGCGAGACCGTGGTCGTGAAGGCCAAGGAAACCGCCACGGTCAACATCGAACTCAAACGCAGCCTCGATATGGAAATGCTCCGCATCCCCGAAGGCCCATTCTTGTGCGGCGACGACCGGGGCGCGAAAGATCAACGCCCCTCCCATCAAGTCGCCACGTCAGAATTTGAAATCTCGCGAGACGAAGTGACCAACCGGCTCTACAAATTTTTCATTGACGATACCGGGCGCCCGGCGCCACAGGGACTCGATTATGGGTGGGACGGGAATAATTACCCCGAGGGGCAGGACGACTTTCCCGTCGTCTTCGTTAGTTGGGAAGACGCTGTGGCCTTCTGTGAATGGTTCTCGGTAGAGACCGGACATCGCTACCGCCTGCCTACCGAAGCGGAATGGGAGAAGGCGGCGAAACAGGGAAGCGCTCAATACAAGACTGCCGGAAGGGTCTGGGAGTGGTGTTCAGATTGGTACGACCACGATTATTACAAGCTCCGCGAGCGCATCAACCCTCAAGGGCCGGCCCGCGGGAAGCGCTACAGAATGCTGGGGCGCGAGGGCGAGGCGAAGGTGATTCGCGGCGGCGGCTTCGGATTCGGCAGCGTCGCGCGCCGCGCCGCCGAGAGGAGCTATTTCTTTCCCAAAATGACCCGTTCCGACATCGGGTTCCGCATTGTTCGTGAGGTAAAACAATGAATAAAACACACCGCGCCTGGCGTATGGCGTACGCGATCGTCTTCTTAGCCTTAGTAAGTCTACCGGCGTTCGCGCAACAGCGCCCCCTGGTCACCGAGGATGTCCAGACCGTTAAACCGGGCGCCTTGCGATTTGAAGTCGGCTTCGATTTTTTGCAGGACAAGGATTATCCCCTCTCCGGTCTGAACGGCGATCTGGCGCGGCTGGGTGTCGTGTCGCTAACTTTCGGGCTCGCGTCCAACGTCGAGGTCGAGGCCGGAGGCGTGATCCAGAACTCCCTCGACATCAATCGACATTTCCGTTCGAGCGCGGTCCCCTTGCAATTGAGCAGTGCAAATTCGACGCGCGACACCGGCGATTTTTTTCTGGCGACTAAGATCAAATTGCGCGGCGAAACCCGCCGCGCCCCGGGCCTCGGCTTCCGCTTCGGGGTGGAACTGCCGAATTCGAATCAATCGCGCGGCATCGGGTTGAATCAGACCAATTTCTTCGCGGCGGCGCTCGTGGCCAAGAGCTTGGGCAAGGCCCGAATCATCGGCAACCTCGGTCTGGGCATCCTCTCATCGCCGATCGATGCCTCAGGTAATATCAGCCCATTCACGCAAAACGACGTGGCGCTTTTCGGTCTGGCGGCCATCTATGAGATCAACAGCCGTTTGACGCTGGGCGCCGAAGTCAACGGGCGCTACAGCACGCGCAAAAATGCTCCGCTCGGAACTGAATCGGATGGGGCGGCCCGCCTCGGCGCCCGCATCCGCGCAGGCGGACTGACCTGGGACATCGCCGGAATCAGAGGCCTCTACCCCCGCAGCGAGAGCGGCGGCGTCACGTTCGGCGTCACATACGAGGTCGGAGGGGGGCGTCCGGCGAAATAGATTTTCCATTTCCCGTATTACATTCGGGGTTCGTCATTAGCATGTCGATCCTTATCCGATGATAAACGCCGAATGTAATATATGAAATGGAAAACGCCTCTTCCATCATCTATCGCCTGCAAAGTGGTCACGAAAGGCGTCAGGAGAATCAAGTGGCATGCGTGTTGCGACGCCACTTGAGCAATTAGCGGACGACGTTTAGAGTATTGGTTTTAGTCGGCCTGGGATGGCGGTACGGTACGGGGAGCGTGAGCGACCCGGGCATAGATCGATATGCCCATGCTCGGGTCGCTCACGCTCCCCGTACCGTAACTAATGTTGGCGCAGTCTTAACCGGATCGCTTTTCAGAATTCCAATGAGCGCAAATTCAATCGATTATCTAGACGGTTTGAACCCGCAACAACGCGAGGCCGTCGCCACTCAGGAAGGCCCAATCCTGATTTTGGCGGGCGCCGGCAGCGGCAAGACCCGCGTGATCACCTTTCGCATCGCGCGCATGATCGCCGCTCACAACGCGCGGCCCGAAAACATACTGGCCGTGACGTTCACCAATAAGGCTGCCAGCGAGATGAAGGCGCGCGTCGAAAAACTGCTCGCCGGTCACTACGGCGAAAACCGGCCTTCCGCCTCCCCGCTGATTTCGACCTTTCATTCGCTCTGCGTACGAATTCTGCGGCGCGACATTGAAAAATTGGGACGCGGTTACAGCCGGTCGTTCACCATCTACGACACCGACGACCAGCAGAGTTTGTTGCGCAAATGCATTCGAGATTGCGGTTACGAGGACAAACAATTGACCCCGCGACAGACGCAGAGCGCGATCAGCGCGGCCAAGAACCGCGGCGAAAATCCGGAGCCTTACGCCGAGAAGGCCGATCAAATGGGCGACCCGCGCCGTCAGGCCATCGCGCGGGTCTACGCGCTTTACGAGCAGCGGCTGGAGGCGTCGAACGCGCTCGATTTCGACGACCTGTTGATCCGCACGGTACAGTTGCTCCGCAAATCGGAAGAGGCTCGGCGCCACTACCACAACCGCTTCCGCCACGTGATGGTCGACGAGTTTCAGGACACGAACGGGATTCAGTATTCGCTGGCGCGATTGATCGTCGAGGGCGATCACGCGCTGCTCTACACGCGCAGGCCGGAGGATTTCTGGGCAGACCGCAGCTTCTGCGTTGTAGGCGACGAGTCGCAAAGCATTTATGCGTTCCGAGGCTCCGATTTCAGCATCATCCTGAATTTCGAGCGCGACTTTCCGGGCACGAAGGTCGTCAAGCTCGAAGACAACTACCGTTCGACCGGGCGCATTCTGGCCGCGGCCAACAAGGTGATCGCCAACAACACCCAGCGCTTCGACAAAGTTCTTCGGGCGAACGCCGCCGAAGGCGAGAAGATCCGCTACGCGCAGTTAGTCGACGGCGAGACCGAGGCCCGCTGGGTCGCCGGCAAGATCGAGGAGCATCTGCGCCGCGAGCCGGGAATCCGCGCGGCCGTGCTCTATCGCACCAACGCCCAGTCGCGGTTGTTCGAGGAGTCCTGTCGCCGCGCAGGACTGCGCTACAACCTGGTCGGGGGCTTCAGCTTTTACGAGCGCGCCGAGGTCAAAGACATCATCGCTTACCTGAAACTCGCGTTGAACCCGAACGATTCGATCGCCTTGATGCGAGTGATCAATACGCCCCCGCGCGGCATAGGCAAGACCACGCTCGACGACATCGAGCGCCGCGCCAGAGATTTCAGCGTCTCGCACTGGGAGACGATCAACATCATCATCGAACAGAACCTCCTGCCGGCGCGCGCCGTCTCGGCTCTGAAATCTTTCCGCAATGTCGCGGGCGGCCTCGCCGAAAGGTCGCGCGACGCCGCCGAGCCGATCTCCGAGATCGTCAAGGCGGCGGTGATCGACAGCGGATACGAGCGTGCGCTCAAAGACGAAAACACCGAGGAGGCCGAAGGGCGGCTGCTCAACCTGGAAGAGTTGGTCAACGCGGCGGCCGAATCGGAGCAGCGCGGCGAAACTCTGCGCGATTTCCTGGATCACGCCGCGCTCGTCTCGGACACCGATGAATACAAGGCCGAGGCCCAGGTCACGCTTATGACGATGCACGCCGCGAAGGGGTTGGAGTTCCCGCTGGTCTTCATCGCCGGCCTCGAAGAAGGCCTCTTCCCGCATTCGCGAGCGAACGAGAGCCAGAACGATCTGGAGGAGGAGCGGCGGCTCTGCTACGTGGCCATCACGCGCGCCGAGAAATATCTTTACCTGACGCACGCAATGAAGCGCCGGGTGTACGGCGCCGAAACGCCGTCCGAACCTTCGCGTTTCCTGATGGAGTTCCCCCTGGAATTGATCGAAGACCAGTCGAAAGGCGGAAGCTGGCTGCGCTTCGCCGGCAAGGCTTCGGGTTTCGAGGGCCGCGAACCGTCTCCGTCTCCGTCGCAGTCGGCGAAGCGAGAGGGCAATTATCAAGGCCGGACTTACAACAGCGCCGACGGCGTTAGGGAGTTCTTCGCCCGGCAAGGCAGAAATATCAAGGCCGCCGATTTCGAGCCGCGCGGCGGCTCGGACGACGAGAGCGGCGCGACAGGCCCAACAGGATTGAAGGTCGGGACACGCGTACGTCACGCGAAATACGGCGTAGGTTTGATCGTCAAACGCGAGGGCGAAGACGAGAACGCCAAATTGACGATAAACTTCCCTGGCTATGGTCACAAGAAGATGATCGAGAAATACGCCGCATTGGAAAAAGCTTGATAAAACGTGGAAAAAATCTATGTCTACAGTGGTCGTTGTTAAAAAGAACGGTCGCGTCTGCATCGCGGCCGACACCCTGGTCAGCTGGGGCAGCACGAAACTGAGCGCCGAACACCTGGCCGCCAAATCGAAGATCATTCAGGTCGGCCACAGCTACATCGGCATCACCGGCTCGTCGACGCACCGTCATGTCATGGAAAGCTACTTTTCGCGTAGCGAGCATTACTCACTCGACTGCGTGCATGAGATCTTCGAGACCTGGCGCGAATTCCACAAGGCCCTCAAGACCGATTACTTTCTGACGCCGGGCGACGACAAGGAGGCGCCTTACGAGACCTCGCACATGAACGTGCTCATCGCCAACCCGTACGGGATTTTCGGCGTCTACGGCCTCCGTTCGGTGGACGAATACAATAAATACTGGGCCTTCGGGTCAGGTACGGATTACGCGCTGGGCGCGCTGCACTGCTCGTATGACCTCTTCGACGACGTCGAAAAGATCGCCGAGGCGGCGGTCGAGGCGGCGGCGCAGTTCGATAACGCCACGGGATTGCCCCTAACTATGTATTCGGTTGAGCTTATTAATGAATAGAAAGGATCAAGTCCGGATGAAACGCTATTTGCCGTTTGTGATTATCGCAGCCGTTCTGGTGGCGGCCGTCAGTGGAGGCTTTATGATGTTCCGCTCGGCGCAGCCCCAATCTCCGACGACTCCGACGCCGGCAGGCAGCTCGGTC
>Ga0190270_10001817_pt1 | contig 10091 bp, 7 predicted proteins | sample Popmic320T_FD_133748 | JGI IMG/M metagenome (GOLD analysis project Ga0190270, IMG submission 133748) | Populus adjacent soil microbial communities from riparian zone of Weber River, Utah, USA - 320 T | ecosystem: Environmental > Terrestrial > Soil > Riparian zone | place: USA: Utah | collected... | reverse complement strand
CGCACGAGCCGCGCGACTAAGCGAGTACGCGGCGCTCCCACCGCGCGGCGAGCGCACGCACTTCTGCGCAGTGAGCTGTACCGAAAAACAGCGTCCAGCCTGCCCGCGACGGGCTCGGCTCGTCGCGATACCGCGGCATGGGAATTGCATTGCAGACCCGGATTCAGTCACACCCAGGATCTGCATACGTGGTGACCATTGCCGCCGACGCAGCGCTTCGACTAGCTCGATACAAGCGCCGTGCCCACTTCACGGAGCTCGTTCACCGGCGCGACAACTCGGAAATCACGTCGTGGCCGACCTTCCACGCCGCGATGGCCGACCAGCCGTTGCTTGCCAGACTCGACGACTACCGCGATGCGCTATTGATCGCCGGTTGCGACTGGTCCGCCGTGACGGCCATCACGCACTTGTTCAAACGGCTTCCTGGCTTCGCGGACTCGTCGCGGAGCCACGACGATGAGCTCGCCGGCGCACTGCTGCTCGCGGGCCTGCGCCCACCCGCCGCATCCGGCCGCGCGTGCTTTCAGACGACCTACCTCGGCGAGCGCTACCGCGAGTACTTCGCGCACGAGCATTTCAAGCTCGTGTGGCTCGTCCGCGAGCCGCGCGCCGCCGTGCGCTCGTTGCTCTCGAGGCGCGAACGAGCGCCGGCACCGCGGACGGCGTCGGCATCGGAAGGCCAAGGGATGTCGCGCCTCGAGAAGGCGTGCGCAGCGTACGTGGCGAGCATCCGGCAAACGCTCGAGCTCAAGGAGCGGCTCGGCGAACGCGTCGCCGTAGTCGATTACGACGATCTCTCGGCGGACCGCAACCGGCTGCTGCCGGCGCTGTGCCGGTTCGCGTCTGTCGGCTGCAACGCGAGTCTGCTGCGTCACCTGCACGGCAAGAGCGTTCGAAAAGGCGTGCTTGCGAGCTTCGAAGCCGCCATCGTCGATCAGCTCGCGCTGCCGGCTTACCGGCGAGCCCGCTCTGCGGCAACGTTGAGCGTCGCCCATGGCTGACGCCGAGACGATCATGCGCACCGACGAAAAGCTCGACGTCCTATTCGTGACCTCGGACTCGTTTCCGCCGTTTCGCCCTGCCGCCAAAGCCGTCTTCGCCGAGGGCTTGGCAGCGCGCGGACATCGCATCGATTGGCTGATGCAGGCGGCCGAGCCATCGACCGCGAGCGGCGAGCAGCGTTTCAAGGGCGGTATAGCTTACGTCGCCGCGACGAACGCGGGCGGCAGCAGGCTGGCGCGCTTGAAGCGCTATTTCGCAGACGCGCGCAACGACCTCAGGGTATTCGGCCTCTTGCGAAAGCATCGCTATTCGCTCGTGCAGATCAAAGACAAGTACTTCGGCGCGCTCGTCGCGATCGCGGCCGCGAAGCTGCATGGCGTTCCGGTGTTCTACTGGCTTGCCTACCCGCACGGCGAAGCATCGCAGTACGCGGCGGATCAAGGCGTCGCACGTTACCGGCTGCTCTACCGCCTGCGCGGTGCACTGCAGCGTCTCGTGCTCTATCGGATCATCATGCCGGCCTGCACGCACGTGTTCGTGCAGAGCGAGCAGATGCGCCGCGACGTCGCTCGCGAGGGCATCCCGCTCGAGCGCATGACGGCCGTGCCGAGCTCGGTGAACTTGCGCGAGCTCGACTCGAAAGCGGGCCCTGTAGACGACGCGCCCGCGGCGGCGCCGACGGTCGTGTATCTGGGCACGTTGCTGCGCGAACGACAGCTGGACTTTCCGGTCCGCGCCCACGCGCTCGTCGTCGCCGCGCTGCCGGGTGCACAGCTCAAGTTCGTCGGCAGTGGCTGGATGCCCGACGACGAGCAGTTGCTGCGCCGCGAAGCGGAGCGATTAGGGCTCAGCCGCAACCTGACGATCACGGGCTGGCTGCCGATGCCCGAAGCTTGGCAGCAGGTACGGAACGCCACACTGTGTGTGTCGCCGTATCTGCCGGTCCCGATCCTGCGCTCGACGTCGCCCACGAAGCTCATCGAGTACATGGCGCTCGGCAAAGCCGTCGTCGCCAACGATCATCCGGAGCAAGCGGACGTGCTGCGCGAGAGCGGCGCCGGCCTCGTCTGCGGGTGGAACGAGCAGGAGTTCGCGGCCGCGACGCTCGAGCTGTTGCTGGATCCGGAGAGGCGCGCACTAATGGGAGCGGCCGGCCGCCGTTACGTCGCCGAGCACCGGACGCACTGGGCCATGGTGGAGCTCGTTTTGGGCCGCTATCGCCAGCACTTGCGAGCGTCGCCGAAACCGCCTAAGTCGCGCCTATTCGCGCGCGTCTAGATCGAGACGGACGATGCAGGTCCTCGTCATCGCACTGTTGCTTCAGATCATGGTGGTCGAATACCTGATCGAGTCGCGCGGCCTGCTGCATCCCTACGCCATCCTGATACCAGAGATGCTCTCCGGCATCGCGATGCTCGTGGTGCTCGTGCGCGTCATGGGCGGTGGGCGCATCGCGTTCGACTGGCGTTACGGCATCTTCCTCGCGGTACTGCTGTTCACGATCGTGTTCGGCTATGCGGTGCAAGACGTGCCCGACGGTGCAATGCTTGCCGGGGCACGTTCCTACCTGAAGTTTCTGCCATTCTTCCTGCTGCCTGCCGTGCATCGTTTCACGCCGCGACAGCTGCACATCCAGCTGATGCTGCTGCTCGTCGTCGCGCTCGCGGAGACGCCGCTCGCGTTGTACCAGCGATTCGTCGAGTTTGCGAGCTCGATGCACACGGGCGACCCGGTCAAGGGCACGCTGACGAGCTCGAGCGGGCTGAGCATGTTCATGGTCGCGACGATCGCCGGCGCCGTGGTGTTCTACCTGCGCGGCCGCTTGAAGCTCGCGGCTCTCGTCTTGCTCTCTGCATGGCTGTTCCTCCCCACCACCATCAACGAGACCAAAGCCACGGTGTTGCTGCTGCCCGTCGCGCTACTGGTGCCTGCCATGCTGATGCCGAATACGGCGCGGCTGTTACCGAAGCTCGTGCCGATCGTCGGCGTCGGGCTCGTCGCCGGGACGGCGTTCGTGATTGCCTACAACGTTCTGATCCAGAACGGCGAGTACGGCGGCCCGCTCGGCGAGTTCTTCACGAACACCGAGTCGCTGACCTACTACCTCTACACGGGAGCCGCCAACACGGACCAGCCGTACGTCGGCCGCTTCGACAGCATCGAGATCGCGCTCGAACATACGAGCCAAGACCCGTTGACGCTCGCGTTCGGCTATGGCGCCGGCAACGTGTCCGAGTCGTTCCTGCCGGCCTTCGCGGGCAGGTACTCGGACTATTTCCTGCGGCTCGGTGTCGGCCAAACGCAAGTCACCACGTTCCTGTGGGAGATCGGTGTCGTGGGCCTGCTCGCGTACCTGTTCGTGTTCTATCTGCTGGCGCGCGATTCGCTGACGCTCGCCCGCTCGAGCGACCCCGCCGCGCACCTCGGCCAGCTCTGGGCCGTCGCCATGATCATCGTGACGTTCGGCCTCCTGTACAAGAGCGTGTTCTCGATGAACGACTTCGGCTATCTGTTCTGGTACTTCTCGGGCGTCGTCGCAAGCCGCGCGGTCGTCGTCCGACAAAGCGCGCGGAGCCGTGTCGCGCACGCGCCACCGAGCTGGCGGCTCGCTGCAGGCGAGCCACGCGCAGCGCTCAAGGCTTAAGAACCGTTCGTCTGCTCGGCGCGACATGAGGTCGTTACGCCGCAGTCCACGCTGCGCGATTGGCATGAATCGTGCTCTTGTTCTCAGATCAGGGGTTTCGAGGGAGAGAGACAGCCGTGGGCGGAAAACAACGCAAGCAGCAGAGCGGCAGACGCCGTGAGCGCGGCTTTTCCGCACGATCCTCTTTTCTGGAAACTCATTCCTGGTTCGATGACTGCCGAGATCGGCTGAGGTCGCGATCTTGAGCGCAGCAAGAGCGAACGGTAGCTCGGCATGACCAAGTCCTGGATTTCGCCGCGTCGCGTTTGACGCGACGGCCGCGAAGGAGCGCCGATGGCCGCAACTCTGCTCAGCATCAACAACTACTACTATCCGCGCGGCGGCGCAGAGGTCGTTTTCTTCCGCCACAACGGCATGCTGCATGACGCCGGCTTCCACGTTGTCCCGTTCGCGATGAATCACCGCATGAACGTCGGAGGCGCCGAGCGCTCGGAATTCGCCTCCGAGCTCGAGTACGGCCGCGAATCGGACGGCCTGGTCACGAAGATCCGCAAGGGCCTCAAGTCCGTCTACTCGTTCGAGGCGCGCAGCAAGCTCGCGCGCCTGATCGACCGCTCCGCGCCGGACGTCTGCCACGCGCACAATGTCTATCACCACTTGTCGCCGTCGATCTTGGGTCTCGTGCGGGCGCGCGGCATTCCGCTCGTCATGACCCTGCACGACCTCAAGATTGCCTGTCCCGCCTATACCATGCTGTCGCGCGACGGCGTTTGCGAGCGTTGCCGCGATGGCCGCCTGTATCAAGTAGTCACGAACCGCTGCATGAAGGGCAGCCTCGCGTTGAGCGCGCTCGTGATGGTCGAGAGCTACCTGCATCTGTGGCTTGGCAGCTATTCGCGCAACGTCGATCGGTTTCTCGTACCGAGCCGGTTCTATCTGCACAAGCTCGTGGAGTGGGGACATCCCGCCGAACGGTTCGAGTACGTGCCGAACTTCGTCTCGGCAGACTCGTTCGAGGCGTGCTACGCGCCGGGAACGCGCTTCGTTTATTTCGGGCGCCTAGCGCGCGAGAAGGGAATCGCGACGCTGATCCGCGCAGCCGCGGAAGCAAAGGTTGGCGTCGACTTGATTGGCGCAGGGCCCGCCGAGCCCGAGCTGCGCGCTCTGGCCGTGGGCTGCGACGTCCGGTTTTTCGGTTACATGACGGGCGCGAAACTGAACGCCGCTGTTTCGTCGGCGCGCGCCGTGGTCGTGCCTTCCGAGTGGTACGAGAACGCACCGCTCGCGGTTCTCGAGGGTGCCGCGCTCGGCAAGCCGCTGATCGTCGCGCGCATCGGCGGGCTGCCGGAGCTCGTCGTCGAGAACGAATCGGGCTGGACCTTCGAGTCAGGCTCGGTCGGGGAGCTCGCGGCAGCTTTGCGCCGCGTCGCCGATCTGCCCGACGCCGAGGTCGCTGCCGCTGGCATGGCGGCGCGCCGCCACGTCGAGGACGAGTTTTCACCGCGGCGTTATTTGGAGCGGATCCGGGGTGTCTACAGCCGCTTGGGTGTCGTATGGCCGTAATCGCACGAGCGCTTGCACTCACCGCGACCGCGAAACAACCGCGTCTGCGTATCATGGTTCTCGGGCTGCGCGGCGTCGTCGACGTGCAAGGTGGCATCGAAACGCACGCTCGCCGCCTCTATCCGCTGCTCGCGCGGCTCGGCTGCGACGTCGAGATCGTGCAGCGTAGCGCTTATTACCCGCGCGAGCGCCGCCGGCGCGAATGGCGGCGTATCACCCTGACTTATCTCTGGAGCCCACGAACGCGGATTGTCGAGACGGCCGTCCACACGCTGCTCGGCGTGCTCTATGCTGCCGTCAAGAGGCCCGACGTGCTGCATCTGCATGCCATCGGGCCTGCACTGCTCGCCCCGCTCGCGCGCCTGTTCGGACTGCGCGTCGTCGTCACGCACCACGCCGCCGACTATGAGCGCGAGAAATGGGGGCCGCTCACGAAGGCGGTGTTGCGGATTGGCGAGCGCCTCGGAATCGCCTTCGCGCATGGGCCGATCGTCGTCTCGCCGGTTCTCAAGGAATTCGTCAAGGCACGTTACGGCATAGTCGCAACGTTGATCCCGAACGGCGCCCCGAAGGCAACGCCGAGGCGAAAACGCCACACGCTACATCGCTTCGACCTGCGGCCATGGCGCTATGTGCTGTGCGTCGCACGCTTGGTTCCCGAGAAGCGCCAGCAGGACTTGATCGCGGCCTTCCAGGTTGCGCGCCCGCCGGGCTGGAAGCTCGTCTTCGTCGGCGAGGTTGAAGAAAGCGACGGCTACTGCCAGGAGCTCATCGCGCACGCCGCGCGCGACCCCACGATCGTGCTCACCGGGTACCAGAGCGGCGTCGCGCTGCACGAGCTCTACACGCACGCCGGGCTGTTCGTCCTGCCGTCCGCCGTTGAAGGTCATCCGATCGCGCTGCTCGAGGCGGCGGTCTACGAGGTACCCCTGCTCGCGAGCGCGATCCCGGCGAACTTGGCGATTCCGCTGCCGCGCGATCGTTACTTCCCCGTCGGGGACACGCAAGCGTTGGCGCGGCAGATCAAGCTCATGACGCAAGGCACCGGGGTACCGACAGCCGAAGGCCGCGCGCTGCACGCGGTCATTCGCGCGGACTATTCGTGGCGCAAAGCCGCCGAGCTCACGAGCTCGGTGTACCGCTATGTAGCTCGGGGGGCATGGCAACATGGTTAGGGCAGTTCTCGTAGCATCGCGATATCCGGGCCAACCGAATCGACTCGACGCCTTTCGCGACGTGTTGAATCGCAAGCTGGCCGGCGACAACATTCAACCGCGACCGCCGGCGTTCGTCAGCCACGCCGGCCTGTCGATGGCATTGCTCAATCCGAGCGACGCAGTGCGGATGCACGGCGCCAGCATCGCAATCGGCACGTTGCTCGATCCGCGCGGCGACTGGCACGTTCCCAAAGCGCCATTACCCGACGGGAGCTATGCGCTGCTGCGCGCCGACGACGCGCACGTCGAGCTCGTGGCCGACAGTGTTGGATCGCGCACGCTCTGGTACGCGCTGACCGACCAGGAGCTCATCGTCTCGAGCTCGCAACGCGCAATCGTGACGCTGCTCGGCTCGTTCGAGCCGAACCGAGGCGCTCTGCCGTGGATGTTGTCGTCGGGAACACTGGGGCCGACGGCTGCGTGGGATGCACGGCTCCATCGCCTCCAACCAGGCGAGCGCCTCCTGCTCGACCGCGCCCGCTGGAAACTCGAGCGGAAATTGGAGGTGGTAGAGTTCGCCGCAGACGACTCCGCTTCGCACGACGCGCAGCTCGAGCGCTTGCGTGCTGCTGTCGAAGCCGCGTGCCACCGCTGGTCGTTCGAGCCACGCAAATGGGTGTTGACGTTGTCAGGCGGCGCGGACAGCCGCAGCCTCCTGTGCTTGCTGCGACACCGCGGGATCAAGACCGTTACGTGGGGACTGCCGGAGAGCACCGAGGAGCCCGGTAACGACGCACAGATCGCTCGCCAGCTCGCCGCCACGGCCGGGGTGCCGCATCGATTTTTCCCCATCGATTCGCGTACCAGCGCTCCCGAGGTCGTGCTCGAGCGGTTCCTCGCGGCCGGGGAAGGCCGCGTCGCACGAATCTCCGGCTACGTCGACGGCTTCCACATCTGGAAGACGCTGTTCGAGGAGGGATACGACGGCGTCGTTCGCGGCGACGAGGCCTTCGGGTCGATACCCGTGAGCTCTCCCTATGACGCACGCTGCACGGCGAGCCTGACGACGCTCGCGGACTTCTTCTCGGCCGAGGAATGCGAGACCTTCGAGCTGCCGGAGCAGCCGCTGCCTGAGCGGCTCGGGCGCGGCCCGCAGGAGACGCTCGCGACTTGGCGCGACCGGCTATATCAGCAATTTCGCGTGCCGACGCTCTTGGCCGGCTTGACCGACCTGAAGACGGCGTATGTCGAGGTCGGCAGCCCGCTGCTCTCGGGCTCGGTGCTCGAGTGCGTGCGGCGTCTACCCGACGCGCTGCGCACGGAGAAGCAGCTTTGGCGCGATCTCGTCAGCGGCCTGCTCCCCGACGTGGCGCTCGCGACTCGCGTCGCGATTCCGTCGTTGACGGACTTCGTAGCAGACCGCCGCGTGCTGACGCTGTTGCTCGACGAGCTGGCTTCCGAGCACGCGACCTCCCTATTCCCGCCGTTGCTGCGCGCGCGCGTGTGCGCCGCGCTGCGCGCCGAGCTGCGAGCCCCGGTCAACACGTCGCGAGCCGGCAGTGAGGCTTGGCGCCTCAATGCATTGTCGCGCGCGGTCCCGGCGCGCCTGCGCGCCGCTGTCCGCAGCTTGCGGATCACGCGCCCCACGATAGAGCCGCTCGTGCTGGCGTTTCGCGCCTTCGTCGCCACGCGCATGCACGCGCTGCTGCGCAAGGACGCTGCGACGAAATCGGCCAGCTTCGAACCGGCGATCAACGCGTGATCACCCGAAACCGGCCCAGCGACTCGAGCGAATGGTGGCAAGATGGTTAGAGCCGTTGTGGTCGTGTCGCGAGATTCGGGGGCGCCAAACGAGCTCGGCTCGTACGCGGGCCTGCTGAATCGCAGTTTGGCTGCCGACGACATCGAGCCGCGACCTCCTACAGTCGTCCATCGCACCGGATTGACGGCCGCCGTGCTGAATCCGAGCGATGCGACGCGCGTGCAGGGAGCAAGCCTTGCCATTGGGACGTTGCTCGATCCCGCCGGCAACTGGCACGTGCCGCGCGCGCCGCTGCCTGACGGCAGCTATGCGCTGCTGCGCGCCGACGACACTCACGTCGAGCTCGCCGCCGACGGCGTGGCTTCGCGGACGCTCTGGTATGCACTGACGGATCGTGAGCTCATCGCCTCGACCTCGCAGCGCGCGATCGTCACGCTGCTCGGCTCGTTCGAGCCGAACCGCGACGTTCTGCCATGGATGCTGTCGTCGGGCACGCTGGGGCCGAGCGGCGGTTGGGACGCCCGGCTCAAGCGCGTTCAACCGGGCGAGCGAGTGCTGCTCGACCGTGCTCGCTGGCGGCTGCAGTCGAGCGTGGAACCCACCGAGCTCGTCGCGGAGCCAACCCTCTCACACGACGCGCACCTGGAGCGCCTGCGCTCGACAGTCATTGACGCTTGCCGCCGGTGGTCGTTCGATGCGCGCAAGTGGATCCTGACACTGTCGGGCGGCGCGGACAGCCGCAGCCTTCTCTGCTTGCTGCGCGAGCGTGGCATCGGAACAGTGACGTGGGGACTTCCGCACAGTGAGAAGAACGACGGCAACGACGCGCAGGTGGCGCGCGAGGTCGCACGCCTCCTTGGGGTATCGCATCGATTCATTCCGATCGAGGCCGAGGGCAGCGATCCCGAGACCGTCCTCGGGCGGTTTCTCGCCCTCGGCGAAGGGCGCGTGGATCGAATTTCTGGATACGTCGACGGCTTCCGGGTGTGGAAGACGCTTTTCGAAGAGGGCTTCCACGGCGTGATCCGCGGGGACCACGCGTTCGGCTCCGCGCGCGTGCGATCGGCGTACGCCGTGCGCTCCAAGACGAGCCTGACGACGCTCGCCGACTACTTTGCCGCGAACGAAATCGAGGCGTTGGAGCTTCCGGATCAGCTGCTGCCGGAAGCGCTGATGCGCGCGCCCGGCGAGACGATGGCGGCGTGGCGCGACCGGCTCTTTCGACTGTCGCGCATACCGACCTTCTTGGCGGCCTTGACGGACTTGAAGACCGCGCATCTCGACGTCGGCAATCCGTTGCTGGCACGCTCCGTGCTCGACTGCGTGCGCGCGCTTCCCGACGAGCTGCGCACGGACAAGCGCCTTTGGCGGGAGTTCGTTCGTAGCCAGCTGCCGGAGGTTGCGATCGCGCGACGAGTCGCGATTCCATCCGTGACCGACTTTCTGACGCAGCGGCGCGTTCTACAGCTGCTGCTCGACGAGCTGACCTCCGCGCGCGCCACGACGATGTTCGCACCGGCGCTGCGCGCGCGCTGCCGAGCAGCCTTGGTCGGCGCCCTGCAAAGCAAGCGCTCGGCGCGCCGGACCGACTGGGGCGAGAGTTGGCTCGGACGGGCCGTGCCCGCACGCCTGCGCGCCGTCGTCGGCAACTTGCGCCCCAACCCGCCGAGCCTAGAGCCGCTCGAGCTCGCGTTCCGCGTGTTCGTCGCGAGCCGCATGCAGGCAATGCTCGCCGCCGATGCGGCAACGCGGCCTGCCGAGCCCGCGGCTGCGTTGCGCGCTTGGGGATCGCGGTGAAGCGAAACGATCGCAACAAGCAGGCACGCGCCATCGTCAACGTCAACGCGTTGGTTCTGGTGGCGCTCGGCATCGGACTCTTGAGCAACGTCCTGATCGCCGCTCTGTTCGGCCTCAATCATCATGTAGACGCATTCTTCGCGGCCGCCGTCCTGCCGAACCT
>Ga0190270_10001816_pt1 | contig 10092 bp, 5 predicted proteins | sample Popmic320T_FD_133748 | JGI IMG/M metagenome (GOLD analysis project Ga0190270, IMG submission 133748) | Populus adjacent soil microbial communities from riparian zone of Weber River, Utah, USA - 320 T | ecosystem: Environmental > Terrestrial > Soil > Riparian zone | place: USA: Utah | collected... | reverse complement strand
GTATCGGTTTGGTCGGCCTCGGCTTGGCGCCGCGATGTGGACAAACCTTCCTCGCAGGCCGCAAGAGCGCCCTTGCCGTCGCCCGTATCGCGCTTCACGTCGCAGATCTTGCCGAGACTGACGGGCACGGCGCGCTGCAAGTCTCGACTCGCAGCATCTGCATCGAGCAGAAGGCGCCTGATGGCGAGCGATTCGCTGTAGGCGGCGAGAGCGCCGGCACTGTCGGCCGAGAGGAGCTTGAGATCAGCGATCCGATCGAGTGTCGTCGATATGTTGAACTGCGCTTGCGAGTTGGCCGCGTTGGCGCTGGCACGCTCGCGGTCGAGCGACAGGCTTCGCTGATAAGCTTCGAGTGCGCCCTTATTGTCACCTTGGGCCCGCTTGACATCGCCGATCCGGCTGAAGCTGACCGCATAATCGCGCTTCAACCCGTCGTCGCCACCGCCTGCTTCGGTGAGCCGCATAAGCACGGCGTTGCTTTGTTCCGAGTTCTTGAGCGCCGCCGGGAGATTGCCAGCTGCCAGATAGGTCTTGGCGAACTCATCGAGCATGACCGCCTTGCTGCGCAGCAATTCCACATTGCCCGGATCGGTCTCGGTCAGCCGCTCGACCGTCTTACGCGCCTGGCCGAGGATCTTGTCGAGGCTTTCGACGCGAATGCCCTCGACATTGCGCAAGCCCTGCGCGATCTGGAAGATCAGGCCATTGACCGTGTCCTTGGCTGCGGCGAAGTTGCGCTCCGCGCGATCGGCCTGATGGCGGGCGATGACGCCGGCAGTGACCGCCCCGACGGCTAGCAGGAGCATCACGCCGGCCGCACCAACCGCAAGGGTCAGCGCACGCCGCTGCTGGCGCACTTCCTGCGACAGCAGATCCTCCTTCGGCATGCCGTGGATGGCCGCGGCGAAGTCAGCGCCGAGCTCGATGAAACGGGCATTGCTTGGATCGGCGCCGTCGCGATAGGCGCGCAAGTCGATCCATTTCGGCTCGGCGGCGAAGCGTCCCTTGAGCGGCTTCGGCAGCGGCGTGTTCGCCGACCATCTGAAATCGCCCTTGTTGCCAACCCACACCAGATCGCCGCCGGTCACGCCGATGAACAGCGTGTCCGCGCTCTTATGCGTCAGCCAATACTCGACTTCCTTCGACACCCAGGACGAAGCGGCGGCTTCGGGCGAGCCGAGCAGGATCAGGTAGCGCGATTGCGCCAGCGCCTGCTCGATCGACGGCCAAAGCTGCGGGGTGGCCGACAGGCTCGTATCGTCGCGGAACACGCGCAAGCCCCGCCGCCTGTACCACGGCTTGCCGAGTTTCTGGATCACCGACTGCAACGCGGCGGCGATCGGCTTGTCCTTGGCGTGGCTGTAGGAAATGAAGGCGTCGTAGACCGGCACACCTGCTCTCCCGCGCGAGGAGCCCAATTCTAGGGCTTGGCCGCACGCCGTACCATGCCCAGCACGGCCGGGGGGGCACGCCCCTCGGCAAGTCTCGCGCGCGAAAGCCCGACGCCTAGCAGGGCGTCCAGATCGGCTTAGTGAGGTCCCTCACAAAGGCCGGCGCCGCGGCCTCCCAAATGTCCTCGTGCCAAGGGGGCCTAGCCCCTCAGGCCAACGAAAACTGAGTGTTCGCGTAACACCGATCGGCTGCCGCTTGTCCCACCGAGCCGGCACCGATGGACTGAAAGGGCTAAACGGCCCGGGTCCGCTCCTGCCCGGCCTGTCGAGTACCCGCCCTTTCGGTGTAGCGGGCGCAAGGTTCCCCCGCCTTGCGCCCGCATCTTTTTCCTATAGTTGGGAGGGGAAACTTGGGGCGATGTTGTTGCAACGACGAGCAGGAGACCAAGCCGTGTTCGACAAATCCGCCAACCGCCGCTCCTTCATGACGGGCGCCTTCGCCGCCGCCACCGCCTTGTCGCTCCCCGCGCGGCACGCCGGCGCCGAGCCGCTGCAACAGCAGCACGTCGTGCTGCTCGGCGACTCGATCCTGGCCAATGGCGCCTATGTCGGCAAAGGCCCCGACGTGATCGCGCAAGTGAGCCAGCTGCTTCCCACCGGCAGCCGCGCCACGCTCGAGGCCATAGACGGCGCTTTGACCTCGGGCGTCAGGCTTCAGCTCCAGATCGCCCCCGGCGACGCCACCCATTATGTGATCAGCGCCGGCGGCAACGACGCCCTGCACTATTCGAGTCTGCTCGGCGAGAAGGCTGCATCGGTGGCCGAGGCGCTCGACAAGCTCGCCACGGTGCGCGAGGCGTTCACCAAGGAGTACCGAGGGATGCTGGACGACGTGATCGCTCGCGGCCTGCCGGTTGCCATCTGCACCATCTACGACGCACGATTTCCAGATGCGAAGCAGCGTCGGCTTGCCTCGCTCGGTTTGACCATCTTCAACGACTGCATCACCCGCGAGGCTGCTGCGCGCGGACTGGCGCTCATCGATCTGCGCCTGCTCCTGACCGCCAACGAGGACCTCGCCAACCCGATCGAACCGTCGGTGAAAGGCGGCGCCAAGATCGCAAATGCGATTGCCGCCTTCGCTGCCGACTATGATTTCAGCAAGGGCCGCTGCGAGGTGTTCACCGGTGCGAGCGCCAAGAGCTAGGGAGATCGCCGCAGCGAGCCGAGCTTGCTTCCAGGTTGGTTGTGCTATCTTGTTCGGCGCGGAACGCGATTGGGATGGTGGAGTAGCGCGCATGAATCGTCGCGGCGTGCTCAAATTGCTGGCGCTCTCAGGCGCATTGCTGCCCGCCCTCACCCGCAGAGGCTGGGCCCAGACGGCCGGAGGCTCGACCCTCTCTCTACCGGGCGCCTCCGCCGAGCAGGCGCAACGCCTCGGCCTTCCTTCCGACTGGCGCTTCGTCGCGCCGCTGCGATGGAACCGCGTCGAAGAGAGCCTGGCCGCGCGGCTAAACCCCGCCTTGCGCGATACTTCGCCTATCGACCTTGGCGGCATCAGGGTCATGCGTTCCTCTGGCAAGATCGAGGCCGGTCAACTCGACCCAGTCGGCACTTCGGTCCCGCTTTCCCCGAGCCTTGCCGCCATGGTGCTCCCGGCCGACGAAGCCCTGAGCCTCGAAGCGCTCAATGCCGACTTCAATCCCTTCCTGAGCGACCCGCGCGCGCCGGACGGCAAGCCGCTGATCGGCCCGATCACCGCGGGCAGCCAGGTCTACCAAGGCAAGACGCTGCTTCCCGTCCGCTTCGTCATGACCAAGGCGATGGAGGCCTCGGGCGCGCCCCTAGCTGTGGTGCAACCCTTGCTCGACGCCATGAGCGAGGTCGTGGCGATACGCACCCCGGCGCATCAGTTCCTCTTGGAGCAAGGACTCGGCAACCGGATCGTGTTCTATGGCGAGGCCGAGATCAACGGCGCCAGCGTCGATGTCGCCCACGCCGATATCGACAAGCTCGTGATCGAGCTGGCCAAGCAGAACTTCCGGCTCATCAAGCAGATGGTGCATTTCGACCGGCCGGCGCAAGGCGGCAGCCCCGAAGACATCGTCGCCGATGCGACCGCCGGCTCGACCCATATCGGCGGCTTCTCGGCCGGCTACGACATCGATGGGAAGCCGATGGCCATCAAGAGCGATTGGCCGAGCAACTACGGAATCCTGGGCAACAACAACAAGACCTACAACGCTCATCTGATCGCCATCGACTACGGCGCCGGCGTCGAGGACCCGATCCCCGATGCGACGCTGAAGGCCTACTACCACAACGCCGATATGTGGGACTGCGCCTCCGCCATCATCGTGCCGTTCTCCGACCAGGATCCCGACCCCCAGTTCCGCGACTACATGTACAACCCGCTCGAAGTGTTCGACCAACAGTCGGCGCGCGACGTCGCCGCTTCGCTGGCGCAGCTCGATAAGCTCGCGTTCTTCGAGAAGCACGGCGCGTTTTATTGTGCCGAGGGACAGTACGTCGTCGCCAGTCTAGGGCCGCAAGAGGATGAGAGCGGCGGCACGCTTCTGAAGAAGAGCCGCTACGGCGCCACGCCGCTCGGTCGCCTCATCGACAATTTCATCAGCGCGCCCGGCTATGCCGGCATGGCGCCCGAGGAGCGCACCCTCCATCCGTCGATCGGCTGGGAATATCTCGTCGAGCTCGGACCCGACAAAGGCGGCATCGCCGGCGCACAGGGCTTGATCCTCACCGCGACCCACCGCCACGGGATCGCCCTCGACTGGATCGCCGAGGACATCAAGGGCTGGCAAGCCTATCGCCCCAAGAACAAGGAGGCGCTGATCGCACGTCCGATGACCGTGGCCACGCTCTCCTGGGCGCTGCTTCGACTTTACATGCCGCGTGAGGCCGTGGCGCGCGCCATCGCCACCGATATCGGGCGCGCCTATGCGCAAGGCGACGATGCGGTCAAGGCCTCGGTCGCCATGCTGGTCGGCGGCGCCGACCCCGCCACGCCGACCGGGCAGACGCTGCTCGCCGGGGTTGCGGCCAAGGCGGCAACCGGGCTTTTGCTCGGCCTCCTGTCCAGCGAGGAGGTCAGGGCGTCGCTGCTCTCCAAGGCGGGATTCAACGAGATCACCAACGATGCTGACAAGGAGAGGGTGCTCGCCGCTTACCAGGAATTTCTCGGCGTGCTGAAGAACGCCGACTACTCGACGCAAAGCTCGCTCGACCGCGCGCTGACCGAGGCCGACGCAAAGTTTGGCAAGCTGACCGTCACACGCAGCTTGTTCAGCCGCGCGGCGGGGAGGCCTTTACCGGCCAAGAGTACGGTGATGAAATATGCCGCGCCCCCCTGCTTCGGCATGTGGGCGCAGCAGCCGTTCCTCGCCGAGACGGGTTGTCTTCGTTATGTCGCAACCGCCATGCATCTCAGCCAGAAGAAGGCTCCCGCCTCCTAACCTTGCAACATCGTAACTTCGCGGTCGGTTAAGCTGCGCCGTAGAGAGGGTGGACTTTGTCAGAACGTGTCGGGGACGCCGCGACTTGAATTGCCCAACAGCAATATTTCGCGGCCTTTTGTTTGCCACCATCGCCACCGCGGCGCTAGGTGCGCATCCGGCCGAGGCAGAGACGCAATTCGGCCGCTTCGTCGGCAAGTTCGTCGCCGAGTTCACTGGCGACGGCCGCAAGGTCACGCTGATGGAGCCGTTCGGCTACGTCGATCCCTCGGGACTCGAATGGAATGTCCCCGAGGGCTACAAGACCGACGGGGCGTCCGTGCCGGCCGCACTCTGGGCGCTCTATCCGCCCTTCACTGGCACCTATCGTTCCGCCGCGGTGATCCATGACTATTACTGCGACAACAAGGAGCGCAGCTGGCAGGACACGCACAAGGCCTTCTATTTCGCCATGCGCGCCGCCAATGTTGCGGAGAACACCGCCAAGATCATGTACAGCGCCGTCTATCTGTTCGGCCCGCGCTGGGGCCTAGGCACAAGGGCCGGCCAACGCAATGCGCGGGTCGAGGCCACGCCAGAGCAGCAGGCCGAAGTAGTGAAGAAGCTTGAGGCGCTGGTCGAGAGCGAAAACCCGGATCTCGATCGTCTCGTGGCGGAGGCCAAGCGCATCAGCGTAACCACAAAGAAAGCAGAGTGAGCTGCGGTCGGGGCGCCGGCATGCTGCCGTAGTTAGGGTCTGCAGCGCGCCGAGGAGCGAAGACTAACCAAGCAATCGGAACGTCTCTGGGGAGAGGTTCGCGAAAACTATACTCTACTGGAGTGGGTCTCGCGTTCGACGAGAGTGTCTTGCTGCGCGAGGATCTTGCCAGGCGCGACGCGCAGGACACCGTGCGGCAACGGGATCTATCGTTCAGCATCGAGAAGATCGGCGTTGCCAAATCCGATGCCGGTGATACGGTGGGGGCCCTTGCCGCCTACGAGCGCAGCCTGGCGATCACCCGTGAGTTGGCGCAGCGGAACGCAGCCGACATCGAGGTGAGTTCCTCACCTTGCGTAGCGGCCCGCGATAGAAGCGCCGGGCGGCGAAACGGCCTCGCGCCTTTACGGGTTCGATGCGCCATTGCGCCGCCGTCACACGCGCTATATATCCCCGCCATAGGACACCGCGGGCCGCTTTGGCCCGCGTTCGCACATTCAGGCCCCCATGAACCTGCGCAATATCGCCATCATCGCCCATGTTGACCATGGCAAGACCACCCTGGTCGACCGGCTGCTGCAGCAATCCGGCTCGTTTCGCGACAACCAGCGCGTCGCCGAGCGCGCGATGGATTCGAACGATCTCGAACGCGAGCGTGGCATCACCATCCTCGCCAAGGTCACCTCGATCCTCTGGGAAGGCACCCGCATCAATATCGTCGATACCCCGGGCCACGCCGATTTCGGCGGCGAGGTCGAGCGCATCTTGAACATGGTTGACGGCGCGCTCGTGTTGGTCGACGCCGCCGAAGGCCCATTGCCGCAGACCAAATTCGTTGTGTCGAAGGCGCTCAAGATGGGCTTGAAGCCCATCGTCGTCATCAACAAGGTCGACCGCGCCGATGCGCGCCCGCAGGAGGTGGTGAACGAGGTGTTCGACCTGTTCGCCGCGCTCGACGCCTCGGACGAACAGCTCGACTTCCCGATCCTCTACGGCTCGGCCAAGGAAGGCTGGATGGCCGCGAGCCCCGAGGGGCCGAAAAATCTTGGCATGCAGCTGCTGTTCGATCTCGTGCTCACCCATGTTGCTCCGCCCAAGGTCGAGGACGGTCCGTTCCGGCTGCTCGGCACGATCCTCGAGGCCAATCCCTATCTCGGCCGCGTCGTCACGGGGCGCATCAGCTCGGGCTCGATCGCGCCGAACCAGCCGGTCAAGGTGCTCGACCATACCGGCAAGCCGGTCGAGCAGGGCCGCGTGTCGAAAGTGCTCGCCTTTCGCGGGCTGGAGCGGGTCGCCCTCGACGAGGCGGCCGCCGGCGACATCGTCTCGCTTGCCGGCCTTCCCGACGCCAACGTCGCGCACACGATCTGCGCGCCGGAGGTGACCGCGCCGCTCAGGGCCCAGCCGATCGACCCGCCGACTCTGTCGATGACCTTCCGCGTCAACGATTCGCCGCTCGCCGGCACCGAGGGCACCAAGGTGACGAGCCGTATGATCCGCGACCGGCTGCTGCGCGAGGCCGAAGGCAATGTCGCGTTGCGGGTGACCGAGGCCGAGGAGCGCGATTCGATGGAGGTCGCGGGCCGCGGCGAACTTCAGCTCGGCATTCTGATCGAGACCATGCGCCGCGAGGGCTTCGAGCTTTCCGTCTCGCGGCCCAGGGTCCTGTTCAAGCGCGGGCCCGACGGCGCACTGCTCGAGCCGATCGAGGAAGTCGTCATCGACCTCGACGAGGAGCATTCCGGCGTCGTGGTGCAGAAGCTTTCGGAGCGCAAGGGCGAGCTGGTCGAGATGAGGCCGTCCGGCGGCGGGCGGCAACGGCTCGTGTTCTACGCGCCGACCCGCGGGCTGATCGGCTATCAGGGCGAGCTCCTGACCGATACGCGCGGGACTGGCATCATGAACCGTCTGTTCCACGGCTACGCGCCGCACAAAGGCGCGGTGCAGGGGCGGCGCAACGGCGTGCTGATCTCCACCGATGCCGGCGACGCGGTGGCCTATGCCTTGTGGAACCTCGAAGATCGCGGCGCCATGATGATCGAGCCCGGCACGCGCGTTTATCGCGGTATGATCGTCGGCGAGCACACCCGCGACAACGATCTCGAGGTGAACGTGCTCAAAGGCAAGAAGCTGACCAATATCCGCACCACCTCCAAGGACGAGGCGGTGCGCCTCACCCCGCCGCTCCGCATGATCTTGGAGCGCGCGCTCGCCTATATCGACGACGACGAGTTGGTGGAAGTCACCCCCAAATCGATCCGCTTGCGCAAGCGCCATCTCGATCCGAACGAGCGCAAGAAGGCCGAGCGCGCCCGCCTGACCGAGGACGTCGCCTAGCGCCTTGCCCCTTGCCTTTTGCGTGCAAGCGTTCTCCGCAGAAAAATTGCGACGACCCCTTTGCCGAGCGCAGCCATGTTGCGCTAGGCTTGGCGCCATGCCCGTCGATGTCGTGCATATCAGGCCGGCCAGACCGAAGGACGCTCCCGCGCTGGCTGCCGCTTACGAGGAGGCTTGGCGCGGTGCCTATCAAGGCGTCATCCCGCATCTTTCGCTCCAACGCATGATCGCGCGGCGCGGGCTGCCCTGGTGGGAGAGCGCACTCAGGAAGCGCACGCCCCTTCTGGTGCTCGATTTTGGCGGCGCGGCCGCGGGCTATGTGACCTATGGCCGTTGCCGGCTTGGCCGCACGTCGTTCGAGGGCGAGATCTTCGAACTCTATCTCCACCCCATCTATCAGGGCTTCGGCCTGGGCGAGAAGTTGTTCGACGGCGCGCGCATGCGCCTCGCCGAGTTGCGGCTCAAAGGCCTGCTCGTCTGGGCGCTGACCGATAACGACACGGCTTGCGGCTTCTATCTGCGCCTCGGCGGCAAGCCGGTCGCCGAGGGCGCCGAGAGCTTCGGCGAGCTCTCCTTGCGCAAGGTGGCCTTCGCCTGGGCTTGACCCGTTAACCTTGCATTTACCGGAAACGTTGGGCCTGCCTTAACGTCAACTCCCTTATACCAACCGCCTCCATGCTTCGGGGCAGATGAAGGGAGTCGTCACATGAAAGAGGTCGGCGCGCGAGACCGGCTGGTTATGGCTGGTGTGGTTCTTGGTCTGCTCACCGTGATCGCCGGCGTGCTCTCGGGCCGCTCCACCACCAACTATGTCCTGTCGAGGGACGCGCGCGAAGCAGCGCTGAGCTGGGCCGGCGACATCAACAAGAACCTGAACGCTCTCGATCCGAACGCTCCGCAGCTTCTGGACCAGCAGCTCCAAGTGGTGAGCCAGGAAACCTTCGCCAGCCAGATCGCCACACCGGCGAACCTGCCGACCAGTTCGACGCTGAAAGGCGAAGTCACCCTGACCGAGGAACTTGGGCGCCTGACCACTGGCTGGCTGTTGAACCGCGTTTCCCCGTCCGGCAACGAGTTCGTCAGCAAGCTCGACGGTTTCGCCGTGCTGGGCGCCGACCGGGCCCCGGTCGCGATCGGTGGCAATCTCAGCCAAGCCGCGCTGGAAGCCATGCTAGCCCAAGGCGACGCCAAAGCCGCGCTGGCGCAAGCCATCTCGCAGGATGCGATCGTGACCACCGCGCTGCCGGGCGACAAGGAGCTTCGCCTCGCTTTGGTTCCAGCCATGCAGGACGGCAAGCTCGCCCGCGTCTATGCCTTCGCCGTCGACCAATCTGCCGCCGCCGCCCTGACCAATATCGCGCTGACCGTGGTAACCCTGACTACGAGCCTGCTGATCGTCATGGGCTTCTCGGTGCCCGCGGCGATCGCATCAAGGCGCATCCGCGAGCGCTGGCTGGCCGAGGATCAGATCCGCTATCTCGCCATGCATGACAGCTTGACCAATCTTCCCAACCGTCTGCAGTTTCACCAGCATCTCGATCGCGCGGTGGCGCGGTCCAAGCGTCATGGGCATCTGATGGCCGTGTTCGCGCTTGACCTCGACCGCTTCAAGGACGTGAACGACACGCTCGGCCACGCCACCGGCGATGCGCTGCTGGCCGAGGTCTCGGCCCGGCTCAGGGAAGGCGTGCGCGAATCCGATCTTGTCGGGCGCCTGGGTGGCGACGAGTTCGCCATCGTCGCGGAAGATCTGGATGCACCCGAGGATGCCATGCGTCTCGCCCGCCGGGTCTGCACGGCTCTCGGCGAGCCCTATCACGTCAATGGCCACGAAGTGACCAGCTCGGCCAGCGTGGGAATCGCCATCGGCCCGCTCGACCGCGAGGCGGCCGACACGTTGCTCAAGAACGCCGACCTCGCCCTCTATCGGGCCAAGGAGGACGGCCGCAACACCTTTCGCTTCTTCGAGCCGGCCATGGACGCAGCGCTCCAGAAGCGGCACCGGCTGGAGAACGATCTCCGCAATGCGATGCGCAAGAACCAGCTCTATCTGGACTACCAGCCTCAATTCGACCTGGTGAACGGCAGGCTCAGCGGCTACGAGGCCTTGGTCCGCTGGTGGCACCCGAGCGAAGGCGAGATTTCGCCGGCCACCTTCCTGCCGATCGCCGAGGAAACCGGGTTGATCGTGCCG
>Ga0190270_10001815_pt1 | contig 10095 bp, 8 predicted proteins | sample Popmic320T_FD_133748 | JGI IMG/M metagenome (GOLD analysis project Ga0190270, IMG submission 133748) | Populus adjacent soil microbial communities from riparian zone of Weber River, Utah, USA - 320 T | ecosystem: Environmental > Terrestrial > Soil > Riparian zone | place: USA: Utah | collected... | reverse complement strand
GACACGACGCCACCGTACAAACCGTCGTCACCGCATGGGCTCGCTGTCGTCTGCCTGTGGAGGCTCCGGAACGGCGTACGATCTCGCATGTGACCAGCCGACCCGCCGCTGAGCAGCACTTGCGCGACCTCGCGCTGCTGCGCCGCGTGCGCGACCGGATCGACCGGGAGTACGCGCAGCCTCTCGACGTCGAGGCACTCGCCCGCGGCGTGAACATGTCGGCCGGACATCTCAGCCGCAAGTTCCGACTCGCATACGGCGAGTCGCCGTACGCGTACTTGATGACTCGACGTATCGAGCGCGCGATGGCGCTGCTGCGTCGTGGCGACCTCAGCGTCACCGACGTCTGTTTCGCGGTCGGCTGCGCGTCGCTCGGCACCTTCAGCACGCGCTTCACCGAGCTGGTCGGTGTGCCGCCCAGCGTCTATCGGTGCCAGGGGGCGCGCGTGACGGCGGGAATGCCGCCATGCATCGCGAAACAGGTGACCAGACCGATCAGGAATCAAGAAGCACCTGTCATCGAGCCACAGCTAGCGTGACGGCCATGGACATCACCATTCACGCGAGTTTTCTTCCGCACGACGACCCAGAAGAGTCTCTGGCGTTCTATCGCGACGCCCTCGGCTTCGAGGTCCGCAGCGACGTCGGATCCGGCCAGATGCGCTGGATCACAGTCGGCCCCGCCGGCCAGCCCGGCACGTCCATCCTCCTGGCGCCGCCAGCCGCCGACCCTGGCATGACCGAGGACGAGCGCCGCACGATCGCCGAGATGATGGCCAAGGGCACCTACGGCTGGATCCTCCTGGCCACCAAGGATCTCGACGACACCTTCGAGCGGGTGCAGACGACCGATGCCGAGGTCGTCCAGGAGCCGACCGAGCAGCCGTACGGCGTTCGCGACTGCGCCTTCCGCGATCCGGCCGGCAACATGGTCCGTATTCAGGAGCTGGGCTGAGCCGGTCGGCGCCGCTGCCGTGACTGACAGGTGAAGCGAGACCGACCTGAGGCGCGTCCTCGCGAGGCGTCCTCGGTCCTCCAACGATTCGTCCCGACCGCCTATCGGCCGGTGCTCGCCAATCGAGTGTTCCGGCGACTGATCTTGGGCTTCGGGGTCTCGTACCTCGGAGACGGGATGAGCTTCGTGGCGGTGGCATGGCTTGCGATCGAGCTCTCACCAGCGGCGACCGCGGGCCTGTGGGTCGGCGGCGCGGTGGCCGCGTACACACTGCCCGGCGTGGTCGGCGCGCTCGTGCTCGGTCGACGGCTGCGCCGAGTGTCGGCCAAGCGGCTCCTTCTCATCGACAACGTCGTTCGCGGCGTCTTCCTCGGCGCCATACCGCTCGCCTGGCTCGCCGGGCTACTGACGCTGCCGCTGTACGTCATCCTGCTCGCCGCCTCGTCGCTGCTTCACGCGTGGGGCAGCGCGGGCAAGTACACCTTGTTGGCCGAACTGCTGCCCGTCGAGCAACGGCTCGCAGCCAACATCCTCGTCAGCTCGCTCAACTTCGCCGCCACGATCGCCGGGCCCGCGATCGCCGGAGTGCTGGTGACGTACGTCAGCTCCGCTCTCGTGCTCGGCCTGGACGCCCTCACGTACTTGTTCCTCGCCGTGCTCATCGTCCGCACCCGCCTGCCGGATTCGGGGCATGTCTCACCAGTCGACCAGGAGGCCGCCCGTGGTGGACTCGCGCTGCTGCGGTCCTATCCCGAGCTGCTCGGGCTGCTGACGCTCACCTGGTTCTTCAACCTGTTGTACGGGCCCGTCGAGGTCGCCCTGCCGCTCCACGTGACCGACGACCTGCACGGACCAGGCACGCTGCTCGGCCTCTACTGGATGCTGTTCGGCATCGGTGCGGTGATCGGCGGGCTCGCGGTCGGTGCGCTGCGACAGTTGCCGCTCTGGCCCGTGACGATCGCGATCGTGATCGGTTGGGGGCTCACGCTGCTGCCGTTCGGGTTCGACGTTCCGACCGCCGTCACCGTCGCGTTCTTCACGCTCGGCGGCGCGATCTACGGACCGTTCGTGGCGCTCTCGGTGACTCTGATGCAGGCGAAGGCACCACCGCAATACCTGGCCGCGATGCTCGCGGCTCGCAGCGCCGCGCTGCTCACCGCCTCGCCGATCGGCACGGCGCTCGGCGGACCTCTCACAACGGCGCTCGGCCCGCGAGCGACTCTCGGCGGCTCAGGACTCGCCACCGTGGCACTCGGGGCCGTCGCCTGCGCGCTACTGCTGACTCGGCGCCGGCGACCAGACCAATCAGGAATCGAGAAGCACTCGCGCTCGGGGCAGACCTAGCCTTGTCTCCATAGACACGGCCCACCGGCTCGTGCGGCCGAGCGCCAAGACCATGTAACACGGGAGGGAACGATGACCATCAAGAAGGCCACGCAGAAGTCCGCCAAGAAAACCGCGGCCAGCAACAAGGAGTCCAAGGGATTCACCGCCGAGGAACGCGCCGCGATGAAGGATCGCGCCCAAGAGCTGAAGTCGGAAGCACGCCGTGGCAAGCGTGGGAGCAAGAAGGACGGCGAAAGCGACCTGCTCGAGAAGATCGCCGAGATGTCGAAGGCAGATCGCGTCATGGCCGAGCGGCTCCATGCGATCATCACGGACAGCGCGCCCGAGCTCTCGCCGAAGACCTGGTACGGAATGCCCGCCTACGCCAACGACGACGGCAAGGTTGTCTGCTTCTTCCAAAGCGCCGCCAAGTTCAAGGCGAGGTACGCGACGCTCGGCTTCAACGACACGGCGAACCTCGACGCCGGCTCGATGTGGCCGACCAGCTTCGCGCTCAAGGACTTGACCGCGACCGAAGAGGCCAAGATCGCCAAGCTTGTAAAGAAGGCGGTGAGCTGAGCGACTTCGATCCCTACATCTGTCGGGCCGCCACCTTGATCGCCTCGCGGATACGGGGGTAGGTGCCGCAGCGGCAGATGTTGCGAAGCGTGTCGAGGTCGTCGTCGGTAATCGACCGACCCTCGTCCCGCACCCGTCTCACGAGATCGATCGCGGCCATGATCTGACCCGGCTGGCAGTAGCCGCACTGGGCGACGTCGTAGTCGATCCACGCCTGCTGCATGGGATGCAGATCGTCGCCGTCGGCTAGGCCTTCGATCGTGGTGATCTCGTCGTCGGCGCCGATCTTGCCTACCGGCACCGAGCACGGGTTGAACGCCTTGCCGTTGATGTGGCTGGTGCAGGCCTTGCAGACGTTGATCCCGCAGCCGTACTTGGGTCCCCGGACCCCGAGTAGGTCGCGCAGCACCCAGAGCAGTCGTACGTCGTCCTCGACGTCGACGGACACCGTTTCGCCGTTGACCTTGAAGATATGTGTCGTCACGAGAAGCTCCTTACCGAACGAAGTCGAGGCCGTTGGTCGGCGACTGTGGGATCGGCGGCACCGTCGGGAATGGCTCGAAGTGCAGGTCACCGCGATGGTTGATGGGGAACTCGGTGGGCATGGTGCCGGTGGCCCGCCAGTACGCGTTGGCCGTTGCCGAACACGCGGCCGCGACACCGAACTCGCCGACGCCACCGGGGCTCTCGTCCTCGGAGTCCTTGATGACGACCTGAACGTCGAACGGGACGTTCCACTGCCGCGTGTAGGCGTAGTTGTCCCAGCTGGCCTCGAGGAAGTGGCCGTCCTCGAGGTGCACGCTCGAGGTGAGCACCAGGGCGATCCCGTCCATGATGCCGCCGATCATCTGCGCCTCGAGACCCTTCGGGTTGACCACGAGCCCGACGTCGACGGCGAACACCACCTTGGTCACGCGGGGTCCGTTGACCCCTTGGCGGACCTTGCGGTTGACGGTCTTCGGACTGCAGTCGATCTCGACCAGGCAGGCCGAGTAGCCGTGGTATTCGTTGTGGATGCCGAGCCCTTGCGCGTGATGACGCGGCATTCGCCGGCCCCACTCGCCGACCTCGGCGACCTCGTCGAGCACGGCGCGGGCACGGTCATTACGAACGTGGGTACGCCGGAATTCGTACGGGTCCTTGCCCGTCTTCTTGGCGAGTTTGTCGACGGTCAACTCGCGGGCGATCGCTACGTTGGGCGAGTAGATGTTGCGCATCGAGCCGGTGTTGAACCGTCGATCGGTGAGCTCGCTGAGCAAGGACGTGGTGGGGCCAAAATTGTAGTGGGCTCCGGCCGTCAACGCGTAGATCGTCTGCGAGACGGAGTAGTCGGCCACCGGTAGCTTGGCAGCGGCCGCCGTGACGACGTCGCCGAATCCGTGGGCGAAGTCGGTACGGGCGCTCGTGTGTCGCTGCTCGTAGGTCAGCACCTGGTCGCCCAGAAGGGTCGCGCGTACTCGCGAGGTGCACATCGGATGCACCCGTCCTTGGCGGGAGTCGTCGGCCCGGTGCCACATCAGCCGGACCGGCACACTCATCGCCTGCGACGCCAGCGCCGCGTCCATCGCACCGTCGTGGAACAGCTTCCGACCGAACGAGCCGCCGCCCTGCACCACGTTGACCGTGACCTTGTTGAGCGGCAGGCCTAGCTCGTAGGCGATCGCCTGTTGGGCCGCGACCGGTACCTTGAAGCCGCCCCAAATCTCCGCAGAGTCGTTTCGTACGTCGGCGATCGCACAGTAGGTCTCGAGCGCGGAGTTGCTGGCGAACATGAAGGTGAACGAGGTGTCGACCGTCTTGGCCAGGATCGGCACCTTCGGTACCGCCATCGGAATCTCGGCACGCTTCAGCTCGGCCAGGATGTCGTCGTCGGAGTCGGAGCCGCCCACCTCGCCCGGTCCCCAATCGACGTCGAGGGCGATCATCGCGTCGATGCACTGCCCGAAGGTGCGCGCCCGAACGGCCACTCCGGTTGGGATGACCGCCACATGGGTGACACCCGGCATCTCGACCACGTCCGCCTCGTTGCGGACCGAGCGGACCGTGCCGTTGATGGTGGGTGGCCGGCACACCATGCACGGCAGCGCGCCAGGGACGTCGAGGTCCATGGCGAACCGCTTGGCGCCGGTGACGATGTCGCGGGCGTCGGTGCGTCCGACGGGAGTTCCGACGACCCTGAGATCTGCGGTGGCCTTGAGCTCGACCTCCACCTGCCGCGTCTCCTTGACCGCGGCCCTCTCGATCAGATCCCTGTACGGAATGCGGGTGCCGTCGGGCGCGATCACCCTCTCCCTTGTCGGTCTCGAGCGCCGTCGGCGACAGACCTCCGAGCATCAGCGCGGCCGCCTCCAGCAAGGCGCCTCGAGCGATAGCGGCCGCGGTGCGGATCGGGAAGTAGGTCGAAACCGTGGAGTTGGAGCCGCCGGTGAGCTGGTTCATCACCAGCTCCGGCCGGGCCTTCGCCAGAGTGACCACGACGTTTTCGACCGGCACGTCGAGCTCGTCGGCGATGATCATCGCGGTCGAGGTCACGATGCCTTGACCGACCTCCATCCGGGGCAGCGCGAAGTGCACCGTGCCGTCCTCGCGGACCTCCATCCGGATCAGATGCGAGGTCGGTTTGGCGGCGTAGTTCTGGGCGTCGGCCAGGTCGAAGATGTCGGCCGGAAGGCCGGTCGTGGGGATCGTGAGCCTTGCCGCCTGGCCGGCCAGACTCGGGGCGTTCGTGTCCGTCCCCAGGCGAACCCCCACCGCTAGGGTCGGCGCTACCACCAGATAGCCGAGCACCCGGCGCCGGCTGACCTGTCGCGTCTCGTGGGCCCCGTCGAGCGTCGTCATGCGGTCGCCCTCATTTCATACTCGAAGATTCAACCACCGATCACAGTGGCATTTGTCACACGATGTGGCAATGTTTCTCGACGACAAGCTTGCCTTCTCGGCGGGCACCGATGTGGGTTGCCCGGTCGGTCAGGAATCGAGAAGCGCCCATGAGCTGAGCCGTCCTAGCCTTTGTCCCAGGCTGGTTGGATCGAGCCAGGCGACGCCGGCAACGACCGTGACGGCGGTTTGACCGACAGAGGAGACACGCTGAGCATGGCCACGAAGAAGACCAAGCAGGCGCATGCCATGCACGCCGCTGACAGCCACGACCTGATCCGCGTGCGCGGCGCGCGCGTGAACAACCTCAAGGACGTGCGCGTCGAGATTCCGAAGCGCAGGTTGACGGCGTTCACAGGCGTCTCGGGCTCGGGCAAGAGCTCGCTGGTGTTCGACACGATCGCGGCCGAGTCGCAGCGGATGATCAACGAGACCTACAGCGCCTTCGTGCAAGGCTTCATGCCGACGCTGGCGCGGCCGGAGGTCGATCTCCTCGAAGGTCTGACGACGGCCATCCTCGTCGATCAAGAGCGGATGGGCTCTAACCCACGCTCCACCGTCGGCACCGCCACCGACGCCAACGCGATGCTGCGCATCCTGTTCAGTCGGTTGGGAGAGCCACACATCGGCTCGCCACAGGCGTTCTCCTTCAACGTCCCCACCCGGACGGCGAGCGGCGTGATGACCGCCGACAAGGGCAGAGGCGAGAAGTCCGTCGTGCGCAAACGCGTCTACCTCGGCGGCATGTGCGCACGCTGCGAGGGCATGGGCGCGGTCAGCGACTTCGACCGGACCGCGTTGTACGACGAGACGAAGTCGCTCAGCGGGGGAGCGCTGACGATCCCCGGTTACAGCATGGACGGCTGGTACGGCCGCATCTTCAGTGGCGCCGGGCTGCCCATGGACAAGCCCATCGGCAAGTTCAACAAGAAGGAGCTCGACAAGCTGCTCTACGGGGAGCCGACGAAGATCAAGGTCGAAGGTGTCAACCTGACCTACGAAGGTGTGATCCCCAAGATCCAGAAGTCGATGCTCTCCAAGGACGTCGACGCTCTGCAGCCGCATGTCCGCACGTTCGTCGAGCGCGCGGCGACGTTCACGACCTGCCCCGATTGCGACGGCACTCGGCTCGCGGAGCAGGCTCGGTCGTCGAAGATCCAGGGGAGGAGCATCGCCGACCTCTGTGCCATGCAGATCACCGACCTGGCTGACTGGATCCGAGACCTCGACCAACCCTCAGTGGCTCCACTGCTAGCCGGGCTGCAGCACCTGCTCGACTCGTTCGCGGAGATCGGGCTGGGATACCTCTCGCTCGACCGCCCCGCGGGCACGCTGTCCGGGGGAGAGGCGCAGCGCACCAAGATGATTCGCCACCTCGGTTCGTCGCTCACCGACGTCACCTACGTCTTCGACGAGCCCACGATCGGCATGCACCCGCATGATATCGAACGGATGAACGACCTTCTGCGGCAGCTGCGAGACAAGGGCAACACCGTACTCGTCGTCGAGCACAAGCCCGAGACGATCGCGATCGCCGACCATGTCGTCGACCTCGGCCCCGGCGCCGGCACAGGGGGAGGCACCATCTGCTTCGAGGGCACCGTCGAAGGGCTGCGGGGGAGTGACACCGTCACCGGCCGTCATCTCGACGACCGGGCGACCCTCAAGGACTCCGTCCGTTCGTCATCCGGCGCGCTAGAGATCCGCGACGCATCAACGCACAACCTCCAAGGCGTCGACGTCGACATCCCACTCGGCATGCTCTGCGTGATCACGGGCGTCGCCGGCTCCGGCAAGAGCTCGCTGATCAACGGTTCGGTGGCTGGCCGGGACGGCGTCGTGGTGGTCGACCAGGGCGCGATCCGCGGTTCGCGACGGAGCAACCCGGCGACCTATACCGGCCTGCTCGATCCGATCCGCAAGGCGTTCGCGAAGGCCAACGGCGTCAAGCCAGGGCTCTTCAGCTCCAACTCCGAGGGCGCCTGCCCGACCTGCAACGGCTCCGGTGTTATCTATACGGAGCTGGGTGTCATGGCCACCGTCGAGTCCACGTGCGAGGACTGCGAGGGGAAGCGATTCCAGGCGGCTGTGCTGGAGTACACACTGGGCGGCCGCAACATCGCCGAGGTGCTCGCGATGTCGGTCACGGAGGCAGAAGAGTTCTTCGAGGACGGCGAGGCGCGCACGCCGGCCGCTCACAAGATCCTCGACCGGCTCGCCGACGTCGGGCTCGGCTACCTCCATCTCGGACAACCGCTCACGACGCTGTCCGGCGGCGAGCGGCAGCGACTCAAGCTGGCCACCCAGATGGCCGAGAAGGGTGACGTCTACGTCCTCGACGAGCCGACCACCGGCCTCCACCTCGCCGACGTCGAACAGCTGCTCGGCCTGCTCGACCGGCTCGTCGACTCGGGCAAGTCGGTCATCATCATCGAACACCACCAGGCGGTCATGGCACACGCCGACTGGATCGTTGATCTCGGCCCGGGTGCTGGTCACGAGGGCGGAAGGATCGTCTTCGAGGGCACGCCCGCCGACCTCGTCGCCAAACGCGCCACCCTCACCGGCGAGCACCTCGCGGAGTACGTCGGCACCTGACCGAGGACGGCGCAAGAGTCTTCTGTCTCTGCCGATGGCGCGTCGGTGACGAAAGGATTGGCGCATGACCAGCATCGGCGGGCGCCTCGTCGCGGTGCACCCGCTGCCGCCGGGTGCTCCGTGGCTGGCGGTGCGAGTCTGGTTCTCGATCCTGGTTCCCTTGCTGATCATGGTCGTGATCGACCACGTCGATTGGGCGCTGTACGCCGCCTTCGGCGCCTTCACCTCGCTGTACGGCCGCGAGCGGGTCGACCTCCATCGGATCGTGCGGCAGGGGGCGGCCGGCCTCAGCCTGATCATGAGCGTCACGCTGGGCGCGTTGGTCGCGATGTCCAGCACGCGGGAGTGGCTGGCGATCCCGGTAGCGGGGGCGGTCGCCGTAGTGGCGTCGTACATCTCGGAGAGCCATGGGTGGGTCCCACCGGGCTCGTTGTTCCAGCTCTTCGCGTTTGCCGCCGTCGCGTCGGTGCCAGCCCAGGCGGATGACCTCGTTCCGGCGGTCCTCGTGGCGTCGCTGTCTGCGATCTTCGCCGTCTTGGTGGGAAACCTGGGTGCCCTAATACGGCGGGCCCGCCGCACCGCCGATCCAGCGCCGCCAGGACATCCGATCGGCGGCCCCCATAGCGGGGGATGGCTGTATGCCGCCCAGTCGGGCATCGGCGTGGTCGTCGCTGGCGTGATAGCCACCGGCGTCGGAGTCGGTCGTCCGTACTGGGCGATGGTCTCGGCGGTGGTCCCACTCATGACGCACGACTTCGCCGCCCAGTTGGTTCGTGGACTGCATCGTGTGATCGGCACCTTCATCGGGCTCGGCGTGGCCTGGGTGCTGTTGGACCTCGACCTCGCAGACGCCGTCGTCGTCGTCTTCGTCGCCACACTGCAGGCGGTCACCGAGCTTGTCATCGGCCGCAACTACGCCCTGGCCCTCATCTGCATCACGCCGCTCGCCTTGCTCATCGTCCATCTGGCCGCGCCAGTGATACCGATCAGCGAGCTACTCAATGACCGCGGGTTGGAAACCGTTATCGGCGTGACCATCGGGCTGCTGGTCGGCTACGCCACGAAGCCGCGGGCCGCCGCCCGCGGCTGACACGTGACGATGGGCTGGGCTAGTCAGCTCCAGGTCATGTTGATCGCACGCTCAAAATTGACGTACGCAGCGCGTTGAAGGGTAGGAATGTTCTAGTCATACTTATGACTATGAGCGATACACTTTCTCTCGCCGAGGCGAAAGCGCACCTGTCGGAGCTAGTCGGCCGCGTTGACCGCCAGCACGACCGTGTCACCGTGACGGTGCATGGACGGCCTTCGGCGGTCCTGCTGTCTCCCGACGACCTCGAAGCACTCGAAGAGACCATCGCAATCCTGTCTGACGATGAAGCGGTTCGACAGCTCACGGCGTCGGATGCCGAGCTCGCACGCGGCGACGGCGAATCCGAGCAGGACCTGGCCGAGGCGATGCGCCGCCGTGGGAAGACGGCGTGACGGAGGAGCGCTACGAGCTCGTCATCTCACCCACTGCTCGACGGCAGCTTGCAGAGCACCTCCCCGAGTCCGTCGCGTTTGCGGCGCATGCCTTCATCGTTGGACCGCTGCTGGACAACCCGCAGCGCGTCGGCAAGCGACTCCGGCCACCACTCGACGATCGACACAGCGCCCGCCGCGGCACCTACCGCGTGATCTACCGGATCGATGACGCCCACCATCGCGTGGCCGTCATCGGGGTCGTTCACAGATTCGATGCATATCGTTGATTCGGT
>Ga0190270_10001814_pt1 | contig 10099 bp, 9 predicted proteins | sample Popmic320T_FD_133748 | JGI IMG/M metagenome (GOLD analysis project Ga0190270, IMG submission 133748) | Populus adjacent soil microbial communities from riparian zone of Weber River, Utah, USA - 320 T | ecosystem: Environmental > Terrestrial > Soil > Riparian zone | place: USA: Utah | collected... | reverse complement strand
GTCGAGCACGCGGACGAGCTCGAGCCGAAGGTGTACGTCGTGCCCGAGGAGATCGATCGCGAGATCGCCCGCCTCAAGCTTGAGGCGGAAGGGGTCGAGATCGACACGCTCACCGAGGAGCAGGCGAAGTACCTGGCTTCTTGGGACGAGGGCACTTAGCCTCCGCACGATGAGACCGCGGTTCGCGGGCGGGGCGGTGGATCTTCGCCCGGAGGAGATCGTGCGCATGGAGGGCGACCGCGTCGTCCTCCTCGACCAGCGCCGCCTTCCGGACGAGGAAGTCGAGGTGGAGTGCAGCTCGGCGGAGGAGGTTGCGGATGCGATTCGGACGATGGTCGTCCGCGGCGCGCCTGCCATCGGCGTCGCGGCTGCGTACGGGTACGCGCTCGCCGCCGCGAACGGGGAGGACCTGGACGAGGCGGCGGAAGTCCTGGTCTCGGCGCGTCCCACCGCGGTCAACCTGCCCTGGGCCGTTGCGCAGATGCGGCAGGCAGACGGCGATCTCACCGAGCGAGCGCGCGATATCCACCGCCTCGAGGTGGAGCGCTGCCGGCGCATGGGCGACCATGCGGCCGGGCTTCTCCGCGAGGGCTCGACGCCGTTGACGCACTGCAACGCAGGCGGCCTCGCCACGGGCGGCTACGGCTCTGCACTCGGCGCCGTCAAGGCGGGCTACGAGCGCGGGCTCGTCGAGCACGTCTTCGTCGACGAGACGAGACCTCTTCTACAGGGCGGGCGGCTCACGGCCTGGGAGCTCGAGCGCGCGGGGATCCCGGCCAGCGTGATCGCAGACTCCGCGGCGGCGTCGCTCATGGGGCGAGGAGAGATCACGCACGTGATCACCGGTGCCGACCGGATCGCGCGGAACGGCGACACGGCGAACAAGATCGGCACGTACGCTCTCGCCGTGCTCGCCTCCCACCACGGCATTCCGTTCTACGTCGTCGCGCCGACCTCGACCCTAGATCCCGGTGCCGCGACCGGCGCGGACATCCCGATCGAGGAACGCGACCCGGCCGAGGTGAGCGAGCGCTTCGAGGCGCGGAACCCCGCCTTCGACGTCACGCCCGCAGCGCTGATCGCGGCGATCGTGACCGAGGAGGGCGTGCATCGCGCTCCCTACGAGGAGTCCTTGCCTTGAAAGCAATGGTGATGGCCGCGGGCCTGGGCACGAGGCTCCGCCCCCTGACGGACTTCCTCCCGAAGCCGATGATGCCGGTGGCGAACCGGCCGGTCCTGCACCACCTGCTCAACCTGCTCCGTCGCCACGACGTGCGCGAGGTCGGAATCAACGTGCACGCGTTCCCGGAGATGATCGAGAAGTATTTCGGCGACGGCTCCTCGCTCGACATGTCGATCCTCTGGTCGCACGAGCCGGAGCTGCTCGGCACCGCGGGCGGGACGAAGAAGCTGCAGGACTTCTGGGGGGACGAGACCATCCTCGTCACCTCGGGTGACGGTCTCCACGACGTCGACGTGACCGCGCTGCTCGGCCATCACCGGCGCACGGGCGCGCTCGCCACTCTGACCGTGAAGCCGGTCACCGACCCGAGCGCCTACGGCGTCGTCATCCTCGACCGCGACACGCGAGTGCGTGGCTTCCAGGAGAAGCCGACGCGCGACGAGGCGCGCTCCGACCTCGCCAACTGCGGCGTCTACGTGATCGAGCCCGAACTGCTCGAGCGCATCCCGGCGGATACGTTCGTGGACTTCGGCAACGACATCTGGCCGAGCCTCGTGGCGGCCAACGAGGAGATCTACGCCTACACGACGATGGCGTACTGGAACGACGTCGGCGACCTCGACGAGCTCCGCAACACGATTCTCGACGCGGTGCTGGGGCACGTGCGCATCGACATCCCGGGCAAGGAGGTCGCGCCGGGGTGCTGGGCGGAGTCGGGCTGCCGGATCGACGACTCGGCTCAGCTCGACGGCCCGATCGTCCTCGGCCCCAACGTCGTCATCGAGAAGGACGCTCAGGTGCGCGGCCCGGTCGCGATCGGCGCGGAGTGCATCGTCGGCAAGGGCGCGGCCATCCGTAGCGCCGCACTCTTCCCGGGGACCGCGGTGCCGGACGAGGGCCTCGCGATTGCGGGGATCTTCGGCGATGCATCGAAGCTCGCCGACGCGCTGCTCCGGTATCCCGCGGGCGAATAGCCGCCGAAGGCACGTTTGCGCGGGCGGCTAGCCCCGAAGGCCCGCGTTCGAAGCCCGGCGTCACGCATTCGGCACGATTCGCGCCCCACGCGCGCGCCGGCGATTGCTATCCAACTCCAGGGGCGGGTATGGACTCGTTTTTCGGGCTCCCAGTCGACCTCGGCGCGTTGCGTCTCCTCGACCTCGTCTTCCCGCGCCGCTGCGCCGCGTGCGGGAGCGGGGAGGAGCTGGTCTGCCGCGACTGCCGCGACGCATTGCGCCGTCTCAACGGCACGCTGTGCGCGCGGTGCGGCGCCCCCACCGCGTGGCCCGTCGCCCGCTGCCTCGAGTGCGCGGGACGACGCCTCGCTTTCGGCTCTGCCCGCGCCGCGGTCGCCTATGAAGGCCCTGCCCGCCCGCTCGTCGCCGGCTGGAAGGAGCGCGGCCTGCGGCCGCTCGCGGGCGAGTTCGCCTCGCTGGTCGCCGAAATCGTGCCGCGCCCGCCTGTCGATGCGCTCGCCTTCGTCCCCGGCGATCCGGACCGGAGCCTCAAGCGCGGGCAGAACGCAGCCGAGGCGCTCGCCCGGGAGCTCGCGGCGCGCTGGGATCTCCCGGCGTGGAGCCTGCTCCGCCGCCGAGAGCCGGCGCGACCCCAGCGCGGCCTCTCCCGCGAGGAGCGGAGAAGCAACGTGCGCGGCTCCTTTGCTGTCGTCGCGCGGCCGCCTGCGCACGTCGGGCTCGTCGACGACGTCTACACGACGGGAGCGACGGTGGCCGCCGCGGCGACCGAGCTTCGGCGCGCAGGCGCCCGCTCCGTCCACGTCGTCACGTTCGCCCGGACCGTGCGCCGCTGATTCGCACCGGCGATCATGCGGTAGATTCAGGTCAACCGGATGAGGAGGCTCTGGTGCGACTTCAGGTGAAGGGCAAGAACCTTGACGTCTCGGATTCCCTGAAGGACTACGCGGCACAGAAGCTCGGCAAGCTCGACAAGCATCTGAACGACACGGCGAGGCTCGAGCTCGAGCTGCAGGTGGAGAAGAACCCGTCCATCTCCGAGAACCAGGTCGCGGAAGCGACGGTGTGGACGAAAGGGCCCATCCTGCGCGCCCGTGAGAGCTCCACGGACATGAAGGCCTCGATCGACCAGCTCGTCGACAAGCTCGAGCGCCAGGCCCGCCGCTATCGCGACAAGCGCCGCCGCGGACCGGGGAGGAACTCGCACCCTCTGGTCGAGGGGACACCGGTGATTCCGGACGAGGAGTCGCCTTTGATCGTGAAGACGAAGCAGTTCCCCGTGAAGCCGATGAGCCCCGAGGAGGCCGTGCTCCAGCTCGAGCTCGTCGGCCACGACTTCTTTGTCTTCCAGAACGCCGAGACGCTCGAGGTGAACGTCGTCTATCGGCGCCGTGACGGCAACTATGGGCTGATCGAGCCCCAGCTCAGCTGAGCGGCGACGTCACAGATCCCCGCGCTTTCCGCTGGGTAGAGGCGGGGATCTCGGGAATTCCGCGCACGCGGGAGTGGGATGCGGTCTCCACCGCCGACTGCGGCTCGGCAGGAGACACCTGCGTCTTCGTCGTCGTGCCGGGGCGCGACCCCATCCACATCGGAGCCGACTCGGGCCCGGTCGCCTGCCTCGCCAACGCGCTCGGAGACGCGGTCGAGCCCCCGTATCGCGCGGTCGGCATCCGGCACGAGGGATCGACCTGGGCGGTCGGAGCGGTTCGGATCGAGGTCGCGGAGCTTCCTGCCGATACCGAGGGAGAGGAGCTGATGTTGACCGTGACCCAGGAGGGAGAGCGCGCGCTCGAGATCGACGGGCGACCGACCGCAGAGTCGATTCCGGCGCTGGAAGAGGCCGTCGGCGGCCGCTTCGACGCGTACTTCGCGCGGGCGACGCGCCTCGACAGGGGTCTCTGGGAGATCGGCATAGACCCTCTCTAGCCTCCGCTACCCTGGATAGCTGATGTCGAACTACGGAGCACTCGAAAAATTCCTGCGCGTCGGCGAGGGCCGGCGGCTCAAGCAGCTCGCCAAGCAGGCGGACTACGTGACGTCGCTCGAGCCCGACTTCGAGGCGCTCTCGGACGAGGAGCTCGTCGGGAAGACCGCCGAGTTCAAGGAGCGGCTCGAGAACGGTGAGGAGCTCGACGAGCTCGTCTTCGAGGCCTTCGCGGCCGTCCGCGAGGCGGCGAAGCGAACGCTCGGCCTGCGGCCCTTCGACGTCCAGCTCATGGGCGCGATGGTGCTCCACGAAGGCGACATCTCCGAGATGAAGACCGGCGAAGGAAAGACGCTCGTCGCCACGATGCCGCTCTACCTGAACGCGCTCACGGGCGGAAACGTCCACCTCGTGACGGTGAACGACTACCTCGCCAAGCGCGACACGGAGTGGATGAGCCCGGTCTACGAGGCGCTCGGCATGCGGGCCGGCTACATCCGCAACATGATGCCCTTCGACGAGCGCAAGGCCGCCTACGAGGCCGACATCACGTACGGCACGAACTCCGAGTTCGGCTTCGACTACCTGCGCGACAACATGGCGACGTCGCTCGAGGCCACGGTGCAGCGCGGCCATTCCTACGCCATCGTCGACGAGGTCGACTCGATCCTCATCGACGAGGCGCGGACGCCGCTCATCATCTCCGGCGAGCCCGAGACCGCCGCCAAGACGTACTACGACTTCGCGCGCCTCGCCAAGCAGCTCGAGGGCGTGCCGGCGAAGTTCGTCCCCAAAGGCATGCCCATCGAGGACGACGGCGCCGACTTCGAGTTCGACGAGAAGTTCAAGACGGTCGCACCGCGCGAGATCGCGATCGAGAAGGTCGAGCGGGCCCTCGGGATCGAGAACCTCTACCACGCCCAGAACGCGCAGCTCGTCAACCACCTCATCCAGTCTCTGAAGGCCGAGTCGCTCTACCAGCGCGATGTCGACTACGTGGTCCAGGACGGCGAGGTGAAGATCGTCGACGAGTTCACCGGGCGGATCATGGAAGGGCGCCGCTGGTCGGAGGGTCTCCACCAGGCGGTCGAGGCCAAGGAGGGCGTCGCCATCAAGGAGGAGCACGTCACCCTCGCGACGATCACGCTCCAGAACTACTTCCGCCTGTACGACAAGCTCGCCGGCATGACCGGTACCGCGAAGACGGAGGAGAAGGAATTCCAGGAGATCTACGACCTCTCCGTCGTCGAGATCCCGACGAACGTCGACGTCGAGCGCGACGACAGGGACGACCTCATCTACAAGACGAAGGAAGCGAAGTACAACGCCGCGATCGACGACATCAAGGAGCGCCACGAGGCCGGGCAGCCCGTCCTCGTCGGCACGATCTCCGTCGAGGTGTCGGAGCATCTCTCAAGGCTGCTCGAGCGCCAAGGCATCCCGCACAACGTCCTGAACGCGAAGCAGCACGAGAGCGAGGCGCAGATCATCATGGACGCGGGCGAGCCCGGCGCGGTCACGATCGCGACGAACATGGCGGGCCGCGGCGTCGACATCAAGCTGGGAGACGGCGTCCGCGAGCTTGGCGGGCTCTACGTGCTGGGCACCGAGCGGCACGAGGCGCGCCGGATCGACAATCAGCTCCGTGGCCGTTCAGGCCGCCAGGGAGACCCCGGCGAGTCGCGCTTCTATCTGTCCGCTCAGGACGACCTCGTGCGCCTCTTCGCCGGCGACCGGATCTACAAGATCATGGAGCGGTTCAACCTCCCCGACGACGAGCCGATGGAGCGCAAGATCCTCTCGAACCAGATCGAGAACGCGCAGAAGAAGGTCGAGGAGCAGAACTTCGTCTCGCGGAAGAACGTCCTCAAGTACGACGACGTCATGAATGTGCAGCGCATGGTCATCTACGAGCAGCGCCGCGGAGTGCTCGAGGGCGAAGACCTGTCGGAGGAGATCCAGGAGTGGATCGACGACGTCATCGAGACGACGGTCCTGAACCACACCCAGTCCGAGTACCAGGAGGAATGGGACCTGGACGCCCTCTTCGCGGAGATGCAGGCGCTCTACGACCCCGAGCTGGACCGGGTCGAGTTCCACATCGATGGAAGCACGTCGCAGGCGGACCTCGTCGCCGAGTTCCAGGACGACGCGCGCAGCGTCTACGAGGACAAGGAGGAGGAGCTCGGCGCCGAGCTCATGCGCGAAGTCGAGCGCTTCCTCATCCTCCAGGTTGTCGACCTGCGCTGGCGCGAGCACCTCGACTCGATGGAGTACCTGCGCGACGGCATCCATCTCCGCGCGATGGCGCAGAAAGATCCGCTCGTCGAATACCGCTCCGAGGGCCACGCGATGTTCGAGGAGCTCGGCGCGATCATCCGCGACGAGGTCGTGCGCCACCTCTTCCACGTCGAGGTACAGCCGGAGGAGCCCCAGCAGCTGCAGCCGGCGGCCTCTCCGGATTCAGAGCGGCTCTCGTACGAGCACGAGGCACTCGCAGGCGCCGACGCGATTGCCGCAGCGGGCGGGAACGGCTCGGGGAACGGCGGCGGCGCGGCGTTCACGGCCGGCGCGGTCGGCGCGGGCGCGACTTCGGTCGCCACCGGCCAGCGCACGGTCTCCGAGCACCAGAAAGTGGGCCGCAACGACCCCTGCTGGTGCGGCTCGGGTAAGAAGTTCAAGAAGTGCCACGGCGCCTAATTCGCCGACATGAAAAGTAGGGCGCCCGCGGCAGTGCTCGAGTTCATCCCATCCGAGCTTCCCCGGCCGCCCGCTCGGGTGCTCGAGGTGGGCTGCGGGTCGGGCGAGTTGGCCACCGCGTTAGCCGACGGCGGCTACGACGTCCTCGCAATCGACCCGGAAGCGCCTGACGGCCCGTTCTTCCGTCGCACGAGGATCGAGGACTTCGACTCGACCGAGACCTTCGACGCCGTTATCGCGCAGCTTTCGCTCCATCACGTCACCGACCTCGCCGTCGCGCTGGACAAGGTGGTGGACGTGCTCTCCGGCGAGGGGCGGGTGGTGATCGACGACTTCGGATGGGAGCTCCTGGATGAGGGCGCCGCCGAGCGCGCCGGGATCCCGTTCGACGAGTGGCAGGAAGAGCACGACCACCTACACACCGCGGAAGCGATGCTCGCGGCGCTGGACGAGCGGTTCATCCGCCGCACGTTCTCGTGGGAGCCGTTTCTCTTTCGCGAGGGACGCCATGCCTTGGACGAGGCACACGAGCGGGCGCTGATCGGCAAGGGTCGCCTTCCCGCCATCGGCTTCCAGTACGTCGGGGAACGCTGACGATACGATCCACTCGTGGCCGAGCGCGCCGCCGTCGAACGAGAACTGGAGGAGATCAGGGCCCAGCTTGACTGGGTCCGTGATTACCTTTGACCCGGATGCCCTGAGCATCCGAGCTGGCGAGCTCGAGGAGGCGATGGCCGCGCCCGGCTTCTGGGACGACCAGCAGCAAGCGGCAAAGATCTCGTCCGAGCATGCGCGCCTCACGCGCCGGCGCGAGCGCTACGACAGCCTCACGCAGGAGTCCACCGACCTGAACGAGCTCATCGCGCTCGCCTCCGACGACGGCGAGCTGGACGAGGTGGCCGAGAGCGTCGCGGGCCTCAAGCTGGAGCTCGACCGGCTGCAGGAAGAGGCGCTCTTCTCCGGCGAATACGACCCGGGCGACGCGGTCGTCTCGATCCACGCGGGGGAAGGGGGGACCGACGCGCAGGACTGGGGGGAGATGCTGCTGCGCATGTACCTCCGCTGGGCCGAGGGGCGCAGGTTCAAGACCGAGCTCCTCGAGGCCTCGCCGGGGGAGGAGGCCGGCCTCAAGTCGGCGACCTTCACGGTCTCGGGAGAGAACGCCTACGGCGTGCTGAAGGCCGAGCGCGGCGTGCACCGCCTCGTCCGCCTCTCGCCGTTCGACCAGGCGCACCGCCGGCACACGTCTTTCGCCCAGGTCATCGTCAGCCCGCTTCTCTCCGACGACTCGGCGATCGACATCGACGAGTCCGATCTGCGCATCGACACCTACCGGGCGAGCGGGGCCGGCGGGCAGCACGTGAACAAGACCGACTCGGCGGTTCGCATCACGCACCTGCCGACCGGGATCGTGGTCAGCGTGCAGAACGAGCGCTCGCAGCTCTCCAACAAGAACACTGCGCTCAAGATCCTTCGCAGCCGCCTTGCCGAGGTCGAGCAGGAGCAGCGCGAGGAGGAGCTGGCGCGCGAACGTGGCGAGGTCATGACCACCGGCTTCGGAAGCCAGATCCGCAGCTACGTGCTCCACCCGTACCAGCTCGTCAAGGATCACCGGACAGACATCGAGGAGGGCAACACGCAGGCCGTTCTCGACGGGAACATCGATCCGTTCATCCAGGCCTACCTGCTGCAAACCGCCGCGCAAAACGGGGGGTAACCGTCGAGGAGAGCCGACCTTTGCGCTAAACTGCGGCGCTGGCAATCCAGGAACGGTGCGCCTAGGCTCAGGGCGCCCCCCAGCCCATTCCGGTGCAGGAAATCGACCTCTCAGAACGCATCTCCGAAGCCCTCGAGGCCCCTGCGACGTCACCCCTGAACGGCGACGGGCCGGCACCGACGCCGAGCGGCGCCCCGATGATCGTCTTCGAGGAGGTGCGCAAGGTCTACGAGCCGCGCATCGTCGCCCTGCGCGACGCCTCGTTCGTGATCGAGAAGGGCGAGTTCGTCTTCCTCGTCGGGCCGTCGGGCTCCGGCAAGTCGACGATCATGAGGCTCCTCTTGAAGGAGCTCGAGCCGACGTCCGGCCGGATCATCGTGGGCGGACGTGAGCTGGGGCGCCTCAAGAACTCCAAGGTGCCGATGCTGCGCCGGAACATCGGCTGCGTCTTCCAGGACTTCAAGCTCCTCCACAACCGCTCCGCGGCCGAGAACATCGCCTACGCGCTGAAGGTGCAGGGCGAGTCGTCCCGCGCGATCCGCCAGAAGGTGCCGGAGGTGCTCGCGCTCGTGGGCCTCTCCGGGAAGTCGAATCAACTCCCTGACGAGCTTTCCGGTGGCGAGCAGCAGCGCGTTTCGATCGCGCGCGCGTTCGTCAACCATCCGCCTCTCCTCATCTGCGACGAGCCCACGGGGAACCTCGACCCGGACACGTCGGTCGGGATCATGCAGCTTCTCTACCGCATCAACCGCACCGGGACGACGGTAGTGATGGCGACCCACGACCGCGAGATGGTCGACAAGATGCGCAAGCGTGTGATCGCGCTGGACAACGGCGACGTCATCCGCGACGAGCGCCGCGGCCAGTACACGACGGAGTAAGTAGCGATGCCCAGGGCCAGACTTTTCTTCAGCGAGGCGTTCCGCTCGATTGGTGCGAACCTCTCGACGACCGTCGCCGCGACGATGACCGTTCTGATCGGGATGTTCCTGCTCGGCCTCTTCATCGCCCTCTTCTCGTGGGTGAACTCGTGGACCGACCACGTCCGCAAGGACGTGGTCGTCAAGGTCTTCTTCCAGCAGCAGCCCGAGGCGACGGAAGCGCAGATGAACGAGGTCCGCGTGAAGCTCGAGAGCTACCCGGAGACGAAGACTGTGGTCTTCATCTCCAAGGAAGAGGCGATCAAGATCATGAAGGCTAAGTACCCGCAGCTGACCGACGGCCTGGTCGGCAACCCGCTGCCGGACGCCTTCGAGGTGACGCCCACCGACGCAAACCAGGTGTCGGCCCTTGCGAACCGGCTCAATCCGCTCCCGCCGGGGGTGGAGAAGGTCGACTACGCGCAGAAGAAGACGGAGCGGATCCTCTCGGTCACGAACGTGATCAAGTACGTCTTCCTGCTCGGGTCGGTGATCCTGATGATCGCCTCGACGATCCTGATCGCGAACACCATCCGTCTCTCGATCTTCTCCAGGCGACGAGAGGTCGAGGTGATGAAGCTCGTCGGAGCGTCGAACTGGTTCGTGCGCGGGCCGTTCATGCTCGAGGGGATGATCTGCGGGCTGATCGGGGCGATAGCCGCGATCGTCTTGCTCGTCCTC
>Ga0190270_10001813_pt1 | contig 10103 bp, 9 predicted proteins | sample Popmic320T_FD_133748 | JGI IMG/M metagenome (GOLD analysis project Ga0190270, IMG submission 133748) | Populus adjacent soil microbial communities from riparian zone of Weber River, Utah, USA - 320 T | ecosystem: Environmental > Terrestrial > Soil > Riparian zone | place: USA: Utah | collected... | reverse complement strand
GAACTAGCCAACGGCGGAACGATCTTTTTTGATGAGATCGGCGATATCTCGCGGGAGATGCAAGCAAAGCTTTTACGATTTCTCCAAGAACGAGAATTCGAACGGGTCGGCGGCGTCACGCCGATATCCGTTGATGTTAGAATCATCGCGGCCACAAACCGTAATCTTGCCGCCGCAGTTCGCAATGGCGACTTTCGCGACGATCTTTTCCACCGACTGAACGTCGTGGCGATTACCCCACCGCCGCTGAGAGAGCACAAGGAGGACATTCCGATCCTGGCGGACTTTTTTCTGCGAAAGTTTTCCAGCGCGACTCGACGCCATGTCAATGCGATCAGCGATGGCGCACAGGCGAGACTGTTAGCCTATGATTGGCCGGGAAATGTCCGCGAGTTGGCTAATGCCATCGAACGCGCCGTCGTGCTCGGGTCTGAAACAGAAATCAGCGCAACCGACTTGCAGGTTGGGCTGGCAAGCGAATCGACGACGACAACTCCGGATGGTGTCTCCTACCACGACGGGGTAAACGCCGCACGCAAGCTATTAGTTATCACGGCACTAAGCAAAACCGGCGGCAACCGCGCCGCTGCTGCCCGCATACTCGGTCTCGAAGCGAAGTATTTCCTACGGCTGATGAAGTCGCTGGCGATCGAATAGCGAGTTGTGACATAGACATAAAATATGCGAACAACACTCGATATTCCAACACAACTGATCGAAGAGGCGGAGGTTGTTAGGTCTCAAGTCAAAATGGGAGACCGTGATTGCGTCACTCCGAGAATTAATTCGCAATCGCCACATTGGTAAACTAAAGAGCTTGATGGGATCGATGCGCTTGGACATTGATGATACGCAAAAATCTCGCCGGCGCCCGAAGCGAAATTCGGCAGGCTGATTAACGTCAAGCCGTCGGACCCGATAAACTAAGCTTGCTCCAGCGCCGCCGCTAAATCAGCGATCAAGTCGGCAGTATCTTCGATACCGACCGAGTAGCGAATCAAGTTGTCCTTGATGCCAACCATCAAGCGCTCTTCGGTACTGAGCTCATAAAAACTCATCAGCGCCGGCTGCTCGATCAAACTCTCGACGCCGCCGAGAGACGGCGCGATCTGCGGTATGCGGCAACCGTCGACGACTCTCGAAGTTGCTTCGAGATTGCCTTTGAATTCGAAAGACACCACGCCGCCGAAGCCGCGCATTTGCCGGCACGCGATGGCGTGCTCGGGATGACTCGGTAAACCAGCGTAGTGCACCGCGGCGATCTTAGGATGAGCCGCGAGAAATTCCGCCAATCCTTGGGCATTGGCATTTTGCCGCTCGATGCGTAGGCCGAAAGTTTTGAGTCCCCGCACCAGTAAGTAGGCCGCCAACGGATCGATGATCGCGCCGGTAACGTGCTGCAACGAACGAATGCCGTCGACTAACTCTTCAGAACCGAGCACCGCGCCGGCGAGGAGATCGTTGTGGCCGCCCAAATACTTAGTCGCCGAGTGGAGCACGAGATCGATGCCAAACTCCAGCGGGCGCTGGTTAAACGGCGTGGCAAAAGTTGCATCGATCAATGTTTTAACCCGGTGGCGCTTGCCGATACTGGCGAAGCGCTCCATGTCGACGATCCGATTATACGGGTTAGTTGGCGACTCGCTCACCAGCAGGCGCGTGGTCGGACGAATCGCCTCTTCGATCGCCTGGTAGTCGCCCGCCGGCACCACCGACACTTCGATGCCGAAGCGATGCAGCGTTTGCGTCAAAAATTGCCGCGTGCGCCGATAGGAATCGTCGGTGACCACCACATGAGAATTGTGCGACAACACCGCGTACATCGTCGTCGTCACCGCGGCCATGCCGCTGGAGAAGAGCAAGCAATCGCCCGCGCCTTCCAGCGCGGCGAGTTTTTGCTCGGCGACGCGCTGGGTTGGGTTGCCGTAACGGCCGTATTCTTCGCGCTCAATCTTGCGCTGGAAGTGATCGTGCAGTTCCTGGGTGTCGGCGAATGTATAAGTCGCCGTCTGAACAATTGGCGTAGCCAATGAATTGCCGAGCTTGGGCCGCGGCTCGCCGCCATGCACCGCCAGGGTGCTAAAGCCGAGCGTTTTGCCTTCGCCATTCTTGGTCGAGAAATTCTTGGTCATGGCCATTTGCCTGCCGTGATTCTCTGCTGCGGTGTCGCTCAGTGATCGAGTAAGCGCACGCGTTCGACGTAGCGCGAAATCGCGTCGCTGATCTTTTTCGGATCGGCACTCACTTCCACCGGGCGATTGTACTGAGTTCCTTGAATGCCTTCGAGTTGCCCGGCGTGATAAGCGATTTTCTGATCGGCGAATTTAAGCCCATGGGCGGTCGAGATCACGACCACGCGCTCATGGCTGCGAATAATCTTCTTGTCGATCAACTTGCGCAACGCCGCCAGCGCCACGCCGGTGTGCGGGCAATTGAACATGCCGGTGCGATCGGCGCGCGCGACTTCCTCCGCGAGTTCGAACTCCGAAGCCTGCTCGACGACACCGTTGAAGCGTTGCAAAGTCGCGATCGCTTTGCGGATGCTCACCGGATTGCCGATCTGAATCGCGCTCGCCAGAGTTTTCTGCGCGGCCACCGGCTCGAAGTGCTCAAAGTTTTTCAGATACGATAGATAAAGCGGATTGGCGTTCTCAGCCTGGGCGACGCAGATGCGCGGCAGCTTGGAGATCAAGCCAAGCTCGTGCATCATCAAAAAGCCTTTGCCAAAGGCGCTCACGTTGCCGAGATTACCGCCCGGCAGGACGACCCAATCCGGCACTTCCCAGTCGAACTGCTGGACAATTTCCACGGAAATTGTCTTCTGCCCTTCGATACGTAAACTGTTCATCGAGTTGGCGAGGTACAAGCGCTTTTGCTGCGTCACCTCTTGCACAGCCGCCATGCAACCGTCGAAGTCCGTATCGAGAGACAAGACCAACGCGCCGTTGGCTAGAGGCTGAACCAGCTGCGCCGGCGACACTTTGTCGCGCGGCAGAAACACCACCGTCGGAATCCCTGCCGCCGCACCGTACGCCGCCAGCGCCGCCGAAGTATCGCCGGTCGACGCGCAAGCGACGGCGTCGATGGGCTCGCCGTTGGCGATCATCTGATTGACCACCGACACAAGCACAGTCATGCCGAGATCTTTGAATGATCCGGTGTGCGAGTTACCGCATTGTTTGACCCAGAGATCTTCCAGGTGCAGCTGCTTGCCGTAGCGATTAGCCCAGAAAAGATTGGTGTTGCCTTCGCAGGTCGAAACGATATTTTCGTTATCGATGAACGGTAGCACCCATTCCTTTTTCGCCCATACGCCGGAACCATAGGGATAAATATTCTGTCCGACCCGTTGGTCGAAAAGCTTGATCCAAGCCGCCGCGGCGCGGGCGCTAAGCGCCTGCATATCGTGGCGCACTTCGAGCAGATCACCGCAGGTCGGACAGCGGTAAATGATCTCCAAAAGGCTATACTGCCCCGGACAACCGTTAATGCACTGAAACCAAGCGTTATAGCTCATCGTAATCTCCGGGTTGGAATCCTTTCAGAGTTCCCATCGACTCGTACCGATTCTGCCATTTTGCCTATTTTATGGAAATTTGCCAGCGTCGCGCCTTCGGCCTTGCTCGTGAAAACCGCCGCGGGCTTGAATGCAAGCCGCTCACGAACCAGAGCACGCCGCCCGGCCCGTCACGGATTGGAGTCAATCCAAGCTTTGGCCAGATTGATGACGAATTGTTCGGCGTCCGCGCCGCTTTTGAAACGATCGGCGAGCCCGCCGATGGAATGCGAGCGGCGCTGGCCGTCGTGCTTCCAAGTGATCTCGACGCCGGCGCTCCAATCCTTGCTGCTTGGGTTCATCGACGCATACGCGATAATGAGCCGTTCGTTATGATAAATGTTCGCCATAGCTGAGAGCACTCTATCTCACTTCAGAGGTTTGTTGGCAACCCACTGAGTCCAGCGGACGGTAGTCAAGTCCAGCTCTTCCGGGTGCGCCAAATCCCAGTCTTGATAGCGAGATTTCCCCGTCGGTAAAATCGAGCCGTGCCTAACCTATTCAGAGCCGAGTAGTCGCAACCAGCGCACAACCCATGAAAGCGAAGCACGAGCCACGATCACGAGCAACGAATTGCTACCTCCGGCCCGGTGATCCCAGAGCGGCTTCCTCAGCGGGCATTCAAACCCACTTCGGATGGCATCACTCGTTCCTCTACTTTCCCACGAATTCCATCCGTTCGTCTCCGCTCCAGTGGCTTCTCCATTGCTCAATACAGCCGCGGGCGCTTCGACCGGAACTCAAATGACATGACCCGTAGACTAGGAGCCAATTCAATGAACAGGACATTACAGATGGTGGATCCCACCGACAGAGGCGTGCACGACAGCAACTTTCGCAAAACCATCCGCGACGGCGAAGAACGGCTGTTACTGGCGCTGTTGGAAAGTGCCACCGAAGATTTTCAGAAATATATCCACGCTCAGGATAAGCGCGGCAGGGAACTGTTCGAAGCCGCCGAAGAGTGGTTTTTGGCGACCGACGATTCTTCCTTCCTTTCCTTTGAGAATGTCTGTGAGTACTTACAACTCAATCCACACTATGTCCGCACCGGACTCATGCGGTGGAAAACAGCCCATGGCAAGAATACCACTAAGCGATACACCAACACCTTAAACGCGCCGTTGGCGCCAGCGTGACCGGCGTCCAACCCGACCACCCCTACTCGCTGCTCGCTACATTTTCGCGAATATATCGTGCTCCAGTTCAGAGAGACGAGTAGCGATGGCATTTTGGTCGATCTTATTGGCGATCTCGGCATAACCCGCCTCGCTGACCAACGCCGGCAGACGAGTTTTGAGCTGATCGAGAGTCCAGCGAACTGGATTCGCGATGCCTTCAGCGTTCATGTCATGGACGGGATTCTTGCTTGACGCGCCGACGTGATAGTGCGGCGTCTTACTGAAACAGTCAAAACGAAGAATTCTCGCACCCGCATCTTTATCGCCAGTCGTGGTGACGTCAAACGTCAGCCCTTCGTCGCCGCCGACACCGCGACGGTAGTCCACCCAGATTTGCATCCCCGTCGCCGCGATCACGATCGGACTACTCTGCTTCGGCGCCGCTTGTTCATTTTCCATGGTCATCTTACCTCCCGGATATGTGATTCCTCTATTTAAACTTGCTGACCCATAAAACGCTCTCGACCCACTGATTATCAGGTTGGCCGACTAAACACGAGCTAATAAATGAGTCCTTTCACAGTGGGAATCTAGATCCCGCCGACAATCCCTCTAGCGTGAGGCGTGGGTGAAAGTTTTCTTAAACCCGTCGCTATAGGCGGTTCGCTCTTTGAAGATCGCGTTCCAATCTGATTTCCACACTCGCACCCCTTTCAACCGCACCAAATCGCCGCTCGGTTCGACGTCTAGCCGCGCCGATTGGCGAAAGATATTTTCCTGCATGAATCTTTGCGGCTCTTTGGCGAGCAAAAAATCGATGAACAATTTTGCCGCGGCGGGATGCGGCGCGTTTTGCGCCATGGCGATAACGAAGGGTGGAGGCTGGGTTTGCGGTTCGATGACGACGAAGTCGCTGGGGCAACCTCGCTTTTTGGCGTCGTTGGCTTGATTGAAATTGACTGGAAAAGCGAGCGCCACCTCGCTGGCGCAAAGCAATTGCATCATCAGCGTCTTACTACCCTGAAATACCGGTTGCTGTTGCGCTAGCGCGCGCATGAAGCTCTGACCTTTTTCCTTGCCGAGAATTTCCAGCACCGCGGCGTACCAGAACTCTTCCCCCTCGTCCATAATGATCTTGCCTTTCAACCTCGGCTGAAGCAGATCGTCGTAGGAGCGTGGCGCATCTTTAGGATTCACTTGCCGGGTGTTGTAGGCGTAAACATGGCCGGTCTGATAAAGCGTTGTCCAATAGCCGTCGCGATCTTTCGCCTGTTCAGGATATGCCGAGCGCTCCGGTGAAAGATGGCGAGTCAACAGCTTGCGCTCGGCGAGATACATCGCCTGGTCGATGTGCAGCGGCACGTAAGCATCGGCGTTGTACGTCTTGGCCCGCAGCTCGCGCACAATCAATTCGAACAGCGACGACCCCGATTTGCGCAGGTAGTTGACCTTGATACCGGGATGCACCCGGTTAAAGTTTTCGATCAAAAGGGTCATGTGTTGCAGCGTGGCGCCGCCGTAAAGTAACAGAGTCGCTTCTTTGTTCGCGGCTTTGACGAGATCATCGGATGCGCCTCGCGCCGCCGCAACGCAGGCGAGCCAAGCCGGCAAAATGAAAAGCACCGCGCGATACCTATTCAACAACCACATGGCTCAGTCCTCCGTAGCGTGTCTCCAACGGCACGAATCGCTATCGAGAATGTCCAACGTCAGGAAATAATCCGTGAACCGTAGAGCGTCACCGCGTTATCCCACAAAATTTTTCGTTTAGCGTCCTCGGAAATCGCTTGGCCGTCCAGATCTGGCAACGCCTCGGCCGGCTCGGGAGCGTCGGGATGAGGATAATCGCTATTCCAGATCAGGTTATCGCCGTTTAAATATTCCACCACGGATTTGAGCGCGCGCTCGTCGCCATCGCAAGCCAATGTGCATTGACGCATAAAATAATCGGTCGGGCGCAGCGGCAAACGGTCGACGGCGTTACCCATGACACTATTGCGCCCGTGGGTGTGATCGTCCATGCGGCCGAGCCAGAATGGCAGCCAGCCCGAATTGGATTCCAGCAGTCCGAGCCGAAGCTTGGGAAAACGGTCGAGAATCCCGGTGAAGATAAAGTAGCCGAGCGTGGTCATGTTATCGAAGGGAAAACCCAACGCGTGATCCAAACCACGCAGCGAAAGACGTTGCTTGCTGAGCTCAGCGCTGCCATCGAATTGCGAGTCTTTGTTGTATTCAAAAGGCTGGAAACGTAGATGACGATACTCGCCATGGATCGAGATCGGGAAATCCAGCTCGCAGGCAAGTTGCCAGAGAGCATCGTTCTCGGGATCGTGCAGCCATTTGCCATCCGGAAGCACTGGGTTGCGCACCGACACCGCGCCCAACTTCTCCACCGCCCGGCGCGCCTCCTTCACCATCTCGCCGACCTCCCCGCCCGGCAAGACGGCAACGAACTTCAACCGTTTCGCATCCGCGCTGCAATAATCGTAGCACCAGTTGTTGTAGGCCCGGCACATCGCCGCGCCGAGCTCGATATCTTTTAACGCCACGCGATAAGCGAAGTTGCCATTATTCGCCGTCGGCAAACAGACTTGAATGTCCCAGCCATGCTCGTCCATGACCTTAAGCCGCGTCTCCGCCGACCACCAGGTGCGATAGGCCTCGCCATACTTTCGCTCCATCTCCTGCTTCTCGCTGTCGAGCGCGTGACGCTGTGGCTCGGCCTTGGTGATAATCCTTCCGTCCGGTTCATAAACCATCCGGATGCCGTCCATGAATGCAACCTTCGGCACCCGATCGCGATACTTGGTTTCAACGTAACGTTCCCACAGATATTGCGGCTCATGCATGTGCGCATCCGCATCGATCACTTTGAACCCTTTCCACATGGATATGCCTCTCCTTCTCAAAAAATGCTGTAGCGAATGTCTAATCTAGTGCCGATTACCAGATAGATAATCAAGTGCAAGCGCCGTTATCACTGAAGCTCCTTGCTCTGCCCGACAAAGGCCTCCCGTGGATATTCGTGTACGAGTTCGTCGGTCCAAGCATAGCGCTCGCCATCACTCAATCCGTCATATACTCGCGCCAATTAATCGGCTGACGAGGTGTATTCTGATAATAACTCTCGCTGTTACTGATTGCCAAGGAACACCCAGAGACTATCGTCATCAGCAAGAGAATAAACAGACTGATTTTCGTCATCGTAAGTTCCTTATCACGCTTTCGAACACAAAGGCCTGCACGCGCTGAAGAGTTGTTTGTCTTTTTCGGCTGAGACTGGAAATGACGCCATAATTCATAAATTTTTATCACACTGCTTCGGGTGTTAATAGGAAAACAAAACGACGAATCCTCGGAGGAATAGGCAACAAGGTACAGACTCAGCCTTGAGCCGCGTTCCAAAACTTCTTCCCGGAATTCAACTGAGGAGAATTCAATTCAATCTCACGGCTAACGTTCGCGATGACGCACATCGTGCGCAGCGCGTAACTGCGAGCGGACGGTAATCACTGTCAATCGCGTTGTTAGAGTCCGGCAACATTTCGGCGAGAACGGCAATTGCGCAAGCTGAGAGAACGAACTGGCCCATCCACCAGCCGCTTCGTGAATGACTCCATTGGTGACCAATAAACGTTCTCTTGTAGTACGCGTCGACATCCTCTATTACCAGATAACGTAACAGAGCTTGCTTAAATTATCCGATGGCCATAGACGACTACTGGTTCAAGAACTCCGTTATTTACTGCCTGAACGTCGCTACCTACATGGACTTCAACGGCGACGGTATCGGGGACTTCGAGGGACTGAGCCGGCGGCTCGATTACCTGCATGGTCTCGGCGTCACCTGCATCTGGCTGCAGCCGTTCTACAACTCGCCCAACCGCGACAACGGCTATGACGTCAGCGACTTCTACGGCGTAAGCCCGCGTTTCGGCACCTCCGGAGACTTTGTCGAGCTGATGAACCACGCCCAGGCGCTCGGCATGCGGGTCATCGTCGACCTCGTCGCCAACCATACGTCCGACAAGCACTCCTGGTTCCAGTCGGCGCGCGCCGATCCCGAGTCGCCTTTCCGGGACTGGTATGTCTGGAGCGACAAGCGGCCGCGCAACCACGCTACCGGCATGGTGTTCCCGCCGGTGCAGAAGACGACCTGGACATGGGACAGCAAAGCGCGCAAGTACTACTTCCACCGCTTCTATGAGTTCCAGCCCGATCTCAACACCCATAACGTTGTCTATCGCGACGAGCTCTACAAGATCATGGGCTACTGGCTGCAGCTCGGCGTATCGGGCTTCCGCATGGATGCGGTTCCCTTTCTGGTGGAGCGCAAGGGCGCGGGCGTCAAGCCGGTTAAGGATTTCGAGCTGCTTCAAGAGATGCGGCGGTTCCTGCAATGGCGCTGCCGCGATGCCATCCTGCTCGCCGAGGCAAATGTACCTGCCGGCGAAAGCATGAAGTACTTCGGCGACGAGGGCGACCGCCTACAGATGATGCTCAACTTCCCGGTGAATCAGCGGGTGTTCTACGCGCTGGCCACCGCGGACATCAGGCCGCTCGCGCAGGCGATACGTGAGACGCTCGACAACATCCCGAGAGACGCGCAATGGGTGCAGTTCCTGCGTAGCCACGACGAGTTGGATCTGGGGCGCCTTACCGAGGCGCAGCGCGAGCGTGTGTTCGCTGCGTTCGCTCCCGAGCCTTCAATGCACCTCTACAACCGGGGTATCCGCCGGCGCCTAGCGCCGATGCTGGGCAACGACCGCCGGCGCATGGAGCTTGCCTTCAGCCTGCTGTTCGCGCTGCCAGGCACGCCGATGCTGCAGTACGGCGACGAGATCGGCATGGGCGAAGACCTGTCGCTGAAGGAGCGCGAGGCAACCCGCACACCCATGCAGTGGACCGATGAACCGCACGGCGGCTTCACCCGGGCGAAAAAGACCGTGCTGCCCGTCATTGACGACGGCATTTTCGGTTTCCGCAGGGTCAACGTGAACGCGCAGCGGCGGGACCCCAACTCATTCATGAACTGGACCGCGCGCTTGATCCGCGTGCGCGGGGAATGCACCGAACTCTCGTGGGGCGAGTGCGAGGTCCTTGAGTGCGACACACCGCCGGTCCTGGTGCTGCACTATTGGTTCCGCAAGGCCTCCATGGTCACGCTCCACAACTTCAGCGCTACCGCGCAGACCGTGCGACTCAGGCTCAAGGGGCCTGGTAGCCGACGCCTCGTCGACCTCATCGGCGAAGAGCACAGCCACGCGGACGGCGGCGGCACGCACGAGATCGCGTTGGACGGCTACGGCTACCGCTGGTACCGCGTAGGCGCGGTCGACGAAACCCTGACTCGCGAGACCTTCTGACAGCCCTATCGACGTCTCCGGTTCTGCACGAACTTCGATGCTTGTTATTCAGATTGAACT
>Ga0190270_10001812_pt1 | contig 10113 bp, 9 predicted proteins | sample Popmic320T_FD_133748 | JGI IMG/M metagenome (GOLD analysis project Ga0190270, IMG submission 133748) | Populus adjacent soil microbial communities from riparian zone of Weber River, Utah, USA - 320 T | ecosystem: Environmental > Terrestrial > Soil > Riparian zone | place: USA: Utah | collected... | reverse complement strand
CGCAGAGGCCAAGGCAGCATCGGGCATCCATGCCCAGCACGCGGTCCAACACGAGGCGGGGCTAGAAGACGAGCTCGCGCAGGTACGACAGGTCACCGCCCGCTTCCACGACCTGGACGCGGCACTGGGAGCCGGATACGAGCTCGGGTGGGTGAACGGCTCCGGGAACAGGATCATCACCGGCTGCGTCGCACACCCCACGGCCGGGGCGATGGGTTACCACTACTTCAACGCGGAGCTGATGGCCGATCTGAGCACAGATGTGCTGAATCCCGAGGTCCTCGTCTATGCGCCGGGGCCAGACGGGCAACGTAAGCTCGTCGCCGTCGAATGGGTCGTCCGCGGCCCGAACTCCGACCCTCCCGGGGTGACCGAGGCGCCCTCGGTGCTCGGAATGGAGATGCACATCCTCGTCCCGGCAGTTGGTTTCTACATCATGCACGCCTGGGTCTGGAATCCGAACCCGGCAGGGATGTTCGCGGACTGGAATCCCGAGGTCAGCTGCCCCTAGAAACCAACTCCCGATCACCCCGCTGGCGTCATGACCCGCGACCGAAGAGACGGAGCCGAGCCCTGTAGCTGCCGGTTCTGAGCTCGGCCGTCGCAGGCGAGAGTTGGAGGGTGAGGAGCAGCACACCCCTCCGACTCCTGCCTGACCACGGGAAGCTCGGAAAAAGTCGCCAATTGCAGGTATTTGACGGGAGCGACGGGACTCGAACCCGCATTTCCCGACCATCGAGGTTAGGCCGCCCGTGTAAGGCAGCGTCGTGGCACCGGAGGAAGCGGGTGAAGCATTCATCGGCTACTGCTGGTTTCGCGTAGCAGGTGGGCGACGTCCGCCTGGCCGTGCCTGCGCCTGCGGGACCTCAGACGCCAACGGGCGGCCCGAAGGCCGCCCGTTACCACTGTCCGGTGAGCGCGGTTCTACCGTGTCGGCGGGAGGAGAACCTTGTTGATGACGTGAATCGTGCCGTTCGAGGCCGCGATGTCGGTCTTCACGACCCGCGTGGAGCCGTTGAGGAACACGTTCCCGCCGCGGACCCTGATTCGCACGGATGGCCCTGCGAGGGTCTTGGCCGAGCGGAGCCCGACTACCTGGGCCGCCTTCACGTCGCCCGCCACGACGTGGTAGAGCAGTACCCGGCGAAGCTGTGCTCGGTTGCGGAGCAGCTTGTTCAGCGTTGCCTTGGGCACCATCTTGAAGGCGGCGTCCGTTGGTGCGAAGACGGTCAGCTTCGTCCGGCCGGTGAGAGCGCCGGCGAGGCCCGCGCGCTTGGCGAGCATGACGAGCGTCTTGAACTGGCCGGCAGCGACCGCGGTCTGGACGATGTTCTTCTGAGCTGTCGGCTCCTGGGCGGGAGCTGCCGCGCTCGTCCCTGCGGCCGCGAACGCGGCGATCGCGAGAACGGAGGCGGTGAGGATTGCTGCAATGAGCTTGGTCATCGTGACTCTCCCTTCCACTATGCGGTTGTGACTTGTGGGTCGCGGCTCCAGCGGCGCCGGATGGCGCCCTGCTGAACCACCTGATAGACGGCCGCGAGACCGACGAGGCCGTAGATCACACGGCTGGCCGCGTTCGTCTCGCCGAATTCGAGGCCGACGAGCGCCGCCACGAGGTCGAACTCGGCGACGGCGACTAGACCCCAGTTGAGCCCGCCGACAACGAGAAGGCCGGCTGCGAGGATGTCGAGTCTTTTCACTGTGTGCTCCTTTCTGTACAGGATTTGTCGAGAGAGCGTACAGAGATCGTCGTGTCTTGTCAAGTGTCTGTTCAATGTCTGTAGAATGCTGGCATGGAACCCGCGACCGAGCAACTCCGGATCGGGGAACTGAGCCGACGAACGGGTGTCAGCGCCGAGCTCCTACGCGCGTGGGAACGCCGGTACGGGCTGCTCCACCCGACTCGCACGGGCGGCGGATTTCGTCTCTACTCACCGGCTGATGAGCGGCGGGTCTCGCTCATGCGCTCGCACTTGCAGCAGGGGATATCCGCCGCAGAGGCTGCCCGCCTCACCCTGACGGAGGCGGCCGGCGGCACTCGCGATGAGGACGAACCGGTCTTGTGGCGCCGTGCTCAGGAGCTTCGCCAGGCGCTGGACGACTTCGACGGGAGCTCCGCGCATAGCGCGCTCGACAGCGTTCTCGCGGAATTTTCGACCGAAACCGTGCTAACTGATCTCGTGCTGCCTTACCTACATGAGCTCGGTGAGCGCTGGGCGAACGGCGAGGCGTCGGTGGGTCAGGAGCACTTCGCCAGCCAACTCATCCGAGGGAGGCTCCTTGGGCTCGCGAGGAGCTGGGATCGCGGCGCCGGCCCGCGTGCTCTCCTTGCCTGCGCTCCGGGCGAGCAGCACGATCTCGGGCTGATCGCGTTTGGCGTCGCCCTGCGCGCCCGAGGTTGGCGCATCACGTATCTCGGTCAGGACACGCCACTGGAAACGCTTGCCGAAAGTGCCCGCTCGCTTGGGCCACTCGCGATCGTGATCGCGTCCGTTTCGCCCGACCGGCTCTCGAAGTCGGGGGCCGAGTTGCGACGCTTGGCGGGCATTGCACACGTGTGGCTCGCCGGGCCAGGCGCCAACGAAGCTCTCGCCAAGAAGACGCGGGCAACATTCCTCGACATTGACCCGGTGGTTGCCGCGGACCGCGTAGCCGCCACAAGACCATGAGGCCTGCCTGAAACCCGTCACGTCCGTCGAGACGGCGACCGCCGGCGGACCCGTCGTCGAGCCGACGCCACGCGGGGCGGAGATGCTCGCCGCGAGCTATTGGCGTGAGGTCGAGGCGACGACGCGCCGCATTGTGCGGGCAGACGCGGTTGCAGGGCGCATCGATGTTCGCCTATTCGGTCGAGGGCCCGTCCTTATCAGGCTGGGACGACCGGCCGTTCGAGCCAACCTCACATCCGTCACGTGCACGTACCCCATCGTCGGCGGGCTCCTGGTGGGCCGGCCCGGCGGGGCGCTCGCATTGGAGCAAGTCAACGGTGACCCGGTCGTTTTGCGCTCGACACTGACGGAATACGTCCCCCGGCTTGCGGGCACGCTCTATTTTCAGGTGCAGGCTCGCCTGCATTCACTGATCAGCCGCCGCCACTTCGCGCGACTCGGCCGGGACGCACGATGAAAGTCGCCGTCTTTGGCGCGACCGGCACCATCGGCACGGCTCTGCTGCCGGTTCTGGCGCGCTCGCATGACGTCGTCGCGCTGTCGCGACGCGAACGGGAAGGCGCCGGAGTGAACTGGTTGCGGGCCGACGCGGGCGACGCCGAATCCGTCCGCAGGGCTCTCGAGGGGGTCGACGTCGCCTACTACCTCGTGCACTCGCTTGGCACGCCTGACTTCGAGGAGCGCGATCTCGCCGCGGCCAGGACCGTCGCCGCGGAGGCCGGGCGGGCCGGGCTCAGCCAACTCATCTACCTGGGCGGCCTCGGCGACGATTCTCCTCAGCTCTCTACGCACCTCCGTAGCCGACTCGAGACCGAGAAGGAGCTCGCTTCCGGTCCCGTCCCGCTGACCACGTTGCGAGCCGCGATCGTCATCGGCCGCGGCAGCGCCGGGTTCGAAACGATCGTCGCGCTGGTGGACCGTCTGCCGGCAATGGTGTGCCCGCGTTGGGTCGGCGTACGTACTCAGCCAATCGCCATCGTCGACGTCGTCGAGTACCTCGCCGGTGTCTGCGGTCTTCCCCAGGCGATCGGGGCGAGCTTCGACATTGGCGGGCCGGACGTGATGACCTACAGGGAGATGATCGAGCGAGTTGGGGCCGAGCGCGGCAAACGGCCCCTGATTGTCGAAGTCCCCGTGCTCACGCCCCGCCTTTCCTCGTACTGGCTCCACCTCGTGACACCCGTGAAGGCCTCGGTCGCCCGTCCGCTGATCGAAGGTCTGCGCAACGAAACCGTCGCGAAAGACGAGCGCATCCGGGAACTGCTCCCTCGCGAGCTCACGCCGTTCGACGTAGCCGCGCGAGCAGCGCTCGACGGCTGATCGGAGCTTCGGTCACGGCGCTCCTGATTCACCGCGCCGACAAGTAGCGTGCACCGGTTGTGGACGATCCGGCGGGCGCCGGACGATAATGGGCGCGGGTCATGAGGGACGCACCCGGTGAGCCGCTGACATTCGTCTTCGCCGATCTCGAGTCGAGCACCCGGCTCTGGGATCGGTTCCCGGACGCGATGAAGGGCGCGATGGAGCGCCACGACGAGATCCTGCGCGACGCGGTGAACGGCGCGGGAGGGCGCGTGATCAAGATCACCGGCGACGGCCTCATGGCCGTCTTCGGCTCTCCTTCGGCAGCCGCTACGGCTGCCCTCGAAGCCCAGCGCGCGCTGCGGCGCGAGCCCTGGGGCGAGACCGGGCCGCTGCGCGTGCGCATGGGCATCCACGTGGGCGTGGCCCAGCAGCGGGCTGCCGACTTCTACGGCCCACCCGTCAACCGGACGGCCCGCATCATGGCGGCCGCCCACGGAGGCCAGGTGCTGCTCTCGGCGGACGCCGCCGGCCTGGCGGATCGGCTCCCTGCGGACACAGGCCTACGCGATCTCGGCGAGCATCGACTCAAGGACCTCGCGCAGCCAGAGCACATCTTCCAGCTGACGCATCCCGAGCTCGTGAGCGACCTCCCGCCGCTCGCGACGCTCAGCGACCGGCCGAACAACCTGCCGACGCAGACCTCGGAGTTCCTCGGCCGCGAGATCCAGCTGAGCGCGATCCGGGACCTGCTCGACGCCGACCGCGTCCGGCTCCTGACGCTGACTGGGCCGGGAGGGATCGGCAAGACGCGGCTGGCTCTGCAGGCGGCGGCCAACCAGATCGATCGCTTCGAGCACGGCGTCTACCTTGTCGACCTCTCACCTGTGCGCGACCGGGACGCGGCCTTGCAGGCCGTTGTCCGCGCAGTCGGCGTGAGCGCTACCACCGACGAGCCGCCCCTGACGGTGCTCAAGCAGGCGCTCCGCAACCGGCAGCTGCTGCTGTTGCTCGACAACTTCGAACAGGTCATGGACGCAGTCGACGGAGTCACGGACCTCCTCCAGCACTGTCCCGAGCTCAAGGCACTCGTGACGAGCCGGGAGGCGCTGAGGGTACGGGGCGAGCACCTGTTCCCCGTTCCGCCGCTGGCGCTCCCCGACCGCGGCGAGACCGCGGCGGAGCTGCTCGCCGATTACGACGCGATCCGCCTCTTCGTCGAGCGGGCACGCGAGGTGCAACCCGACTTCGCCCTTACGGACGAGAACGCGGCCGCCGTCGCGGAGATCTGTGCGCGGCTCGACGGCCTGCCGCTCGCGATCGAGTTGGCAGCCGCCGGACTCACGCTGTTCTCGCCCGAGGAGTTGCTCCACCGGCTGGACCGGCGACTTGACGTGCTCCGCGGAGGCCCCCGTGACCTCCCGGCCCGCCAGCAGACGCTCCGAAGCATGATCGAGTGGAGCCACGACCTCCTCCAGGACAGCGAACGCACAGTCTTCCGACTGCTTTCCGTCTTCGTCACCGCCCGCCTCGAGGCGATCGAGGCGGTCGCGGCGGGCCTTGAGCCGCTCCGCGGGATCGACGTCGTGGATCGCCTCGCCTCCCTCGTCGACAAAAGCCTCCTCCGCAGCACGGATGAAGGTGGCCAGCGCCGGCTGTCGATGCTCGAGACGATCCGGGAGTACGCAGCCGAGCGACTCGACGACGAGCCCGAGCTCGCCGCCGCCGCGCGACGCGCCCATGCCAGGTACTTCTGCAAGTTCACGCACAGCCGCAGGCATCTGTTCTACGGGCCCGAGCGCGGGGCCGTGCTCGACGAGCTCGGGGCGGAGCTCGGCAACCTCCTCGTTGCATGGCGGTATTGGGTCGACGAGCGCGAGCCGGAGCGGCTCAACTCGCTTCTCGACGGCCTCTGGGTGCTCAATGAGGATCGCGGCTGGTATCACGCGACGATCGAGCTCGCGAACGACCTGCTCGGCGTCCTCTCCGACGTTCCGTCGACGCCGGCCCGCCTCCAGGAGGAGATCGCGCTGCGCACGAGCCTCGCGCGCGGGCTGCTCGCCATTCGCGGTTACACCGAGGAGGCCGAGGCCACCTACGACCGCGCCCTCGCGCTCGCGGAGCAGACCGGCGACCTCCCGCAGCGCGCTCCGGTCGTCCGCAACCTCGCCAGCTTCTACTTCTACCGCGGCGAGTTCGATCGGGCAGCGGCGCTTGGCCGCGAGCTGCTCGACCTCGCAGAGGAACGCGGCGACGCGACGCTTCAGGTGGACGCCGAGCTCGTCTACGGCGCGAGCGTCGCCTTCCTCGGGGACGTCGTGGGCGGGATGGAGCACATCGAGCGGGCCGTCGCCCTCTTCGATCCGCGGCAGCATCTCGAGGGCTTCCGCTTTGGGCCGAGCCCCGGCGCCATTGCGTACACGACCTCGGCGCTGCTCCAGTGGCTGCGCGGTCGCCCTGATCGCGCCAACGAGCTCTCGGAGCGCGCGATCGGGCTAGCGAAGGAGCTCGACCATCCGTACAGCACGGCGTACATCTTCTTCCACACGGCCGTGCTCGACCTCTGGCGGCGAAGGCTCGCCGAAGTGTACGAACGCGCGGGTGTCGTGCTCGACGTCGCCGAGGAGCACGGGTACCAGATCTGGAAGGCCGTCGCGCTGACCGTCCAGGGCGCGGCGGTCGCAGGCCTCGGTCGGCCCGACGAGGGCGTCGCGTCCATGGAGCGGGGCGTCGAGCTCTACCAGGGGCTGACGACGCCTGCGGTCTTCTGGCCGCTCGTCCTCTCCACGAGGGCCCGCGGGTACGCGCACGCGGGCCGGCCGGAGGTCGGGCTTGGACTGATCGAGGAAGCCCTCGAGATCGTCGGCACGGAGGCGTTCCTCCATCCCGAGTTCTCGCTCGTCCGAGCCGAGCTCCTCCACGGTCTGGGAGACACGGAGGCGACCGTGGCGGCGCTTCGGGGCGTGGTCGCCTCCGGCCGCAGGCTGGGCCTGCGCATGCCCGAGCTGCGCGCCGCCACGCTACTCGTCCGCCTCCGGCAGCCGGGCACGGTCGAGCAGCTGCGGCGTGTCTACGAGAGCTTCACCGAGGGGTTCGACGATCCCGACCTCGTCGACGCCAGAGCGGCGCTGGCCGAGCTCGACGTGCCCGTCCCTTAGGCGAAATTCGAACGCGACGCTCACGCGGGTGGCGCCGCTCGGAGCTCCTTCGCTCTGGTGGAGGACTCCTCGACCAGGCGCTTCCCTCCCGATCGGCCGAACGCCAGAGCGACGAGCACGGCTGCGAGCGCGATGTTCCAGACGGTCGATAGCAGCTGGTGGCCGACGGAGTAGGCGCTCGCGGTCGCGGCGCTCGTCGCATCGCGGAGCGACGCGACGTTGAACGCCTGGTCGACGCCGACACCGCCCGGCGTGAGCGACGTGACGTTCGCGAGCGATTGCCTCCGAGCACGCTGAACAGGGTGTGAAAGCCGACCGGGATGCCGTACGCGGCGAGCAGCACGGCGACCACCCCGGCCTTGCAGCACCAGGCGAGGAGCTGCAGGACGAGAACCTGGGGTGACGTAGGCGCGCCTGTTCGAGAGGATCCGAAACCTCAGCGTTTGCAGGCGGTTCAAAAGACGGGAGCGACGGGCAAGGCCGAGTCAGGTACGACGACGCCTGGCGACGAACTCCTCTGAACGGCCTCATTTGCAGGTCTTTGTGACTCCTGAGTCAGCCCTGCACCGCATGGTTGAGCCGATTGTGCGATCGACGTTTGGGCCACGAGTGGGCCACGAAACCTTGTCTCATCCGACAACGATCTGTCGAATCGCCTGAGGCCGAATCGACGTTGGCATACTCAAAAGCCTGTCGGCTCCGCTGAGAGATTCGCATCGGCGAACCGGCTGGCGGACAGCAGCCTGCCATCCACTGATCGCGTCGCGCCGTCGGCGATCAGTTCTGCAGATAACAGGCCGGCCGCAGGCGCGTGCATCACACCTGTGCCAGAGAAGCCCAGCGCGGCAAAACAAGCCTTCGGCCAGCTGGTCGATGATCGGGTGTCGATCAGGCGTGCCGGGATAGAGCCCAGCCCAGCCGTGCCGGACCAGTGCATCGGGGCCGACGACCCCGAAGACACGCTCCGCGGTTTCGAGGACGGCCTATGTCCAGCGGTCGTCGGCGCGCCTGTCGTAGCGATCCGGATCGACCGTACGATCCTCGCCGAGAAAGCCCCCCACAAGCGCCCGACCCTCGGTATCGCTCCGAACGTGGACGGCGTCCTTCACGCCGATCAGCCAAGGCAGCCCGGAAGGAAGCGGCTCCGCCGGCTCGACGATCAGCAGCTCATGCCGCCGCCCCACGACCGGAAGGGCGATCCCCAAGGGATCCAGCAGAGGCTTGACCCACGGTCCGCTCGCGACGAGCACCGCATCGACGGCGACCCGCCCGGCAGTCGTCGCGACGCCGGCGATCCGGCCGCCGGACAGCTCGAGCGCCAGCGCCTCGGTCCCGGCGAGCAACTCGACCCCGGCCGCGATCGCCCCGCGGACGAAGCCGTCGACGATGCGATGCTGATTGGCCCAGCCGTCGGCCGCGCGGAACCCGGCACCTCTGAATCCGCGGCCGGAAAGCGTCGGCCAGCGCCTTGCTATTTCGTCCGCGTCCAGAAACCCGCTGTCGACGCCGAGGGTGTTCTGAAGCCGCACATGCGCAGCGAGCGTGGCGGCCTCCTCCTCGGTTTGCGCCAGGAACAGGTAGCCGATCGGGCAGAAGAGCGGATCGACGCCGTAGCGCTCCGCGAACGGGTCCCAGGTCTCGGCGCTCAGCTGCGACAGCCGGATATTGAGCTCGGTTCCGAACTGCTGGCGTATGCCTCCGCCGTGGAGCGTTGAGTTGGCGGCACCAGGCAGTCCGCGTTCGACCAGCGTCACCTTCGTCCCGCGTGCGGCAAGTGCGATCGCCGATGCCAGTCCGATGCAACCGCCACCGATCACCACCACGTCCGTCGTTTGTATCCCCGTCATCTCTCGGCAATCCGAACAACGCAACAGCCACCCGCCGCAGTCATTCGACTTCCGCTCGAGCGCCGGCGGAGATGGGCGCTCCGAGCTGCTGCGCCAAGCCGAAGTCGTCGCGGTGATTCCAGATCTCGGCAACCTTGCCGTTTTCGAAGCGGAAGATGTTGACGGCGGAGAAGGTGGCGCGCCGACCGGTTGGTTCGAGCGCCCCCCAGGGGCCGCGGTGGGTGCCGGAGGCCGTCCAGCGGCCGACAACGAAATCCTCCTCACCGACGATCAGATCGACCCTGACCTCGAGATCGGGGAAGGCGGCACGAAAGTCGTCCGCGATCTTCTTCTGTCCCGCCGGCCCTGGCAGCGCCTGGGCGGGGCGTAGGTCGTGGCGGACGTACTCCTCGGCAAACACTTCATAGGCGAACTCGCTGTTGCCGAGGTTCCAGACCTCCTCGTAGAAGCGGCGCGCGAAGTCTTGTTCTCTTCCGTCGACACCGAAGGCCTCCTTTCCGCGACGCGGGTAGGAGCCACATTCTGCGCTGGCTCAGCGCCGGACTCTGACAGCTTGAACGCCGAACCGAGCGTGTCCATGGGGATATCGTCTCGGTCTGATGGATGTGGTGATCGTAGGGGCGGGGACGTTCGGCGCCTCACTGGCCTGGTGGCTGGCGCGCGCTGGTGAACAGGTGACGCTGGTCGACCAGTTCGAGCCCGGCGACCGGCGCGCCTCCTCGGGCGGCGAGACGCGGCTGTATCGCTGCGCGCACGGCCCCGACGCCGACTACACCGCGATGGCTCGCCGCGCGCGGACGCTGTGGCATGAGCTCGAGGACGAATCGGGCGACGAGCTGCTCGTTGAGTGCGGGATGGCGTGGTTCGCCCACCGCGACGACGGGTGGGAGGCGGCATCCGAGCGAACGCTGGCCGGGCAGGGTATTCCGGCCGAGCGCGTCGAGGTCGCGAGGGCGGCGCGGCTCTACCCAAGCTTCCGCGGCGATGACCTCGCCTTTGTGCTGCTCGAACCTGAGGGCGGCGTGCTCCGCGCAGAGCGTTCGGTGCGAGCGCTGGTGAAACAGGCGGTCGTCCACGGTGCCCGGATCGTGCGGGCACGAGCGCGACCCGACGGCGCGGCCGTCGTTCTCGACGATG
>Ga0190270_10001811_pt1 | contig 10116 bp, 11 predicted proteins | sample Popmic320T_FD_133748 | JGI IMG/M metagenome (GOLD analysis project Ga0190270, IMG submission 133748) | Populus adjacent soil microbial communities from riparian zone of Weber River, Utah, USA - 320 T | ecosystem: Environmental > Terrestrial > Soil > Riparian zone | place: USA: Utah | collected... | reverse complement strand
TGTTGCCATAGCAGGAGCAAACATAACAGCGCGAAACACGGGCGAGATTTAGGGACCATTGGGAAGGGTCTCTGGAAGGACGACACAACCCGCTCCGGAGGAACGCGCTCGCCATTCTACCTCGCGGGCGCCCGGTCTTCCCAGACCCTTGCCGGCCCCGACTTGGGGTCATAGATGTGCCCGAGATATGCTAGGGGTGGCCGGCCCTCCCCAAGGGCTTTCGCCCCAAATTGCGCTTAGCGAGCGGTCTCGATTGACGATGAACCATATCGACCAAAGCGGGAAGCCCTTGGCGGCCGCCGTCGTCATCACCGGAGCGACGCAAGGGATCGGGCTGGCGCTGGCGAAAGAGTTTGCCAGAGAAGGGCATGCGCTGCTTCTGGTCGCCCGCGATGAAGCGAAGCTCGCGGCGACGGCCGCTACACTGTCTCAGGCCCACGGCGTCGAGGTGAACTATGTCGCCTGTGACCTGTGTGCGGTCGAAAGCTTCCCCGGCGTGGAAGAGGCTTTGCGGCGCTTCGGTCTCTACGCCGATATTCTCGTCAACAACGCCGCGATCATGACCGCCGGCTTCTTCCAGGATACCGAGCTCGACGAGCTGCAGCGCCTGGTCGATCTCAATGTCAGGGCCGTCGTCGACCTCACCCGCCGCTTGCTGCCCGGCATGATCGCAAGAGGAAGCGGCGGCGTGCTCAACGTCGCCTCGGTCGAGGGCTTCATGCCGGTGCCGTATCAAGCGACCTACGCCGCCACAAAGGCGTTCATGCTGTCGTTCAGCCGGGCCCTGGCCTATGAGACCATGGGCACCGGTGTACGCGTGTCGGTGGTCGCGCCAGGCCCAATAGAGACAGCGATGCATGCCAAGGCCGGCGCCGAATATGCGCGCTATGCCCAGCTCTTGCCGATGATGAGCGCCGAGGAGATGGCGCGCGTCGCCTATCGGCGCTTCAAGCGGGGCAAGTGGGTGATCGTGGCGGGCTGGTTCAATTGGCTGGTAGCTCTCGGCGTCCGTTTCGTGCCCGGGATTTTGCTCATCCCGAGCGTCGGCTGGTTCTTTAGGGTGCGCGACGCCGAAGGCAATCTGCAGATGCCGCGCGCGTTGAAAGAGACAAAGCCCGCCGATGGCCGCTTCACGATCGACGCGCGCTCGGGCGACGGCCCGGGCCGGGCGGCCTGAGCGCGGCACCCTAGGCGCTCGCGTTTAGCCCTTCGCACACGCTTTGTTAACCATAGTCGCCGACCTTGTTGCGATGGTTTCGCGAAGGGCAAAGGCTATGAGTGACAACATTGTGGCGAAGGAAAACGCGGCAGTAGCAACCACCGCAGCAACGGCGAACTCCGGCTATCGCGTGGCGCTGGTTCCCGGCGCGCTCGAAGTTTCGGCTCGCCTGGCGAGCAATGACGAGCTGGACATCCTGGTAAAGGTCCTGGAAGCGAACAAGGGTAGCCTGGGCAAGTCCCCGGACTAGCGTTCGCGCGGCACGTCACTCGTCGTCATCCGACACGGAGAGCGCCGGCACGGAGCGGGCGAAGCGACGAGCGTGTCATTACGGGGAATTTGGTGGAGCCGGACGGGATCGAACCGACGACCTCAGCAGTGCGATTGCTGCGCTCTCCCAACTGAGCTACGGCCCCATGATCCGGGGCATTTAGGGATCGGCCTCCGGGCCTGTCAAGCCGCGCCAGCCGCCGCCGGCACTTGCTTCCGGCGCCGCCTCTCCGCTACATGGTCCCCGGCCAGCGGAGGAGCATTGATGGTACCCCTGATCGGATTCATCGTTCTCGTCATCGACCTCTATATCTGGGTCGTCATTGCCGGCGCCATCCTGAGCTGGCTGATTGCCTTCAACGTGGTCAACACGCAGAACCAGGTCGTCCGCTCGATCGCCGAGATGCTTTACCGGGTGACCGAGCCGGCGCTGCGCCCGATCAGGAGCGTTCTCCCCAGTCTCGGCGGCATCGACATCTCGCCGGTGATCCTGATCCTGTTTCTGCTATTCATCCGCGACGTGGTGCTGCTCGGCTGGATCCTTCCTGCGGTGCAGCCATCCCCCGGCTTTTGAGCGCATCGGCTGTTAAGCTGGACCTTCAGCGCACGCGCGCCGGCGTGATGCTGGCGGTCAGGCTGACGCCCAAATCGTCGCGCGACGAGATTGCGGGTGTCGAAGCATTCGGCGGCGGCAGCGTACTCAAGGCACGGGTGCGCGCGCTGCCCGAGGACGGCCGCGCCAATCAGGCGCTCGAACGGCTGATCGCGCGCTGGCTCGAAGTGCCGCCGAGTTCGGTATCGGTGGCGCAAGGCGGCAAGTCGCGCATGAAGCAAGTCCTGGTGGAAGGCGACGCTGAAGTGATCACGGCGCTGATCGCAGCGCGTCTTGGCGCGTTACCCGGCTAGCGCCTCGGCGATCTCCGCCACGATGGCGTTCGCCGCGGCGCGCGGGTCAGGCGCGCGCGTGATGGGGCGGCCGACCACGAGATAATTTGCGCCTGCTTCAATCGCGGCTCTTGGCGTCATCGCGCGCGCCTGATCCTGCGCCTCGCTACCTTGTGGCCGCACGCCCGGCGTCACCACCAGGAACTCGGGCCCCACCTCGTTCCGGATTTGCGCCGCCTCATGTCCGGAGGCGATGACGCCGTCGAAGCCGGCTTCCTTAGCAAGCTTCGCCCGATGCAGGACCATCTCGCTGAGCGGATGGTCGATGCCCTGCTCGATGACGTCCGCTGGCGCGAGATTGGTCAACACGGTGACACCGAGCAGCTTGAGCGCGCTGTCGCCACGCCCGCGCATTGCGGCCGCAAGCGTCTTCCGGTCGAGCGCATGCACGGTGAGGAACTGGACGCCCATGCGGGCGATCGCCGCGGTGGCGCGTTCAACCGTCGCCTCGATGTCGAGCAGCTTGACATCGATGAACACGGGCCGGCCGTGGCGCGCCAGCTCCTGCGCGAGTTCGAACCCGCCGGAGAACAGGAGCTCAAGCCCGATCTTGTAGACACCAACGCTGTCGTCGAGTTTGTAGACCAGCTCGCGTGCCGCCTCGACGCTCGGCACGTCAAGCGCCACGATGAGCCGGTCGCGCGGAAGCGTCATGGGACCACGAATCGCTTGGCGGCGACCGCGAGCGCCTCGACCACGCTGGCACAAAGCTTCTGCTGCGCCTGATCCTTGAGGCTGCCGTCGGTCTCGAACGCGTCCATGGCGCGCGGCAAGGCGATCTGCTGCGGGATCACGGTCGCGCCCATGCCGATTTCGAGAACCTGGCGGAGATGGAGCAGGCTCCGCATGCCGCCGTAGTAGCCGGGCGACGCGCCCGAGATCGCGAACACGCGGGTTTTGAACACTTCGAGCCCGCTCTCGCCCTTGGCGCGCACGCGCGTCACCCAATCGAGCGTGTTCTTGAGGAGCGGCGGCATCGAGGCGTTATATTCCGGGGTGGCGATGAATATGCCTTGATACTCGCCGAGCAACGCCTTGAAGGCGCGCGCCCGCTCCGGCGGGCCCTCGGCCGCTTCCCGATCGCCGCTATAGATCGGCATGTTGTAGTCCTTGAGCTCGATCAGCACCGCCTCGATGCCGTTGGCCTCGGCGATATGGCGGGCAAGCGACGCAAGCTTCTTGTTGAACGAGCCTTCCCGCGTGCTGCCGGCAAAGAACAACAAGCGTGTCATGTCGTTATGTCCGCGCCAAGGTAGCGGCGCATCGGCACCGAAGCTGCGGCCACGAGCGGCGTGGCCAACGCGAGCCCGAGCACGCCGAACATGGCGCCGAACACGAGCTGGCTGAGAATGACGACCGCCGGCGGCAAGGAGACTGCCCTGGATTGGATCAGCGGAGTCAACACGTAGCTCTCCAAGAGCTGCACCATGAGATAGAGCCCGGCCACCCATAGGAGGATGTCCATGCCCTGTCCCGCTCCCACCAGCAGCATCGGCGCGGCGCCGAGGATGGGACCGATATAGGGAATGAACTCGAACATTCCGAGCAGTAGTGCAAGCAGGAAGGCGAGCGGTATGCCGAGCAACAGAAGTCCGAAATAGGTGACCACGCCCACGAGCGCCATGGCGAGCAACTGGCCCTTCAGCCATCTGTTCAGCACGGCGCCCATTTCCTCGATCACGCCGCGAAACTCTGCGCGCCGGCCCGTCGGGGCGAACCGCAGCAAGAGATTCACGTAAAGCTCGGGCGAGAGTGCGAGATAGATGCCGAGGAAAATCACGATCAGAACCGAAGCGATCGCACCGAGCACCGTGCTGGCCACGGCCGTGGCGCCGGTTGCGATACCCAGGGGACTCGGCAGCCATCCGATCAGTTCCGACCAGTTGAAATCACGGAGCATGCCGCTTTGATCCGCTTGGTCGGCGGCTTCCTGCCCGGCGCTGGCAACGGTCTGGGTGAAGCTGCGCCCAAGCTCCTGGAGTTGCTCGATCAGTACCGGCCCGGCATTCCAGGCCACGAGCGAGAGGAAAATGCCGATGCTCAGGACCACGACACTAAGCGCCGCGGGCTTGGGCATGCCGGTCCAGCGCATTAGAGGGCGGGACAGGCCGTCGAGCAGCACGGCAAGCAGAACGCCTGCAAACAGAAGCAGCAGTGCGGTCCGGGCGAACCACAACAGAGCGACCAGGGCGACGACTCCCGCGACCACGGCCACGATGCGGGCAATCTCGATGGCGGCCACGTGCCACTGCGGAGCTCGCGCTCCGGCAGGCTGTTTGGCTGGTCCTTTGGCCATGAAGGTCACTCGGTGCGTTTGGAGATCGGAGGCGGTCCGAACGGCCGGCAAGCCAACAACGGTGAACCGAAGAGGAAAGTTGCTACTCGCGGATGCCTTCGAAGAATTCCTTGACCCGCGCGAAGAAGCCGGTCGACGCCGGGTTGGTGCTCGCGCTGGAAGCCTCCTCGAAGGCCTTGAGCATCTCGCGCTGCTTGCGCGACAGGTTCTTGGGAGTCTCGACCTCGACCTGGATATAGAGATCGCCCTGCTGCTTGGAGCGCAGCACCGGCATGCCCTTGGCTTTGAGCCGGAACTGCTTGCCGCTCTCGGTGCCTTCCGGAATCTTCACCCGCGTCCTGCCGCCGTCGATGGTCGGCACCTCGATCTGGCCGCCGAGCGCGGCCGTGGTCATGGCGATCGGCACCCGGCAGAACAAATCGGCGCCGTCGCGCTGGAAGAATTCGTGCGGCTTGATCGACAGGAAGATATAGAGGTCGCCCGGCGGTCCGCCGCGCAACCCGGCTTCGCCTTCGCCGGCGAGCCTGATACGGGTGCCGTCCTCCACACCGACCGGAATGGTGACCGACAGCGTGCGTTCGCGCGTGACGCGGCCGGCGCCGTTGCAGGCGGGGCAGGGGGTGTCGATCGTCTCGCCGCGTCCCTGGCAGGAGGGGCAGGTGCGCTCGATGGTGAAGAAGCCCTGGGTCGCGCGGACCTTGCCGACACCGCCGCAGGTCCGGCAGGTGGTAGGCGCGGTGCCCGCCTTGGCGCCGGAGCCGGAGCACGCCTCGCAGGTGACCGAGGTCGGCACGCGGACCTGCGCGGTCTTGCCGTTATAGGCTTCGGTGAGGGTGATCTCCATGTTGTAGCGGAGATCCGAGCCGCGCTCGCGCGCCGAGCGCTGGCGCGGGCGGCGCTGGCCCATGAACTCGCCAAACAAATCGTCGAACATCGCCGACATCGAAGCCGAGAAGTCGGCGCCGAAGCCATGGCCGCCGGCAGTGCCGAGGCCGCCTTCGAAGGCGGCGTGGCCGAAACGGTCGTATGCGGCGCGGCGCTGCGGGTCTTTCAGCGCCTCGTAGGCTTCGTTGAGCTCCTTGAAGCGCTTCTCGGCGCCCGGATCGCCGTTGCAGCTATCGGGGTGACACTCTTTGGCAAGGCGGCGGAACGCGGCCTTGACCTCGCTGTCGCGAGCGCCGCGCGTTACGCCGAGCACGTCGTAGTAGCACCGTTTCATTGCCCCTCCGGCCCTTTACACCGCCGTCCGCCAAGGCGGCGCTTAAGCCTCTTGTGTTGGGCTGGCGCCAGGGAAAGGGCTCCGGCGCCAGCCATTCGCTTACGCCGACTTCTTGCTGTCGTCGTCCTTGACTTCCTCGAAGTCGACATCGACGACCTTGTCATCCGGTCCGCCGGCGGCCTCGGACGGACCGCCGCCCGGTGCGCCGCCTTGGCCCTGGCTCGCCTGATACATCGCCTCGCCGAGCTTCATCGAAGCCTGGGCAAGCGCGTCGATCTTGGTCTTGATGGCGTCCTTGTCCTCGCTCTGGGTCGCGGATTTGAGGTCGTTGAGCGCGGTCTCCACCAAGGCCTTGTCGCCGGCGGCAACCTTGTCGCCGAAATCCTTCAGCATCCGCTCGGTCGAGTGGATCAACGCCTCGCCCTGGTTCCTGACTTCGACCAGCTCGCGGCGCTGCTTGTCCTCTTCCGCGTGGCTCTCGGCCTCCTTCACCATGCGGTTGATATCCGCCTCGGTCAGGCCGCCGGAGGCCTGGATGCGGATCGACTGCTCCTTGCCGGTAGCCTTGTCGCTCGCCGAGACATTGACGATGCCATTGGCGTCGATGTCGAAGGTCACTTCGATCTGGGGCACGCCGCGCGGCGCCGGAGGAATGCCGACGAGGTCGAACTGACCGAGCATCTTGTTGTCCGCCGCCATCTCGCGCTCGCCCTGGAACACGCGGATGGTCACGGCGTTCTGATTATCCTCGGCGGTGGAGAACACCTGGCTCTTCTTGGTCGGGATGGTGGTATTGCGGTCGATCAGCCGGGTGAACACGCCGCCCAGCGTCTCGATGCCGAGCGAAAGGGGAGTGACGTCGAGCAGCAGCACGTCCTTGACGTCGCCTTGCAGCACGCCGGCCTGGATGGCGGCGCCGATCGCCACCACCTCGTCCGGGTTGACGCCCTTATGCGGCTCGCGGCCGAAGAAATTCTTCACCGTCTCGACCACCTTCGGCATGCGCGTCATGCCGCCGACCAGCACCACCTCCTCGATCTCAGCCGGCTTCAGGCCTGCGTCTTTCAGCGCGTTCTGGCAGGGGCCGACGGTTTTCTGGATCAGGTCGTCCACCAGGCTCTCGAGCTTTGCCCTTGTGAGCTTCATGGTGAGATGTTTGGGGCCGGACTGGTCGGCCGTGATGAAGGGCAGATTGATTTCGGTCTGGGTTGTCGACGAGAGTTCGATCTTCGCCTTCTCGGCTGCCTCTTTCAGGCGCTGCAGCGCCAGCTTGTCGCCGCGCAGATCGATGCCGCTCTCTTTCTTGAATTCGCTGGCGAGGTAATCGACGATACGCATGTCGAAATCCTCGCCGCCCAGGAAGGTATCGCCGTTGGTCGACTTCACCTCGAACACGCCGTCGCCGATCTCGAGGATCGAGATGTCGAACGTGCCGCCGCCGAGGTCGTAGACGGCGATGGTCTTGCCTTCCTTCTTGTCGAGTCCGTAGGCGAGCGCGGCGGCAGTCGGCTCATTGATGATGCGCAAGACTTCGAGCCCGGCGATCTTGCCGGCGTCCTTGGTCGCCTGGCGCTGGGCGTCGTTGAAATAGGCGGGAACGGTGATGACCGCCTGCTCGACCTTCTGGCCGAGATGGGCTTCGGCGGTCTCCTTCATCTTTTGCAGGATGAAGGCGGAGATTTGCGAAGGGGAATATTGCTTGCCGTGGGATTCGACCCAGGCGTCGCCGTTGCTGGCTTTGACGATCTTGTAGGGGACGAGCTTCTTGTCCTTCTCGACCATCGGGTCGTCCCACCGGCGGCCGATCAGGCGCTTGATGGCGAAGAATGTGTTTTCGGGATTCGTGACGGCTTGTCGCTTGGCTGGAAGGCCGACGATGACCTCTCCGTCATCGGTAAAGGCCACCATCGAAGGCGTCGTCCGCATGCCTTCGGCATTCTCGATGACCTTGGGGCTCCGCCCCTCCATCACGGCGACGCAGGAATTGGTAGTGCCGAGATCGATTCCGATCACTTTCGCCATTACGAACCTCTCTTTCTGGCAGACCGTCCGGGCCCTTGAGCGGCACCCGCGATTTCAGCGCTAGGCTTGGCGTCGGTCCCCACAATTCGGCGAGCCCGCCGACTCATCCGGCGGGGTTCCGCGGTTATATAGGAGGCAAGCCTATGGCCCGCAAGGAGAAGCGGGGTTCGCGACGCCGTCTCGAAGCGGCGCGTCACGCGACGCGCTTCCAGGCACCGACCAGGATCGGAGTGAGACAGTAATAGCGGCCGTCGGCCGCCGCCTCGGCGACATCGGCCTTGAACGCCGTTGCCCGCACCGGATCGGCGAGGCCGAGCTCGGCGGCCGAAGCGAACAAACCTTGGTAAACGCCGATCAACATTTGGGCGATGGCGCTGAATGGCAGGAATTTCGCCTCGGCGCTGGTCCCGTCTGGAAGTCCCAACCCCGCCGCTTCGAACTGGGCCGGCAGTTGCCGCCCGGCCCTCAAGTTGCGGCCGTGAGCCCGGAACACACCCTCGAACAGCCGGTTGAACTCGGTCATCGGCGGACAGAGCGGCTCGACCGCGATCGAGCCGAAATCGAACTCCTGCGCCGCCACGATGCCCCCCGGCTTGGTCCAGTGCAGCATCTTCTCCAGCGCCGCCACCGGGTCCGGCAGATGCATCAGGAACAGGCGGCAATAGGTCAGATCGAAAGGCTCGCCGGCCACCTGATCAAGATCCCGCACGTCGGCGGTGATCATCTCGAACGCCGCCCCGCCTTGGGTGCGAAGGTCGGCCAGCGCCCGGGCGCCGAGCACGCCGTCAATCTCGATGCCGGTCACGCGGCCTCGCGGCCCGACCCGGTCCGCCATCAGCCGCATCACCGCCCCGGGGCCGGAGCCGACATCGAGGCAGGTCATGCCGGGCCCTAGCCCGATGCCGTCAAGCAGCTCACTACTCGACCGCTGCCACAGTAAAGCCTGCTCGCGCAGGCGCTGATACTCGTTCGGATCGCGAGAATGCACATAACCGTCGGGATTTGCTGTCTGTGCCTGTGCCGCCACCGGGCTCATCTCCTCATATGCCGCTGCTGCGCTATATGCAGAGAAGGTAAGGCAGGGTTGCGGTGGAGCAAAGGCGGCATGCATTATTTTCCGCAGCGGCTCGATGGGGGCGCGCAAACGGCGCTTTTGGCCGCGTTGCGGGCTGTCATTGTTATCGCCCCGCTATTCACTCCGGCGATGCCCCGCTCGGGCAAGCCGATGTCCGTGCGCATGACCAATTGCGGGCCGCTCGGCTGGGTGACCGACAAGGAGCGCGGCTACCGCTACCAGGGCACCCATCCGGTGACCGGGAAGCCCTGGCCACCCATCCCGTCGATGCTGCTCGACCTCTGGCAGGACGTATCCGACTACCCCTTTCCGCCCGAAGCCTGTCTCGTCAATTATTACGCCTGCGACGCCAAGATGGGGCTGCACCAGGACAAGGACGAGGAAGATTTCGCCGCGCCCGTTCTATCGGTGTCGCTCGGCGACACGGGTGTCTTTCGTGTGGGCGGACGGTCGCGCAAGGACCCGACGCAGAGATTTGAATTAAAGTCGGGCGATGTCGTGGTGCTTGGCGGCGAGGACCGGCTTGCCTATCACGGCATCGACCACATCTTGGCCGGCACGTCCGGCGTGCTCCCCGAGGGCGGCCGGTTCAATCTCACGCTGCGCCGCGTCACCAAACCGAAATGAGCGGGCCTCAGTCGCCCGGCTCGGCGTCCTCGCGGAAATCGTCATTGGCAGCTTTGCGCGACGGAGAGCCATTGCCGCTTGGCGCCTTGGCCGGCTTCGCGCCTCCTTTGGCGACCGCGATGAGCGCCGGCCTGAGACAGCGATCGCCGATCACGTAGCCGGACTGCATCACGTCGACCACCGTGCCCTCTGGCACGTCGGCGTTCTGCACCTCATACATGGCCTGATGGCTATTCGGGTCGAAGCGCTGGCCGAGCGGATCGATCCGCGTGACACCGTGGCGCTCGAGCACGTTCAGCAGCTCGCGCTCGGTCAACTCGACCCCTTCGAGAAAGCTTTTCAGCGCCGGATCCTGCGCGGCTGCCTCGGCCGGCACGTGATCGATGGTGCGCTTGAGATTGTCGCCGACCGTCAGCACGTCGCGCGCGAAGTTCGAGATAGCG